>Ga0194128_10001345_pt1 | contig 42835 bp, 29 predicted proteins | sample TA2KigCa65mmetaG_FD_148650 | JGI IMG/M metagenome (GOLD analysis project Ga0194128, IMG submission 148650) | Freshwater microbial communities from Lake Tanganyika, Tanzania - TA2015037 Kigoma Deep Cast 65m | ecosystem: Environmental > Aquatic > Freshwater > Lake | place: Tanzania: Lake...
GGGCGCGCGGGGAAGGGCGTCGAGGCGCGCAAGTGCGCCGCGAGGGCAGACGATCCGACGCGCCGCGCCGTACGACGCGTCGCGACGAGCCGCGCGGGGACGAGCGCCGCCCCGCTGCACCGCCTCCGGAGCGCGCGCACCAACATACTCCTGCGTCCCCCACCGCTCCTGCGTCTCACTCTGCACCGAGTGTCCCCAGCGACCGGCCCAAGCGGGCGATGTCGACGCGCGAGCGTCTGCGGCGCGAGCGCGAAGGTCGACTTCCCTCCGACAGCTAGCGCCGCGAGCGAGTAGCATCTTGGCCCCGTGTGGCCCGGGCAGGGCGCAGGGAAACGACCCATGGGCGGCTCGAACCCCTACATCCACTCCTCCGCGTACGCGCTCCCGACGCGGCCCTACAAGCTCACCTTCCTGCCGCTGGGCCGGACGATCGAGGTGCGGCCCGAGGAGCTCCCCTACTCTCGGGACGGCGCCAAGGGGTCCATTCTCGAGATCGCGCTCGGGCACGGGATCGAGATCGACCACGCCTGCGGCGGCGTATGTGCCTGCTCGACCTGCCATGTGATCGTGAAACAGGGCCTCGAGAGCTGCAACGAAGCGTCCGAGCCGGAACTCGACCAGCTCGACAACGCGCGCGGCATCACGCCGCGTTCGCGCCTCGCCTGCCAAGCCGTGCCCGACGGGCGCTGCGATGTCGTGGTCGAGATCCCGAGCTGGAATCGCAACCTCGTGCGCGAAGACCACCACTAGAAGCGCGCGCGGACGGACGCCACCATGAGTCTCGACATGCAAGTGCTCCTCGCCCAGCCGCGCGGCTTTTGCGCCGGCGTGGATCGCGCGATCGAGATCGTGGAACGCGCGCTCGCGCTGTACGGCGCCCCGGTCTTCGTGCTGCACGAAATCGTGCACAACCGCTATGTCGTCGACGACCTCGCCAGCCGCGGCGTGAAGTTCGTCGACAGCCTCGACGAGGTGCCCGAGGGCGCGGTCACGATCTTCAGCGCACACGGCGTCGCGGAAGAAGTCGTGCAGCGCGGCATCGCGCGCAAGCTGCGCGTGATCGACGCGACCTGCCCGCTCGTCACCAAGGTGCACCTGCAGGCGCAGGCCTATCGCAAGGAAGGCCGCGAGGTCGTGCTGATCGGTCACCGCGGCCACCCCGAGGTCGAGGGCACGCGCGGTCGCATCGACGGACCGGTGCATGTGCTCTCCACGGTCGAGGAAGTCGAGCGCCTCGAGGTCGGCGATCCGCGCCAGCTCTCGTATGTGACCCAGACGACGCTCTCCGTCGACGACACGCGCGAGGTGATCGACGCGCTTGTGCGACGCTTCCCCGCGATCAAGGGGCCGGAGCTCAAGGACATCTGCTACGCGACGCAGAACCGCCAGAACGCGGTCAAGCAGCTCTCGGACGAGATCGAGCTCTTGCTCGTCGTCGGCTCGCAGAACAGCTCGAACTCGAGCCGCCTGCGCGAGCTCGGCCTGCGCAAGGGCGTTCCGTCGCACTTGATCGACGGTGCGCACCAGATCGAGCGCGCGTGGTTCCGGCCCGGAATGAAGATCGGCGTCACGGCGGGAGCGAGCGCACCGGAGTCGCTCGTGCAGCAGGTGCTCTTGCGGCTGCGCGAGCTCGGCGTCGGCTCGGTGACCGAGATGGACGGCGAACGCGAGACCATCACATTCCGCCTGCCCGACGAGCTGCGCTAGCGCGAGCGCGCAGTTTTTTCGCGGCCGGGCTGCCCGCGGCGCTCGCGTACCACGAAGGCCGCGTCGGGAGCGGGCGCTCGAGTGCGGACCACGGCGGGCCGCTGCCGAAAACCCCCGCCGCATGCGCGCGCGCAACCGAGCTCTGGCCATGACCGCTGCCGCGGCCGCGATGACATCGCTCGTGGCACTCGTGCGCTTCCTCGAGACGCGCGCACCGCGCACGGATTCGGTGCAGCTCGAAGCCGCACGGACGCGCGGCGCCGCGACGCGCGACACGCTCGGTGGGTTGCTCGAGCGCCATGCGCTCGAAGTAAGCAGCGAGCACGCAGTTCCCGCGCTCCCCGAAACCGTGGAGCCGCAGGCGGCTTTAGAGCTTCCGGCGCTGCCGACGCCGTGCGCTGCCGGCACGCTCGAGCTGCTGGTGCTCGAGAACGAGAGCCCCGTGCCCGGCGCGGAGGTCCTCGTCGTCGCGCGCAAGGAAGGCGGCATCGATCACGGCTGCACGGATGACCTCGCGCCGCTGCTGCGAGCGACGACCGACTCGAGCGGCCTCGCCGCGTGGGTCGAGCTGGGGGCGGACCGCTATGACACGCTCGTGCGCCACCCCAACGGAGCCGAGCTCTCGTGCAGCGTCGAGATCGAACCACGCAAGGGACGCGAGCGTTGCGTCGTGAGCTTCGGCAGCGCGCGAGTGCACGGCACGGTGATCGACCATGACGGCGAGCCGCGGCGCGACTCGCCCGTGCGGCTGGCACTCGCGCCTTACTGCGGCGCCACGGAGCTCTTCGCCAGCGCGCGCACCGATGAGTTCGGACGCTTCGAGTTCCTCCACTTGCCGCCGAGTTCCGCGCTCGCCATCGACGGACATCCCGATGTGAGCTGGCTGACGCCGGGGCATGCCGTGCGCGTCGAACTGCCCGAGGGAGCCGTGCGCGAAGTCGCACTCGGACCTGCGGCGGTGGGCAGTCGCTGCGAGGGTCGCCTCGTCGGACCGGGTGGAGCGGCGCTCGGCGCCGAAGTCGCGCTGCGCTGGCGGGAGGACGAGCACGACTGGCACGCGACGACGCGCGCGAGCTCCGATGGGAGCTTCGATGTGAACCTGCGACCGGGCACATGGAGCGCCTATGTCGCAGGTCGCGAGGGAGCGCTCGTGGTCGCGCGCGCTCGGATCGGCGCGGACGATGTGCGCGTCGAAGCGCACTTGCCGCCCGGCTGCCTGTCCGTGCGCCTCGTCGATGCGAGCGGCGCCGCCGTCGAAGGGGCCATCGCGCTGAGCGATGCAGCGGGCGTGCGCAGCGAGCATCCGGCGCCGGGCGGCCGCGCGTTCGTCGCGGGACTGGCACCCGGCACATGGCAGGTCGAGGGCCTCGCCTTCGACGGAGCCGAGACGCTCGTGCAAGCGACCGTCGCCGATCACGGCGCGCCGCTCGAGCTCACGCTCGAGCTCCCGCCCTCGTCGCGCTAGCGCGACGAGGGGCTCACCACTGGTCCGCGGCGATCAAACGCTCGATCGCCTGCGCTTCGCCGTCCTTCGGCCAGCATTCGAGTCCGATGTAGCCCTTGTAGCCGAGCTCCGCCACGGCGCGGAACACGCGCGGCCAGTGGATCTCGCCCGTCCCGGGCTCGTTGCGCCCCGGCGTGTCGGCGACCTGCACATACCCGAGCTGGTCGAGGCCGTCCTTGAGGCGCCCGCACAGATCGCCTTCAGCGAGCTGCATGTGGTAGAGGTCCCAGTTGATCTTCACATGCTTCGAGTTGACCTCGCGGCAGATGCGCACGGCGGCCTCCGAGCCGTACAGGCAGTGGCCGGGGTGGTCGACGCGGCCGTTCATGGGCTCGAGGATCAGCATGACGCCGTGCTCTTCCGCGATCGGCGCGAGCAGCTTCAGGCCGGTCGTGACATGCGCGTGCATCTGCTCGGTCGTCATGCCCTTCTGGTTGTTCCCGGCGACGACGGTCATCATCGGCGCACCGATGCGCTGTGCCGCCTTGCAGGCCGCGCGCACCTCTTCGACAGCCTTCGCGTGGTTGTCGGGATTGCACAGGCCCGGCTCGAAGCCCCACGCCGTGAACTGCGCGAACTTCACGCCCTTGTCCTTGGCGAGCTTCTCCAGCGCCGCGAGGTCCTTGTTGCGCCACGGCCAGAACTCGATCCCGTCGAAGCCGTGTGCGAGCGCCTGTTCGACGCGCTGCTCGAAGGGCAGAGCGCCCCACCAGATCTCCGCGTTCACCGCGAAGCGTGTCTTCAGCTGGCGCACGCGCGCCGCGACCTCGTCGGGGTCGGGAGCTGGTTGTAGGCAGAAAGCTCCGGCTCGCGATGCAAAGGAGTGCGAAGCCGAAGCGAGCGCGGCGGAGGCGGCGATCAATGTGCGGCGATCAAGGAGGCGCATGGACAGGCTCCGGTTCAGAGGTTGGCAAGATATTCGAGTAGATCGCGCATTTCCCTGCGCGTGAGGTGTTTCGAGAGGTCCTGCGGCATCGCGGACAGGTCGGGGCGACGGCTCTCGACCTCGCTCGTCGCGACCTCGACGAGCTCGTCTTGAGGAGTGCGCACGACGATCGTGTCGCGATCCTCGCGCACCACGATTCCGGCGACATTGCGACCGCTCTCGAGGAACAGGATCGTGCCCTGATAGCCCTCCGCGATGCGGCGGTTGGGATCGCAGATGGACGCGAGCAGGTCGGCGCGCGACAGGCGCTGGCCGACTCCGACGAGGTCGGGCCCGACCTGCCCACCTTCGCCCCACTCGATCCTGTGGCAACGCAGGCACTCGGTCTCGGCCTTGCCGCGCAGGATTTCCTTGCCGCGGGCCTTGTCGCCGCCGTAGAGCGAGTCGGCGAAGTGCGCCAGCGCCGCGTCGATCTCGCGCAGGGAGCGCAGCGCCGCGAGCGAATCGACAACGCTTGTTTCCTTGCGTGTCTCGGCAAGCTCGACGAGATCGAGCGCGACTTCGCGCGGCACGAGGCCGGCCGCATGGCGACGCAGCTCGCCAGCGGCCAGCGCCTCGACACGCGCGTCCTCGAGCTGCGCGAAGAGCGAATACGCGACGCGGCGCTCCTCGACAGAGCCGTGCAGCGCGGCTTCCTCGAGCAGCGGGAACGCCTTCGCGGGCTCGACGCCCGCGATGGCGCGCAGCGCGGCGGCGCGCACGGCGCTCTCGGAATCCCCGACGAGCGTCGCGAGCGATGGCTCGAGCTCCGCCGAGGCAACCTGCTTGGCAGCCCGCACCGCAGCGGCGCGCACTTCCTTGGGCACAGCTGCGTCGTTCGCAAGTTGCAGCAGTATCGGGCCCACCGAGCGGCAGTCGCTCGCTTCGACAAGCTCGATCCACGCCCGCGAGATGCGCTCCGGCGCCTTCGCGATGTCCTTGCCTGCAAGTTGCTCAGCAAGCGCCGCGAGAACGGGACCGTCGCGCCTCTCGAGCGGCCACCACTCTCCGGTCACGGCGTCGCGGCCCGGAGGCACGCTCCATCTGGAAAGACGCTCCAGCGCCTCCCAGCGCAGCAGCTCGTCCGCCTCGCCCAACGCCGCGAAGTTCGCCAGCGCCGCAGCGTTTTCGGGCTGCCCAAGGCGGAAGTTCGCGTTGATCGCGCGTCGCACGAGCGCCGTGTCCGACAGCTCCGTACGCCCGAGGAGCTTCGCCAGCTCCGGCATCGCCTCCGTGATCTGCTCGTCATAGATCGCCCGCGCCGCCTCGACGACGACGCGTGGCTCGCTGTCGGCGAGGAACCGAGCGACGCTTGCCCGCCTGTGGCGGCGCAGCGCCACGACCGCTCCGACGCGCACATGCACGGACTCGTGCCGGGCAAGGGCGAGGATCTGCTCCTCGGTCGCGCAGCTCGCGAGCGCGTGGATCGCCGTCGAGCGCAGGGCTGGATCACCCTCGCCGGCACGCTCGAGGATGGCCACCATCGGGAGGGCCCTTCCCGGATGGAATCGAGTTCCCGCGCGCACGCAGGCGACGAGCGCATGCCGCTGCACCGAGGCGTGCTCGTCGTCCAAGCGTGCCCGAATGGCCTCGAGCGACTTCCACGCGTCGTGGGCGCCCAGCGCGCGCACGGCCTGAGCGCGCAGCATCGGATCCTCGTCCTCGCACGCGCGCACGAGCGAGAGCCGTCCCGGCTCCGCGAATCCGGCCTGCATCAGGCCCCAGATCGCATGGATGCGCGCGAAGCGCGTCGCCGTCGCATCTTCGACGAGCCGCGCGAGCGCCTGCTGCTTGCCGCGCGCGACGAGCTCGAACTGCGCGAGGAAACGCACGCGCGAGTCGCTGCTCACGAGCCAGCTGCGCACCTCGGCGTCGGGAAGCTTCGACCAGTCCGCCGCGAGCATGCGACGAGTGTCCGCCGCCTCGTCGTGCGCCACATTCGGTTCGAGCCGGTACATGCGGCCCTTGCCGGTCTTGTTCCAGCCCTCGACCCAGTCCGAGAACCACAGCGCGCCGTCCGGACCGAAGTCGCAGTCGGTGACGAGCGTGCCCCACAGGAACTTCTCGAATGTGTCGAGCTCGAAGCCCGAGCCCTTGGGCTTCACCGTGAATGTGTGGATGCCGGAGTAGCTCGCGTCGCCGCGGAAGTCGCAGATGAAGAATGTGCTCGGATGGACGCCGCCGAGCGCGGTACCCGGGTTGTACGCGAGGCCGCTCGGGCCGTCGCAGATGTTCGCGAGCGGCGGAACGATGTACGCGGCTTGCCCCTCGAAGTGCGGCTTCCACAGGCCCTCGTCGTTCCACGGCCCGCGCAGGTTGGGCTCGGTGATCCACTGGTAGGCCTGCCGCCAACCGGCATCCATGCCCTCGACGACATGCACGAGGCGCGCCTTGTCGCCGCCATCGGAGTTGTTGTCGACGGTCCACAGCTCGCCGTACTCGTCGAACACCAGCTCCTGCGGATTGCGCAGGCCCGTGGCGAAGATCTCGAGGTTCGAGCCGTCGAGGTTGCAGCGCAGCACCGCTCCGTTGAACTCGTTGCGCAGTCGCGAGCCGTCGGGCAGCGGCACGCTGAAGCCTCGGTCGCCGCACGAGAAGTAGAGCTTCCCGTCCGGTCCGACACGCAGTCCGTGCAGGTCGTGGCCGATGAGTGCGAAGCGCACGCCGTAGCCAGTGCTCAGGATGCGCTTCGCGTCCGCGCTGTGATCGCCATCGGCGTCGGAGAGCTCCCACAGGCTCGGCATGCAGGCCGCATAGACCTTGCCCTTGTGTTCGAGCACGCCCGCGATGATGCCGTCCGCCGTGGTGCCGAAGTTGTCGGCAAACACCGCGCTCGCGTCCGCGACGCCGTCGCCGTCGGTGTCTCCGACCCACTTCACGCGCTCGCGGTCCTTCGTGTACGCGCTCTCGAACTTGTCTCCGAGATGCTTCGCCAGGTACGCGACACGATCCTCGACCGTGCGGCACGCGAGGTCGTCGTCGAGCCAGGCCATGCGGTCGCGGATGTCGTCGACGCCGCTCTTGATGCGGTATGTCTCGGCGACATACACCTCGCCCTTGTTCGACACATACATCGCGACCGGGTTCGCGAGGTGCGGCTCCGCGGCCCACAGCTTCACCTGGAATCCGTCCGGCGCCTTCATGCGCGCGATCGCCGCCGCGCCGTCGCCCGAGGCGGGCGCGACATAGGGCTGGTAGGGCTGGTACGACTCCTGCGCGGCGAGCGCGAGGAGCCACGCAGCGAGCAGCGCGGCGCTCACGACGCGAGTTCGCGCTGCAGGCGCTCGAGGATCTGCTTCGTCAGGCGAATGCCCTCGTACTCCTCGTGTACGCTGCCTTCGTACTCGATGCCGACGAAGCCCGAGTAGCCCGCCGCGAGCACGATGCGCATCATCCGCGAATAGTCGGTGTGCACTTCGTTGCCGCGCGCGTCGAACTCGTGGCTCTTGGCGCTGACCGCCTTGGCGTAGGGCATGAGCTCTTCGACGCCCTTGTAGCGGTCGTAGCTCTGGCCGTTGCCCAAGTTGAAGTTGCCGAAGTCGGGCAGCGTGCCGACGCGCGGGTGCGCCGCGAGCTTCATCACGCCCGCCAGCCAATCGCCCTTCGACGAGCTGCCGCCGTGGTTCTCGACGATCACATTGAGGCCCGTCGAGTCCGCGTAGCAGGCGAGCTCCACGAGCGAGTCCGCCGCGCGCTTCTGCTTCTCGGCCTCGTCGCCGCCGCCGCCCGCGTTGACGCGGATCGAGTGACAGCCGAGGTAGGCGGCGCAGTCGAGCCAGCGCTGGTGGTTCTGAACCGCCTTCTTGCGCTCGCCCCCATCTTCATGTGCGAGCTCGCCCTCGCCGTCGACCATGATCAGCAGGCTCTTCACGCCTTCGCCGTCGCAGCGCTCCAAGAGCTCGTCCAGATACTGCTTGTCGCGCGCCTTGTCCTTGAAGAACGAGTTCACATACTCGATCGCCTCGATGCCGAAGTCCGCGCGGGCGACGCGCGGGAAGTCGAGGTTGGTCATCGCGCCGCTGCCGAGCGTGCGGTGCAGCGACCACTCGGCCAGCGAGATGCGGAACGGCAGGCTCTTGCGCGACGAGGTCGTGCCGCAGCCGAACGCGGCGAGCCCGGCGATGCCGGCGGAAGTGGCGAGAAACTGACGACGCGAAGCGCTCATGGGTTCTCCTGTGCGGGACCTGACGGGGACTAGTGGGATACCAGCCCGCGGCCGATCGCGGAAGAGCTCGCGTGGCGTTCAGCGCGGCGCGCCGCGTTGTTGGAGTCCGGTCCCCATGCGAGCGAACCTCGGATCCGGAGCGACGGGCGTGCCGCTGTTCGGCGGCATCGAGGCCGACGGCACGAAGCTCGTGTGCGCCGTGAGCACGAATCCGGCGCGCGGGACGCTCGCACGCACCCGTTTTTCCACCGGTGACGACCCGAGTGCGCTGCTCGCGCAGGTGTGCGAGTGGTTCTCCGAGCAGGAGCGCCAGCAGGGACCGCTCACCTGCGTCGTGTCGCCGCGGCGCATCGTGCTCGGCGGCAGCGTGCGGAGAGCGGGCCAGCTCGGCGGGGCGGAGTTCTTCCGCCGCATGCGGGCCGAGCTCGCTCGCGCCCCCGGCGGCTACATCGAATCGCCGGCACTGTGTGACCGCGGTCTCGACGGCTTTCTCGTTCCGCCGGAGCTCGGCGACGACGCCGGCGTGCTCGGCGCGCTTGCGCTCGCGCAGGATGCGCGCCTGCAGACCGCGCCGCCGCGCTGAGCGCGGTCAGCGAAGCTCCGCGCGGTCCTTCAGGCCCTCGAGCGACGTCTCGAGCAGCTTGCGGTGCGCGTTGCGCGCGATCGACTCGAGCGTGACGATCGAAAAGAACTTCGCAACCGGCGAATCGCCGAGGTCGATCGACTCGCGCCAGGTGACGCGCGAGCCGCGCTCCGTGGCCTCCACCGAGATCGAGCCCGGCACGGCATAGTCGTGATCGAACTCGCGCAAGACGACGGAGATGCTGCGCCGCGCGGAGCTGCGCTCCTCGTGCCCGGCGAGCACCAGCGCGCCGAAGTGCAGCGACTCGTACTCGACGCCGCTCGCACCCACCCCGCGGAGCTCGAGCCAGCCACTGCCGGCGCTCTCCTCCGACTCCCACTCCATCCGAGTGCCGGCGCCCTGCTCAGGCCCAAGGAAGCGACGCTCGACGTCCTCGTGCGAGTCGCGATTCCACGCCGACCACTCTTTCCACCGTCGCAAGTCCGCCACGAGCGGCAGCACCTCGGAAACGGGCGCGGAGATCTCAATCTGCGCTTCACTGGTCCACTCGCGCGGCAGATCTTCGACCCAGCGCCACACGAAGACGCCCGCGAGCGCAGCCAGCACGAGCGCCACCAAGCATCCCCCGCAACACCACTTGAGCCACTTCGTCATGCGCCGCCCCGCTAAAGCGGAATTCTTCGCAGGTTACTTGGATTCCGCGCGCGCCGCCCGGATCAGGCCCTCGGCGTAGTCGATCCCGTCCGGAGTGCGGGAACCGTGCCACGAAAGGTACTCCCCGTCCGCGATCACAAAGCGTTCGCGCGGGAGGCCGGTGGCCTGCGCGAGCTCGTCGGCGTGCTCGGGCTTGAACGAAAACGGCTCGGTGCAGAGGAACACGCGCTCCGGCGCGAGTCGCGCGAGTTCCTCCAGCGTGATCTTTGGGTAGCGCTCCGCGCGAGCGCCGAACACGTTGCGACCACCGGCGAGCGCGAGCAGCGCATCGACGAATGTGTCGCGATTGACGCTCATCCACGGCTGGCGCCAGATCAGGTACGCCCAGCCCATCTCGCGCTGGCCAGCCGCCGCGCTGCGCACGCGCGCCGCACGCCGCTCGATGTCCTTCGCGATCGCTTCCGCCGCGGCCGCTCGCCCGAGGGCAGCCCCGATCGAGCGCACCATCTCCGCCGTCCCGTCGGTGTCTTTCGGAAAGCTCGAATGCACGCGCAGACCCGCCGCCTCGAGCGCCTGTGCGTCCTCGACGCGATTCTCCTCCTCGTTCATCAACACGAGGTCGGGCGCGAGCGTAACGATGCGCCCCACGCACGGATTCTTCGTTCCTCCGACCTTCTCGATCGCGCCCACGCGCGCCGCCGGATGCACGCACCACTCGGTGATGCCGGCGAGCTCCTCGCCCGCGCCGAGATCGAACACGAGCTCCGTCAGACTCGGACACAGGGACACGATGCGTCGCTTCAACGCCTCGGCTCCTCGAGAACGCGCGGCGCGAGTCCGTCCTCGCCCGCAGTCCGGTCACACCACAAGAGCTTGCGGTTCCCGACCACCGGCACTCGCATACGCCCGCATCCCGCAGGGGCGAGCGCGCGCAGGACGCAGTGCTCGCGAACGCGCTCGGATTCGCAGTTGAGGTCGGAGGGGGACATGCGCGCGTTCGAGCCGAGCACGATAGCGCGGGGAGGTGGTTTCCGCCGTCCGTGGAAGCCGACGGCCGCTCCGTCGTACCCTGCATCCAATGGCCACCAAGCCCGCCGTCGATCCGCAGCACTTCCAGCGCGCGCTGCTCGAGACTCTGCACGCCCTCGTGCTGCTCGTGCCCGCCCTGTTCCTCGTCTGGCCCGGGGCGCGCTCCCCCATCGCCGGCGATCCGTTCCCGATCCCGACGGGCACCGGCGTGGCGGGCGTCGCCGGTACGCTCGCCATCGCGCTGCTGATCGCGCGCCGCGCCAAGCCCGGCGCTCGCGGAATCTGGGCCTACCTCGCGTTCCTCGCGCTCGGCTACATCTCGCTCCGCCTCAACCCGCCGAGCGACACATTCGGCGCGAGCCGCGCGCTCATGCTCGCCGCCGTCTGCGTGACGGCGCTCGCCGGCGGCGCGAGCCTCTCTCGAGCGGGACTCTCCGCACTCGCGCGCGGCCTCGTGCTGCTCTCGATGCTCACCGTCCTTCCGGCGCTGTTCGACGGCGACAACCAGTTCTCCGGTCGCCTCGGCAACAGCGGCTCGACCTCCGAAGTCGCGCTGCTCGGGGCCGTCGTCGGCCTGTGGCTCGCACTGCGCGACGAGAGCATCTGGCGCTGGGTCGGAGCGCTCGCCGCGGGCCTGTACGCGTTCTACATCGGCGTCGCGCCCGTGCTCGCGGGCGCCGCGAGCTTCGCGCTCGTGCTCGCGCTGCTCGTCGTCGCGCTGCCCGACGCACGGCGTCTCGCCCTGCTCCTCGGCGCCACGTGTGCGCTGCTCTTCGCCGGCGGTCGCTTCGTTCCACATCCGCAACTCCCCGCCTCCGCGCGCCCCGCGGAGAACGCGCCCGGCGACACCGGTGGCATCGCCGTGCGCAAGTTCCTGTGGTCTTCCCTGCCGGCCATGGTGCAGGCCCACGGGCTCCTCGGTGCCGGCCCCGGCCAGTTCCAGGCTGCCTACCCGCCGTTCCGCGATCCGCGCGAGATCGAGCTCTCGACCCACGAGCGCACGCTGCCCGAGGCCGAGACCGAGGTCGAGCACGCGCACTCGGACCTGCTGCAGGCCTGCGTCGACGCCGGCTGGCTCGGAGGAGCGCTGTGGCTTGCGTTCCTCGGCTTCGTGGCGCGCGCGAGCTGGCAGCGCCTGCGCGACCGCGACGACATTCTGCGAGCTCCGCTCGCGGCCGCAGCGCTCGCCGTGCTCGTCAACGCACTGTGGCGCGAGCCGCTCCTGTGGAACCCAGCCTCCGCGAGCGCGGCCTTCGCGCTGTTCGGCGCGCTGCTCGCCATCGACGAGCCGCCTGCGACCACGCGCGCGCGCTGGCTGCGCAGCGCACTCGTGCTGCTCTCGATCGGACTCGTCGCGTCGCAGCTCGCGCGCGCGTGGTCGATCGCGTGGCACGGCCGCGCGCTCGCGCAATTCTCCAGCTCGGGCAATCCAGCGTTTGCCGAGCTGGCGCTCGAAGTGTGCGAAGACTCGCCCGTCGCGCGCGCGATCGCGGCGCGGCGCGCGGACGAGACGACCGCTGGAAAGCCGTCCGAAGAGAGCGTCGCCGCGTGGCAGGCCGTGCTCGACGTGCGCCCGCACAATGTCGAGGCGCTGATCCAGCTCGCGACCGCGCAGGCCCGCACGGGACGCGAGGCGCGCGCGCTGGAGACGCTCGCTCATGTCCGCGAGCTCGATCCCGGGCACAGAATCGCGCGCCGCAACCTCGTGCGCATGCACGCGTTGTTCGGCGACCTCGCGCAAGCGCGCACGCTTGCGGCCGAGCTCGGCAGCGACACCGCCGAGACGTGGCGCTCGCTCGGTGTGAGCGCGCTGCAGGAGCTGCGCGTCGCGCGCGGCTTCGAGTTGCTCGCGCTCGCCGACGCGCGCTTCGCGGGTCTCGGCGCGGACCGTGCCCACGCGCTCGCCCGCTCCGGCGACAGCGGACTCGACGAACCTGGGCAACTCGCGCTCGAAGGCACGGCGCACCTCCTGTGGGCGCGCGAGCACGGCGAAGCGGGGCGTTTCGAGGATGCGTTGCGCAGCTATCGGCAAGCCAAGCGCTGCCTGGCGCCCCGCGACGGCTCCGAGCTGCAGACCGGACTGGCGCTCGAAGTCGCGGGCTCTCTCGCCGCGCTCGGACGCGTGGACGAGGCGCGCAAGGAGCTCGGTTCACGCGCGCTCTCGGCTTCGGAGCTCGCGCGCGTGCCCGAGTGGGCCGGACAGGCGCTGTTCGAGAACGGACTTCTCGGAAGATGATCCGCTACGAAGGCACGCTCTACCGGCCGCCGTCGGAGGCCGACAGCCTGATTCTTCAGGCGACCATCGGCTGCTCGTACAACGAGTGCACGTTTTGCGCCATGTACCGCGACAAGCGCTTCCGCGTGCGCAAGCTCGACGAGCTCGAATCCGAGATCGAGTGGGCGCGCGCGAACCTCGGCCCCGTGAGCAAGGTGTTCCTCGCCGACGGCGACGCGCTGATGGCGAAGAGCGCCTTCCTCGCGAGCCTGCTCGAGCGGCTGCACGCCGCGTTCGGACCGCTCAAGCGCGTCAGCTGCTATGCGAGCCCGCAGTCCCTCGCCGTGCGCTCCGTCGACGAGATGGCGCTCCTGCGCGAGCGCGGCCTCACGCTCTACTACCTTGGAATCGAGAGCGGCGACGACGCGACCCTCGCGCGACTCGCGAAGGGCGTCGACTCGATGGAAATGGTCCGCGTGGCGCTGAAGGCCCACGAAGCCGGCGTGCGACTCTCCACGATGATCCTGCTCGGCGCAGCCGGTCGCGCTCGCAGCCTCGAGCACGCGCGAGCCAGCGCGCGGGTCGTGAGCAGCATCGACCCACGCTTCGTGAGCACGCTGGTGATGACGCCGGTGAAGGGCACCCCGCTGTACGAGCAGAGTCAGCGCGGAGAAGTGGACGAACTCTCGCCCCTCGAGCTCGCGCGCGAGCTGCGGGAGTTCCTTGCCGGCCTCGAGCTCTCCGGCGCAGTCTTTCGCTCCAACCACGCCAGCAACTACCTCGCCCTCAACGGCACCCTTCCCCGGCACAAACCCGACCTCCTCGCCGCCCTCGACGGCGTCCTCGCCCACCCCGAGCACGCCCCCTTCCGCCCCCAGTGGCGCCGCGGCCTCTAGTCGCCGCCAAGCTCCCCGCCCACGCCCGGTGACCAGCCGATGGGTCGACCAGCCTCGGGGGCGCTCGGCGCACCAAGCGGCACTCGAGCTCCTCGGGCTGAGGATCGGCTTCGGGGTCGGGCTCTCGCTGTCGCTCGCCCGCTCGCCATCCCAGCGCTCGCACGCAAGTGCGCGGTGCAAACGTGACGGCCTGCTGTCCATTGATCACCGCTCACCGGCAGCTCATTCGGGCACACCCTTGTGAGCATGAGGCATGGGGAATCGCCCCCCCCGCGTGCGAGCGAATTCCCGCAGCGGCATCCCGGAGCGCTCCAAGGCCTCCAGCGCCGCCCGGCGCTCTTCGGTCGAATCATTTCCGCGCGAGCAGCCGCCCTGATTGCGGGGATTGGGACGGCCCACCAGCGCCGACGCCCCACCCGCGTCGAAGCGCACCATCCACTTCGTCAGCGCCGACACCGAGATCGAGTGCCGAGCGCAGTACTCCGCGATCGTCTCCCCGCCCCGGCGATAGCCCTCGATCAGCCCGAGGCGCTCTTCCGGCGTGCAGCGACGCCGCCCCCGGCGTCGTGCCTCCCTGACCACTTGCTCGCATCCATCGGTCCTCCTGGTCCCGCCCGTGGGAGGAGGTTTGGAGGCTATGGCCGCGGTCCTGAAGGCTACGCCAACTCGGAAACAATCGCGTTGAGCGCCACAGTGAGGCTCGTCAAGGGGCGCGCGGGAGGAAAGAGCAGCGGCGCCGTCGAGCTGCTCTCTCGCGAGCGACGGCCTGCGGGCGGCATGAACTTGGGGCGGAAAGTAGCTCACAGCGGGCCCGAGGGGGCGTAACTCCGTGTGGTGCGTGGGGCTAGCAGGGGCAGCGGCGGGCACGGTCCCCGGGCGCGCGCTGCTAGCCTGTCCCGCTCCTCGAGGTCCCGATCCATGCAAGGCACTCCCTCGTCCCCGTCCCAGTCCTCCGCTCGCCCCGCTGCCGCGAGCGATTCCACCGCGCCGACGGCGCAGCACGACCTCCTGATCGTCGAGGACGAGGTCGATCTCGCGCTCGGCTTCCGCGATGCGCTCGCGCACGCGGGCTACCGCGCGGATGTGGTGCACGACGGCCGCAAAGCGCTCGAGGCCCTGCGCCAGCGCCCCTACGAGCTGGTGCTGCTCGACCTGATGCTGCCCGGGCTCAATGGCATCGATGTGCTCAAGGAGCTCCGCACGTTCCGCAGCGACACCTGCGTGCTGATCCTGACGGCGCTCGCCGGTGGTGAGGACGCGGTCATCCGCGCCATCGAGGCCGGCGCGGACGACTACCTCTCGAAGCCGTGCTCGCCGCGCGAGCTGGTGGCGCGCGTCGAGGCCCGTTTCCGGCGGCGCGCGCTCGACTCGGCGCCGCCCGCGCGCCTCGAGCTCCCCGGCGGCATCTCGGTCGACCTAGCGCGCCTCGAGGTGCACCGCGACGGCAAGCTGACCCCGCTCACGCCGCGCGAGGGCGACATCATCGAGTACCTGATCCGCCATCGCACGCGCGTCGTCACGCGCGACGATCTGTTGCTCGATGTGTGGCACTACAAGAGCGCCAATGTCGAGACGCGCACGGTCGACATCCACATCGTCGGCCTGCGGCGCAAGATCGAGCTCGTGCCCGAGACCCCGCAGGTCGTGCAGACGGTGAGGGGCAAGGGCTACCGCTGGTACAGTTGAGCGCGGCGCGGCGCAGCCGCTGCCCCTCTCGTGAAGCCCCAGATCGGCCTGCGAACCCACGGCGGCGCGCTCGCGCTGTATGGCGTGCTGCTCGTGCTGCCGACGCTCGTGCTCGGCTTCCTGCAGTGGCACCACATCCAGACGGAAGCGGAACGCGAGCTCGGCGAGGTGCCGCGCGATGCCGAGGATGCGGCGTCGCGACTGCGCCGGGCGCTGCAGGGCGAGCTCGACCGGCTCGTGGCGAGCGAGACCGCGCGCCCGTTCGAGCACTACGCGCGCTACTACAGCCCCGACACGCCCGATGGCGAGTTCGCGCTGCTCGACTCGCCGCTGGCGCGCAGCGAGCGGCCGGTCGGCGTGCTCGGCTGGTACAAGCTCGACCTGTCCGATCCGGAGGCGGCGCAGGTCGAGGTGTATTCCGGCGCCGATGACTCGCCGGTGGCGCGCGGCCCGCTTGAGGCCGCGACCGCGGGGCTCTCTTCGCGCCACTTCGACAGCCTGTGGCTGCGCACATCGATGCCGCTCGGCACGAGCTCCGAGGAGCTGGCGCTCTCCGTGCGCGCGCTCGCGGCCAGCGCGGCCGGCGCCGACGATGCGGACTGCCTGAGCGCGGAGCAGATGTCGATCTTCGATCCGGTCCACTCCGTGGTCGGCGACTTCGGCCTGCTAGCCTACCGCGAGGACGATGGCACGCCGCGCCTCGCGGCCCATCGCACGGTGCTGATCGAGCCGCTGCCGGAGCTCCTCGGCCGCGGCGAGTGCCTGCAGCGCCTCGCCCCGGGGCGCCGCATCGTGCAGGGCTTCTTCCTCGACCCACGCTGGTGGCTCGACGAGCTGCCGGCCGCGCTCGCCGCGCGCGTGCTGACCAAGCGCGAGCGCTGCCTGCGCGTCGGAAGCGCGGAAGCGGCCGAGGAGCGCGGGTACCTCGCACATGTGCGCCCCGTGGCGGACACGGGCTTCGAGTCCGAGTCGGACGCGGACGGGCTGCTCGGCGAGCTCGGCGTCGCAATCGACACGGCCGGCATCGAGGCTCGCTACCTCGAGCGCGAGCGGCGCTTCCTCGGCGTCGCCCTGATGCTCGCGCTCTCACTCGGCACAGGCTTCGTGCTGCTCCTGCACGGCGTGCGCAAGGACATCGAGCAGGCGCGGCGCACGGAGAACTTCGTGGCTGCGGTCACCCACGAGCTGCGCACCCCCCTGTCGACGATCCAGCTGCACGCCGAAATGCTGCAGGACGGCTGGGTGAAGGACGCCGAGCAGCGCGACGAGTTTCACCGCCGCATCGTGCGCGAGACCGCGCGCCTCTCGACACTCGTCGAGCGCGTGCTCGAGAAGGCGCGCCTGTCGGCGGGCCCGGCGCGGCCGCGGCCCGGCGATCTGTGCGCCGAGGTCGCTCGCCACGTCGACAAGCTCCACGGTTGGCGCACGAGCAAGGAGCTCGACCTCGCCTTCGAGCTGCCCGAGCAACTTCCGCCGGTGATGCTGACGCCGGAGGCCGTGGGCTCGGTCCTCGTCAACCTCGTCGAGAATGCACGCAAGTACGCGCCCGTCGACACATCGCGCGCGGGACACGAGCCGATTCTCGTCGCAGTGCGTCGCGCGCGCGATGGACTCGCGCTCGAGGTCGCCGACCGAGGCCCCGGCGTTCCGGCCACCGAGCGCGCGCGCGTGTTCGAGGCTTTCTACCGCACGGGAGACGAGTCGACGCGCAGCGTGCGCGGCACGGGACTGGGGCTGCACTTGGTCGCGCTGCACGCGAGCAGCGTCGGCGGACGCGCGGAGGTCGAGGAACGCCCCGGCGGCGGCGCACTGTTCCGCGTGCTGTTCCCCTACGCGCCGACGGCGGCGAGCTGAACGCGCTTCGAGCTCGTCGAAGTCGCGGCGCTCGAGCACAGGGAGAGCCAAGCGTCGCGGCCCGCCGTGCTCCGCGAGGAGCGCGACGGGCCGCGGTTGTGCCGAGAGTCGCGAGCAGTCCTAGGAATTCGCGGGCTGCTGCGTGGCCTTTTCCTTCTCCGCCGCCTCGCGCGAAGGGAAGCTGAAGCCAAAGCGCGTCTTGAGCGCGGCCGCGCCGAACATCTCGTCCAGCATCTCGTTCGAGCGTTCGGTGGCGGCTTGGTCGCGCAGCGACTTGTAGTCGCGCGGCTCGAGTCGGACCACGGGCGGATCGCGCTTGCCGAGCTTGCGCACGACATAGACGCGATCGCGATTCAGCGTAGTGAAGGGCAGCGCGACGACGCTGTCGTCCACATTCATCGCGGTGCGGCCCGTGAGGGCGAGCGCGGTCTTGAAGCGCTCGACCTCGGTCGGGTTGTCGAGCGTCTCGCCGCTGAGCTTGGCCTCGTCGACCCAGCCCGCGGAGATGACCGTCGAGCCCTGCCCGGTCGCGACCTCGAGGAACATGGCCTCGTCGACCTTGAGCGGCGCGGTGGAATCGGTGATGCCCGATTTGGCGCGCACGGCGTTGTAGAGGTCACTCGCCTTGCCGTTGGCGATCTTGAAGGCTTGGTCCTTGCGCCATTCCTCGAGCGCGCGCGCCGCGACATCCTCGAAGTTCGGGGCGCCTGACTCGGTGATCGCGCCCGCGCGGCCGAAGGCGATGTTCGCCGCACCGATGTGGAGCGGAATGAACTTGTCGCCGCGGGCCGCGCGCAAGATCGAGACCGCGAAGGTCGCGTCGCCGACGCCCGGATAGCTGCTCCAGTCGGTCTGCGTGCGCGCGGAGTCATCGCGGATGTACGCGAGTCCGAGCTCCGCCGCCTCGAGCGCCAGTGCGTCGCCGGCAAGGCCCGTGCGGATGCGCTTCTGCACATCGAGCGAGTAGTCGACGAGCGCCGCGTGGATCTTCGACTCGCGCCGCGCCTGATCGGCGACTTCTTCGAACGGCAGGTACAGGCGCTCGGCCGCCGAGGCGCCGTCCGCCTTCTCTTCCGCGCGGCGGAAGCGCATGTTGGCGAACTGGTTGTAGTAGTCCTGCGCGAGCTTCTCGAGGTCGACGCCTTCGGGGCGCGGGAAGCGTTCGAACAACTTGGCGGGCTCGGTGGTGTCCGCGAAGTTCCATATGAGCAGCTCGGCGCCCGCGCGCTCGGCGACCCACTCGGCGCTGAACTTCTGGCGCTTGGTCATCGAGTCGAGAGCGTCGTACCAGCCGCGCAGCGTGGCCTCGTCGGCCGTGGCGCTCTCCGCCTCGGCGCGCGCGGCGTCGACATCGAACACGACGAAGTCGAGGCCGTATTCCTGATGCTGCTTCTTCCACGAGGCCTCGATCGCCTCGGGCTTGGGCTGGGCCGCGACGCCGACGAGCGACTCGTAGCGCTCGATGCGCAGGAGCTGGCGCAGGCCGCTCTCGTAGTCGAGCGGCGAGAGGTTCGCGGAGGCGAGCACCTGCTTGAGCAGCGCACCGTCCGAGATCGGGCGGATCGGGATCGTGATCAGCGGGTACTGCGCGTTCTTGGTGTCGCGCGACGGGCGCGAGAACTGGAGGATCGCGCCTTCCATGATCACCTTGCGCAGCTCGTTGTCGGTGATCTCGATGCCGGCGTCCTGCGCGAGGCGATCGAGGATCATCGTGCGGCCGACCTGCTCTTCCTCGAGCATCGAGTCGCGGGCGTCGGCGAGCGCGTCGGCGTAGGGCTGGAAGTCCGAGCTGACCACGCCGAGGAAGTACAGCAGGTTGCTCATGCGCTGCGACTCGAGCATGAAGGCGCGCGCGTTGATCTCCTGCCGGCCCAGGCGCGGATGGTTCCAAGCGAAGTAGGACTTCTCCGCAGGGTCGCCCGAGCGGAACATCTGCGTGAACTCCGCCGGAACGACATAGATCACGAGCGTGAAGATCATCAGACCGAGGATCAGCAGGAACTTGCCGCGGCTCTGGCCCTTGGGAACATGGACCGGCTCATCGGCGGCGGCCAGCTGCTCCGGGGTCGGTTCCTGCTGCGGTTCTTTTTCGTGCTTGGACATGAGAGATTCGGGCGTCGGTGTGGGAAGCGGCGGTGGTTCGTGGGAGCGCGGCGGCCGGGCGCGGAGGCTTGGGCCGTGGCCGCGCGACTAGTCGCGGAGCAGCTCTCCGTCGCGCGGCAGGTCGTCGAGGGACGCGAGCGCGAAGGCGTCGAGGAACTTGCGGGTGGTGATGTACAGCAAGGGATGACCGGGATCGTCCGAACGGCCGCCGACCTTGACCAATCCGCGGTCGACCAGCGTGCGCAGGATGGGTCCGACCTGCACGCCGCGGATGGCTTCGATCTCGCCCTTCGTGACGGGTTGGCGGTAAGCCACGATGGCGAGCGTCTCCAGCCCAGCCCCGGAGAGCTTCTCGTCCTTCTTGGCCTTGCCGAGCAGGGCCACGGTCTCGGCCACATCGGGCGTGGTGAAGAGCTGCCAGCCGCCGGCGATCTCGCGCAGCTCCCACGGCAGGCACGCGGTCGCGAGCCGCTGTTGGAGGCGCGCGAGGGCCTCGGCGATGCGCTTCTCGCTCGCGCCACCAACCAAGGAGGCCAAGCGTCCCTTGGAGAGCGGCTCGGTCGAGACGAACAGCAGCGCGGCGAGGTCGCGCTCGAGCTCAGACTCCGAGAGTTCCGACTCCGAGACTGCGGCGGACTCGTTCCCCTGACCTGCGATCGCGAGCGCGGGTTCGCAGACCGCGACCTCGCTCGTGGCCTGCGCGCCGAGCTCGGGTTCGGTCGCGGCGCGGGCCGCGGCCGACGGGGGCGCATCCGGCGTGGGATCGTCGGGCTGGGTCATGGCGGCAACAGGTTCGTCGAGCGGCCCCCTCGGGTCAAGGACGGGGCCGACCGGCCGACGCTCATCTGCCCGCGGCGCCCTTGCGCTCCACTTCTTGGAAGAAGGGCTGCAGGTCGACCCGATAGCGGCGCACCATGGCGGCCCGCCACTGGACGAACTCGAGCTCCCCGACCGGCTGCATGGTGAGGCTGCCTTCGACCTCCTCGCGCAGCTCGACCCAAGAGCCCTCGCGGCCCTCGCGGCGGACCTCGGGAACGAACAGGAGCCAGCGGCCACCCTGCTCCAGAGGCCCGCCCACGGTGCCCACGGCGGTCGCGAAGACTGCCCGGGCGAGGTCCTGAGATTCGGCGCGGGTGATGCGCAGGAGCGTGGTGGCGGTGACGGCGTCGTCCCCGGCACCGTGAGCCTTGGCGACCTCGGCGAAGGTCTTGCCGGCATTGAGATCGGCTTGGGCGGCGGCGAGGGCCTCGGGCGAGCGCAGCTCGGTCACGCGCACATCGCAGCGGTCGTTCTCGACGGCCCAGGCGCGCACGCAACGCTCGGCAAGCATCTGCAAGATGGCCTCGTCGCGCAGGTCGGCGAGGTACAGCTCGGGCTCGATGCCGATCACCTGATCGATGTGCTCGCGCAGGGTGAGCTTCGACTGCCGGTCGACGAGCTTGCGCTCGAGCTCCCCCATCGCGCGCAGGACCTCGGCGTCGACGGCCGACTCGACGAGGCGGATGCCCAGGCGCGTGGCCTCGAGCTGGGTGAGGCGCGAAAAGACGAGCTGCTCGACGACGCGGCGCGCGAGGCGATTGTCCGCGATCCACAGCTTGCGCAGGAAGTCGCGCGAGGTGAGCGGCTCGTCACCGACGCGGCCGAGCTCGAACTGCGTCTCCCGCACGGGCGCGACGGTGGCCTCGACCGGCGCGACGGGCGTGGGAGCCGCGCTCGGGCTCGGCGCGTTGGGGTTCGAAGCGACCGCGACCGACTCCGGCGTGGGCGTTGGAGTCGGTGCGGGTTGGAGCTTGGAGCGCTCGGGGTTGCGCGTGGCCGCGCAGGCGGCGAGGAGCAGCGCGAGGAAGGGCGACGCGCGCATCAGCGGTAGTTCACGCGGCGGATGACGCCGATGCCAAAGCAGGCCGGGCACTCGACCATCTGCATCGTGCCGCCGGTCGAGCCGCCCTGTGCGCCGCCCTGCCCGCCGCGATTCTGCTGCCCCACCGCGTTGACGATCTCGCGCCGACCGCTGCCACCGCAGTCGGGGCAATTGGAAAACTGCGGATCGCGCAGCTGGAAGTCGCCGGAATGCTCGGCGAAGTACGCGAGCATCCACTGGCCGCGGTTGGCCGAGCCGTAGCCCTTCCAGAAGGCCTCGGTCTTGCTCTCCTCGCCTTCCGCGGCGGCCGCGCGCGCGGCGCGCACGGTCTCCTGCGCGGCGAGGTAGCGCTGCAGGCGCTCCTCGAGCTCGCTGCGCGCGCTGTCGGTCTCACTCGTCGGCGCGGACTTCGAGTCGTCCTTGGTGAGACCCTTGCGCGCCTCGGCGTCGCCGAGCAGGAATGTGCCCTGACCGTAGCTCGCCCGGCGCCAGCGGCCGCCGACGCGCTCCTTCCAGTAGCGCGTGACCTGATCGGGTGTGACCGTTGCGGACACGGAGCGCACGAGCTCGGCGGTCACCGCCTCGACCAGCGGCTTCTCGATGCCCTCTTCGAGCCACTCGACCGCGGCCTCGTGCGTCAGCTGCGGCTCGCGCGCCTTGGCCGAGATCAGGCGCGGAACCCACGCGTGCCAAGCCTCGGCGGCGCGTTCGCGCAGCTTCTGTTCGCGCGCCTTCTCGACGGTCGCCCTCTTCTTGAGCGCGTCCTGCGCAAAGCCGCTCGAGGGACTCGCGGCCACGAAGGCCTCGATCTTGGAGAGCGCACGGTCGAAGTAGCCGCGCGCGCGGTCCTGATCGATCTCGCGCAGGGCCTCGAGCTGGGCCTGATTTGCGGCCTTGCCGCGGTTGCGCGAGAGCGCGATCGCAACCTCGCTCGCCTTGGATGTGGGGTCGAGCTTCGCCAGCGCCTCGAGATGCTCGACGCAGTGCGCGAAGTCGTAGATGCGCTCGCAGTACACCGCAAGCTCCCACAGCGACGACGACGAAGCGAGGTTCGCGCGTGCGAGCTCGGTCTGGTAGAGCTCCTCGCGCGTGTACACATCGAGCGCGGGGGCTCGCACGCGCGTGGCCGCGCCGGAGAGCGAGCGCACGGGCACGGGGAATGTGCGCTGCGCGGTCTTGACCCACAGCTCGGTGCCGGTCCGGTTGACGATCAGCCCGATCACATCGGTGCCGTCGTTGAGCAGCAGGCGATCGACTTCGACGAACACTTCCTCGCCCGAGCGATCGACATAGCCGAACTTCGCGAGCAGCTCCTCCGAAAGTACCGGATCGAGCCGCGTCCACGGCAGCTTGACGAAGCCGCCGTTGTCGAGGCGCTGGATGTGCAACGCTTGCGCGTCGTGTCCCGCGATCGAGCCCCACAGGAGCCCGCCGTCGTAGAGGCGCAGCATGGTGAGCTCGAGTGCGGCAGCCGGTTGCTCGGCAACGGGCAACGCCGACTGCGGAGGAGCGGACAGGAACAGCGACAGAAGGAGAAAGTTCATCATGGCTCGTGGTTCTCGCTCGCAGGGCTCGCGCCCTCGATCAGCTCGCGGCGCAGGCGCTCCCCGAAGGGCACTTGGCGCAGCAGCAAGGTGGTGAATGTGCGCGACTTGACGCGCCCCGCAGTGGTCCAGCGAATCTCGATGTCGACACGCCAGCGCAGCGGCCCGCCGGGCGTGACGCGGTCGCGCGGATCGCCGCTGCCGCGCGCCCAGTAGTGCAGGCCCTCGTGGCCGGGCACGGGCCGGTTCTCGATCGCCACCGGTGCCCCGACACGCACCTCGCCCGTGACCTCGTCGCGCACGAGCGGGAAGAAGCTCTCCTCGAGGTCCGCGACGACGGCCTCGACGGCGCTCGCACCCGCGCTCTTCAGCGCCGCATTGCGCGTCATCGAGGCGCCGAACGAAAGGAGGCCGAGGATCGCGCTCATGCCGACGAGCAGGATGCCCATGGCGACGAGCACTTCGAGGATCGTGAAGCCGCTCGAGCGGCCGCTGCGGATGGCGCGCTTCACAGGTCCCAGTCCTCGCGGTGCGTGGCGATCGGAACTTCGCGCACCATCGTGCGACCGAAGTGCACGAGCGCGCCGTTGTCGTGCGCGGCCGGCGCCGTGCCGCGGGCACCGCGCCGTACCGACACCCAGCGCCCGCTGATGCTGGACACCTTCATCCACTCGGCGTCGATGAGCATGTGGCCGCCGACGGAGGGCAGGCGCGCTGGGTCGTCGACCTCGAACGAACCGTCCTGCTGGTTGATGAACACCGAGAGCCGCGTGCGACGCTTGAGGTCGGAAGCATGCTCGAGCTCGAGCTCGAGACGCACGCGCCGCGGCAGTAGCGGCGCATCCGAGACCTGCGGCAGGAAGTCGCTCGTGTCGTTCCAAACATGGCGCTCGGCGACGGGGCGCTGGCGATCCCACGCATCCCACGACGCCATGCTGTCGCCGCTCTCGCGCCCCACGCGCCAGCCGTCGCGCAGGATCGTGGTCTGCGTCGCGAACTGCATCCCGAGCCAGAGTACGCCACCGGTGACTTCCTGCGTCGAGCCGGGGCGCGGCACGCCGCCGCGGCTGAGGAACTGTTCGGAGAACATCGACACATCGGCGCCGCGCGCGGGGCCGAACACGCGCTCGCCGCGCCAGAGCGTGCCGACCGCGCGCCGACCGTTGTCGCGCGTACCCGTCTCCGTCGGCAGCACGGCCCACACGACCTCGATCAGACCCTCGCCGACGAGCTGCGCATCCGCCTGCTCACTCGCTTGCAGGCGCGCGAGCTCCGCGGGCGAAGCGTGGCGCACCATGCGCACGCGCGGCCACTTGGTCTCCGCCGTGCCATTCAGGTCGTGGTCGAAGAACGCCCACTCCGCGAGGAAATCACCGCGCGCGCCGGGCTCGAGGGCGACGAGGTCAGCGGCGAGCAGCTCGGACACGCCGGTCGCTTCCTCGACCTGCATGCGGCGCACTTCGCTCTTCTCCCACACGCCCATGAATTGGCGCACGAGCTGGAACACCGCGGCGAGCAGGATCGCGAGCAGACCAGCGGAGAGCACGAGTTCGACCAGCGTGAGGCCGCGGCGCGAACGCACGGCGAGGCGTGTGCGCAGCTTCACTCGTCGACCCTCCGCAGCACGAGACTCGGCGCCGTCATTTCCGCGCCGAACATGCGCAGGCGCGGCGACTGCTTCCAGCCGTGCGCGAGCCCGGCCTGCTCGTCGAAAGCGCCATTCAGGTAGCGCGCGTGCACGCGCCACTCGACGAGATCGGCCTGAGCGCGAATCGGATGTCCCTCGCCGCGCAGCATGCCTTCGCTCAGCAGCTTGAGGCCGCGCGTGGCGTTGGGCTCGCCATCCCACGGAGGCGGCGGCTGGCCGCGGCTCGAGAGGCGCTGCAGCACTTCGATCTTCACCTGCCCGCTTCCCGGTTCCTCGGCCGCGAAGAAGCTCGTGCGCCAATAGGCGTTGGGCTGGTCGAGCGCGAGCCCGAAGTAACCGAGCTCCGGCGCGTCGGCCTTCTCCGTCCAGCGGTCGTGGTAGCGGAACGGGAACAGGATCACGGGCGTGCCCGCGCTGTGTCCCGCGGGAACCGTGCCGAAGCGACCACGGAACATGCCGTCGCCCTGTCCGTTCTTCGCGCCCGCTTCGCTCGAGCGCCTCGGCATGTCGAGACCGGAGCCCGCGATGCGCGTGTAGTGGATGACCTCCGTGCCGACGAGCACCGTACCGCTCGGCGGGAAGCCCGCGAGGTCGACCAGCGGCAAGGTCGCGTCGCCGGCGCCGATGTTCGCGGTCAAGATGCTCACCACCATGTGCTCGAGATAGCTCGCCGTCGCACCGATCTCGTGCGTCTGGTCCTGCGTGCCGAGCAGCCCGCGACCGCCCGGCGTCACATTGACCGTGCCGCTCGTGGCGTCGTAGGACGAGTAGCACAGGATCTCTTCACCGAGCTGCAGCAAGCCCGCATCACGCGGCAGCCCGTCGAGCCAGTTCGTGTTCTGGTTCCAGTTTCCGGCCGCGATGCGCAGCCCCTGCGGACGCACGCTGAACTGCAGTCCAGCCTCGGAAAGATCCTGGTTCAGCGCCAGCTGCCCGCCCTGCGCCGGCGAGTTGTCGCCGTCGCCGAAGCCCGTCGTGTGGAATACGACCTCATCGAGGAGCATGTCCGCTGCCGCGCCGCCGCGCAGGTCGCGGCCGATCACCACGCGATCGGTCTCGCGCGGACGCTCGCCGCTCGGATGCTTGATCACGCGCGCCATGGTGCGCGACTCGAAGTTCGGCGTCGATGTACCCGACTGCACCGTCATCGGCACGGGCGCCTGCGCCTGCGTGTCGAGCGCGACCATCACAGCGTTGCGCGCGAGGATCAACGCATCTTCGGGCGCCGTGCCGACTTGATCCGCGGTCGGGACCATCGGATTCGCGGCATCGAAGGTCCAAGTCGCCACCGTGCGATCGAAAGGTCGGTAGGTGCGGTGAACGCGCACGGGCCAGCCCAGCGAATTCGCGGACTGATCCATGAGGAACACGGAGTCGAAGCGTCCCGGCTCGCCGCCCTCGACGCCGTTGCGTTGCACGCGCCATACCGGAAGGATCTCGACGCCTGCGGCGTGATCGTGACTGTGCGTCCCGCACACACCGCGGAACTGGAACACCGAGCGCGCCGAGCGGGTGAGCGGCAGGTTCGTGTCCTCGTTGGTGCCCCACCACGCTTGCCACAGCGACGCGGCCGACGAGCCGCCCTGAGGTTGCGCAGCGCTCGCGGGCTCGGCCAGCAGGAGCGACGGACCGCCGCCGCCACCGCCACCGCCGCCACCGCCAGGGACGCCGCCCTGCACGGTGCGCCCGTCGTTGTTGAGCGTCAGCGTCGCGCGCAGGTCGATCAGCGCCGTGCGCTCGTTGCGCACGAGATGGCCGTCGGGCGTGATCGTGTCGTAGCGCACCCACTCCGTGAGCTCCGCCGTCGCGAGCTCCGTGATCTGCGCGAACTCCGAGCCCGCGTTCGCGACCGGCTGCAGGAAGCCCGTCAGCGAGTTCGCGCCCGAAGTAGGAATCGAGAGCACGACGAATGTCTGCCAGTAGAGGATGTTCGCGATCGGAACACCGGCCTGCTGGTCCTGCCAGTTCGGATCCCAATTGACGACGAAGGCGTGCGCCGACTGCTGCGGGTCGCCCGTGGGCAGCGCAGCGCGCGCACCAATGTTGAGCGTGTCGCCCGACCAGCCCGTGTAGCGCACGATCTCGAAGCCGAAGATCGGCGAGTTGTTGACCGTCACATTCTGCGACGAGTTTTGCGCGGGTTGGCCGTTGGGCTGGTAGTTCACGGCCCCCGGCGTGACCTGCACGAGCAGCGCGTAGCCGCCCTGCTGGCTGAAGGCCGACATGACGTCCTGCAGCGTCTGGCCTTGGTCGCAGGCTGCGAGCCTGATGCCCGTCACCGAACTGCTGCCTTCGATGCCGTACCCCAGCGGCACGAGAATGCCGGCGAGGAGGATCGGATCTCCCAGCGAGTTCTGGCCACCGACGACGCCTGTCGCGCGCGCGACACTCCACGCGCCGATGTTGCCCGGCAGCCGCGCCGCGCCCGAGGGCACATTCGACGCGAGCATCGAGGTGTAGCCGTAGAGCTCGACGGGTGCGCCCGCGGGATGGTCCATGTCGATGCTCGTGGTCGACGGCACGCCGAGCTCGCCGCCGATGTACGGAACGCGCGCAAGGCGGCCACCGAAACCCGCGTTGACGCCCGTAAGAGCGGGCGCCGCGTCGAGCAAGCTGCCCGTGCCGCGACGGCACTCGATGAGCTCGTCGCCGATGCGCACGACGCAGGGGTCGGGGAAGCCCTCGAGGCTCTCGACCGCGATCTGCGTGCTCGACTGCGACAGACCTGCGGCAAGCCGCGTGAGTCCCAAGTAGCGCACGCCGAACGCGCGACCGTCGACGAGCATCGAGAGCTGGCTGGGGCGATTGCCGCGCACATCGAGCGCGATGTGCGACCATGTGCCCGCTTGCAGTCCGGGCCCGCGATCCGGCGCGAGCGCGAAGCGCGCTTCGCCGGCCTCGATGTAGCCGACCGTGCCCGGATGATCGCCCGCGCCGTCGAACACGCGCAGCACGAGGTCCGTTCCGTCGACGAACATCTGCACGCGATCGGTCTCGAGCGACGAACGACCGACATCGAACACCGTCGACGGCGTGAGCGCCCGCGGCTTGAACCACATCTGCGAGTGGAACGCGCGCAAGAGCGGGCTCTGCGCGCTCGTCCAGTTGAGCTCGGCCGTCGAGCGCTGCAGCGGCTCGGCCGCCACCGAGCGCCCCTCGGGGTCGGATGTCTCGTGATCGAAGTGCGTGACGAAGCGATTGGCGAGCCCCGCGATCGCGTCCGGTTCACGCGCGGTCCACAGCTGCGCCCAACCGGTTTCCTCACGCGACGCAAACACGTGCTGCGGCACCGGCGCTTCCTGAGAGCTCGAGCTTGCGCCCTGCAAGGTCGGAGTCGTCGACAAGAACGGCTGGCCGCCGAGCGTGCCGAAGTGCGGGACGAAGTTGGACGGCGGCGTGGCGCCGTTGTCCCAGCGCTGCAGCGAGTTCGGCCCCGTCGCCCAGAACGGCGCTTCGCGATCCAGCCGGAAGGCGTCGTCGAAGTCTTCCTGACGCGCCCAGACCTGCATCAGGTCGCGCTGTGGGACGACGAGCTCGATTTGCTCGCGCACCATCGCGACGCGCTCGGCGCCGCTCTGCGCATTGACGACGGCGCGCAGGTCGAGTTGGTATGTATCGCGCGAGAGGAAGCAGAGCGGCAGCGTCGAGAAGAGCAGATAGCTGTCGTTGGCATTGAGCGCGTTGCGCAGCAGCGCTTCGGCATCGAGCGCATCGATCACCGCGCCGCCATCCGCGAGCGCACCCGGCACGACGCGCGCGTTCGCGGGCAGCTTCTCGAGCCCAGCGGCCGGCATCACGATGCGCCGGAGGAAGTCCTCCATGCCATCGAACGGTCGCGACTCGACCACGATCGCCGCGAGCGTGCGAGCCTCATCGCGCGTGATGCGCTCGTTCTTCTGGCGCAGCTGCAAGTTCGCAAACAAGGCCTCGAGCAGCTCGGGCTCGGCGAGATTGACATTGACCGCGCGTCGTACTTGCGCGCGCACTTCGGCCCGGTACGCGAAGTAGTCGAACTTCGCCGTCTCCATGAGCCGAATGCCGCCGTCGACGAGCTCGTGCACGATGCCGAGCTCGCGGTTCGTGCCGTCGGTGATCTCGACCGTCGTTCCCGGAGCGAACCAGCGCAGCTCATCGACGCGCAGGATTCCGGTCTGACCCGCGACGATCGGGTTGTAGACGCGCACGGGCCGCTGCCACACATGCCCCGCGCGCAGCGAGCCGTAAGTCGTGCCGTGGGCCGCGAGCGGGCCGACGAAGGCCTCGACCGCCTGCTTGTAGGACTCGACCACGCCTTCCTCCGCGTCGTCGGGCGGGCGCACCGCAATGCCCAGCGCGAGCTGCGCGGTGTCGCGCAGCTGCTCGGGCGCATCGAGCTCGCGCAGGCTCGCATCCGGCGTGGCGACGCGCCACATCGCGGGCGCGAACGCACGCTGGTCGATCACAGGAACACCGATCGCGTGCGGAACGGCCGGCGTCGGCCCCGCTTCGGCTGCGGCGCCGTCCCCGCCGCTCGCCGCCATCATCCCGCGCGAAAGCTTCTTGAGCTTGGAGCCTTCGACCTCGCCGTAGCGCACGAGCTCGCGCTCGATCCACACATAGCCCTGAGGCGGAAAACCGGCGGTCGAGGAGATGGAGAGCTCCGTGTCGCCTTCCTTCATCGGCTCGACGAGTCGGCTCGAAGCGGCGAGCAGGTTCGCGACGAGCTGCGGCGGCGCGCTGTTCAGGTCGGCCTTCGATGCAAGATCCGTGACCTCCGAGCGCCACATCAGGCCGAAGTCGTTGGCCGCGTCGAAGAACATGGGCTCGAGCTCGGGGAGGCGCGTGACCTCCTCCGCGTCGTCCCAGTACGGCGTCAGGTCGATCGCCGGGTGCGAATCCGCGAGCGAAGCGCGCGCGTGGCGCACCGCGGCGTCGAGCGCGAGCCGCGCTTGCGCGCGATCGGAGAGCTGCGTGCCCGCGCGCGAGGCGTTGCGCGCCGTCATCAGGAACGGCGCGCACAGCACGAGCAGCGCCATCAGCACGAGCAAGACGGTGACGAGCGCGAAGCCCCGCCGGCGGACATGCAGTCGTTCGCGCGTGACCTGCATCACTCCACCGTCCCGTACAGGCCGACGACGATGGCGTAGGTCCGGCCCTCGGCCTGCTCGAGCGCGAAGCGCACGGGCTCGCGGTGCACGGATCGATCGAGGTTGCCGCCGCCGTCGAACACGATTTGCGCGGGAGTCGTCGCGGAAAACTCGACGCCGTCGGGAAGTCGCGCGCTCTCGCTCGCGCCGATCGCCGAGAGCACGAGCGCGTCGATCGAGCCGGTGAAGCCGCCCTGCGCGTCGCCGATCACGAGCGGCCCGTCGATGCGCCACACCGGCCCCGTCTCGGGCTCGCTGTCTTCGGGCGGCTCGATGCGCACGCCGTCGACCTCGAGCGCGAGCCCGCGACGGTCGTAGTGGAACGACACGCGGCGCCAGCGTCCGGGCGGGAATGTGCCCGCCGACGCTTCCAGAGTCGCCTTGCCGCCCTTGAGCTCGCCCCCGGTTCTGTCCTGCGCGCGCGGCACCAGCCACACGCGCATCGCGCCCGCCGCGCTCACATCGACGCCCACGCTCTCGCCGATGCGCAGCACGCGACCGCCCGACTGGCCATCGAGGCGCAGCGCGAACTCCAGCCGGAAGCCCTCGGTGAGGTCGTAGGCCGAGTAGAGCTGCACGGGGATTTCCGCGCGACCGCGGCTGCCCGGCTGGAACGCGAGCGCGCGACCGGTGAAGCCGTCGTCGACCACCAGCGCACCTTGGTTGGTGCCGTCGATCTCGAACGCTCCACGCACGACATCCGTGCCACCCTCGAAGTGCCAAGTGCCGACGACTTCGAAGGCGTCGGCGCGAATCGTGCGCTGTTTGCGATCGATCACGACGCGCGCCGGTGCGCCGCGCGCGACGGCCGAGTTGCGCGCCGCGCGGATCACGCTCTGCACGAGGCCCTTGGCCGCACGATGTCCCACATCGACCGACGCGATCAAGCCGACACCTGCCCCGAGCAGCACGCCGATCAGCCCCATCACGAGCAGCAGTTCGAGCAGCGTCATGCCGCGCCGCGCCGCCCTCCGGCAGCGCCCGCTCGCACTTCGCCCGCTCGTCCCGCTTCGCATCGCGCCCTCTCAGTCCTTGCGTACCTGGAAGCCGGGCACGTCGTCCTCGGTGCCGAACTCGCCGTCGAGCCCCGCCGAGATGAGCTGGAAGCCGCGCGGCTGGTGGTAGCGCTGCGTGGCGTCGTCCTTCAGCGCGCGCGCGACGCTGTCGATGCGCTCGCCCGTCTCGGGGCTGAGCGTCACATAGGTGTCCTCGCGACCGTAGTCGCGCCAGTGGAAGTACGCGAAGGGGTTGCCCCATTGGTCGCACAGCTCGAAGGCCGAGCCGACGCTGAAGCCCGTCGGCCGCTTGCCGAACGAGTCCTCGTCGGTATTCGACAGGTGCTCCTCGAGCACGCCGAACCCCGGCTTGCCCTCGGCCAAGAGCGCCACTTGCAGCGCCTCCGCGCCGCGATTGGTGTCATTGGGCGGCAGTCCGAGGTCCGCGGGCAAGGTCGACGGCGCGAAGTCTCCGGTGTCGTCGGAAAGCTCCGCGAGCGCCGCGCCGATCTTCTGCGCCGTGACCTTCGTGACCGAGACATCGACCGCGCGCACGACTTCCGCCAGCCGCGGCACGAGGAAGGCCGCGAGGATGCCGATGATCACGATCACGGCCAGCATCTCGATCAGCGTGAAGCCGCTCGAGCGCGCGCGCACTGCCAGAGTCTTCGCCATCGCTTCCTCCCGCGCCTGCGCGCGCCTCACTTGCGGATCCGCCGCGTGACTTCGACATCGTCGACGATCGCGCGTCCCTTGAGACCGCTCTGGCCTTCAACGAACACGCCGACGCGCACATCCTGCGTGGAAGCCGCCAGTCGCGGCAGCTTGAAGCCCTCGCGCACGGCGATGCCGTCGATCGAGATGCGACCGGTGGCCTCGTTGCCCTCGCCGACACGCTCGATGCGCACGCGCACGGGCTTGTCGAGCGGCCACCACGACTTGCCGCCGACATTGGGCATGTCCTGCCACGCCTCTTCGGCCGTGGCGGCGTCCATCAGGAGCACGACGAGCCCGCCGTCGCGGCGACGAGCGATGCCGAACTTCGACTGCACCTGCGACTGGCCCGAGCCGACGCGTCGTTCCTTCGATACGAACAGGCCGACCTTCGCGTTGCTGTCCGAGGGCACCGTGAGCGTGAGCTCGACGGCCACGAACTCGGCCGCGGCGTAGGCGCGATAGAGACGCGCCGAGCCATTCGACGCGAATGTGCCGTCGATGCGCGCGGAGCCGTCGACGATCGAAACCACGGGGCCCGCGGCCTCTTCGACATCCCAGTCGTTCTTGAGCTGCAGGCGCTCGAACGAGTCGCTCCACACGACCTTCGAGGTGTGCTCCTCGATGCGCGCCATCTGTCCCATGGCATACATGCGGAACGGATCGCTCTCCGGCAGCATGCGGCGCACATCGTTGAGCTCCGCGAATTGCGTGCGCGCCTTATGGGCATCGCCGCCGCGATAGGTCGTCCACGCCTGGCCGACGCGTGCGAGCGGCTGCAGCGGGTCGAGCCCGAGCGCGCTGTCGAAGCTCTCGCGAGCGAGTGAGTAGTCGCCCTGCCGGATGAAGTTGAGCCCGCGCAGCGCCAGCACTTCCGGGCGGCGCGGCTCGATCGAGAGCGCGCGCTCGAGGTAACGCTCCGCCGCGGCGTGATCGCCGGTGCGGTATGCGAGATGTCCGAGCGCGACGAGCGCGTCGACGAAGTCGATCTCGCGGTCGAGCGCGCGCACGAGCGCCTCGCGCGCGCCCTGCACATCGTCGCGGCCCGCGAGCAGGCGACCCTGCTGGTAGAGCGCCCATGTGTCGGTCGGGTCGCCTTCGAGCGCGGCTTCGATCCAGCGCGACGCCTCTTCCGGATAGCCGCAGGACTCGGCGAGCCACGACAGCGCGCGCCACGCCTCCGGAGCGCGCAGCGGATCGCTCGACGCGGCGAGCGCAAGTCCGTCGCGCGCGGCGGCGAAGTTCCCGGCGTCGAGATCGGCGAGCGCGCGAGCGAGCGAGAGCTCGAAGCTCGCGCCCGTCGGCGAGCCCGTCGGTGCGCTGCCCTTGGCGCCCATGCGCAGCGCCGAAAGGCGCCCCGCGAAGGCGTCGGGATCGCCGGCGTCCGCCTGCTGTGCCTTCTCGAACATCGAGAGCGCTTCGTCATGGGCGCCCGTCGCGAGCAAGGCTCGACCGAGCGCTGTGCGGATGCGCGCGCGCGTCGGAGCAGCCGTGGGCTCGCTCGGCTCGAACTTGTAGGCCTCGCGCAGATGCGCCAACGCATCGGCGAAGCGGCTGCGCTCGAACAGGAAGCGACCGAGCGCGAGCTGCACGCGCCACTGCGTGCGTCCGGTGCGCTCCGCCTCGCGCAAGTGCGACTCCGCGCTCTCGAACAGGCGCAGCCGAGCTTCGAGTTCGCCGATGCCGATGTGCACCTCGGGACGATGCGAGTACATGGCGAGCAGTCGCTGGTAGACCTCGTAGGCCTTCTCGAGCTGGAATCCGGCCTCGAAGCAGCGCGCGAGACCGAGCTGCGGGGACGGATCCTGCGCGTCGATTACCGCGGCACGCGCGTACATTTCTTCGGCGACCGCGAGCGCCTCGCGAGCCGCGAGCCGCTGCGCGACGCATTCCTCCGCGAAGGCGAGCAGGTTCGCGCACTGGCTCGCACCGACATCGCCGGCAAAGTCGCGGCGCCGGATCTGGATGCGATTGGACGGCGTGTCGGCGAAGCCGAACTCGGTCACGCGCGCGCGCTTGTATCCAACGGGCTTCTGGCCCGGAAAGCGCTCGGCTCCGGTCTCGGGCTTCACTTCGACGAACAGCATGTCCTCCTGCGAACGCGAGCGCAGGCCGTAGCGATCGGCGTTGCGAATCTGTCCGAAGAGCGGCTCGCCGTCGTCGAGTCGAATCCAGTCGTGCAGACGCCTGTAGCCCGCGACGAGCGCCGCGCGCTGGTCCGGCGTGAGCGCACCCAGCGGCAGCTCCGGCACCGGAGCCGTGTCCGGCGCAACGCCGCTCTCGATCGCTTCGAAGCTGTCGCCGGCATCGGCGTCTTCCGCGCTCGCAAACAGGCCCGGCACAGGCTTCACGGCGAGCTCGGTGCGCAGCGCGCGACCGAAGAGCTTGCTGTCGAGCGTGGGCACGCACGGCGGACGGAGCGCGGCGAGTGCGAACAGCGGCGGATCCTCGAGCTCGAGCAGCGGCAGCGCTCGCGTGTCCCGCGGCGGCGCGAAGACATCGCGATCGATCTGCGCGAGCGCGCGCGCGGCCGGGAGCGAAAGCGAGGTGTCGGGCACGGCGTGGCGCTCGAGCTCGGGCGCGGCCCCGCCCCTCGTGCCGCCGCGCGCAGCGATCGGCGTGCTGCCGCCCGTGAAGTGCAGCGCGCCGAGCACGAGCAGCGTGCCGGCGAGGACGACATGTTCCTTGCGCAGGTTCATTGGTTCACCTCCGAGGAGGTCGGCAGTCCGAGCGATCCCAGATGCGGGAGCGCCAGCACGAGTTCGAGCCGCACTTCGTCGGTGCCGCGCGTGCGCGACTGCGCGAACTCCGCGCGCTCGAGGGGCAACACGCGACCCGACGAGCGGTCCTGCAGCGCACACGCGAGCTTCGCGAGCGGCAGCGCCGCGCCGCTGAGCTGGACTTCGATCAGCGTGCGCTCGACGCCCGCGATGGGCTTGCCCGAGAGGAGCGCCGGGTCGAGGCGCACCGCGAGCTTGTCGATGCGCTGGCAACCCGACGCGATCGCGGCGGTCACGACCTGCTCGATCGCATCGAGGGCCTCGAGGTAGCGCGCGAGCGCGGCCTCCTTGGTCGGAGCGACGGCGGGCATGCCGATGTCGGGCGGCACCACGAGTCCCGCGCGACCGGCGCGCCGCTTGATGTCCTCGCTCGTGCGTTCGAGCGTCGTGAAGTAGCGGCTCGTCGCCGTCGTGCCCTTGTCCATGCGGAACTCGGGCCGCGGAGTGAACTCAAGTCCCTTGCGCAGCGCGTCGCAGGCCTTGCGCAGCGCCTCGTTCTCCGCATTCGCGCGCTCGAGGTCTTGCGCGCCATACAGCGGCGCGCGCAGCTCGCTCTCGATCTTCGACTTGCGCGCGCGCTGCGCCCGCAGATCCGCACCGATGTAGCCGTCGATCGCCATCCAGCCACCGATGAAGGCCACCGCCCCGGTGCCGACCGCCACGAGGAAGCGCTTGTTTTCCTGCCAATAGTTGGAGAGATCCATGGCGCTACTTCGCGGCCTCGCTTTCGGAAGCGTTCGCCCGCGCGGGTGCGTGCAGCGTCAGGCCGAGCGTGAACTTCTCACCGGAGGGACTCGGCGCGTACTGCACTTCCGCCGCAGGGAAGCGCGCGCGTAGCTTGCCGACATAGCTGTCGAGCAGCGCCGCGATCGACTCGGTGCCCTCGCGCGCGCGACCGGCGATCTTGATCACCGGCTTCTCGGAGCCGCGCACGACGCGCAGCTCTTCGCTCACGCGGAAGTCCGTCGAGAGTCCCTCGATCCAGAAACCGTCGGGCAGATCTGCCTCGAGCTGTTCGAGCACGCGCGCGAGCTGCTCGCCGGAGCCGGCCCGCCCGTGCAGGTCGCCCGCGGCGGTCGCGAGCGCTGCGTTCTCCGCGCTCACCTCGCGCGTGCGACGATCCGTTTCCTTGGCGCGCCGCAGCTTGCCGTCGAGCGTCGCGACCTCCGAGCGCAGCTTGCTGAGCTCGCCGGAAGCCTGCGCGTACTGCAGTCCGAGGAACCCAGCCGCGAGCACCGCCGCAGCGATGGCCCACACGGTGCCGGCGGCGAACTCGCGCCGGCGCTTGACCTTCTCGGGCAGGATCTCGATCGAGTAGGCCGCGGGATCCGAGGCCATCGTGGCGAGGCCGAGTGCGACCACCGCCTCGAGCTTGTACTCCTCGAGCTTGGCCGCGTCCTCCGCGGGCAGGCCGCTGGTGTCCGCGGTGCGGAACGGATCGAACAGCTCGACCGGCACGCCGAGGCCCGCCGAGAGGTAGCGCGGCAAGCCCGCGAGCGCCGCGCCGCCGCCGCACAGGAGCACCTTGTCGACGCGCAGGTTCGAGACCTTCACTTGGCTCTTGCAGAACATCACCGTCGACTGCAGGAGCGACAGCAGCTGGCCACCGGCTGCCGTGGCCGCGCGGCTCGCCTTCTCCTGATTCGCGTCGCGGTAGCGCGCGAGCGGCTCGAGCGTGGCGAGCTCGATCTTCAGCTCTTCCGCCTTGTCGAGCGACACGCCGAAGCGCTCGGCGATCGCCGCGTCGAAGAGCTTCGAGCCGCCCGTCAGGTTGCGCGCGAACAGGAGATCCGGTCCGCGCACGAGGATCACATCGAGGTTGTCGTGACCGATGTTGGCGAGCAGCACGGTCTCGTCCTCGATCACGCCGAAGTGCGTCCACGCGTTGTAGAGCGCGAGCGCGCACGGGCTGAAGGCATCGATCGAGCCGCCGAGGCCCGCGAGCCCGCTCATGTGCTCCTCGAGCAGGCTCTCGCGCGCGAGCGCGAGCAGCACGACATCCTCGTCCTCGATCTCGGGCAGCGCCGGCAGCAGGTTGAAATCGCTGGCGACCGTCGCACCGGAGGTGTCACCGACTTCCTCCACCTCGAAGCGCATCAGCTTGCGCAGCTGCCAATCCGGGACGCGCGGCACGCGCGTGTAGCGGATGTTGACATCGCGCCCGGTGAGTCCGATGCGCGACTCGCCGAGCTTGAACGGCGCCGAGCCCGCGCCCCACGCGTCCGCAATGTCCGTCTCCCCGTGCGCGACGACGCCGAAGCGCGCGAGCACGAATGTGTTGCCCTTGCAGTGGCCGCGAACGAACTTGTTCGTGCGCGAGCCGATGTCGATGCCGGTGAGCGTGCGCGCCATGGATCAGTTTTCCTCGCGCGGCGTCGCCGCACCAGCCAAGCCTTGCAGGTACTCGCGCACACGCCGCGCGAGCTGCGGACTCGCGCTCGCCTCGAGCGCTCCGGCGATGCCCTCGAGCCGCGCGCGCTCGGTGCGCGCGAGGTCCGCCTCGAGCGCGGCAGAGTCCCTGTCGATCTCGAGCGCGAGCGCGAGCGCGTAGCTCTCCACTTCGCCGCCCGCATAGCGAGCGGCGACACTGAGCGCGTCGCGGCGGCACTGGCGATACAGCTCGCTGAGCCGGAAGAAGCGCGCGCGCTCGACTTCGCCGCGCAGGCGCCGCAGTTGCACGAGCCCGCCTTCGGCGATGCGCGTGCGCGCCGCGTCGGCTTCGTCGAGCACCTTGGCGTCGAACGGATAGTCGTCGCGCAGTGCGAGCCAGCACTTCGCCGCGAGCCCGAGCTCACCCTTCTGCTCCGCCTCGCGCGCCGCGCGCGCGAGCTTGGCTGCCTCGTCGCGCTCGACCTGGAACGATGTCTGAAGCGCCAGCGCACCGCCGGCGAGCTCGCCCTCGAGCCGCATGCCGCCGCCTTCCGCGCGTCCGCGCAGCGTGAGCGGCGCATCGAATGCAAGCCGCACTTGATCCTTGCCGACTCCCGCGATGATCGATGTCACCCCTTCGCGGGAAAACTCCGTCGCGTGAGCGCGGTAGCCGCCACTGCCCGTCGTCGCGAGACCGCCCTTGAGGAGCGGCTCGTCGATGCGCAGCGAGAGCGTGCGCCGTCCCGAGCCACCGACAGCGACAGCGAAGCCCGTGCCGCCCTTGGTGATCGCGAGCGACTCGCGCGCGCCCAAGCCACCCTCGGCTGCGCGCACATGGAAGTCGGAGAACAGCGTGCGATCGATCTTGAACAGCGCGGCCGACGAGCCGCCGTGCTGCACGAACTGGAACTCGTCGATCGCAGCGATCTGCGCCTCCCCGCCGGAGACAAGCGCGATGTCGTCGAAGTCGACTGCGCCGCCGCTCGCCGTCGTCGACTCGCCGAGCAGCACCGCCCGCACGAGGTCGAACGCGCCGGGCACCGTGGCCCGGAACTCGAAGCGCGCGAAGTCGCCGTTCGCCTCGAGCGCGGGTCCGAACGCGAGCGTCGTCGCCGACACGCCCGACGCGCTCGCGAGCTCGAGGCCGACGCGCGCGCGGGCGCTGTCGCGCACGCGAGCCATGCCGGCGAGCGTGAGCACGCGCGTGCCGCTGCCCTTGACCGCCGCGGAGCGCGCGAGCGCCCATTGCTCCGCATCGAAGAACACGCCCAAGCCCGCCTCGCCGCTGTAACGCGAGCCGCGCTCGACACCGAAGGCCTCGGGGCCCGCCGGGTCGGCTTCCCACCCCGCGCCCGCGCCTTCGAACGAGAAGCCGCGCTCGAGCAGATTGCCCGCAACCGGCTCGACGGCGCGCGCGGTGCGCGCCTCGCCCTCGGCTGCCGGCTGGAGCAAGTACCACGCCGCGCCCGCGCCACCGAGCACGGCGACGAGCAGCGCCACCAGCCCGAGCGCCGAACGCTTGCCGGAAGCCGCCACCTTGTCGGCGCTGATCGTGCGCACGGAGTCCACGGAGGCCGCGGCCGGTTCCGCGATGGGCGCGGGCACGGGAGCTGCGAGCGCCGCCGCGTAGGCGGGCTCGCGCCGCTGCACCTCGCGCGCGGGCAGCGGGCTCGCAGGCCGCACAGGCTCGTCGAGCTCGAGCTCGTCGGGATCGAGCCCACTCGCCGCCGCGGAGCTCGCGCCGCGCTCGAGGTCGAGCAGGGTGAGCTTGAGGGAGCCGAGCACCACGACATCGCCGTGGACGAGCTTGTGCTCCGAGATGCGCTCCGAGCCGATCTTGGTGCCGTTGGTCGAGCCGAGGTCGCGCACCAGCACGCCGTCGGGCTGGACCACGAACTCGGCGTGGCGGCCGGACACCGACGCGTCGGAGACCTGCGCGCCGTTGCCCGGTCGACGGCCGATGGTGAACGAGCTGCCGCCGATCGGGAGCGTCTCGCCTTGCCGCTCGCCGTTCTCGAAGCGCAAGGAGTAGCGAGGTTGCATGGCGCGCGAGTCTCTCTGGGAGCGGTTCGGGGAGGGCGGAAGGCCCGAGCCCGCGCAGGTCGGGGCTCGGCGCCGAGGGCGGTGACGGAGGGATGTCGGCCCCGCGCAGCCCCAAAACGGGCGGGCGGTGCCGAGGGATCCTCGGAAGGAGCGGCCAGTGGCGAAACGACCGCTGGAGGGGCTCCCGACCGGCCTACCGTACCCGGCGGCGGGGGTAACATGCCCAGCGTGCGACTTCGCTCTGCGCGGGCCGGAGGATAGCGGGCGAAACCGATCCAGTGAAGTTCGAACGCCTTGCCGTGCGGCAGACCCCGCTCGACAATCCGCCGCGCATGGCACGGGAACGGCACGAGGGCGGCGAGCGCTGGTTCTTCCTCGACCCCGCCGCGCCCGAGGGTGCACCCCGGCTTCACCCCGACGACGAGCGCCATGCCCTCAAGGTGCTGCGGCTCGAGCCGCTCGCGCGCGTCGTCGCCCTCGACGGCGCCGGGTCGGCGTGGGACCTCGAGCTCGTCCAAGCGCGGCGCGGCGCGGCCCTCTGGCGCCTGCTGGGCAAACTCGTGAGCGAGCCGGAGCCGGGAGCCGCCGGCTCGCCGCTGCCGTGGCTCGAAATCGCGGTCGCGCCGCCCAAGGGCGCCCGCGCGGACGAGCTCGTCGAGCGCCTCGTCCAGCTCGGTGTCGCCGCGGTCGTGTTGATCGGCGCCGAGCGCACGCAGGGCTACGCGCGCGAACAGGTCGGCGAGCGCCTCGAGCGCTGGAACCGTCTAGCCCGCGAACAGTGCAAGCAATGCCGCCGCCTGTGGCTCCCCGAGCTCTCCGGCCCCGTCGATCTCGCCACCCACCTCCGCGAGCGGCCGACGGCGGCGCAGCTGTGGCTCGACCCGCGCGCGAGCGCGCCTCTCGCTGCGGAGGTCGCCTCGCGTCGCGCAGGAACCCGCGCGGCGCCGCTGCGCCTGTGGATCGGCCCCGAAGGCGGCTGGAGCCCCGCCGAGGAGCAGCTCTTCAAGGCCGCGGGAGTTGCGTCGGCGGCGCTCGTCCCCCATGTGCTGCGCGTCGAGACGGCGGCCGAGGCCACGGCGGCGATCGCGCTGCACGCCGCGTGGCGCTGCGAGTGAACCCGCGCCGCGCTTGACTCCGCGCCGAGGCGCGCCGCTCACAGGCCCAGCCTCTGGCGCATGGAGACCCACGCTCCGTCCCCGAGCACGACATGGTCGAGCAACGGGATCCCGAGCAGCTTTCCGGCTTGATCGAGCCGCTGGGTCACGGCCACATCCTCGGGACTGGGTTCCGGATCGCCACTGGGGTGGTTGTGGGCGCACAGCACGGCGGCGGCCGCCGCCTGCACCGCCGGCCGAAACACCTCACGCGGGTGCACGATGGAGGTCGAGAGGCTCCCGATCGACACCGTCTGACGAGCCTTGAGGCGGTGCTTCCCGTCGAGCAACAGCACATGAAACTGCTCGCGCTCCTCGCCGCGCACGAGGTCGCCGAGCAGACGCAGCACATCCGCCGGTCCGCGCACGACCGGTCGCGGCAGCGAGCGCTCCACCGCCGCCCGTCGGCCGAGCTCGAAGGCCGCCGCCATCCTCCAAGCCTCGGGAGCGCGCGTGCCGAGGCGCGCCGAGAGCTCCTCCGGCGCGAGCCGCACCAGCGACGCGAGCGCCCCGTCCCAATCCGGACGCGCGCGCGCCTCGACTCCGAGCAGGCAGAGCAAGTCCTCGACCTCGAGCGCTTCCGTCCCGAGCACGCGCGCCCGCCGCCGCGCCCGTCGCGAGCGCCGCGTCCCGAGCAACCGTAGCTCCCCCTTCTCGCCCTCCGGCCGAGCTCCCGCGCGCCGAGGAACCCCGTCGCCGACCCCGAGCTCGGCTCCCTCCCCGCTCGCAGACCACCCGTCGTCCTCAGGGGTTGCCCCCCGTTTCCGTGCCAGCAGCTTGGCCCACTCCGACTCGCGCACGCCCTCGATGAGTGCCCGTTCGCTCGCGGAGGCCGACGGACTCACCTGCACCAAGTCGCCCGCGGACGCCAAGTCGCCCGCGGGCGCAGAGTGCCGCACGCGCGCTGCGCCTCGAGGGCTCGCGGAGCGGGAGCGTTGGGAGGAGTGCGTTGGTTGGGAGCCAGCCTGAGGGCGCGCCACCCTCCCGCCCGTCGCCCGACTCGAGACTGCACTCGAGGCTGCACTCGAGGCTGTTTCCGCGGCTCCATCCGCGTCCAGCGGAGCAGCCAGCCCGCGGTCCGCCTCGAGGCCGTTCGGCCTCGGCGCCACCGCGGCGCGCCGTTGCTCCCGCGCCGGCTCTCGAGCCCGCTCGCCCCTCTGCTCCGACGCCGTGACCTCCATCGACACTCCGTCGCTGGAAAGCAGCGCTGGTCGCGCCCCAGTCCCTTTTCCCGGCAAGCCTCTCGGCCGCGCGCGCTTTCTCCTGCGAGCGCCATCCGAACGCCGTCGGCGGTCGCGGTCAGCGCTCTCGTGTCGAACGCGGCTCCTCGATAGCCGAGCCCGACCCGTCCCGAGCCCCTAGTCGCTTCGGCCTGTGGCTCCCTCGCTGCATCCTGCCATCGCTCAATGGCCCTGCCACCGGATTTGTCTCGAGCGTGAAGCAGCGGAACGCGGGACTCGGCAAGGTCCTCCCTCGCCCCGCGCGTCCGGCGCTTCTGGCCGGTCTGGACCGGCCCAAAGTCCGACTCGGCGTCCGATGAATGGCGCGCCCCCGTGCCGATGAGCACTGCGCCAATTCATCGACGCCGACGGGCATTCTCGGACACAAGCGAGCTTTTCAATTCCCTCGGGGCCAACGGCTTTTTCGCGCTCCATTGACCGAAGCTCGCGCCGCAAGAAGGCGTGGAACTCGACGGCGTCGTCCTGCCGTGCGCGCATCGCTCAGAGCGTCCCGGTCCGCGACGCGGCCTGAGGGCTCGTTCCGTGCGGAACGCGGGTCGCATCCGCGCTGCCTGCAATGCGGACAGCGCTTGGCCCGAGCCCGAAGCGCCCACGCGAGCGCGCCGATTTCGAGAAGCGCACGAAAAAGTTAGCTAAATGCGGACAAGCGCAACCGAGTACGGGCCGAACTACATTCTTGAGGGGGGGGCATGTTCCTGTCCCCCACATGAGATGTTGGGGGGGTTCTTGCCTATGTGGACTTGGCTCGCCATTGGCAGTACGGCTCTCGCGACCTTTTGGCTCGCGGAGGTGGCCTTCATGTGGGTCACCTTGCGGGCGGAGAGGCGCGCGGATCCGCTGGCACTCGAAGAGTCCGACTTTCCGAACCTCGGGGGGTCGGGAAGCTAGGGCTAGGTTGTTCTGCTTGCTTGCTCCGCGGGGATCCTGAGCCCCAAAGAGACCTGCGGGCGGTCTTGGTTGAGAGCCAAGGCCGCCCGCGCTCATGCAGCGAGCGTGTGCCCTAGCGCGCGGGCTGGGCGGCGAAGTCGTCGAACGCCAGCGCGAGCGGCACGCGGGTCCAGGACTCGAAGGCGACGGCGGCACGCTCGCCGACGCGCGGGCCGCGCACCATCGCCAGCAAGCTGTCGCGCCCGTGCGCGCGCTCCAGAAAGGCCGTGAAGAGCAGCGACTGGGCGTAGGCGAAGGGAATCTCGGGCTCGGACAGCGAAGCGAAGGGGCGCTCGAGCTTCTCGAGGGGCATCAGCTCTCGCCCCGCCATGCGCTTGCGCGCGGAAGCGAGCTCGGCCGAAGGGTCGCGCGCGAGCCACTGGGCGAGCCCCTCGTTGAGCCACGCCGGGACCTTGTCGCCGCCGGACGCCTCGCGCACGAAGGCGTGAACCAGCTCGTGGCGCAGGAGCGCGGACAGCGCCACATCGAGCGCGCGCCCCTCGGCGATCGGAACTCGAATCGTGCCGTCGAAGGAGCCGCCGGCCCACTCCGACAGGCCGGTGATGCGCGCAAACTCCTCGCGTCGGTAGAGCACCACCGGGATGCGCTTCGCGCCGTTCTCGCCGGGCCACAGCCCAAAGACGAGCGAGAGATCCGCGCAGTGCAGCTCGAGCTCGGCCAGCACATCGGGCGCGGCGTCGAGCAGGCGCTGGCGCCAGCCGTCGTAGGAGAGCTCGAAATGCACGGAGCGATCGCGCAGGAACTCCTGCTCCGTCTCGAGCTCCGCGCGCCAGCGTTCGAGCAGCCGCGCGACCCCCTCGCGTTCCGGCGCGAGCTCGACGGCGCGCGCGAGGTCGGCGACGCAGCTCTCGCAGGGGCGGACGCGCTCGTGCAGGTCGACCGCACGCCGCACGAGCGCCTCGGCCAGATTGCCGCGGAACACTTGCTCGTCGGGCGCTCCCGCGTGGCACTGCTCGAACAGCTCGACCGCGCGATCGAACGCGCGCGCCTCGAGCGCCGCAATCGCTTCGTCGTTGAGCACCCCGAGGCGCGAGCCGCTCGAGATCGGGCGCGGAAGCTCGGGCTGCGGCGCGGCGGCGGGCTCGGCGGG
>Ga0194128_10001351_pt1 | contig 42730 bp, 36 predicted proteins | sample TA2KigCa65mmetaG_FD_148650 | JGI IMG/M metagenome (GOLD analysis project Ga0194128, IMG submission 148650) | Freshwater microbial communities from Lake Tanganyika, Tanzania - TA2015037 Kigoma Deep Cast 65m | ecosystem: Environmental > Aquatic > Freshwater > Lake | place: Tanzania: Lake...
CGCGCCGGATCCCGCGGACGGCTTGACGCGTGCGGTGCTCGTTCTCGATCAGCGCCATGCGCACGTAGTGGTCGCCGTACTCGCCGAAGCCGATCCCCGGCGAGACCGCGACCTTCGCCTCGCTCAGGAGGAACTTCGAGAACTCGATCGAGCCCTTCGCCTTCCACTCGTCCGGGATCTCGGCCCACACGAACATCGTCGCGCGCGGCCGCGGCGTGTTCCAGCCGGCGCGCGTCAAGCCATCGCAGAGGACGTCGCGGCGCGAGCGGTACACCTCGCGGATGTCGTCGAGGCAGTCCTGCGGACCGTTCATCGCGGCGATCGCCGCGATCTGCACGGGCTGGAAGATGCCGTAGTCGAGGTAGCTCTTCATTCGCGCGAGTGCCGCGACGAGGTCCCTGTTCCCGACCATGAACCCGACGCGCCAGCCCGGCATGCTGTAGCTCTTCGAAAGCGTGAAGAACTCGACCGCGAGCTCGCGCGCCCCCGGCACCTGGAGAATGCTCGGCGGCTCGTAGCCGTCGAAGACGATGTCCGCGTACGCGAGGTCGTGCACGACGTAGATCTGGTGCTCGCGCGCGACCTCCATGATCCGCTCGAAGAACGCGATGTCGACGACCTCGGTCGTCGGGTTGTGCGGGAAGTTCAGGATCAGCATCTTCGGCCGCGGCCACATCTGCCGGATCGCCTCGGTCAGGTTCGCGAAGAAGTCCTGTCCGGGGCCGAGCGGAACGGAGCGCAGATCGCCGTTCGCGATGATCACCGAATACTGGTGGATCGGATACGTCGGCGTCGGCGCGAGAACGACGTCGCCCGGGCCGAGGCACGCGAGCGCCAGGTGCGCGAGCCCTTCCTTCGAGCCGATCGTGACGATCGCCTCGCGGTCGGCATCGAGCTCGACGTCGTAACGCCGGCGATACCAGTCGCAGATCGCGAGGCGGAGCTTGTAGATGCCGCGCGAGACCGAGTAGCGGTGATTCGTCCCCTTCTGCGCGGCCTCGACGAGCTTCGCGACGATGTGCGGCGGCGTGGGATGGTCCGGGTTTCCCATGCCGAGATCGATGATGTCCTCGCCGCGAGCCCGGGCCGCGATCTTCAGGTCCCCGATCACGTTGAAGACGTAGGGCGGCAGCCGGCGTATGCGCGGAAAGTCCATCCGGCTTGAGTAGCACAGCGTCCCGCAGCCGGAAAAAGCCCGCGAGGGCTCGCGTTTCGACGGCCGTGCGGCTCAGCCGACCCGGGCCAGCCCGAGGCGCCCCGCCCAGCGTGCCTCGAGGACCCGCGCGATCGCCGCCGAAGCGGGCGTGGACAGATTCGGGTCCGCGGCCAGGACCTCCTCGGCGGCCCCGCGGGCCTCGCCGAGGATCGCCGCGTCCCGGAGGAGGCTCGCCACGCGGAAGTCCGGGACGCCCGCCTGCCGCGTCCCGAGCATCGATCCCGGTCCGCGGATCTCCAGGTCCGCCTCGGCGATCCGGAGGCCGTCGCTCGTGCCGACCATCACGCGGAGGCGCTCGCGGGCCTCGGCGGACTGCGCGTAGTCGGCGACGAGCAAGCAGTACGCGGCGTCGCTGCCCCGTCCGACGCGGCCGCGAAGCTGGTGGAGCTGCGCCAGACCGAACCGCTCCGCGTGCTCGACGACGATCACGCTCGCGTTCGGGACGTCGATCCCGACCTCGATCACGGTCGTCGCGACGAGGATGTCGTAGCCCCCGTCGCGGAACGCGCGCATCACGACGTCGCGCTCGCTCGACGTCATCCGCCCGTGCAAGAGCGCGACCTTGCGGTCGCGGAACGGGCCGGAAGCGAGCTCCTCCGCCGCCGACGTCGCGTCGCGCAGATCACTCTTCTCCGATTCCTCGATCAGCGGATAGACCACGTACGCCTGCCGTCCCGCGGCGATCTCCTTCCGTACGAGGTCGTAGGCGCGACTCCGCTGCGACGTACCGAAGAGCCGCGTCGTGACCGGCTTCCGGCTCGGCGGCAGCTCGTCGATCGTGGAAAGGTCGAGATCGCCGTAGACGCTCAGCGCGAGCGTCCGCGGGATCGGCGTCGCCGTCATCAGGAGAACGTCCGGCGGGAGCCCCTCGCCGCGCGAGAGAGCCGCGCGCTGCAGGACGCCGAAGCGGTGCTGCTCGTCGATGATCGCGAGGCCGAGACGCGCAAAGCGCACCTCCTCCTGGATCAGCGCGTGCGTGCCCACGGCGAGGCCCGGCTCGCCCGCCGCGAGCGCCCGCAACGCCTCGCGCCTCTCCGCGGCCGGGGTCTCGCCCGTGAGCGTCCAGAGGTGGACGCCGAGCCCGCTCGCGACCCGCTGCACCGTCTGCCAGTGCTGCTCCGCGAGGAGCTCGGTCGGCGCCATCAGGACGGCCTGGTAGCCCGCCTCGATCGCGCCGAGTGCCGCCGCGACGCCGATCACCGTCTTGCCGCTCCCGACGTCGCCCTGGAGGAGGCGGTGCATCGGCCGGGGCAACCCCATGTCGCCTTCGATCTCCGCGAGGACGCGCTGCTGCGCGCCCGTCAACGCGAACGGGATCTGCTCGAGGAGACGACGCCGGAGTGCTCCGCCCGCCGGGAACGGGATGCCGCAGCTCGAAGCGACGGCCGCCTTTCGCAGGAGGAGCCCGAGCTGCACGAAGAAGAACTCGTCGAAGACGATCGCGCGATGCCAGCGCGAGCGTCCCGATGCAAGCGTCGCAGGATCCTCTTCCGGCGGCGGGTCGTGCACGCGCCGGAACGCCCGCCCGAGAGGCTCGAGGCGGAGGCGCGCGCGGATCTCCGGGGGCAGGACGTCCGGAATGTCGGCTGCATGCTTCCGGACCGCCGCGTGCACGATGCGGCGCATCGCCGAGGCCGGCATCGGCGTCGGCTTCTCGTAGACGGGAACGATGCGAACGCCGCTCGACGGATCCTCGTCCGCCTCCTCGAGCTCGGGATGCACGATGCGGTGAAGCAGATCGTAGCCACGCTCGACGCGGCCGTGGACGAGCCATCGCGAGCCGTCCTTCAGCCGAGATCCGAAGTAGCGGAGCTGGTGGTACCAGATCAGCTCGACCGCACCGCGCTCGTCACGCCCGACGGCGCGAAGGAAGCGTCGCCGCGTCCTTCCAGCGAGACGCTCCTGCACCCCGGTCAGCGTCAGGACGACCGTCGCCGCCTCTCCCGCGACGAGATCCGCGGTCGTGCCGATGCGCCTGCGATCGTCGTAGCGGAACGGCAGGTGGTAGAGGATGTCCTCGACGGTCTCGAGACCGAAGCGGACGAGCTCCTTCGCGCGTGCGGGGCCGACGCCGGAGATCTCGGTCACGTCTGCGGCGCGCGCGCGGAGATGCGCTTCGAGCCCCTCCGCCACGATCTTCCCTTTCGCGGGCGCGGCAGCCACGCGCGCGACGTCCTCGCGCGGCTCGACGAGACCCTCGAGCAGAGCGAGCGCACGATCGAGGAGCGCCGTGTCGCGCGGCGCGCTCTCGTCGCCGAGACGGCGGAAGATCCCCGCGAGCTCCGTGAGCGTAGGATCCCCGCCGCCGAGCCGATCGATGCACGCGAGCCAGGTCGACACCGGCAGATGCGTCCGCGCACGCTGCGCTTCGTCGGCGCCACGGAGAAACGCGAGCGGGCGCCCCGCGCTCGAGATCAGCTCGGCGAGAAGATCGCTCCGCAACCTCAGATGCCCCGCACGGCGGCGTGGTACTCCTGCAGGGTGCGCACCTCGACGGGAGCCCGCGCGCGCTCGACCACCGCCTCGGCCGCGGCGACGGCACCCTCGATCGTCGTGATGTAGGGCGTTCGTGTCTCGAGCGCCGTCCGGCGAAGCGAGAACGAGTCGACGATCGACTGCGACGAAGACGTCGTGTTGACGACGAGATCGACCCGAGCGGCCCGCAGGGCGTCGACGATGTGCGGCGATCCCTCATGGACCTTGTTGATCTCCTCACACTCGACGCCGCGTGCCCGCAGGAACCCGCCGGTGCCGTGCGTCGCGAGGAGTGCGAACCCGGCCTCCGCAAAGCGCCGCGCGACGGCCACGGCTCGCTCGCGGTCCTCCTCGCGCACGCTCAGGAACACCGTGCCTTTCGCCGGCAGGAACGTGCTCGCGCCGTCCTCCGCCTTCAGGAACGCGCGTGCGAAGCCGTCGCCGATGCCCATCACCTCGCCGGTCGACTTCATCTCGGGTCCGAGCAACGTGTCGACGCCGGGGAACTTGAGGAACGGGAAGACGGACTCCTTGACGCTCACGTGCTCGGGGACGATCTCCTCGAGCACGCCGAGCTCCGCGAGCGACTTCCCGCCCATCACCCGCGCGGCGATCTTCGCGAGAGGCCGTCCGATCGCCTTCGAGACGAACGGCACGGTGCGCGAGGCACGCGGGTTCACTTCCAGGACGTAGACCTCGCCGGCGGGCACGGCGAACTGCACGTTCATCAGCCCGATCACGCCGAGCTCGCGTGCGAGCGCGATCGTCTGCCGGCGGATCTCGTCCTGCACGGAGCGCGGCAGCCGCTGCGGCGGAAGAGCGCACGCGGAGTCGCCGGAGTGGATTCCCGCCGCCTCGATGTGCTCCATCACGCCGCCGATCAGGACGTCTTTGCCGTCACCGATGCAGTCGACGTCGATCTCGATCGCGCCGTCGAGGAAGCGGTCGACGAGCACCGGGTGGTCCGGCGAAGCCCGCACCGCGCGCTCCATGTACGAGCGAAGCGCGTCCTCGTTCGCGACGAGCTCCATCGCGCGCCCGCCGAGGACGTAGCTCGGACGGAGCAGCACCGGATAGCCGATCCGCGCAGCGATCTCGGCCGCCTCCTCGAGCGAGCGCGCCGTGCCGTTCGCGGGCTGCTTCAGGCCGAGCTGGTCCAGGAGCTGCTTGAAGCGCTCCCGGTCCTCCGCGCGATCGATCGCGTCCGGGCTCGTGCCGATGATCGGGACGCCGGCACGCTCGAGCTCCACCGCGAGACGAAGCGGCGTCTGGCCGCCAAACTGCACGATCACGCCGAAGGGCTTCTCGCGCGCGACGATCGCGAGCACGTCCTCGAGCGTCAGCGGCTCGAAATAGAGCTTGTCGGACGTGTCGTAGTCGGTCGAGACGGTCTCCGGGTTGCAGTTGACCATGATGGTCTCGAACCCGTCGTCCTTGAGCGCGAAGGCCGCGTGCACGCAGCAGTAGTCGAACTCGATCCCTTGGCCGATGCGATTCGGCCCGCCTCCGAGGATGATGATCTTCCGGCGATCCGTCGGTCCCGCCTCGCAGGGGCCAGGCTCGTAGGTCGAGTAGAGATATGGCGTATAGGCCGCGAACTCCGCCGCACACGTGTCGACCGTCTTGTAGACCGGCAAGACGCCGGCGCGCCGGCGTCGGTCGCGAATCACCTGCTCGTCGGCGCCGAGGAGCGCACCGAGCCGGCGATCCGAGAATCCGAGGCGCTTCCAGCGCGCCAGCGAAACGGCGCCGTCGGCTTCCGCGCCCGCGAGCCCGGCGTCGGCGATCTCGCGCTCGACGCGCACGATCTCCTCGATGTTCCGCAGGAACCAGCGGTCGATCTTCGTGAGGTCCTGCACGACGGAGAGGCTCCACCCGCGCCGGAACGCATCGCCGACGAGCAGCAGACGCTGCGCGTTCGGCACCTGAAGCCGCTCGCGCAGGACGTCGCCGCTCCTGTTGCCCGCCGTCGGCTCGAGCCCGGCGATCCCGATCTCGAGCGACCGGAGCGCCTTCTGCAGGCTCTCCTTGAACGTGCGGCCGATCGCCATCACCTCGCCGACCGACTTCATCTGCGAGGTGAGCTTGTCCTCCGCCTGCGGGAACTTCTCGAAGGTGAACCGCGGAATCTTGGTCACGACGTAATCGATCGTCGGCTCGAAGCAAGCCGGCGTCTCGCGCGTGATGTCGTTCTGGACCTCGTCCAGCGTGAAGCCGACGGCGAGCTTCGCCGCGATCTTCGCGATCGGGAAGCCCGTCGCCTTCGAAGCGAGAGCGGAGCTCCGCGACACGCGCGGGTTCATCTCGATGATGACCATGCGCCCCGTCGCCGGATCAGTCGCGAACTGGATGTTCGACCCGCCCGTGTCGACGCCGATCTCGCGGATGATCGCGATCGCCGCGTCCCGGAGGATCTGGTACTCCTTGTCGGTCAGCGTCTGGATCGGCGCCACTGTGATCGAGTCGCCGGTGTGAACGCCCATCGGGTCGAGGTTCTCGATCGAGCAAACGATCACGACGTTGTCCGCGCGATCGCGCATGACCTCGAGCTCGAACTCCTTCCAGCCTGCGATCGACTCCTCGATGAGGAGCTCGTGGTGCGGCGAAGCCTCGAGACCCCAGCGGACCATCGCGTCGAACGTCTCGGGATCGGAGGCGAAGCCGCCGCCCATGCCGCCGAGCGTACGCGACGGCCGGATGATCACGGGGAAGCCGAGCCCGCGGCAAACCGCCTGCGCCTCCTCGAGGCTCCGCGCGTAGCCGGAGCGCGGCACCTCGAGGCCGATCTTCTCCATCGCCGCCTTGAAGAGGTCGCGGTCCTCGGCCTTCTTGATCGCCGCGACGTTCGCGCCGATCATCTCGACCCCGTAGCGGTCGAGCACGCCCGCCTCGGCGACCTCGAGCGCCAGGTTCAGCCCCGTCTGGCCGCCGATCGTCGGCAGGAGCGCGTCGGGGCGCTCGCGCTCGATGATCTTCTCGAGCACCTCCGCGGTCATCGGCTCGACGTAGGTCGCGTCGGCGAACTCCGGATCCGTCATGATCGTCGCCGGGTTCGAGTTGACGAGGATGACGCGATAGCCCTCGCTGCGAAGCGCCTTGCACGCCTGTGCACCCGAGTAGTCGAACTCGCAGGCCTGGCCGATGACGATCGGGCCCGAGCCGATGAGGAGGATCGAGCGGATGTCTTCGCGACGCGGCATCAGGATCTCCTCGTGCGCTCGATCATGTCGACGAAGCGGCGGAAGAGGTACGCCGACTCGCGCGGGCCGGGCGAAGCTTCGGGATGGTACTGGACCGAGAAGATCGGAAGCCGCTCGTGCGCGAGCCCCTCGACCGTCGAGTCGTTCAGGTTCACGTGTGTCACCGCGCCGATGCCCTTCAGCGAATCGGCGTCGACGACGAAGCCGTGGTTCTGCGAGGTGATCTCGACCTTGCCCGTCGCGAGGTCCTGCACCGGATGATTCGCGCCGTGGTGCCCGAAGGGCAGCTTGTAGGTGCGCCCGCCGAGCGACAGGCCGAGGATCTGGTGGCCGAGGCAGATCCCGAAGATCGGCACCGAGCCGATCAGCTCCGAGACCTCCTTCTGCGCATACTCGACCGCGGCCGGATCGCCGGGCCCGTTCGACAGGAAGACGCCGTCCGGCTGCATCGCGAGGACTTCGCGCGCGGGCGTCGCCGCCGGCACCACGCGAACGCGGCAGCCCGCGTCGACCAGGTTTCGCAGGATGTTCCGCTTCAAGCCGTAGTCGTACGCGACGACGAAGCGATCGAGGTTTCGACCCTTCTCGTAGCCGCCCCGGAGCGTCCAGCGGCCCTCGTCCCAGTCGTACGGCTCGGTGCAGCTCACGCGCGTCGCGAGGTCCTGGCCTTCGAGGCTCGGGACGGCGCGCGCCTTCCCCCGGAGGCTGTCCTCGTCGAGGTCCGTGCTCGAGAGCACGGCCGATTGCGCTCCCTCGTCGCGCAGGTGGCGGACGAGCGCGCGCGTGTCGACGCCCTCGATGCCGACGATGCCGTGCCGCTTCATGTACGCGTCGAGGCTCTCCTCGGCGCGCCAGCTCGACGGCTCGTGCCAGTACTCGCGGACGATGAAGCCGCGCACGTAGGGGCGCGTGGACTCGACGTCCGCCGCGTTCACGCCGACGTTCCCGATCTCGGGATACGTCATCGCGACGAGCTGTCCCTCGTACGAGGGATCGGTCAGGATCTCCTGGTACCCCGACATCGCCGTATTGAAGACGACCTCGCCCGAGACCTCCCCGATCGCGCCGAAGGCGCGCCCGTGGAAGGTCGTGCCGTCGGCGAGCGCCAGAAGCGCCCGGCCCGGAGCCTCCCCCGCCGTCGTCGGATTCGCGTCGCTCACGCGCTCTGCCGCGTCGCTGCCGCTGCCGACGGCCTCTCGTCGTAGACGACGCGTCCAGCGACGAGCGTCAACACCGCGCGGCCCCGCAAGCGGTTCCCTTCGAACGGCGTGTTCTTGCTCTTGGTCTTGAGGCTCGCCGGCTCCACCACCCACTCGCGATCGGGATCCACCAGGGCCAGATCGGCTGGGGCGCCGACGTCGAGCCGTCCGACGGGAAGCCGGAGGATCGCGGCCGGCTCGCTCGTAATCTTCGCGATCGCGGTTGGCAAATCCAGGATGCCGTCGTGCACGAGGCGGAGAGTCAGCGGGACGAGGGTCTCGAGGCCAACGACGCCGTTCTGCGCCGTGTCGAACTCGACGTCCTTCTCGTCGCGGTGGTGCGGCGCGTGATCGCTCGCGATCGCGTCGATCGTGCCGTCGACGAGACCCTCGAGGAGCACCTGACGGTCCTCCTCGGTGCGGAGCGGCGGCGCCATCTTCGCGTGCGTGTTGTACGCGATCACCGCTTCGTGCGTGAGCCAGAGGTGATGCGGCGAGACCTCCGCGGTCACCCGGATGCCCGCGGCGCGCGCGTTCCGGACGCGACGCACCGAGCCGGCGGCGCTGATGTGCGCGATGTGGAGGTGTCCGCCGGTGAGCTGTGCGAGCGCGATGTCGCGCGCCACCATCACCTCCTCGGCCTCCGCGGGGATTCCCCTCAAGCCGAGGCGCAGCGAGATCGCGCCCTCGTGCATGCACCCCCCGGCGGCGAGGCTCGGATCCTCCGCGTGGTCGATCACCGGGATGTCGAAGAGCTTCGCGCACTCGAGCGCGCGACGCATCAGCTCGGCGTCCGCGACCGGCATGCCGTCATCGGAGACCGCGACGATGCCTTCCTGGCGCATGCCGGCGAACTCGGCGAGATTCTTTCCCTCGAGACCGACCGAAACCGCTCCGATCGGATGCACGCGCGCCGCGGCGGCGGCCTGTGCCCGCTCGAGGATGAAGCGCGTCACCGCGGGACAGTCGTTCACCGGACGCGTGTTCGCCATGCAAGCGACGCTCGTGACGCCGCCGGCGACCGCGGCGCGCGTGCCGGACTCGATCGTCTCCTTGTACTCGAAGCCGGGCTCGCGGAGGTGGACGTGCATGTCGACCGCGCCCGGCATCACGATCAGGCCGGTCGCGTCGATCGTCGTCACGCCGACGATCGGTGCGATCTCACCGGCCGGCGCGACCCTGGCGATCGCGCCGTTCTCGATCAGGACGTCCCCGCGGAATTCCCGCTTCGCGACCGGATCGACGACCGTTCCCCCGACGATCCGAACCGTCGGACCGCCCTCCCCTTGCAGCTCTTCACTCACCCGTTGCAGCCCTCCGCAGCAGCACCGCCTCGGGCTGCTCCATCGCTCCAGACTCTTCCGCGTCGCTCGCTTCGTCCTTGTCCTTGCCGCTCCGCCGGCGCCCGACGAGGACGAACAGTGTCGCCATGCGGACGGCGACGCCGTTCGTCACCTGATCCATGATCACCGAATACGGCCCGTCCGCCACGGTGCTCGAGATCTCGACGCCGCGGTTCATCGGCCCTGGATGCAGGATGATCACGTCCTCCTTCGCCTTCGCGACCGCGTCCGCCGAGAGGCAATAGAGCCGCGAGTACTCGTTGAGAGACGAGAAGTATCGGCCCGTCATCCGTTCGCGCTGAATGCGGAGCATCATGATGACGTCCGCGTCGCGAACGCCCTCGTGCAGATCGTGCACGAGCTCCGCTCCGAGCTCCGCGAAGTGCGGCGACACGAGCGTCGGCGGCCCGACGAATCGCACGCGCGCGCCCATCGTCCGGAGGCCGTGCAGGTTCGAGCGACCGACGCGGCTGTGCAGGAGGTCGCCGACGATCGCGACCGTCAGGCCCTCGATCCGCCCCTTGTGCTCGCGGATCGTCAGGAGATCGAGCAGCGCCTGCGTCGGATGCTCGTGCGCGCCGTCGCCCGCGTTGATGATCGGGCAGTCGACGTGGCGTGCGAGGAGGTCCGGCGCGCCCGAGGACGGATGGCGCACGACGATCGCGTCCGGGCGCATCGCGGCGAGGTTTCGCGCCGTGTCCGCGAGGGTCTCGCCCTTGCTCGCCGACGACGCCTGCGTCGACAGGCTCACCGTGTCGGCGGAGAGGCGCTTCGCCGCGATCTCGAAGGAGATCCGCGTGCGCGTGCTCGGCTCGAAGAAGAGGTTCACGACGGTCCGCCCGCGCAGCGCCGGCACCTTCTTGATCTCGCGCTCGGAGACCTCCTTGAAGGACTCCGCCGTGTCGAGGAGGAAGGTGAGCTCGTCGGCGGTCAAGCCTTCGAGCCCGAGCAGATGCGGCCTTTGGAACAGCATCGCTAGCTCCCCTGGGCGCGCCCGCGCCCCGCTGGTTCGGGCACCCGCCCGCCGCGGCCCGCCGCGTTGGCGTTCGGCCAGTCCGGCCGGATGGCGACCTCGTCCACGCCCTCCGATTCGGAGAGCCGCACCTCGACGTTCTCGGTCCGCTGCGTCGGCAGGTTCTTGCCGACGTAGTCGGCGCGGATCGGCAGCTCGCGATGGCCGCGGTCGACGAGCACCGCGAGCTGGATCGCGACTGGCCGTCCGAAGTCCATCAGCGCGTCGAGCGCCGCGCGCACCGTACGGCCGGTGAACAGCACGTCGTCGACGAGGAGAACCGTGCGTCCGTCGACCTCCCACGGGATCTCCGTGATCTGCACGAGCGGATGGTCGGCGCCGCGATGGATGTCGTCGCGGTAGAGCGTGATGTCCATCGCGCCGTAGGGTACCTGCGCGCCCTCGAGCCGCTCGATCAGCGACTGCAGGCGCCGCGCGAGGAAGTCGCCGCGGGAGCGGATCCCGACGATCCCGAGACCGTCGACTCCGCGGTTCCGCTCGACGATCTCATGAGCGATCCGGACGAGGGCGCGCTGAACACCCGCCGCGTCCATGATGACACGCCTAGGGGCGTGCCCGATGTCTTCGCTCATTCATCGACCTTTCCGAACCTCTCTGGATCCGATTAAAAGGCGTGTGCGGTATGAGCGGTTGTTAGCGCTTCGCGCCCGCGCGTGTCAACCGAGCTCCCTGCGCCCCGTGTGACGCCGGCCGAGGCGAAGGTCCTCCAGGCCACCGCCGGCGCCGACGGACGGGCATCGGCGAAGCTCAAGGCCATCGGGGCGGGCATTCCGATGCCGCCGATGCCGCTCGTCACGCCGGTGGTCGTCCAACTCCGCGGCGAGAACGGCGTCTGCCTCGGGGCGTCGTACTCATCGACGAGCCGGAACGACGAGCGCCAGTTCCGCGCGAGCGCGGACTGAGCCGGAGAAGCCGAGCGCGAAAGCGCGGCGCCCGGCTCGTTCAGCGCTTCTTCTTCTCGCGCGCCTGCGCGAGGAGATCGCCGAACGTCGACAAGCTCCCGATCGACTGCTCGCGCGAGTAGCGCTCGACCTCGGCGCGCTCGGCGCGTCGGATCGCACGCTTGCGCGAGAGCTGCGCGCGGCGGCCTCCGCCCTCGACGCGGACGACCTCGGCCTCGATCTCGCTTCCACGCGGGAACTCGGCGCGATGATCCGTTCCGCGAGGCGTCCCCATCTCGGGGTGCGGGATCATCCCGACCTGCCCCGGACCGAAGCGCACGACGATGCCGGTGGCATCGACGTCCTCGACGCGCCCGCTGACGACCGATCCGGGACGGAGCGCGACCGGCTCGACGCGCTGGCCGGGCTCGAGGCCGCGCGGCGCGGCCGCAAGCGAGACGCGCCTCCGCACCGTGTCCACCCCGAGAATCAAGACGGACATCAGAGCGCCGCCGCGCGAAGCTTCCTCCAGCTTCTCCAGCGCACCGGGCGGCAGCTCGCTCGCGTGCAGCAAGCCCTCGATCCCCGGCTCGACCTCGAAGAAGGCGCCAAACTCGGTCACGCGCACGAGGCGACCGTCGGCGACCTGCCACCGCGGCCAGCGCTCCGAAGCGCGCGCCCACGGATCCTCCTCGGTCGCCTTGATGCTGACGGCGACACGCCCCGACGATTCGCCGCCACCGCGAAGGACGACGAGATCGACCTCCTGCCCGACGAAGAGCAGGTCGCTCGCGCGCTCGAAGCGCCGATGGCTGATCTCCGAAAGAGGAACCAGCCCCTCGACGCCCGCGACATCGACGAAGACGCCGAAGTCGGCGATGCGCGTCACGCGGCCGCGCACGCGCGCGCCCGACGTCAAGCGGCGACGCGCCGCGCGCGTCGCTTCGCGCGCCTCCTCCTCGAGGAGACGACGCCGCGAAAGCCGGGGACGCGGAGACGTCGTGGCTCCCGGTGGAACGTTCAGCACCTCGAACTCGAGCTCCCGCCCGAGAAACGAGGACGGATCGCTCACCCGGCCGAGCGAGATGTGCCCGAGGCCGCAGAAGGCGGTCTCCCCGTCGATCTCGACCTCGAATCCGCCCTTGACGAGACCGGCGACGCGGCCGCGAACGCGGGCTCGCTTCCCGGGGGTGCCCCCCGCCGGGCTCTCGCTCTCGACTGCGGCGTCCGCGCCGAGATCCTCTCCGTCGTCGGCCATCCGCCCTCCGTAACGGACGTCCCTGCCCCGGCGCGCTTTCCTTCAGGCGGACTCGGCGGCCAGCGCGAGCGGCGGCGCGAACGGCGCGGGTGCGCCGAGCTTCAGGATCCGCTCGCCGAAGCGGCCCTCGAGTCCCCGCGTCGAGTTGCGCGTGTCGACGATCAGCCGCGAGCAGGAGACGATCCACGGGATGTCGAACGCGCCGTGATCCGTCAGGATCACCACGCAGTCCGCGAGGCGAAGGTTCTCCTCCGTCAGCGGAACGCCCGCCATCGAGCCCGACTCGAGGATCAGCTCCGGCACGTAGGGATCGTGGTACGTGACGCGCGCGCCGCGGTCCTCGAGGAGCTTGATCACGGTCAGCGCCGGCGATTCGCGCATGTCGCTGACGTCGCGCTTGTACGCGACGCCGAGAGCCAGCACGCGCGAGCCCTTCACCGGACGGCCCTGGTGGTTCAAGCCGGCGGTGATCTTCTCGACCACGAGGTGCGGCATCTGGAGATTGACCTCGGCCGCGAGACCGATGAAGCGCGCCGTGAAGTCGTGCGCCTTCAGCTTCCAGGCGAGGTAGTGCGGGTCGATCGGGATGCAGTGACCGCCGAGGCCCGGACCCGGGTAGAACGGCAGGAAGCCGAAAGGCTTCGTCGCCGCGGCGTCGATCACCTCGTACGCGTCGACGCCGAGGACGTCGCACATCGAGGCGAGCTCGTTCACGAGCGCGATGTTCACACTGCGGAACGTGTTCTCGAGAAGCTTCACCATCTCCGCCGTGCGTGCGGACGAGACCGAGACGACGCGATCGATGAACTGCGAGTAGAGCGCCGCCGCGAGCTCGGTGCAGCGCGGCGTGATGCCGCCGACGACCTTCGGCGTGTTGCGTGTGCCGTGCGTGCGATTTCCGGGATCGATGCGCTCCGGCGAGAACGCGAGGAAGAACTCGCGGCCCACCTTGAGCTTGTCCGTCTCGAGCTCGGCGCGGATCAGCTCGTCCGTCGTTCCGGGATACGTCGTGCTCTCGAGCACGATCAGCTGGCCGGCGTGCAGGTGCTTCTTGATCGAGGCGACGGCGTCGAGGATGTACGAAACGTCCGGATCCTTCGTCTTCGAGAGCGGCGTCGGCACGCAGATGCTGACGGCGTCGACGGTCGCGAGCACGCTCGTGTCGGTCGTGGCACTGATCCGCCCCTCGGAGACGTGCTTCGCCAGCACCTCCGTCGGCACGTCCGAGATGTACGAGCGGCCGGCGTTGATCTCCTCGACCTTCCGGCCGTCGGCGTCGATTCCGACGACGGTGAAACCGGCTTCCGCCATCTCGACGGAGAGCGGCAACCCCACGTAGCCGAGACCGATGACGCCGAGCTTCGCCTTGCGCGACGCGAGCTTCTCACTCAGTTGCATGCCGACCTCCCGCAGATTCCTTCGCGGACGATGCGCTCCATCCAGATCGGTTCAGTGGACGAGGCTGCCGATGCGCGACCAGCGCACCCAGGTGTCCACGCCGTCCCACGACCAATAGATGATGAACGCTTTTCCTTTGATGTACTCGAAGGGGACGAATCCCCAGAATCTCGAATCGAAGCTGTGATCCCGGTTGTCGCCCATCACGAAGACTTGGCCGGGAGGGACCGTCTGCGGCCCCCAGTTGTCCCGAGCACCCGCTTCGATCTCCTTCGTGTAGTGCGCATAGGGCTCGTCGGATCTATCGACCGGTTTCCCGTTCCGATAAAGCTGCTTCCGCCGGATCTCGATGACGTCGCCCGGGACCCCCACGACCCGCTTGATGAAGTCCTTCTCGTGGTCTTCCGGGTAGACGAATACGACGATATCCCCTCTCTCCGGCTCGAAGAAGCTCAAGTATCGCGTCCCGAGGACGGGTACGCGGATTCCATACAGGATCTTGTTGACCAGGAGATGGTCGCCGATCTGCAGGGTGGGGAGCATCGAGCCGGACGGGATCTTGAAGGCCTGGACGAAGAACGTCCGGATGAACAAGGCCAGCGCCAGGGCGACGATCAGTGCTTCCGCGTACTCGCGGAAGGCCGACTTGGTCTTGGTCCCGGAGCCGGCCGTGGCCTCCGCCGCCCGGGGCTTCCGCGCTCCGGTGGCGCTCACGTCTCCACCTTGAGAGCGGCGAGGAAGGCCTCCTGCGGGATCTCCACCCGGCCGACCTGCTTCATGCGCTTCTTGCCTTCCTTCTGCGCCTCGAGGAGCTTCCGCTTGCGCGAGATGTCGCCGCCGTAGCACTTCGCGGTGACGTTCTTGCGCATCGCCTTGACGGTCTCGCGCGCAATGATCTTGGTTCCGATCGAGGCCTGGATCACCACCTCGAACATCTGCCGGGGGATCAGATCCTTCATCCGAAGCGCCAGGTCACGACCTCGCGCGTAGGCGCGGTCTCGATGCACGATCAGGGACAACGCATCGACGACGTCGCCGTTGATGCGGATGTCGAGCTTGACTAGATCACTCGCGGTGAAACCCTGCAACTCGTAATCCAGCGAGGCGTAGCCACGGGACACCGACTTCAGGCGGTCGTGGAAGTCGACGACGACCTCGTTCAGCGGCAGCTCGTAGGTCAGCACGGCGCGCCGCTCCGCGACGTAGCGGATCTCCTTCTGGGTGCCGCGCCGCTCCTCGCAGAGCTTGAGGATCCCGCCCAGGAACTCCGCAGGGAGGTGGATCGTCGCGTGGATGACCGGCTCCTCGACCTCCAGGGTCTCCTGGACCGGGGGGAGCTTCGCCGGGCTGTCGACGAGGATCGTCGCGCCGGCCGTCGTCGTCACGCGGTACGCGACCGTCGGCGCGGTCGTGATCAGCGTCAACGCGAACTCTCGTTCGAGGCGCTCCTGCACGATCTCCATGTGCAGGAGCCCGAGGAACCCGCAGCGGAACCCGAAGCCGAGCGCCATCGAGCTCTCGGGCTCGTACGTGAACGAGGCGTCGTTCAGCTTCAGCTTCTCGACCGCCGCGCGCAGCGCCTCGTACTGCTTCGTGTCCGCCGGATAGAGGCCGCTGAACACCATCGGCTTGACGGACTGGAACCCCGGCAGCGGCTCGCTCGCGGGACGCGAGACGTGCGTCACCGTGTCGCCGATCCGCGCGTGCGCGATCTCTTTGATCGACGCCATCAGCACGCCGACCTCGCCCGGCCCCAGGCTCTCGACCTCGCGCGCCGAGGGGACGAGGACCGCGAGCCGAGTGACGTCGTACTCCTGCTCGACCGCCATCAAGCGGATCCGCTCGCCGCGGCGGACGGCCCCGTTCATCACGCGGATCAGGATGACCGCGCCGTGATACGGATCGAACCACGAGTCGAAAATCAGCGCCTGCAGCGGCCGTGCGGTGTCGCCGCCCGGCGGCGGCACCCGTTCGACGATGCGCTCGAGGATCTCGCCGATCCCGACACCCTGCTTCGCGGATGCGCAGATCGCGTCGGAAGCGTCGAGGCCGATCACCTCCTCGATCTCGCGGCGCACGCGATCGGGCTCGGCCGATGGCAGGTCGATCTTGTTCAGAACCGGGATGATCTCGAGGTCGTTGTCCAGCGCGAGGTACACGTTCGCGAGCGTCTGCGCCTCGACGCCCTGCGCGGCGTCGACTACCAGGATCGCGCCCTCGCAGGCGGACAGGCTCCGCGACACCTCGTACGAGAAGTCCACGTGGCCGGGCGTGTCGATGAGGTTCAGGACGTACTCGCGTCCGTCGCGGGCGTGGTGCACCAGGCGGACCGAGCGCGCCTTGATCGTGATCCCGCGCTCCCGCTCGAGCTCCATGTCGTCGAGGAGCTGCGCCTGCATCTCGCGCGAAGCCACGGTCCCGGTGTGCTCGAGAAGCCGGTCCGCCAGCGTCGATTTGCCGTGATCGATGTGCGCGATGATCGAAAAATTACGGATGAGCGCGGTGTCCACGAAACCGCCATTGTTACCAGACGGGATCCGTCCGCGCCCGCTGCTTCCGGCCTAGCCGGCGGACCGCCGTTGGCGGAAGTACTCGGCCGTCCGCGCGAGCCCGGCGTCGAGGCTCATCTCCGGCTTCCAGCCGAGCACCCCTCCGGCGAGCTTCGGCGAGATCGCGCTCCGGCTCTGCTCGCCAGGCTTGGCGGGGCCGTGGTTCTCGGGCAGGTCCGCTCCGCAGGCGCGGCAGATGCCGCGGTAGAGCGTGTTGACGTCGGTCTCGACGCCGGTTCCGAAGTTCATCGAGCCGGAGAAGCCGTGCGTCGCGAGCGCGACGTTCGCGCGGACGACGTCGCCGACGTAGACGTAGTCGCGCGTCTGCCGTCCGTCGCCGTTGATCGTCGGCGTCTCCCCCGCGAGGACCTTCTGCGTGAAGATCGCGACGACGCCCGCCTCGCCGTGCGGATCCTGCCGCGGCCCGTAGACGTTCGCGTAGCGCATCGCCGCGTACTCGAGCCCATACATCGCGCGGTAGCACGCGAGGTAGAGCTCGCTCGCCATCTTGCTGACCCCGTAGGGACTCACGGGCTCGATCTTGTGCGTCTCCGGGGCGGGGAACTCGGTCTGCTCGCCGTAGCCGGCTCCCCCGGAGGAGGAGAAGAGCACGCGGCGAAGGCCGCTCCGCCGACCCGCCTCGAGGAGGTTCAAGAGACCGCCGACGTTGACGCGCGCGTCGAAGCCCGGATCCGCGACCGAGCGCCGCACGTCCATCTGCGCCGCGTGGTGGTCGAGGATCTCCGGCCGCTCCTTCGCGAACACGTCCGCGATGCCGGGGTCCTGGATGTCCATTTGATAGAAGCGCGCGCGCTCGGGAACCTGCGCTCGCTTTCCACCGGAAAGGTCGTCGACGACGACGACGTCGTGCCCCTCGGCGAGGAACGCGTCCGCGACGTGCGAGCCGATGAAGCCGGCTCCTCCCGTGACCAGGATCTTCATCGCGGTGCCCGCTTCCCTCTCAGCGTCCGCCCTCGTCGAAGAGGCGGCGGAAGTAGTCGATCGTGTGCCGGAGACCCTCCTCGAGCGGAACCTTCGGCTCCCAGCCGAGGATCTCGCGGGCCCTCTGGATGTCCGGGCGGCGGACCTGGGGATCGTCCTTCGTGCGCTCGTCCGTCGGGCTCACGTGGACGAGCTCCGAGGTTCCGCCGGTCAGCTTCTGAACCGTTTTCGCGAACTCGAGAACGGTCATCTCGGTCGGGTTGCCGAGGTTGATCGGCTCCGTCTCCTTCGCGGCGAGGAGGCGCAGGATGCCGTCGACGAGGTCGCTGACGTAGCAGAAGCTCCGCGTGCGCGAGCCGTCGTCGTACACCGTCAGCGCTTCGCCGCGGAGTGCCTGCGCGATGAAGTTCGTCACGACGCGGCCGTCGTCGGCGCGCATGCGGGGCCCGTAGGTGTTGAAGATGCGGAAGATGCGCGTGTCGAGGCCGTGGTAGCGGTGGTAGGCCATCGTGATCGCTTCGGCGAAGCGCTTCGACTCGTCGTACACGCCGCGCGGACCGACCGGATTCACGTTCCCCCAGTAGTCCTCCGGCTGCGGGTGAACGAGCGGGTCGCCGTACACTTCCGACGTCGAAGCGAGCATGAAGAGCGCGCCCTTGTCGCGCGCGAGGCCGAGCGCCTTGTGCGTTCCGAGCGCGCCCACCTTGAGCGTCGGAATCGGCTTCTTCAGGTAGTCGACCGGGCTCGGCAGCGAAGCCAGGTGCAGCACGACGTCGAGCTTCCCCTCGACGTACACGAACTCGGTCACGTCGTGCTTGATGAAGCGGAAGCGCTCGTGCCCGGCGAGGTGCTCGATGTTGCGCGTGTGGCCCGTCGCGAGGTTGTCGATCGCGATGACGGAATGACCATCCGCGAGAAGCCGGTCGGCGAGATGCGAGCCGATGAAGCCCGCCCCGCCGGTGATCAGGATCCGCATGCGCTCAGCCGAGGCGCACGGGCGAACGTCCCACGGAGTAGTAGGTGAAGCCCTGCGCCGCCATCTGCTCGGGCTCGTACACGTTGCGGCCGTCGAAAACGACCGGGCGGGCGAGGAGCTTCTTCATCCGGTCGAAATCGGGCCGCCGGAACTCGTTCCACTCGGTCACGAGGAGCAGCGCATCGGCACCTTCGAGCGCGTCGTAGTTGAGCCGGTGGTAGGTGATCCGGTCGCCGAAGACGCGCTTCGCCTCCTCCATCGCCTCGGGGTCGTGGACCGCGATCTTCGCGCCGGCGGCGAGAAGCCGCTCGATGATGATCACCGAGGGAGCTTCGCGCATGTCGTCCGTACGAGGCTTGAACGCGAGGCCCCAGACCGCGAAGCGGCGGCCGTTCACGTCGCCGCCGAAGTGCTCCATGACCTTGCCGACGAGGAGCCGCTTCTGGCGGTCGTTCACGTCCTCGACCGCGCGGAGAAGCGTGAAGTCGAGCTGGTAGTCCTGCGCCGTCGCGATCACGGCCTGCACGTCCTTCGGGAAGCAGCTTCCGCCGTAGCCGACGCCGGGGAACAGGAAGTGGTGCCCGATCCGGCGGTCGTGTCCGATGCCGCGACGCACCAGGCCGACGTCCGCGCCGACCTTCTCGCAGAGGTTCGCGATCTCGTTGACGAACGAGATGCGCGTCGCGAGGAGCGCGTTCGCGGCGTACTTCGTCATCTCCGCGGAGCGATTGTCCATCGTGAGGATCGGATTGTCCGTGCGGACGAGCGGCGCGTACAGCTCCTTCATCTTCTCGATGGCCGCCGCGTCGCGTCCGCCGATGACGACGCGATCCGGCTTCATGAAGTCGTCGATCGCGGCGCCTTCCTTCATGAACTCCGGATTCGAGAGGACCTCGAGCCGGTGCTTGCCCGTCTCCTCGATGACGCGGCGGACGCGGTCCGCCGTACCGACGGGGACGGTGCTCTTGATGACGACGACCTTGTCTTCGTTCGCCGCACGCGCGATCGACTCGGCGACCGCCATCACGGCGGACAGGTCCGCGGCGCCGGAGCGCCCCATCGGCGTGCCGACGGCGATGATGCAGATCTCCGAAGCGCGCACCGCGGAGTCGAGGTCGGTCGTGAACGAGAGTCGATGCTCCTCCGAGTTCCGCCGCACGAGCTCTTCGAGTCCGGGCTCGTAGATCGGGATCTCGCAGCGCTTCAGCGCCTCGACCTTCTCCGGAATCACGTCGACGCAGGTGACGTCGTTGCCGCACTCCGCGAAGCACGTGCCCGCGACGAGACCGACGTAGCCGGTCCCAACAACACAGATCCTCATTCGCGAATCTCCCGGAAAGCCGCCCTGCTCTCAGAGTCGAGAACGGGCGAGAGGGCCGCAGTCTCGCTCAGTACGCGTTCTTGTTCACGAAGCCGCGTACGAACGTCAGCATCAGGATCTTCAGATCCAGGCGCAGCGACCAGTTCTGGATGTAGTACAAGTCGTGCTCGATCCGCTGCTCGATCGACGTGTTGCCACGCCAGCCGTTCACCTGCGCCCAGCCCGTCATGCCGGCCTGGACCATGTGACGCAGCATGTAGCGCGGAACGCGGCTGCGGAACTGCTCGATGAAGACCGGCCTCTCCGGCCGGGGACCGACCAAGCTCATCTCGCCCCGAAGGACGTTCAGGAGCTGCGGCAGCTCGTCCAGGGACAGACGCCGAAGCCACCGGCCGAGGCGCGTCCGTCGCGGATCGTCCGCCGTCGCCCAGACCGGGCCGCTGTCCGCCTCCGCGTCGCTCCGCATCGTGCGGAACTTCCAGACGCGGAAGACCCGGCCGTCCAGGCCCATGCGCTCCTGCGAAAACAAAATCGGCCCGGGCGAGCCGAGCTTCACCAGGACCGAGATCAGCGCCAGCACCGGCGAGAGCAGCACCAGGGCCAGCCCCGCCAGCACGAAGTCCATCACGCGCTTCGCGACCCGGTTCCAGCCCATCAAGGGAGTCGCCCGTAGGCTGATCAGCGGCAGACCCCCGAACTCCTCGATCCCCGAGTGCAGGCTCACGAACCTCTCGACGTCCGGGACCACCTTCACATCCACCGCCGCCGAGTCCAGGCTCGCGATCAGGCCCCCGAGGCGCGGCAGCGCCTCGAACGGCAGCGCGAACACCACCTGATCGATGCCCCGCTTCGCCACGATGTCCGGCACGTCGTCCCATTGACCGCAGATCGGCACCGACTCGATGGTTCCACCGATCCTCGCGGGATCATCGGTCAGGAACCCGCGGACTTTTAGCCCGAACTCGGGGTGGCGAGTCATGCGCTCGTACACGGCGCGCCCGAGGTTCCCGTCCCCGACGAGGAGGACGTGACGCAGATTGTAGCCGCGCCGGCGCGCCTCGCGGAGGACCTCGCGCAGCGTCGCCCTCTCGAGGATCACCGCCGCGGTCGCGAGGACGTAGAAGTAGAGAAGCGTCAGACGCGATAGGGAGAATGCCTTCTCCACGCCGAGGAACGTCACCGCCGTGAAGATCAGCATCGCGAGCGACGAGGCGCGCAGGATACGACGACGCTCCGCCGCCTGGCTCGCGGCGCGCATCGGGTCGTAGAGTCCCGAGCCGCGGAAGACGAGCCCCCAGATCGCGAACAGGAGCGGCAAGAGCGCCAAATAGTTCTCGAAGGGCGGCGTCCCCTTGGTGACCGGCACGAGGGGAAGCTCAAACCGTAGGACGTACGCCAGGACCCACGCGAGGCCGATCATCGTGAGGTCGGCGGCGACGAACAAGCCGACGAAGAGCTGGCGTCGCTCCTTCAACATCGTCCTGTCCCGCGTCTGGTTTGGCCCAGCACCCCTACTCCCGTCACGCCGCGCTCGTGAGCGCCCGCTCGTAGGCGGCCAGGGTGGCCCTCGCCGTTGCATCCCACGAGAACTTGCGTGATTGCGCGAGACCTCGTTGGATCAAGCCTGCCCGATCACCCCCCTCGAGCTCGACGGCTACTGTATAGAGCGCCCTCCGTAGCTCGGCAACAGAACCGCTCCGGAAGAGGATCGCCCCGTCTCCGACGACCTCGGGGAGCCCGCCGGCATCCGAGGTGGCGACCGGAACCCCGGCCGCCATTCCTTCGAGGGCCGGAAGCCCGAACCCCTCCTGCCGGGACGCGACCACCACCGCACGCGCCGAGGCGTACGCCAGGCGGAGCTCCCGGTCGGAAAGAGCGCCGAGGACCAGGACCGAGCCGGAGAGCCCCGAGGCCTCGACCTGGCGCAGGACCTCCGGCCGGTCGGATCCCTGGCCGGCGAGCACGAGACGGATCCCCGGAAGCTCCTGGAGCGCCTCGAGCAGGAGGTCCAGCCCCTTGTGCGGCAGGCCGTTCGTCACGTTCAGGACGTAGGGCAGCTCGATCCGCAGGCGGCGCAGGAAGGCCTCGACCTCGGGCCCGCTCGAGGGGGCGGTCCAGCCCTCGGCGACGGCCGGGGGGATGACCTTGATCCGGGCGGGCTCGACGCCGGCGACCTCCTCGACGTCCCGCGCGACCGCCTTCGAGAGGGTGAGGACCAAGCGAGCCTGTGCACGCACCTGCCCGAGCATCCAACGGCAGTAGCGAGAGTGCCAGCGGGTCCGCGGAAGCTGGCAGTGGATCAGGTCGTTCACCGTGACGACGAGGGGACACGGGATCCCCCGCGGCACGACGTAGTGCGGCAGGTGGAGCAGGTCGAGCTTCAGGCGCTTCACCACGCGCGCGATCTCGAAGTGCTCCCGCAGCGAGTAGACCCGCGAGCGCACCGCCGCGACCTCGAACGTCGGCGCGCGCCCGCGGATCTCGGACAGGTCCTCGGGATGCGCAAGGATCACCATCTCCTCGTTCCGCACGAGCTTCGGATACGCGGTGAGGAGCGCCGAGATGCACCGCCCGATCCCGCCGTTCCGGAGATAGCGCGCGTCGAGGCCGATCCGAGGCAAAAGGACCTCTGCTAGGACCGCCCGCGGTCGAGGATCTCGCGCACGACGTAGACGGGCTTCCCCTGCGACTCGTGGTACGTGCGCGCGAGCATCTCGCCGAGCAAGCCGAACGTGATGAACTGGAGGCCGGTGAGGAAGAGCACGATCGCGAGCAGCACGATCGGCCGGCCGGTGAGCTCGATCCCGAAGAAGATGCGCTCGATCCCGAGGCCGAGCAGCATCACGCCGCCGACGAGCGTGACGAGCAAGCCGACGAGCCCGAACACCTGGATCGGCCGCGTCGAGAAGTCGGACAGGAACTTGACGGTCAGGAGATCGAGGATCACGCGCACGGTCCGCGTCAGGCCGTACTTCGAGCGGCCGAGCGTGCGCGCGCGGTGGTTGACGGGAAGCTCCGTCACGCGAGCGCCGAGATCCGCCGCGATCGCGGGCAGAAAGCGGTGCATCTCCCCGTACAGCCGGAGCGCCTCGACCACCTCGCGGCGATACGCCTTGATGCCGCAGCCGTAGTCGTGCAGATGCACGCCCGTCACGCGCGAGATGATCGAGTTCGCGATCTGCGACGGCAAGACGCGGTCGAGCCGGCCGTCGCGCCGCTCGTGGCGCCAGCCGGAGACGACGTCGTGCCCCTCGTCGAGCGTGGCCAGGAGGCGCGGGATGTCCGCGGGATCGTTCTGCAGGTCGCCGTCCATCGTCACGACGATGCGTCCACGTGCATGCGCAAAGCCCGCGGCGAGCGCCGCCGTCTGACCGAAGTTGCGCCGCAGCCCGATCACACGGACGCGCGGATCGCTCGCGTGCACGGCGGCGAGGCGCTCGAAGGTCCGATCGTGCGATCCGTCGTCGACGGCGATGACCTCGGCGTCCTTGCCGAGCCGGTCGAGGCAGCCGAGAAGCTCGCGAAAGAACGGCTCGACGGCGTCCTGCTCGTCGTAGAACGGGACGACGACCGAGAGATCGCAGCGGTCGTCCGCCGCGACGGCCGTCATAGATACTTCCCGGCGATCACGCGCAGACGCTCGCGCGCTTCGGCCGGGATCGTGCTCCGATCCGTCACGATCGCGCCGTCGAGAGCGTGACGGCACGCGCAGTCGCCCTGTGGCAGCGTCCCGGCGAGCTCGACCATCGTCCGCGTGGCGAGCTTCGCGTTCGCGTGCAGCACCGCGAGGATCGCGGCGACGTCGACCTCGGCCTCCGACTCGTGCCAGCAGTCGTAGTCCGTGCACAGCGCCAGGCTCGCGAAGCAGATCTCCGCTTCGCGCGCGAGCTTCGCCTCCTGCAGGTTCGTCATGCCGATGATCGAGGCGCCCCACGTGCGGTAGAGGTTCGACTCCGCGCGCGTCGAGAACTGCGGCCCTTCCATGCACACGTAGGTGCCGCCCTGGTGCACCTTCGCGCCGGACGAGCTCGCCGCGGCGGACACCGCGCTCGCGAGCTTCGCGCATACCGGATCGCCGAACTGGAGGTGCGCGACGACGCCGCCGCCGAAGAACGTCGCCGTGCGCCCGAACGTGCGATCGATGAACTGATCCGGAACGACGACGTCGCCCGGCGCGATCTGCTCGCGCAGGCTTCCCACCGCACCGACGCCGACGAGCTGGCGCACGCCGAGCTGCTTCATTGCGTGGATGTTCGCGCGGAAGTTGAGCTCGCCCGGAAGGATCCGATGGCCGCGCGCGTGCCGCGGGAGGAACGCGACGCGGACCCCCGAGAGCGTGCCGAGCACGAATTCGTCGGAGGGATCGCCGAACGGCGTCGGGAGCCGGATTCTCCGTACGTCCTCGAGCTCCGCGAGGTCGTAGAGCCCGCTCCCCCCGATCACCCCCAGCGTCGCCTGCGCCGCCTCACCCATCTCCGCTCGCCCTTTCGCACACCGCCCGAGCGGCGGCAATTCAGACCGGCGTGGCCGGCGCTTCGCTCTGCTTCTCCTCGTCCGCTTCGGCGCGGGCGGCGAGCTGGCCGCAGGCGGCCGCGATGTCGGGCCCGCGGCTCTCGCGGACGCTCGCAGGAATGCCGTGATCGAGGAGCAGGCGCTGGAACCGCTCGGTTCGCTCGCGCGAGGCGCGCTCGTAGCGGCCCTCGGGGAACGGGTTCCAGTAGATCAGGTTGACCTTCGCACGGATGCCGTGCAGCAGCCTGACCAGACGCCGCGCGTCCTCGTCCGAGTCGTTCTTGCCGGCGAGAAGCGTGTACTCGAACGTGATCCGCTTCCGCCGCGGCAGCGGCAGCCTGCGGCACTCTTCGAGGAGACACGCGAGACTGTACTTCCGCGTGACCGGCATCAGCTCGCGTCGCGTCTCCTCCGTCGTCGCGCCGAGAGAGACGGCGAGATGCACCTTCGTCGACTCGAGAAGCCGCCGCATCTCGGGCACGAGCCCGACCGTCGAGACCGTGATGCGCCGCGGGGAGATGCCGAGCCCCCACGGCGAGACGAGGATGTCGAGCGCCGGCAACAGCCGATCCAGGTTGTGCAGCGGCTCGCCCATCCCCATGAAGACGATGTTCGTGATGCCCGTTCCGTCGGGCCATGCCTCCGCGGCCTCGCGTCGCGCCTGCATCACCTGCCCGACGATCTCCTCGACGGAGAGCTGCCGCCGGAGACCGAGGAGCGCCGTCGCGCAGAAGCCGCAGCCCATCGCGCAGCCGACCTGCGAGGACACGCACAGGGTCAAGCGCTCCCGGTCCGGGATCAGGACGCTCTCGATGCGCTCGCCGTCGGCGAGCCGGAGAGCGAGCTTCCGCGTCCCGTCGGAGGACGTCTGGACGCGATCGACGGCGAGCGCGGGCGGCCCGAGATGTTCGCGCAACGCTTCCCGCAGCGCCGCCGGAAGGTCCGTCATCTCCTGAGGGTCGTCGACGCCGCGCCGGTAGACCCAGCCGAGAAGCTGCTCCGTGCGATAGCGCGGGTGCCCGAGCTCCGAGAGAAGCCGCTCGGCCGAAGCCGGATCGAGCGCGTGAACGGGCAGCACGCGATCTCCCTCAGCGCTCTTCCTCATCGTCCGCAATCGGAGTCTTGGTCTAAGTGCAGCACGAGTAGACCAGGTGATGCCAGTCCGCGTCGTTCCGTGCCAGGCCAGCGAGCCCCGCCGAGACGGCCTCGAGCTCTCCTCGCATGTCCACCATGGCGCGCTCCTCGACTGGCTCGATGTAGGCGACGTGCCCTCGCAAGCGCTTGTTCGTCACGGGCAAGCTCTGGCCGAAGCCGTTCGAGATCGAGGTCGTGCCGAAGTAGCTGCCGAGAGAACGATCGCTGGGTCGGGTGAGCGCGCGGAGGATCTCGAGGGATCGTCACCGGCTCCTCTGCCGGCGCATGAGGTGCCGCGCCGCGCGAGCGAGCTCCGGGAGCCGTCTGACGAGTCCGGCGGTATGCGCCCAGCGGAGACGAAGATCGACCGAACGCGCGTTCGCGAGGCCGAGACGCGCCGCGAGCTGCTGCCGGGTGGGCAGCGCGATCCGTTGGGCGGTCTTGAGGAGCCTCCACCAGCGCGGCTCGTCGCTCAGCCAGTCGAACACGTAGCCGATCGCCAGCGAGCGGCGGTAATCGGGATCGAGGGAGCTGGCCAGAACGTGATGCAGCAGTGCGCACTCGGTGCGAGGCTCGGAGCGACCGACGAGGCCATCCAGATCGCCCTGCTCCAGCGCATTGCAGAGCGAAACGACGGCTTCCAGCTCGAAGGCCGGTACGTCCTCGGCGATCCACTGCGCGCTCTCGAGCCCGATCGTCCGGCGGTCTCTCGGCAGCACGTCGATCACGTCCGCCAGCGCCCGGCTGACCGGGTAGGCATCCGCTCCTCCGTGGTGCGCGAGCCCGTGTGCGATCGCGTGCGCGGCGAGTAGGCCCGGCCGCAGGCGGTAGCAGCCGTCGCAGAGTCCCGACGACGGCTCGAGACCGCCACCTCTTTCGAGGGCTTCGAATCCAGCGAAGCGGCGACTTCCCGGCTCTCGTAGGCCTGGCAGGCGCGTGTGGAGCTCCACCACCCGACCCTGGCGATCGAGAAAGGGCGGCAGATGGTGCTCGGCGTAGGTCGTTCCGGCCGCGATGAACCCATGGCCCGCGAGGATGTCGACGGCCCTTTCCACGTCGCGTTCGCGGACAAGCACGTCGATGTCTCCGGCCGCACGCGAGCCCTCGGCGACGTATCCCCCGGCGTGCAGCGCCGCGAACTTGAGGAAGACGATCGAAATCGACGCGTTCGATGCGGCAGTCGCGAGCTCAGGGACGAGGTCGCACAGCCCCCCGACCTTTGCCATGACCTGCAGACGCGACAGGGCAAGCTCACGAGCGGCCTCCCGCCCGAGGTCCGCGGCGAGAGTCGACGGAGGGACGCGGGCTCCGATACGTTCTACGAGACCGAGAGCCCCCGCGACTGCAGAGGCTTGCGCGCCGTCGATGGCCTCACCGAAGCGCACCTCCGGCGAGGCAAAGGCGCGCAGCAGCACCCAGCGGATCTCCGGTGTGAGAGCTCGGCGCGGGGCTCGATGCCAGGTCTTCGACCACATGGAGCGCTCGCGCCCGCTCGCCCACCCCCGCCCATCGCCCCGACGAGAGCGGCCCGGGGCGGCATCAGGGCGAGACGTGCTGCCAGGCGCTCGAGCGCTTGCCGCGGGCGGTACCGGACTGAGAGGTGGTCAAGGAGCCACAGTTCGTGCCCACAGGGGCGATCGGGACGCAAAAGGTCGCTGGACCGCAGCAGCCCAGCGTGAAGCAAACGGTTCCGGGAGGGCAATCGGCGGTGGTCGTGCACGGCGCGACGCAGGTCGGCACGATGCAGACGGTCGCCCCTTCCGTCGTCGGCACGCAGGCGCGTCCCCCGCGCAGGTGAACGTCGCACAGCTGTCCTGAGGCTGACAGGTGACGGCACTCGCCTGCGCGTGCGCCGGGGGCGCGACCACCGTCAGGATCACCGGCAACAGGGCGGCCCCGGCACCCAGCCGACCCAGCATCTCGCGCCGGGAGATGTCTCCCGAGGCGGGCCGCTCGAGCGCTCCCTCGAGCAGCTTTGCCTCGTCGAGCTGCTCGAGAGCGAGCCACACCGTTTCCTCGTCGGCGGGGGCGTCCAGCTCCTCCTGCAAGCGCGCCACCATCTCGGACATCGAGATCTCGCCGTCGAGGTTGCGCCAGACGGCGGCCGCGGGCCGGTTCAGGCAGTGCCCCTGGTGCTGCCTCGCGTCGTACACCACGAGCTCGTCGCCGAGATCCGTCGACCACACCCCCGTCTGCAGGGCACGCGGCAACACCGTCGCCGATGCCCGCACCTCGCCACGCCCTCGTCTGCTCCTCTCGCTCATCCTCTACTCCCGCATTCTCAGCGCCGGAGTGGATTCCCGGCGCGCTTCCATCCCTGTCGAAGACCCGAGAGCCTGGCTCAGGAGCCTCTCGACCGCCTCCTCAACCTCGCCGCGCACGCCCTTGATCACCGGCGCACGCGTCACGACCTCTTTCAGAGTCCGGAGCGTCGCCTCCGGCCGATTTCGCACGGGCAGCGTGTGCTCCATCACGGCGAGCAGCGCTTGCCCCGGCGGCAAGATCTCCCCCCGCCATCGCGCCCCCGGCCGGTACTCAGTGAGCGCGACGAGGCGAACCGGCAGGGGCCGCTTCCCGATGCGCAGCTCCGAGGGCTCTCGCAGCGACGGGGCAGGCGATTCGCCCGGCCGCGCGCGAAGCTTCAAGGCTTCGGCGAAGGGATGCGCTCGACCGGAGCGTCGAGCACGGCGTATTCGTCCGAGTAGTAGGTCGCACCCGCCCGGATCAGGGCATCGACCAAGGTCGACTTGCCGGCGAGCGAGCGTCCCGGCAGGAGGATCGCACCGCCACGCCAGCCGACCACGCCGGCGTGCACGAAGACTCGCGACCGGGCTCCTTCGGCGACGTGCAGCCGCAGGTCCGACTCCAGGATCTGGTACAGCTCGTCGCTGTCGTGGGTGCGCGCGATGCGCTCTGCGCCGCGGTAGAGAAGGTGGAAGCGTCGCACCTTCCGCCCCGAGCTCCCTACGACCAGCGAATACAAGCATTCCACCTGCGGCCGCGCAGTCGGTTTCACACCGGGCGGGAGCAAGCCAGCGATCCGCGCCAAGGCGCTCGTCTCGCTCACCCGGATCCCGATCCGATGACCGTACGCGGCCATCGCCATCCCCCCCGCCCAACCTAGGCGGTCGATCTTCTGCATTCAAGCCGAGGTATATCGCAGTTTTGGGAGATCCACGCGGCGTCGATACGCGCTTCAAAAATGAGTGTCAACGAATCGCGAGGATCCCGACGAGAAATTGCGAAAGCTCGTGCGCGGGCTCAGGCGAGCTCGAAGCCGGCAAAGAAGAACGAAATCTCGACGCGCGCCGTATCGGGACCGTCGGAGCCGTGCGCGGCGTTCTTCTCGACGTCCGTGCCGAACGCGGCGCGGACGGTGCCGGGAGCCGCCTTCGCGGGATCGGTCGCCCCGAGCACCTCGCGGTAGCGGGCAATCGCGTTCTCGCCTTCCAGGACGGAGACGAACACCGGACCCGACGTCATGAAGTCGCAGAGGCTCGAGAAGAACGGCCGCTCCTTGTGGACGGCGTAGAACGCCTCCGCCTGCGTGCGCGAGAGCCGCGTCACTCGGCCCGCGACGACGCGGAGCCCGCCCTTCTCGATGAGGGCCAGAACCGGACCGATGCCGTGCTTCGCGACCGCATCGGGCTTGATGATCGAGAACGTTCTCTCCACGTCGGAAAATCTCCTCCTCGCGTCGCGCCTAGCCGGCGAGAGCGGCCTTCATGGTGACGCCGAGGTCGGCGGGAGTCGCGGCGACGCGGATCCCGGCCGCCTGCAAAGCGGCGATCTTGTCGGCGGCGGTGCCCTTTCCTCCCGAGATGATCGCGCCCGCATGCCCCATGCGCTTGCCCTTCGGCGCGGTCTGTCCGGCGATGAACGCGGCGACGGGCTTCTTCATCTCGCGCTTCACGTAGTCGGCTGCGGCTTCTTCGGCGGTGCCGCCGATCTCGCCGATCATCATGACGCCGTCCGTGCCGGGATCCGCATTGAAGAGCTCGAGCGCTTCGATGAAGCCCGTGCCGTTCACGGGGTCCCCGCCGATGCCGATGCAGGTCGACTGGCCGATGCCGAGCCCGGTCAGCTGGTGCACTGCCTCGTACGTGAGCGTACCGCTGCGCGATACGACGCCGATCCGCCCCGGCGTGTGGATGTAGCCCGGCATGATGCCGATCTTGCACTCGCCCGGCGTGATCACGCCCGGGCAGTTCGGTCCGATGAGACGCGTCTTCCGGCCTTGCAGGAAGCGCTTGACGCGCACCATGTCGAGCACCGGGATGCCTTCCGTGATGCAGATGACGAGCTCGAGCCCCGCGTCGGCCGCCTCCAGGATGGCGTCCGCCGCGCCCGCGGGCGGAACGTAGATCACGCTCGCGTCGCAGCCCGTCGCACGACGGGCCTCGCCGACCGAGTCGTAGATCGGGATGCCCTCGAAGTCCGTGCCGCCCTTCCCCGGCGTCACGCCCGCGACCATCTGCGTGCCGTACTCGCGGCACGCACGCGTGTGGAACTGTCCCGTCGAGCCGGTGATGCCCTGCGTGACGACCCTCGTCCCCTTGCCGACCAGAACGCTCATCGCGCCGATCCCGTGCTCGCCGCGACGACCTTCTGGGCCGCGTCGGCCATGTCCGCCGCCGTGATGATGTTCAAGCCCGAGTCGGCGAGGATCTTCCGCCCGATCTCGACGTTCGTACCCTCGAGCCGGCAGACGACCGGGACCGTCAGCTTCATCTCCGTCGCCGCCTGCACGACGCCGGTCGCGAGGACGTCGCAGCGCATGATGCCGCCGAAGATGTTGATCAGCACCGCCTTGACGCTCGGATCGGCGAGGATGATGCGGAACGCGGCCGCGACCTTCTTCGCGTCCGCTCCGCCGCCGACGTCGAGGAAGTTCGCTGGCTCGCCGCCCGCGTGCTTGATGATGTCCATCGTCGCCATCGCGAGGCCGGCGCCGTTCACCATGCAGCCGATCGTGCCGTCGAGCGCGATGTAGGAGAGGTCGAACTCCTGCGCCTGGCGCTCGCGCGGGTCTTCCTCCTCCGGATCTCGGAGCTCGCGGATGTCGGCGTGGCGGAAGAGCGCGTTGTCGTCGAAGCCCATCTTCGCGTCGAGGGCGATCAGGTCGCCATCCTTCGTCAGCACGAGCGGGTTGATCTCGACGAGCGAGGCGTCCGTCGCGACGTACGCGTCGTAGAGCGCGCAAAGGAACTTCGCGAACTTGTTGAGGCTCGCCGAAGGCAACCCGAGCGACTTCGCGAGCTTCCGTCCCTGGTACGCCTGGCACCCGAACTCGGGAGCGATCGCCTCGCGGAGGATCTTCTCCGGAGAGTGCGCCGCGACCTCTTCGATCTCGACGCCGCCCTCGGCCGAGGCAATCGCCGTGACGACGCCCGTCGCGCGATCGAGCGTGAGCCCGAGATAGAGCTCGCGCTCGATGCGGCAGCCCTGCTCGACGAGCACGCGGCGCACGATGCGGCCCTGCGGCCCGGTCTGATGCGTGACGAGCGGCTTGCCGAGGATCGAGCCCGCGAAGCTCTCCGCTTCCGCAGCGCTCTTCACGAGCTTGACGCCGCCGCCCTTGCCGCGGCCGCCGGCGTGGATCTGGGCCTTGACGACCCAGGGACCCGCCCCGCTCGGATCGATCTGCGCCGTCGCCGCGCCGGCTTCTGCCGCCGTGGTCGCGACCGCGCGACGCAATGTCGGCACGCCGTAGCGCGCCAGGACTTCCTTCGCCTGGAATTCGTGGATGTTCATGTCGCTCCGCTCGCCGCGCGAGTGCGCTTTCCATGGCATACGGCCTCCGGGCCTGCCAGGAGCCGCGCTGTGACGGCGCTGCGGCTTCGCTCAGGCGCCGCTCTCGCGACGTCGCTGATACGCGACCTCGAGAGCGCCGCGCGCCACCGCGAAGCCCGGCTCGTGCGCGAAGTGCACGAAGCCCGGGACCATGCCGGGCGTGCTCTCGATCGTCTCGCGGAAGCCGGGCACGTCGAGCACGTGACCGAGGAGGACGATCGCGCGCGCCTGCTGCGCGAAGACGGGCTCGAGAGCGATGCGGAGGAGCGTCTGCGCGATCAGCTTCAAGAGCGCTGCGGCCAAGTCCTCGCGACGCACACCTTCCGGATCGCGCGCGACGCGCCCGAAGTGCGAAGCCGTCGCCGTGGCCCCGACCGGTCCGACGCCCCCGCCGACGAGGTCCCCGACCGTCAAGTCGCAGCGCGAAGCGTCGCCGGCGAGAGCGAGCCGGCCGATCTCGCTCGGATCGGACGTGCCGAGAAGCGCCTGGCCGAGCCCGAGGAGCGTTCCACCGCCGATGCCGCTCCCGATTAAGCGGATCGGCTCGTCGGGCGGCCGCGCGATCACGATCCCGGTCCCCGTTCCGAGGCTCGCGACGACCGCGGGAAGAACCGGCGCGTCGAGCGCCGCACCGGCCGCGGTCGCAGCCGTCTCGTCCACCGCATAGAGCGTGATACCGCCGACGGTCTCGGGAAGGAGCGCAGAGCGCCCGCCCGTCACCGCGACGAAGCGGATCTTCTCGAGCCCGACGCCGAGCCGCTCGAGCGCGCGCAGGAGAACCCGCTCGACGTCGGCGGCGCTCGGCTCGGGGATCCCCGGGAGCGCGACGAGGAGGTCGTCCGCGCCGGCACGTCGCAGCACGACGTCCGTGATCGTGCCGCCGAAGTCGACCGCCGCGCCGATCACGGGACTCTGCGCTTCACGTCCGCTCCGTCACATGTGACGGATGATCGCGTCTCCGAACTCGGAGCACTTGACCAGCGTCGCGCCTTCCATGAGGCGATGGAAATCGTAAGTGACGGTCTTCGCGGCGGTCGCGCCGTCGAACCCGCGCAGGATCGCGTCGGCGGCCTCGTCCCAGCCGAGGAAGCGGAACATCATCTCGCCGGAGAGGATCACCGAGCCCGGATTCACCTTGTCGAGGTTCGCGTACTTCGGCGCCGTGCCGTGCGTCGCTTCGAAGATCGCGTGGCCCGTGTGGTAGTTCAGGTTGCCGCCCGGCGCGATCCCGATGCCGCCGACCTGCGCCGCGAGAGCGTCGGAGAGGTAGTCGCCGTTCAGGTTCGGCGTCGCGATCACGTCGAAGTCCTCGGGGCGCGTCAGCACCTGCTGCAGCGCGATGTCGGCGATCGCGTCGCGGATCAGGAGCTTCTTCTTCCAGCGCCCCTCGCCGTGCGAGGGCCAGAGCGCGAGCGCCTGGTCGACCTCGGCGACGATCTTCGAGCGCTGGTCCGGCGTCATCATCTCGAAGCCGGGCTCGATCGCGCGGGCGTTCTCCTCCGACGTGATCGCGGGCTTCTGCTCGCGGTTGCCGAGGATCCAGGTCTCGCGCTCGGTGACGGTCCGATCGCGGAACTGCTCGCGCGCGACGGCGTAGCCCCAATCGCGGAATGCGCCCTCGGTGAACTTCTGGATGTTGCCCTTGTGCACGAGCGTGACGCTCTTCCGTCCCTGCCGGAGCGCGTAGTCGATCGCGGCGGCAACGAGGCGCGTCGTTCCCTCGCGCGACATGGGCTTGATGCCGATGCCGCTCGTCTCCGGGAACCGGATCTTCTTGACGCCCATCTGGTCCTGGAGGAACGCGATCACCTTCGCCGCTTCGGACGTCTCCGCGGCCCACTCGATGCCGGCGTAGATGTCCTCCGTGTTCTCGCGGAAGATCACCATGTCGACCTTCTCGGGACGCTTGACGGGGCTCGGAACGCCGTCGAAGTAGCGCACCGGGCGCTGGCAGACGTAGAGGTCGAGGATCTGCCGCAGCGCCACGTTGAGCGAGCGGATGCCGCCGCCGACCGGTGTCGTCAGCGGACCCTTGATGCCGACGCGGTACTTCCGGAAGGTGTCGATCGTCTCGTCGGGAAGCCAGTTCTTGAAGCGGTTGAAGGACTTCTCGCCCGCGTAGACCTCGACCCAGGCGATCTTCTTCTTGCCGCCGTATGCCTTCTCGACGGCCGCGTCGAAGACGCGCTGCGAAGCGCGCCAGATGTCGGGACCGGTTCCGTCGCCCTCGATGAAGGGAAGGATCGGCCGATCGGGGACGACCAGCGTCCCATCCGCCTTCGCCGTGATCGCCTCGCCGTCCCGCGGAATCGTCACCGTGCTCTCGCTCGCCATGAGCCCGGTGGTAGCGAGCGAAATCCGCGTTCGCCAAGACGGGGCCCGTTTGACCGCTTCCCTGGGTGGACCTACACTCGCGCCATGAAGTCGCGCCTCGGAGTCGTCGCGGCCCTGTCGCTCGCGACCATCGCCCTGCGCTGCGGCGGCGGCGACATCTGCCTCAACTGCGACGCGGTCCCGAGCCCGACCGTCGGCCCGATCAACACGGTGACGGTGGTGGGCACGGTGAGCAACGCCGGCGTGGTTCTGCCGAGCGACATCATCGTCATTGCGTGCGTCGGCCTTCCCGCCCAGCAGACCGATTTCAACGACTGCCCTTCGAGCTCGGTGGGTCAAGTCGGCAGCAACAACACCTTCTCGATCGCAAACGTGACGCCCGGCGCGCTCCGCGTCGGCTTCTGGGCACCCCGGAATGTGCCTGCCACGAGAATCGAGCCTGGCGATCCTTTCGCGGAGCTGATCGGCTCACCCATCGAATTGCTGGCGAACGTCGCACAGAACCAGACGGTCACGATCTCCTCTGCGATGGTCAACTTCAACAACATGACCGCCCAGGCCACCATCGCCGTCGCCAGGACCCCGACGCCCACGCCAGCGCCCACCAGCACGGCAAGCTTGTAAGCCGCTCAAGGTTTCCCGTCGGGGCCGCGGCGCATCAGCGTGCGGCGCGCCTGCTGCTGCAGGACCGAGGAGACGTTCTTGCTGCGCGCGATGAGCCGCATGTCGCGCTCCTGCACGCCCGTCAGGAGGTTCAGCGCGATCTGCAGCGGCGTCTTCGGGTTCTGGACGAGAGCGAGCCGCACGGCGTAATGCCGCACCCACTCGCGCTGGTCCGCGATCATCCGGAGCAGGTCGCCGTGCAGGCTCCGGTTCTTCGCCATCATCAACGCTTCCTCGAGCGTGACGCGCGGGTTCCGGAGGACGCACGTCTGCACCAGGCGGACCGCGTCCCGCGCGAGGATCTGGCGCGCCTCCTTGTTGCCGGTGAGCGCGAGCTTCACGCGCGCCGGAACCGACATCCCCCGGATACGGACGAAGAGCGAATCGCGGTGCTCGGGGGAAATCGGCTCGGCGACGAGCTCGGAGGGAAGCGCGATCGAGTCGCGCCCTTCGAGCACGGCGACGATCTCCGGATCCTGATCCTCGCTCCGACCGGAGCCCGAATCACGCCCGGGCGGGCTCACGTCGCTTCAGCGCCCTTCTTCGCTTCGCGCACGACCTTCTCGGCGAGGTGCGCCGGAAGCTCCTCGTAGTGCGAGAACTCGACGTGGAACGAGCCGCGTCCCGCCGTCATCGAGTTCAGGTCGGGCGCGTACGTCAGGATCTCCGACATCGGGATGAGCGCTTTGATCACCTGGCTGTGCCCGCGCGGCTCGACGCCCTGCACCTTTCCGCGCCGCGAGTTCACGTCGCCGATGACGTCACCCATCGCCTCGTCGGGCACCGCGACGTCGAGCGACATGATCGGCTCGAGCAGCACCGGCCGCGCCTTCTCGAAGGCCGCCTTGAAGCCCGTCGAGGCGGCGATCTTGAAGGCCATCTCGGACGAGTCGACGTCGTGATGCTTCCCGTCGTAGAGGATCACGCGCACATCGACGACCGGGTAGCCGGCGATCGCGCCGGAGCGCAGCGTCTCGACGACGCCCTTCTCCACCGCGGGAATGAAGTTCCGCGGAATCGCACCGCCGACGATGCGGTCGACGAACTCGAAGCCGCCGCCGCGCGGCAGCGGCTCGATCTCGAGGTGCGCCAGCGCGAACTGCCCGTGTCCGCCCGTCTGCTTCTTGAGCTTCCCTTCCGCCTGCGCCTTCGCGCGGATCGTCTCGCGGTACGGCACCTTCGGTGCAGAGAGCGTCACCTCGACACCGAACTTCCGCTTGAGCCGCTCGATCGCCATCTCGATGTGGAGCTGGCCGACGCCGCCGAGGATGATCTCCTTCGACTGCGCGTCGCGGTCGAGGTGGATCGCGGGATCCTCCTCCTGCAGGCGCTGCAGACCGGTCATGATCTTGTCTTCGTCGCCCTTGGTCTTCGCCTCGAGTGCGAACGACATCGCAGCCTCGAAGCTCCGGAGCTGCGGGTAGTACGTCTGCGTCTTCTCGTCGCAGAGCGTGTCGCCGGTCGACGCGTCTTTCAGCTTCGCTACGGCGACGATGTCGCCCGCGACGGCCTTCGGCACCTGCGTGTGCTTCCGCCCCTCGAGCTTGAAGAGGTGCCCGAGCTTCTCCTTGCTTCGCTTCGTCGCGTTGTAGACAGAGCTGTCGGCCGGAACCTCGCCGGAGAAGACGCGCAGCACGGAGAGCTTCCCCGCGAACGGATCGATCACCGTCCGGACGATCTGCGCGGAGAACGGCTCGGACGACTTCGGCGCGCGCTTCACCTCGTCGCCGCTCTTCGGATCGTCTCCGACCGCGGGCGCGATCTCGGAGGCCGACGGGCACGCCTCGACGAGGAAGTCGAGCAGCGGTCCGGCGCCGTACGCCTTCTCGCCCGCGCCGCAGAGCACCGGGAGAAGCGCGCCCGAAGCGATGCCGGTCTTCAAGCCCGCACGGAGCTCGTCTTCGCCGAGCTCGCCCGCGTCGAGGTACTTCTCGAGGAGCGCGTCGTCGCTCTCCGCGACCGACTCCATCAACCTCTCGCGCGCAGCCTGCGCCTCGTCCGCGAGGTCGGCGGGGATCTCCGCCTCCTTCATCTGCCCCTTCTCGCCCTGGACGAGCCAGGCCTTCCGGTGAAGGGCGTCGATGACGCCCCGGAAGCTCTCGCCCGCGCCGATCGGCACCTGGATCGCGACCGTCTTCTGCTCGAGCGCCTCGGCGAGCGCCTTCAGGCCGAGCTCGAAGTCGGCACGCTCGCGGTCCATGCCGGTGACGAACGCGATGCGGGGAACGCCGTCTTCCTGCGCCCAGCGGAGAACCTTCTCGTCCTCGCCGCGCGTCTCGCCCGCGGACGAGACCACGAGGACCGCCGTCGTCGCGGCGCGAAGCGCGTTGCTCGCGTCGTGCACGAAGGCGTTCGCTCCCGGAGTGTCGACGACGTTGACCGCCGTATCGCGCCACCCGAGGTGGTGGAAGCCCGTGAACATCGACGACCCGCGCGCCTCCTCCTCGGGCTCGGTGTCGAAGTTCGAGGTGCCCTCGCTGGTCTTCCCGGCGGCGTTCGTCTGCCCGGCGGCGAGAAGCAGCGCTTCGGCGAGCGTCGTCTTCCCCACGCCACCGTGTCCGATCAGGACGACGTTGCGAATCCGCGCGGGGTCAAGAGCGTCCATGTCCACTTCCCTCCCGATTCCGCTCGAAGAGAAGGCGCAGACCCTCGAGCGTGAGAAACTCGTTCACCTCGTCGATCGTCCTCGATTCCGCGGCGATCAGCGCCGCGAATCCTCCGGTCGCGGTCACGTGCGCCTCCGCTCCCAACTCTTCCTGGATTCTCTCGACGACGCCATCGACCATGGCGACGTAGCCGAAGAAGACCCCGGCCTGGATCGCGTGCACGGTGTTGCGGCCGACGACCTTCGCCGGCTTCACGAGCTCGACCGCGTGCAGCTTCGCAGTGCGCTGGAACAGCGCGTCGAGGGAGATGCCGACGCCCGGCGCGATGACGCCGCCGAGGTACTCGCCGCGGGTGCTGACGACGTCGAAGGTGGTCGCGGTGCCGAAGTCGACGACGATGCCGGTGTCGCGATGGCGCTCGTAAGCCGCCACGGCATTGACGATGCGATCGGCTCCGACCTCGCGGGGATTGTCGTAGAGGATCGGCATCCCGGTCCGGATGCCCGGCCCGACCACCACGGCGTCGCGGCCGAAGGTCTCGCGGCACATCGCGTCGATGACCGACTGGAGCGGCGGCACGACGTTGGAGACGATGATCCCGTCGATCTGGCTCGGCTCCACGCCCGCCATGCGGGTCAGGTTCCACAGTAGGACGCTGTACTCGTCCGCGGTACGCGAGCGCTCCGTGAGGATCCGCCAGTGACGGCGGAGCGTCTCGCCTTCGAAGAGCCCGAGTACGGTGTTGGTGTTCCCGACGTCGATCGCGAGCAGCATTCGAACGCGCGGAGACTAGGCCACCCGGAGCGGCTCACGCAAGGGCATCAGCCTCGCGTGCTCCGATAGGCGCGTTGCAGGCTGACCTCGCCCGCCGCGACGCGAGCGACGCCCTGCGGCGTTTCGACGAGGAGAGCGCCGTCGGCGTCGACGCCGCGGACGACCCCGCTCGCGATCGGACCGCCTTCGATCCGGACACGCCGCCCGACGAGGCCGTGTCGGCTCTCGTACCGAGGGCGCACGGCGGCGAACCCGCCCCGGAGGAACGCGTCGTACACCTCCTCGAGGTGGCGCAGCAGATTCCCGGTGAAGGCCACACGATCCACGCGGCGCCCGGAAGCGACGCGGAGGCTCGACGCCTTGCGGCGGAGCTCGGGCGGGAAGTCCTGGATACGCGCGTTCAGGTTCACGCCGATGCCGAGCACGAGGAAGCGGACGCGCTCCGCCTCCGCTTCGAGCTCGGTGAGGATGCCGCACACCTTTCGCCCCGTGAGCAGCACGTCGTTCGGCCACTTGATCTCGGCGCGGAGCTCGCACGTCTCCTCGATCGTATCGAGGACCGCGATCGCGGCGACGAGCGATACGGCCGTGACCTCGCTCGGCGCGAGCGAGGGCCGAAGCACCATCGACAGGTACAGGTTCACGCCTACGGGCGAGGACCAGGTCCGCCCGAGCCGCCCGCGCCCCGCCGTCTGGCTCTCCGCGACGACCGTCGTTCCCTCCGCGGCTCCGGCGCGCGCGAGGTCGGCGGCGAGTCGGCTCGTCGAGTCGACCTCCGCGCGGTGGACGATCTCGCCCGCGAAGCGCGTCGTGCCGCGGGCGCGCGCGATCGCTTCCGGCAGGAGGAGATCGGGACCGCGCAGCAGGCGGTAGCCGCGGCCCGCGACCGCCTCGATCGCGTAGCCTCGCTCGCGGAGACGCTCGATCCGCTTCCACACCGCGGCGCGCGAGACTCCGAGCCGCTCCGCGACCTCGGCTCCCGATCTCCAGTCGCCGCTTTCGAGCGCGGCGAGCAGGACGTCGTCGCTCACTCGCCGGGAGCTCCGCGCCGGCCCGTGACCTCGAGCGAGAGATCGACCGCGGTCGCGGAGTGCGTCAGCCGGCCGACCGAGATCAGCTCCGCGCCGCGCTCGGCGTAGCGACGGACGTTCTCGAGCCGGATGCCCCCGGACACCTCGATCCGCGCGCGTCCCGCAGCGCGCTTTCGCGCGCGCTGCACGGCGGAAGGCGGCAGGTTGTCGAGGAGGACGACGTCGGCGCCGGCTTCGAGCGCTTCGTCGACCTGCTCGAGACGATCGCATTCGACCTCGACGCGAAGGCCGTGCGGTGCCGCGGCGCGCGCCCGGCGCACGGCTTCGCCGACCGAGCCGCAAGCCGCGACGTGGTTGTCCTTGATCAGGATGCCGTCGTCGAGGCCGAAGCGGTGGTTCCGGCCGCCGCCGAGCCGCACCGCGTACTTCTGCAGGAGGCGCATGCCCGGGACGGTCTTCCGCGTGTCGAGGATCGCGGCCCCCGTTCCCTCGACGGCTTCGACGAACTTCCGCGTGAGCGTCGCGACGCCCGAGAGCTGCTGCACGAAGTTCAGCGCGACGCGCTCGCCCGCGAGGAGCGTCGCGAGGGAGCCCCGAAGACGGGCGAGGCGGCGCCCCTTCGGCACGGAGGCGCCCTCGCGCACGAGCGTCTCGACGGTGGCCGCGGGTCCTCCCGAAGCGAGGACATCGTAGACGATTGCGAGGAGCGGCAGCCCCGCGACGACGCACGGCTCACGCGCGACGAGAACGGCCTCGCCTTCCGTCTCCGGAGAAAGAGTCACGGCAGTCGTGACGTCGCCACGACCGACGTCTTCCTCGAGCGCGCGCGCGACGAGGGCGCGCGTGCTCGGATGCGTGAAGGGATCCGTTCCGGGCCACGCGCGAGCGCGCGGGCTCAACGGTCGACCTCGACCAGGCGCTCGAGGCTCCGCGCGAGGAGCGCGCGGCGCGATTCGAGCTCCTCCGCGCGGCCGCGCTCCTTCGAGACGATGTCCTCGGGCGCGCGCGCGACGAAGTCGTCATTCGAGAGCTTCCGCTGCACGCCGACGAGATCCTTGTCCACGCGCTCGATCTCCTTTTGCACGCGCTCGCGCTCCGCAGCGACGTCGACCAGCCCTGCGAGCGGGACGTGGATCTCGATTCCGCCCGCGACCGCGACCGCGGCGCCACGCGGCGGCGAAGCTCCCGCGAAGCGCGCGATAGAACCGACGCGCGCGAGCGCGCGGAGCGCCGGCTCGAACGACGAGACGGTTGCCCATGCGCCGGGCTCGACCTCCCCCGCGTGCACCGCGATCTCCTGGCCCGGCTTGACCCCGAGCTCCGAGCGGAGGTTCCGCACGGCGCGCACGACCTCGATCAAGCGCTCGATGTCCGATTCGGCCGCCGGATCGCGCCCGTACTCTTCCGCTCGGGGATAGCCGGCGTGGACGATGCTCGACGGGGTCTCTCCGACGCGCGGCAGCGCGCGCCACAGCTCCTCGGTGAGGAACGGCGTCAGCGGATGCAGGAGGCGGAGGGCGCCGTCGAGAACGTCGACGAGCGTCTGCTGCGCGGCGGAACGTGCGTCCGCGTCGCCCCCCGTGAGCGAGAGCTTCGCGAGCTCGACGTACCAGTCGCAGAGCTCGTTCCAGAGGAATCGGTAGAGGACGTTCGCGACGTCGTTGAACCGGTACGCGTCGAGCGCTGCGCGTGCCTCCTCGATCGTGCGCGAGAGGCGCGTGCGGATCCAGCGCTCCGCGGGTCCGCCCGGCAGGCGCGGCGCGTCGGGCCGATATCCTTCGAGGTTCATCCGCAGGAAGCGCGTCGCGTTCCAGATCTTGTTCGCGAAGCTTCGGTTGCCGTCGATGCGCTCGAGCGAGAGACGAATGTCGCGACCCATCGCCGACTGCGCGATCAGCGTGAAGCGGAGCGCGTCGGTGCCGTACGTCGCGAGGAGCTCGAGGGGGTCCTTCACGTTCCCCTTGCTCTTGCTCATCTTGCTGCCGTACTCGTCGCGCACGAGCCCGTGGACGTAGACGTCGCGGAACGGCACCTCGCCCGTGAAGCGCAGACCGAACATCATCATGCGCGCGACCCAGAAGAAGATGATGTCGAAGCCGGTGACGAGGACCGACGTCGGGTAGTAGCGGCGGAGCTCCGGCGCGTCGTCCGGCCAGCCGAGCGTCGAGAACGGCCAGAGCCCGCTCGAGAACCAGGTGTCGAGGACGTCCTCGTCCTGCCGGAGCGGACCGTGGCACCTCGGGCACGCGGGCGGGTCCTCGCGCGAGACGATCACCTTCTCGGGGCCGCAAGCGTCGCAGTACCAGGCGGGAATCCGATGCCCCCACCAGAGCTGCCGCGACACGCACCAGTCGCGGATGTTCTCGAGCCAGGAGAAGTACGTCCGCTCCCAGTGCTCCGGGTGGAAGCGCGTGCGGCCGTCGCGCACCGCCTCGATCGCGGGGTCGGCGAGCGGCTTCGCGCGCACGAACCACTGCGTCGAGAGGAGCGGCTCGACGACCTGGCTGCAGCGGTAGCAGGTCCCGACGGCGAGAGCGTGCGGCTCGATCTTCTCGAGCGTGCCGCTCGCCTCGAGGTCCGCGACGATCCGCTCGCGTGCTGAAGCGCGGTCGAGACCGGCGTACGGTCCCGCCTCCTCCGTCATGCGGCCTTGCTCGTCGATCACGGAGATCGCTGGCAAGCCGTGGCGTTCGCCGATCTCGAAGTCGTTGAAGTCGTGGCCCGGCGTGATCTTGACGGCGCCGGAGCCGAACTCGCGGTCGACGTGCTCGTCGGCGATGAGCGGAATCTCGCGCCCGAGGACCGGGAGCCGCACCGTCTTCCCGACGAGCCCGGCGTAGCGCGGATCCTCGGGATGCACCGCGACGGCCGTGTCGCCGAGGAGCGTCTCGGGACGCGTCGTCGCCACGACGACGTGACCGTCACCCGACGCGAGCGGGTAGCGAAGGTGCCAGAGGTGCCCTTCGACGTCCTCGTGCTCGACCTCGATGTCGGAGAGCGCGGTGCCGCAGCGACAGCACCAGTTGATCAGGCGCCGGCCGCGGTAGATCAGGCCGTCTTCGTAGAGGCGCACGAAGACCTCGCGCACCGCGCGCGAAAGGCCCTCGTCCATCGTGAACCGCTCGCGCGTCCAGTCGCAGGACGCGCCGAGACGCTGGAGCTGCGCGACGATGTACGGCGCGATCTCGCCCTTCCAGGCGAACGTGCGCTCGAGGAAGCGCTCGCGCCCGACGGCGTGACGGTCGGTCCCCTCCGAGGCGAGCATCCGCTCGACGACGTTCTGCGTCGCGATCGAAGCGTGATCCGTGCCCGGCAGCCAGAGCGTGTTCGCGCCGTCCATCTTCTTGTAGCGGATCAGCACGTCCTGCAGCGTGTTGTTGAGCGCGTGGCCGAGATGGAGCTGGCCGGTGATGTTCGGCGGCGGGATGACGATCGTGAAGCTCTCGCCGGGCGCGCTCGGGTCCGCGACGAAGAGACCGAGGCGGATCCATTCCTTCGCCCAGCGTTCCTCGACCTCGCGTGGCTCGTAGGCTTTGGCGAGCTCGGTCGACATCGGGGCTAGCGGTAGCAACCTGCCCCAGAGGCCGCCAACGAAGGGACGGTTCGTGCAGCGCCGAACGTTGCCACGGACGTGCTCGGGCCGCGACGACGGAGGGCGCGGTTTGAACGCCGCCGACGGGACTGGTAGTCGCCGAACTGCGCGAGAGTGGCGGAACTGGCAGACGCGCAGGTTTCAGGAGCCTGTGGGGTAACACCCGTGTGGGTTCAAGTCCCACCTCTCGCAGTCGCGTTGCTCGCGGCGATCACCCTCGCGTGCTCGCCGCGGTTCGAGAGCACCGTCGCCCTCGGTCCGCCGGACGGCGTGATCGCGCGCGCGACCGGGCCGGCAGCGAGCGTCGCGGTCGGCCCCACCGGTGCGCTGATCGCGTTTGCTGCAGGCGAGAGAAGCACCGTCGACGGCGGCACGGACGGCGAACGGGGCGACCGCATGTGGATCGCGCGATGGACGTCACGCGGGCCCGTGACGGGCGAGCCGTACGGACCGACGACCGCGGAGCGCCCCGGCGCGCCGCTCGCGCTCGCCGGCGGCGA
>Ga0194128_10001353_pt1 | contig 42667 bp, 49 predicted proteins | sample TA2KigCa65mmetaG_FD_148650 | JGI IMG/M metagenome (GOLD analysis project Ga0194128, IMG submission 148650) | Freshwater microbial communities from Lake Tanganyika, Tanzania - TA2015037 Kigoma Deep Cast 65m | ecosystem: Environmental > Aquatic > Freshwater > Lake | place: Tanzania: Lake...
CCGCGGAAGCGCGGCTCGCCGATGCCGAGCGTTCGGCGCGCGCGGCCGCGGAGCGCGAGGCCGAGCTCGCCCGCAAGGCGCTGCTCGTCGAAGCCGAAGCGCAGCGCGGCATCGAGGAGCGCGTGCGCGACGCGCGGCGGGCGCTCGATCTCGCGCGCGCCCTCGCCGCACAGGTGCCGGGCGACACGGCCAAGGCGCTGCGCGAGGCGCTCGATCGCACGGAGGAAGCGCTCACCTGCGCCTCGCTGACCGAGCGCCGCACGGCGTTTCTCGAGGGCCTCGACAAGGGCCAGATGGTCTACATCCCGCGCTATCGCCAGCGCTGCCAAGTGCGCAAGGTCGACCGCGCCCAGCGCAAGCTCACGGTCAAGCTCGGAGGAATGGAGCTCGCGGTCACATTCGACGAGGTGACATGGTACGAGTCGCTGTGACCGCGCCGCGCTCGCTCGCGTTGCGGCCCGCTGCCGGGGCGCTATCCTCGCACGGCGTGTTCGAGTTCATCCGCGCGTCCGTGTCGGAGCAGCGCCGCGCCGGCATCGTCTCCACCGAACTCGATGCTCGGGGGGTGGCGCGGCTGCGCGAGAACCGTCGCTCGCGCGAGCAGCTCGCGTACGCCTCGGGCGGCGAGGCGGTCGCGGACCGCAGCGGCGCAGGTTCCCGCGACAGGACGGAGCTGGAGGTCGGGGCCAGCCCGACGCGTGCGCCGTGACGAACCTGCGCTGGACCACGGCCGGGGAGTCCCACGGGGCGGCTCTGATCGGAGTGCTCGAGGGCGTTCCCGCCGGGCTCGAGGTCGATCTCGGGCGCATCGATGCCGAGCTCGCGCGTCGGCAGGGCGGCTATGGCCGCGGCGGACGCATGAAGATCGAGACCGATCGCGTGCGCGTGCTCTCAGGGGTACGCGCCGGACGCACGCTCGGCTCGCCGATCGCGCTCGAGCTCGAGAACAAGGACTCCACCATCGAGCGGCTGCCGGTGCCGACGAGCGCGCGGCCGGGGCACGCGGACCTCGCCGGCTGCCAGAAGCTCGGCCAGCGCGATCCGCGCGCGGTGCTCGAGCGCGCCAGCGCGCGCGAGACCGCCATGCGCACGGCGCTCGGCGCGCTCGCGCGCCTCGTGCTCGAGCGCTTCGGGATCGAGATCTTCGCTCATGTGGTCGAGCTCGGCGGCGCTCGCGCGCGCGCGGAGGCCTTCGAGAGCGCTGCGGGCGAGCGCGCGAAACTGCGGGAATCCTCGGCGTTTCATGCGCTCGACCCGCAGATCGAGGCCGACTGGAGGGCGCGCGTCGACGCGGCCAAGGCGGCGGGCGACACCCTCGGCGGCGTGTTCGAGCTGCGCGTGCTCGGGCTCCCGCCGGGGCTGGGCAGCTACCACTCCGGTGCCGAGCGCCTGACCGCGCGCCTCGGTGCCGCGCTGTTTTCGATCCCGGCCATCAAGGGCGTCGAGTTCGGGCTGGGCTTCGAGTCCGCGCGCCGGAGCGGATCGCAGGTGCACGACGAGATCGTGCCGCGGGCGGGGACCTTCGGGCGCTTTGCGCGCGCGACCAACCGCGCCGGCGGGCTCGAGGGCGGCATGACCACGGGCGAGGAGCTCGTCGCGCGGGTCGCGATGAAGCCCATCTCGACCCTGCGGCGGGGGCTCGCCACGGTCGACTTCGCGAGCGGTGAGAGCGTGCTCTCGACCTGGCAACGCTCGGATGTGACCTCGGTTCCCGCGGCGAGCGTGGTGGGGGAAGCGCTCGTGGCGCTCGAACTCACCCGCGCCTTCCTCGAGCGCTTTGGCGGGGACACGCTGGAACAGGTCGCGCAGGCCTACACCGACCAAGTCGAGCGGCTGCGCCGTCTGTAGCCCGCCGAGATCGCCGCCGTGGACCCCGCCCGCGGGGGTGGCTCAAGAAATCCGGAGTGGGTCCTTGACGGGGCCCCGTCGCCCCCTATCCTCCCTCGCTCTCCGCACCGTCGGGGGCAGTTTCGCCTGCCAACCTACGCTCGGCCGCGGGCCTCGCCATGGGTTGACAACCGCCGGCGTGGCTCAATTGGCAGAGCACCTGATTTGTAATCAGGGGGTTGTGGGTTCGACTCCCATCGTCGGCTCCCTCTGACCCCAGCCCGCAAGGCTGCGGCGGTGGCGGCGCGGAAGACCTCGAGACACGAACGATCACGGCTGGATCCGCCGGGCCTGCGCGTAGCGCGGGTCGTGGATTCCCCGGCGCCTCGGTGCCGGGCTGTTCCATGGAAACGCGACAACCTCACGGATGACACGGGAGCGGATGCTTCCCGCGGCCGCCGTACAGCCTGCGAGGCGCCCGCTACGGGTGACTCGCGCTGTGCGCTCGACGGCAGCGGGCCAGCGGCGTCTGCACTAGGACCGGGCACCGGAACACCTGCGCCTGTGCGGCCACCTCGCCGCAGCTGGAGCTGGTCTCGACGCATCGTCCCCGCTCGGGCGGCGTGCGCGGGGCCGCGCCCGCTGCTCGGAGGTCGCGATGGGCCGTGGGGGTAGGCAGAGGGGAGGTTCCAGAGCGGCCAAATGGGCCAGACTGTAAATCTGGTGGTTCTCACCTTCGGCGGTTCGAATCCGCCTCTCCCCACCAGCCTCTGCCTTCGCGCTCGCCGCCAGCGCCCCTGCCAGAGCCTTCGCCAGCTTGCACGCCTTCGCCAGCTTGCACCGGCGCTGCTCATCGCCAGCGGATCGCGCCCCGATCGGGGCGTGGGCGCGCGGGTGCCTCTGTCCGATTCCGACCGGCCCGCGCCTCTCGCTCGAGGGGCTCCCTCGTAGGCGACTAGCTCCTAGGGGGCGACTCTCTCCTAGGGGCCTCCCCCTGCAGCGGTGAATGGCCCGCGCGGGCGTAGTTCAACGGTAGAACTTCAGCCTTCCAAGCTGATAGCGTGGGTTCGACTCCCATCGCCCGCTCCATTCGCTGCCCCCTGCTGTCGGGCGCCCACCGGTGGTCCCGCGCGCGGCGATCGGCGACCTTCCGTGAGAACCTCCCGCGACCCCATCGTCGCGGGTGCACGCCGGACACGCCCGTCCTCCTCGCGGAGGGCGGACGCATCCGCTGCTGTAGCTCAGTGGTAGAGCACTTCCTTGGTAAGGAAGAGGTCGTGGGTTCAATCCCCACCAGCAGCTCCAGCCTCCGAGCGCTGCCGCATTCCAAACCGCACACGCTTCCCATCCAACGACCCCCGCCCGTGGCTCCAACGGCTGCGCGGCGGCCCGAGAGCCCCCGGGGTAGGGGCCCAGACAACCCAAGAGAGCGAGATCCCATGGCAAAGGATGTCTTCAAGCGAACCAAGCCCCACGTCAACGTCGGGACCATCGGTCACATCGACCACGGCAAGAGCACGCTGACGGCCGCCCTGGCCGCGCGTTCCTCGCACCGCTTCCAGACCAAGGTCAAGAGCTACGCCGAGATCACCAAGGGCGGTACGGTCCGCTCGGCCGACAAGACGGTCACGATCGCGGCCTCGCACACCGAGTACGAGTCGCCGTCGCGCCACTACGCGCACGTCGACTGCCCCGGCCACGCCGACTTCGTCAAGAACATGATCACCGGCGCCGCTCAGATGGACGGCGCGATCCTCGTCGTCTCCGCGGCCGACGGCCCGATGCCCCAGACGCGCGAGCATGTGCTCCTCGCCCGTCAGGTCGGCGTGCCCTACATCGTGGTGTTCCTGAACAAGGTCGACCTGCTCGACGACCCCGAGCTGGTCGAGCTCGTCGAGATGGAGATCCGCGACCTGCTCAACAAGTACAAGTTCCCCGGCGACACGACCCCGATCGTGCGCGGTCAGGCCAAGCTCGCGATCGAGTCGGGCGGCGGCGATGACAAGGCCAACAAGTGCATCGACGACCTCGTCGCGGCGCTCGACAGCCACATCCCGACTCCGCAGCGCGAGATCGACAAGCCGTTCCTGATGTGCATCGAGGATGTGTTCTCGATCTCCGGTCGTGGCACCGTCGGCACGGGCCGCATCGACAAGGGCGTCGTCAAGGTCGGCGAGATGGTCGACATCGTCGGCCTGCGCCCCGAGATCGGCAAGACGACCGTCACGGGCGTCGAGATGTTCAACAAGGTCCTCGAGTCGGGCGAAGCGGGCGACAATGTCGGCGTGCTCCTGCGCGGCGTCGAGAAGAAGGACCTCGAGCGCGGCATGGTGCTCGCCAAGCCCGGCTCGATCACCCCGCACACCGAGTTCGAGTGCGAGGTCTATGTGCTCTCGAAGGACGAGGGCGGTCGTCACACGCCGTTCGTCACCGGCTACCAGCCGCAGTTCTACTTCCGCACCACGGATGTGACGGGCAAGGCCACGCTGCTCGGCGGCGCCGAGATGTGCATGCCGGGCGACAATGTCAAGATGTCGGTCGTGCTGCAGGTCCCCGTCGCGATGGAAGAGAAGCTGCGCTTCGCCATCCGCGAAGGTGGTCGCACAGTCGGCGCCGGCGTCGTCACCAAGATCCTGAAGTAGTCCTTCCGAGGCAGTCACCGTGGGGCCGCGCGCCTCGATCTCGAGGCGTACCCCCGAGGCGGATCGCGCGGCGTCGGGGGAGTGCAAGCTCCCTCGCCGCCACGGCCCCGCCCGCGACCCGCACCGCCACCAGACCCTGCCACGAACGAGAGCCAGCCATGAAGACCAAGGAACGATTCGTCTTCCTCGAGTGCACGGCGTGCAAGAACCGCAACTACACGACGTTCAAGCGCCAGAAGGCGAGCTACAAGCTCGAGAAGAAGAAGTTCTGCCCCTTCTGCCGCAAGCATGTGTCGCACAAGGAGCACAAGCTCTGATCGCCGCGCGCGGCGCCCGCGGCGGTTCCGCGCCGAGCGCCTCGCGCGAGCCTAGACCACTCGCGTCGCTCGCACGCCTCGTCCCACGCTCACCCCCAACGCTCGACCCCGCAGGCCGGAGAATCCATGGCACGCTACAAGCAAGATCAGGGAAGGATGGTCCGCTTGACCGTCTTCTGGTCCCTCGCGCTGCTCCTCTTCTACGGTTGCAGCTCGCTCAGCGAGACCCTCGCGGGTCAGTTCACGGCCATTTCCCAGCCCGCGTTCGCGTCGCTCCCGAAGCTGCCGGTGCTCGACACCTCGCTCTCGGGCGCCTTCTTGATCGGCTGCGTGGTGTTCTTCGGCGCGACCTTTCTGTCCTACCGCTGGCTGGAGACTCCGAAGATCGCCGACCTGCTGATCGAGACCGAGCACGAGCTGCGCAAGGTCACCTGGCCGACGGGCAAGGAAGTGATGAACTCCTCGATCGTCGTGGTGGTGTGTGTGGTGCTGCTGATGGCCTTCCTCGCCGGCGCCGACTGGGCCCTCGCCCGCGTCCTCAACCCGCTGCTGTTCTAGGAGGAACCCGTGGCACACCAGTGGTACTTCGTCCGTTGCCAGTCGGGTCAGGAAGACTCGATCCGCAAGCAGGTCGAGCAGCGCATCAAGATGGCCGGCCTGCAGGACCTCGTCCCGCAGGTGCTCGTGCCGTTCGAGCGCGTGACCGACATGAAGGGCGGCAAGAAGCGCGTGCTCAACAAGAAGCTCTACCCGGGCTACTTGATGATTCAGGCGGACATCGCGCGCCCCGAAGAGGATCCGCGCGCCAAGCAGGCTCAGGCCGTGGTGCGTGAGACGCCCAAGGTCGGTGACTTCCTCGGTGGCCGCGGCGAGCCCGTGCCCCTGTCCGAAGGCGAAGTCAGCACGATCCTCGTGCGCATGTCGGACTCCGACACCGCGCTGGCCGTCAACATCGGCTTCCACAAGGGCGACATGGTCAAGATCAAGTCGGGCCCCTTCGATGGCTTCGACGGCACGATCGACGAGGTCCAACCGGACAAGGGAACCGTCACGGTGACGGTGACCATCTTCGGACGCCCGACGCCGGTGTCCCTCAAGTACTGGGAAGTGGAGCCCGTCTAGCCCGCTTCCTGCAAGCCCCAACCACGCGCGCGCTCCGTCCAGCGCTCGCCCAGCGACGAACGAAAGAAAAGAGTCCCATGGCGAAGGAAGTCACCGCCAAGATCAAGCTGCAGTGCCCGGCGGGCCAGGCCACGCCGGCACCGCCGGTGGGCCCCGCGCTCGGCTCGCACGGCGTGAACATCGCGATGTTCGTGAAGCAGTTCAACGACGCGACGCGCGCGCAGATGGGCCTGATCATCCCCGTCCAGATCACGGTCTACAAGGATCGCAGCTTCGACTTCATCCTGAAGTCGCCGCCGGCCGGGGTGCTGCTCAAGAAGGCTGCCAAGCTCGAGTCCGCCGCCGCCATGCCCGGTCATGAGACCGTCGGCAAGGTCACGCGCGCGCAGGTCGAGGAAATCGCGAAGTTGAAGATGAACGACATCAACGCCCGCGACCTCGCGGCCGCGTGCCGCATCATCGAAGGCACCGCGCGCGCCGCGGGCATCAAGGTCGAGGGCTAGTCATGGTGACCAACTCCAAGCGGGTGATGAACTCCAAGCGCTTCCGCGCGGCGTCCGCCAAGGTCGATCGCTCCAAGGTCTACGAGCCCGCCGAGGCGCTCGCCCTGATCAAGTCCCTGCCCCCGGCCAAGTTCGACGAGAGCGTCGATGTGGTGGTGGTGCTCGGCATCGATCCCAAGAAGTCCGATCAGCTCGTGCGCGGCGCGGTTTCGCTGCCCAAGGGGCTGGGCAAGACGATCAAGGTCGTGGTGTTCGCCGAAGGCGAAAAGGCCACTGCCGCCAGCGCCGCTGGCGCGGACATGGTGGGCTCCGGCGACCTGGCCGAGAAGATCCTCGGCGGCTGGACGGACTTCGACATCGTGATCGCCAGCCCCGACATGATGAAGCATGTCGGCAAGCTCGGTAAGGTTCTCGGCCCCCAGGGCAAGATGCCCAGCCCGAAGTCGGGCACCGTGACGGCCGATGTGGCCGGCGCCGTGCGCGAGTTCAAGGCCGGCAAGGTCGAGTTTCGCACGGACGCGGGAGGCAATGTGCACGCCTCGGTCGGCAAGCGCTCCTTCAAGGTCGAGGACCTCGAGATCAACCTGCGCGCCTTCCTCGAACACCTCGTCGCCATGCGTCCGCCGGCCGTCAAGGGCCAGTTCGTGCGCAAGATCTCGGTCTCGACCAGCATGGGTCCGGGCGCTTGGATCAACTACTCCACGGGAGCTGAGGTCGATGCCTAATCTCGTCAACAACCTGATCGCGTCCGAATACGACGGTCTGCTCTCCAAGGCCGAAGGCGTGCTCGTGATCTCCCTCGGTCGCGTGACCGTCAAGGAGCTCGAGCCCCTGCGCAACAAGCTCGCCAAGGACGGCGCGCGCGTTCGCATGGTGCGCACATCGCTCCTGCGCCGCGCCATGGCCGAGAAGGGCTTCGAAGCCAGCGCCGAGATGCTCGCCGGGAATACCGGCATCGTCTACGGAGCGCTCGAGGCGACCATCGCCGCGGCCAAGCTGCTCACCAGCCCGGAAGTCAAGAAGCCGGGCAAGATCACGCTGCGAGGCGCGATCTTCGACGGTGGCCTGCTCGGTCCCAAGGACGCGCTCGCGCTCGCCGACCTGCCGGACAAGCAGACGCTGCGCTCGCAGCTCGTCGGCTGCCTCGTCGGTCCCCTGCGCGGCCTCGTCACGACCCTCAACGCGCTGCCCTCGGGCACCGCGCGCGTGCTGCAAGCCAAGGTCGATGCGGCCGGTGGCCCTACGGCGGAGGCCCCCGCGGCTTCCTGATGTTCCACGGCCCCCAGGCCGGTTGTGCTGCCCGCGCCGTGCGGGCACGCCGGTGGGGGAGCCCGTTCCTTCGCACACCGTTCGCGCCTGGCGGGGACGGATCGCGGATTCAAGTCAGTTTCGTTTCACTCGGAGTCTTCCAATGTCCACGAACATGATCGAGCTCGAGCCCGAGCTCATGACGATCGTCGAGAAACTCGACGGCCTCACCCTCATCCAAGCCTCCAAGGTCGTCAAGCACCTCGAAGCGCGCTGGGGCGTCAGCGCCGCCGCGCCGGTCGCGGTCGCCGCGGCCCCCGCCGCCGGCGCCGCCGCTCCGGCCGCTGAAGAGAAGACGTCCTTCACGGTCGTCCTCGACAGCTGCCCGGCCGACAAGAAGATCGCCGTCATCAAGGAAGTCCGCGCCATCACGGGCCTCGGCCTGAAGGAAGCGAAGGACCTCGTCGACGGCGCCCCCAAGCCGGTCAAGGAAGGCATCGCCAAGGACGAGGCCGAGAAGTTGAAGAAGCAGATCGAGGACGCGGGCGGCAAGGTCAAGCTGACCTGATCCGCCCCGAAACTTCGGCTGCTGGTGCTTACCTCCATCGCACCACGTTTCCATGGGCCCACGGGTGCCGCTTCGCGCGGCGTCCGTGGTGTTCCGTCGAGCGCTCGCGCCGCAAGTCCTTGACTGCGTATCCTGCACAGGGGGGGGCGCCGCTGCGCTTCCACGCTGCGGACCGCGCCGTCGCCCCGCGCCCAAGCGGCACCCTCTCTTCGATCGCTGACGGACCCCGCCCGGGGAGTTGTCAGCCTATGCGTCGTCCCCTCGAGTCCCTCGCTCCCGCACGCCCCCTCGCGCGGCTTCATCCGACGCCCATTTGCGTGAAACGACCATGACCCTCTCCAAGAACGCCCCGAAGAGCTTCGCGCGCTACCCCAAGATCATCGAGATCCCCAGTCTGGTGGAGATCCAGACCGCGGCCTACGAGGACTTCCTGCAGCTCGACCTGCCGCAAGGCTCGCGCGCGCAAAAGGGCCTCGAGTCGCTGCTCAAGGAGGTCTTCCCGATCTACAGCTACGACAAGACGATGTGCCTCGAGTACATCGGCTACGAGCTCGGGAAGCCGCGCTACACGATCGACGAGTGCCGCCAGCTGCGGCTCACCTTCGGCTACCCCTTCAAGGTGCGCTTGCGCCTGATCAAGCCCGAGTCGATCGAGGAAGAGGTGTATCTGGGCGAGATCCCCGTGATGATCGGGGGCGGCGAGTTCATCATCAACGGCTCCGAGCGCGTGATCGTGAGCCAGTTGCACCGCTCGCCGGGCGTCGACTTCTCGGTCGACTCGACCAGCGCGGAGAAGAAGCTCCACAACTGCTGGATCATTCCCGAGCGCGGCAGCTGGATCGAGCTGAATGTCACCAAGAAGGAGCTGCTGCAGGTGCGCATCGACCAGTCGGGCAAGTTCCCGGCGACGACGCTGCTGCGCGCCCTCGACCCCAAGCTCTCGAGCGATCAGGACATCCTGCGCACATTCTACGAGACCAAGATCGTCAAGAAGACCAAGTCCCAGACGCAGGCGGCCTTCGCCAAGTCGATCACCGACAAGATCGCGGTGGGGGACATCGTGGTCATGAAGACCGGCGAAGTACTCGTCGGTTCGGGCCTGCCGATCCCTGAGACGGCGGCTCTGGAAATCGCGGCCAGCGATCTGGCCGAGGTCGAGGTGATCGAGCCCCAGGGCAACGACCTCGACATGCTGATCATCAGCACGATGAAGGACGACCCGACCAAGAGCCACGACGACGCGCTGCTCAAGATCTACCAGCGTCTGCGTCCGGGCAACCCGCCCCAGCTCGAGAAGGCGCGCGAGCTCTTCCACGAGAAGTTCTTCGATCCCCAGCGCTACCGCCTCGGCCGCGTCGGTCGCTTCCGCCTCAACCGCAAGTTCGACCAGACGATCGCGGAGGATGTCCAGATCCTCCAGCCCGAGGACATCGTCAACTCGATCAAGTACCTGCTCGCGCTGCGCGCGAGCAAGGGCATCCTCGACGACATCGACAACCTCGGCAACCGCCGGGTGCGCACGATCGCCGAGCTCGCGGGCGACGAGTTCCGCAAGGGTCTGCTCAAGCTGCGTCGCACGGCGCAGGAGCGCATGAACCTCGAGACGACCGAGACGGTCTCGCCGCGCAACCTGATCAACTCCAAGACCTTCTCGAGCGCGATCGACTACTTCTTCGGTCGCGGCGAGCTCAGTCAGGTCGTCGACCAGACCAACCCGCTGTCGCAGCTCACCCACGAGCGGCGCCTGTCGGCCCTCGGACCGGGCGGCCTCAACCGCAAGCGCGCCGGCTTCGACGTGCGCGACGTGCACCTCTCGCACTACGGTCGCCTGTGCCCGATCGAGACGCCGGAAGGCGCCAACATCGGCCTGATCAGCTCGCTGTCGATCTACTCGAAGATCGACAAGTACGGCTTCCTCGTCACGCCCTACCGGCGCGTGAGGAAGGGCAAGCTCACGCAGGAAGTCGTGTGGATGCGCGCCGACGAGGAGTACGGCCATGTGCTCGCGCCGGCGGACACCGCTCTCGACGACAAGATGCAGATCGTGGGCGAGCGCGTTCTCGCCCGCAAGGACGGCGAGAACATCGAGGCCGCTCCGGACGAAGTCAACTTCGTCGACGTCGCGCCGCAGCAGATCGTCGGCATCTCGGCCGCCCTGATCCCGTTCCTCGAGCACGACGACGCCAACCGCGCGCTGATGGGCTCGAACATGCAGCGCCAAGCCGTCCCGCTGCTCGTCAGCGAGCCGCCGCTGGTCGGCACCGGCCTCGAAGTCACCGTGGCGCGCAACTCGAACCTGCCCCTGTTCGCCGAAAAGGCGGGCACGGTCAAGTTCGTCGACAGCCAGCGCATCGTGGTCGACGAGGAGGAGTACCGCCTCACGAAGTACCGCGGCCTGAACGAGCGCACCGCGCAGAACCACAAGCCGCGCGTGGTCGAAGGTCAGACGGTCGAGAAGGGCACCTTGCTCGCCGACGGCGCGTCGACCAGTCAGGGCGAGCTCGCGCTCGGCAAGAACCTGCTCGTCGCCTTCATGACATGGGACGGCTTCAACTACGAGGACGCGATCCTCGTCAGCGAGCGTCTCGTCCGCGAGGACACCTTCACCTCGATCCACATCGAGGAGTACGACGTCGAGGTCCGCGAGACCAAGCTCGGCAAGGAAGAGTTCACGCGCGACATCCCCAATGTCGGCGAGAAGGCGCTCGCCAGCCTCGACGAGGCGGGCATCGTGCGCATCGGAACCTTCGTCGATGCCGGGGACATCCTCGTCGGCAAGGTCGCTCCGAAGTCGAAGAGCGAGCTGACGCCGGAAGAGAAGCTGCTGCACGCGATCTTCGGCAAGGCCGGGGTCGACGTGAAGAACGCCTCGCTGACGATGCCTCCGGGCACGCGCGGCGTGGTGATCGGCGCCCAGAAGTTCTCGCGTCGCGTGAACCTCACGGACACCGAGCGCACCAAGGCGCTGGCCCAGATCCGCGACGCCGAGAAGGACTTCCTCCGCGCGCTGCGCGACTACACGGCCGCCATGCTGCGCGACGTCAAGGTCGCGCTCGCCGCCGACGTGGTCGACGACCTGACCGGCAAGGCCGTGCAGTTCGACGACACCGCGACCTACGACGAGCTGCGCCGCGTGCGCCTGTTGTGCGTGGCCGCGGCCGAGGACTGCGGCGGGGAGGCCAGCCGTCGCAAGGCGCAGGCCGCGATCGCCGAGTTCCAGTCGAAGATCGAGGGTCGCGAGGCGGAGAAGAACAAGATCGTCAACCGTCTCTCGCGCGGTGACGAGCTGCCCACGGGCGTGCTCGAGATGGTCAAGGTCTACATCGCCACCAAGCGCAACCTCTCGGTCGGCGACAAGATGGCCGGACGCCACGGCAACAAGGGCGTCATCAGCAAGGTGATGCGCCTCGAGGACATGCCGTACCTCGAGGACGGCACGCCGGTCGACATCGTGCTCAACCCGCTCGGCGTGCCGAGCCGCATGAATGTCGGTCAAATTCTCGAGACGCACCTCGGCCTCGCCGCGCTCAAGCTCGGCGCGCGCTTCAGCTCGCCGCCGTTCGACGGCGCCAGCGAGCAGGAGATCGAGGAGCAGCTCGAGAAGGCGGGCCTGCCGAAGACCGGCAAGTTCACGCTGTTCGACGGCCGCACCGGTCAGCCCTTCGAGCAGACCGTCACGGTCGGCGTGATGTACATGCTCAAGCTGCACCACCTCGTCGACGAGAAGGTGCACGCTCGTGCCACGGGTCCCTACAGCCTGATCACCCAGCAGCCCCTCGGCGGCAAGGCGCGCTTCGGCGGCCAGCGCTTCGGCGAGATGGAAGTGTGGGCGCTCGAGGCCTACGGCGCCGCTCACATCCTGCAGGAGCAGCTGACGGTCAAGTCGGACGACGTCGAAGGCCGCACCAAGATCTACGAGTCGATGGTGAAGGGCCTCAACATCCTCGAGCCCGGCACGCCCGTGTCGTTCGAGGTGCTGTGCAACGAGATCAAGGGCCTCGGGCTCAACATCCAGCTCCACAAAAAGGCGACCCTCTAGGGGCGAAGGAAGGTCGAACCATGGTCGAAACGATCACCCATCGCATCAACGACTACGGCAGCGTCACGATCAATCTGGCGTCGCCGGAGGACATCCGTTCGTGGTCCTACGGCGAGGTCAAGAAGCCGGAGACGATCAACTACCGCACCTACCGTCCCGAGCGCGACGGCCTGTTCTGCGAGCGCATCTTCGGGCCTGAGAAGGACTGGGAGTGCTTCTGCGGCAAGTACAAGGGCATCAAGCACAAGGGCATCGTCTGCGACAAGTGCGGCGTGATGATCACGCACAGCCGCGTGCGTCGCAAGCGCATGGGGCACATCAACCTCGCCGCCCCGACCGCGCACATCTGGTTCTTCAAGGCCATGCCGAGCCGGCTGGGCACGCTGCTTGGAATCCAGACCTCGCACCTCGAGCGCGTGGTGTACTTCCAGGACTACATCGTCATCGAGACCGGTGACACGCCGCTCTCGGACTTCCAGCTCTTGACCGAGGAGGAGTTCCGCCAGCACAAGGCGAAGTACGGCTCGGAATTCGACGCCGACATGGGCGCCGAAGCGGTCAAGAAGATCCTGCGCAAGCTCGACCTCAACAAGCTCTCGGGCGAGCTGCGCGAGGAGCTCCTGTCCACCCGCTCCAAGCAGCGGATGAAGGACATCATCAAGCGCCTGAAGACGGTCGAGATGCTGCGCGACAGCGCGCAGAACGCCGAGCACATGATTCTGGATGTGATCCCCGTGATCCCGCCGGACCTGCGCCCGCTCGTGCTGCTCGACTCGGGCAACTTCGCCACGAGCGACCTGAACGACCTCTACCGCCGCCTGATCAACCGCAACAACCGGTTGAAGAAGCTGCTCGACCTCAACGCCCCTGAGGTCATCATCCGCAACGAAAAGCGCATGCTGCAGCAGTCGGTCGATGCGCTGTTCGACAACGGCCGCTGCCGTCGTCCGGTGCTCGGTTCGTCGAACCGCCCGCTCAAGTCGCTCACCGACATGATCAAGGGCAAGCAGGGTCGCTTCCGCGAGAACCTGCTCGGCAAGCGCGTCGACTACTCGGCCCGCTCGGTGATCGTCGTCGGTCCGGAGCTGCGCCTGCACCAGTGCGGTCTCCCGAAGAAGGTCGCCCTCGAGCTGTTCCAGCCGTTCATCATCCGGCGCCTGAAGGACATGGGCCTCGCCGACACGATCAAGTCGGCGAAGAAGATGCTCGAGCGCCGCGACGAGGAGGTCTGGGACATCCTCGAGGAGGTCATCCGCGACCACCCCGTGCTGCTCAACCGCGCGCCGACGCTGCACCGCATGGGCATTCAGGCCTTCGAGCCGGTGCTCATCGAAGGCAACGCCATCCGTCTGCACCCGCTCGTCTGCGGCGGCTTCAACGCCGACTTCGACGGCGACCAGATGGCCGTCCACCTGCCGCTGTCCTTCGAAGCGCAGATCGAGGCCTCGACCCTGATGCTGGCGACGAACAACGTGTTCTCGCCGGCCAACGGCGCGCCGATCATCTCGCCCTCTCAGGACATGGTGCTCGGCATCTACTACTTGATGAAGGCTCCGGCCGAGCTCGAGCGCAACCAGATCGGGCGCTTCGGGAGCTTGCACGAGCTGTTCCTCGCCTGGGGCCACGGCGCCACGCGCACCCACAAGCCGGTCGCGGTGCGCATGGAGCCCGGCCGCCGCATCAAGCTCAGCCCCAAGGGGCCTGAGGTCGAGGTGGGGGACGACGGCCGCGTGCCGAGCGATCCCAAGCACCCGAAGTCGGAGCGCGTGCTCCCGATCACCACCATCGGCCGCGCGATCTTCAACGACATCCTTCCCCCGGGGATGCCGTTCTACAACTTCGAGCTCGACAAGAAGGCCATTCAGGCGCTGATCAGCGACTGCCACCGGCTGCTCGGCCGCGACGCGACGCTGCGCCTGCTCGATGACCTCAAGGACTTGGGCTTCAAGGCCAGCACGCGCGCGGGTCTGTCGTTCGGCAAGGACGACATCCGCGTGCCGCAGACCAAGCAGCGCGTGCTCAACGACACCCAGAAGGAGATCGACAAGGTCGAGAAGTCCTTCCAGAAGGGCGTCATCACCGAGGGCGAGCGCTACCTCAAGATCATCGACCTGTGGACACACGCCCGCGAGAAGGTCGGTGAGGACCTGATGCAGGTGCTGCGCGAGGACCACCGCTCGGACCAGATCTATGTCAACCCGATCTACTGCATGGTCTCGTCGGGCGCGCGTGGCTCGATCGACCAGGTTCGCCAGCTCGGCGGCATGCGCGGCCTGATGGCCAAGCCCTCGGGCAAGATCATCGAGACGCCGATCAAAGCCAACTTCCGCGAAGGCCTGAAGGTGCTCGAGTACTTCAGCTCGACCCACGGCGCGCGCAAGGGTCTGGCCGACACGGCGCTCAAGACGGCCGACGCCGGCTACCTGACGCGCAAGCTGACCGACGTGGCGCAGAATGTGGTCATCACCACGGAAGACTGCGGCACGGCTCAGGGCGTGACCAAGGGCGTCGTCTTCAAGGGCGAGAAGGTCGTCGTGACCCTCGCGCAAGCGATCCGCGGCCGCGTCTCGCGCTCGACCATCATGGACATCGTCAACGACGAGGTCGTGGTGCGCGAGGACGAGGTCATCACCGAGGATGCGGCGCTGCGCATCGAGGCGCTGGGCTACGAGAAGGTCGGCGTGCGTTCGCCGCTGACCTGCGAGTCGGGCTTCGGCGTGTGTTCCAAGTGCTACGGCATGGACCTCTCGCGCGGCGCCCTCGCCGAGCGCGGTCTCGCCATCGGCATCATCGCCGCCCAGTCGATCGGCGAGCCCGGCACGCAGCTCACCATGCGCACATTCCACATCGGTGGCACGGCGAGCCGCGCGATCGAGTCGTCGGAGAACAAGGCCAAGCGCCCGGGCAAGATCGCCTTCTCCAACCTGAAGGTCGTCAAGAACTCGGTCGGCGCCTCGGTGGCGCTCAACCGCAACGGCGAGATGCGTCTGCTCGACGGTCGCGGTCGCGAAGTCGACCGCTTCGCCGTGCCGACGGGCTCGACGGTGTTCGTCACCGAAGGCCAGGAAGTCAAGCCCGGCGACTCGCTCTGCAAGTGGGACCCGCACCATGTTCCGATCCTGTCGGAGTTCAAGGGCAAGGTGCGCTACGAGGACCTGATCGACGGCAAGACGCTGCGCATCGAGCGCGACGCGCGCCGCGGCACGGTCCGCAAGCAGGTCATCGAGCACAAGGGCGACCTGCACCCGCAGATCGTGCTCGAGGACGCGAGCGGCAACCCGCTGGCGCTCTACCCGATCCCCGAGCGCGCCTACCTCGAAGTCGAGGAGGGTGCGACGGTGGGCTCGGGCGAGTTGCTCGCCAAGACGGCCCGCGACATCCAGGGTACGCAGGACATCACCGGCGGTCTGCCGCGCGTGACCGAGCTCTTCGAATCCCGGCGCCCGAAGGACCCCGCGGTGATCTCCGAGATCGACGGCGTGGTGGAGCTCGGCGACAAGAAGCGCGGCAAGCGCACGATCCTCGTCAAGGCGCTCGGGGCCAAGAACGAGGTCATCGAGGAGCGCGAGCACTCGGTGCCGCAGACCAAGCACCTGCGCGTCCACAAGGGCGACGAAGTGCGCGCCGGCGAGGCGTTGGTCGACGGCCCGCTCGACCCGCACGACATCCTCTCCATCAGCGGCGAGGAAGATGTGCAGGGCTACCTGCTGCGCGAGATCCAGAGCGTCTACCGCTCGCAGGGCGTGACGATCGACGACAAGCACATCGAGATCATCGTCAGCCAGATGATGCGCAAGGTGTCGGTCAAGGATTCGGGCGACAGCGACTTCCTGCCGGGCGCCGTGGTCGATCGCTTCCGCTTCCGCCGCGAGAACGAGAAGCTCCGCAAGGAGCGCAAGAAGCCGGCCACGGGCGAGACCCTGCTGCTCGGCATCACCAAGGCTTCGCTCTCGAGCGAGTCGTTCATCTCCGCCGCCAGCTTCCAAGAGACCACCAAGGTGCTCACGGAGGCCGCGATCGCGGGCAAGCGCGACAACCTCGTGGGCCTGAAGGAGAATGTGATCCTCGGCCACCTCGTTCCGACCGGCACGGGCTTCCGCGATCACAGCCGCACGCGCGTCAAGAAGAACATCGACTTCGGCGAGCTGGGCAGCGCCAGCCAGTTCGATGCGCGGCTCGGCGATTCCGACCTCGAGTCGCTCGTCTCCGGTCTCGATCCGCTCACCATGAACTCCGGCCCGCTGTTGGCGGCCGACGACTCGGTGGTGCGCGCCGCGGACGAACAGGACATCGCCGCGGCCGACGGTGAGGCCGAGGAGGAACACGGGCCCGACCCGCAGGCAGAGTCGAGCGACTCCGACGACGACGAGATCGAAGGCGACTTCGACGCCGCGGCCGAGGGTGCCGAAGAGGACTTATAGTCCGCGGAGGCCCTTCGAGACCCCACCTGAACCCCCTGCGGGGCTCCGTGGTGGCCCACGCGACGGCGAGCTCGAGGCTTGACCGCGAGCGTGGGCCCCGTAGAATGCTCGCCCCATTTCCCTGACAGTTTCCTATGCCGACGATCAATCAACTGGTTCGCAAGCCCCGCGTGGTCCAGAAGCGACGCACGAAGTCGCCCGTGCTGGATGCCTGCCCGCAAAAGCGCGGCGTGTGCCTGCAGGTCAAGACCATGACGCCGAAGAAGCCGAACTCGGCGCTGCGCAAGATCGCGCGCGTGCGGCTCTCCAACGGCAAGGAAGTGACCGTGTACATCCCCGGTGAGGGGCACAACCTGCAGGAGCACTCGGTCGTGCTGATCCGCGGCGGTCGCGTGCGCGACCTGCCCGGTGTGCGCTACCACATCGTGCGCGGCACGCTCGACGCCTCGGGCGTCGAAGGCCGTCACAAGAGCCGCTCGAAGTACGGCACCAAGCGCCCGAAGAAGTAGCGCGACTCACCGCCACCTCCGCACACGCAGACCCCTAGGAACACGCTGATGCCGCGCAACTACAAGTCCACCGAGGCCTTGCTCTCGCCCGATCCGAAGTTCGGGTCGATGCTCGCCACCAAGGTGATCAACAAGCTCATGCTCGCCGGCAAGAAGTCCACGGCGCAAGCCATCTTCTACGAGGCCCTCGACCTCGCGCACAAGAAGCTCCCGGATGTGCAGGATCAGGCCGAGATCTTCACGCGCGCGATCGACAACATCCGTCCGGCGGTCGAAGTGCGCTCCAAGCGCGTCGGCGGCGCCAACTACCAGGTCCCGCGCGAAGTGCGCCGCAACCGTCAGCAGTCGCTTGCGATCCGCTGGTTGGTCGACAACGCGCGCTCCAAGAAGGGCAAGCGCATGGCCGTGCGCCTCTCCGAGGAGCTCGTCGACGCCTTCAACGGCACCGGCGCCTCGGTGCAGTGGAAGGAACAGGTCCACAAGATGGCCGAGGCCAACAAGGCCTACAGCCACTACGCACACTAGTCGCGGCTGGTTCGTCCCTGCTCGGCCCCGCCCGGCTACCCGCCGATGCGGGGCCGAGCCCTTTCCGCCTCCCGCGTCGCGCGCATCCGCTCCCCGTGATCGACGTCCTCATCGTCCGAGACCCGCGCGAGTCCGTCGCCAAGTGCTCGCTGACGCCCCTGCGCGGGCTGAGGGGGATTCGTTTCGTGTCCTACGACCCCGGCCGGCGCGTCGAGGTGGGGGGACGCGTGCTGCTGCATCCCGAGGGCGACCCGATCCGCCCGACCGACCGAGGGGCACCGCTGCTGCTCTTGGACTGCGCGTGGCGCCGCCTGCCGACATTGCTCGGTGCTCTCGATGGTGCGTGCGTGCGCCGTCGCCTGCCGCCGCTCGAGACCGCCTATCCGCGGCGCAGCAAGACCTTCGCGGATCCAGCGCGCGGGCTGGCGTCGGTCGAGGCGCTCTATGCGGCGCTGGTGTTGCTGGGCGATCGGCGCCCCGAGCTCCTCGCGGGCTATCGCTGGGCGAGCGAGTTCCTGACGCTCAATCCGTCCATTGCCCCACGAGTCCCGTAGGGGAGAGGGGCTAGGATGCGCGGGCCATGTCGAACCTTGCGCGCATCCGCAATCTCGGCATCGTGGCGCACATCGACGCCGGCAAGACGACCGTGTCGGAGCGCCTGTTGTATGTCTCGGGAGTCGAGCCTCGCATCGGCGCGGTCGACGAGGGCACGGCCACGATGGACTTCCTGCCCGAGGAGCGCGAGCGCGGCATCACGATCGCGGCCGCGGCCACGACGCTGCCATGGCGCGACTGCGAGCTGCACCTGATCGACACGCCCGGCCATGTCGATTTCACCGTCGAAGTCGAGCGTTCCTTGCGCGTGCTCGACGGCGCCGTGCTGGTGGTCGATGCCGTGGCGGGGGTGCAAGCCCAGTCCGAGACCGTCTGGCGCCAGCTGCGTCGCCACCGCGTGCCTGCGCTCGCCTTCGTCAACAAGTGCGATCGCGCGGGTGCCGACTTCCTCTCGGCGCTCGCGAGCCTCGAGCGTCGGCTCGGGGTGAAGCCCCTACCGCTGCAGTTCCCGTTCTCCATCGACGGCCACTTCGCCGGGCATGTGGATCTGCTCCGGCTGCGCGCCTGCGACGGTTCGGGCGCGAGCCAGACGAGCGACGAGCTCTGGCGCGAGATTCCCATCCCCGCGCATGTGCGGGACGAAGTCGGCGTGCTGCGCTCGGAGCTGCTCGACGCGCTCGCTGACTTCGATGACGGAGTGCTCGCGTGCGTGCTCGAGGCGCGAGAGCCGCCGCTCGAATTGCTGCGCGCGGCGCTGCGGCGCGCGACGCTCGAGTCGAGCGCGCTTGTGGTGTTGTGCGGAGCAGCGCTGCACAACATCGGCGTCGAGGCGCTGCTCGACGCCATCGTCGACTACTTGCCGTCGCCGCTCGACATGCCGCCGACCTGCGGCTTCGATCCGCGCACGCGCGAGCGCGTCGAGCGTGCGAGCGATCCGCACGCGCCGCTCTTGGCGCTGGCCTTCAAGCAGCACTCCGAAGCGCACGGCGAGCTCCACTTCGTGCGGATTTACGCGGGAAAACTGCAGGCGGGCGCGCAGGTCTGGAATCCGCGCACGCGCACGCGAGAGCGCGTCGGGCGGCTCTTGCGCGTGCATGCCGATGCGCACACGACGCTCGACGAGGCGGGCCCCGGCGAGATCGTCGCGGTGACGGGGCTGCACCACACGAGCACGGGCGACACGCTGTGCGACGAAGCCGCGCCGCTGGTGCTCGAAGCGCTCGAAGTGCCGGAGCCGGTGATCGCCATGGTGCTCGAGCCACGCTCGACGCTCGACCGCGACAAGCTGCGCGCCGCGCTCGCGCGACTGGCGCGCGAGGACCCGACCTTCCACCAGCGCGAGGACGAAGCGAGCGGCCAGTGGCTGCTCGAGGGGATGGGGGAGTTGCATCTGGAGGTGGCGCTCCATCGTCTCCAGCGCGAGTGCGGCATCGAGGCCGCCATGGGGCGTCCGCGCGTGACATACCGCGAGTCGCCGCGCCCCGGAGCCCTGCCCGGGCGGGGCGCGGGTCGGATCGAGCGGCTGCACGGCGCTCACACGGTGTTTGGCGCCGTCGAGGTCGAGCTGGGGCCCTCGGAAGGGCCTGGGGAGGGGCCCGTGGTGGTGGAGTGGGCTCCCGAGGCCCCCATTCCGGCGGCCTTCCGGTCCGCCATCGGCGAGGCCCTGCTGGCGACCTCGCAGTCGGGGCCTCGGCTGGGGTACCCGATGGTCGGCGCCCGCGTGCGCGTCGTGGGGGGTGAGTCTCGCCCGGACGAGGACTCGGAGTCCGCCTTCGTGCAGGCCGCACTGCAGGCGCTGCGCGCCGCGGCGGAGGCGGCGGACATGGTGCTGCTCGAGCCCCGCATGGCCTTCGAGGTCGAGACTCCGGCCGAGTTTTCCAGCGGAATTCTCGCGGATTTGAACGCCAGGCACGCGGAGGTCGAGGGCGTGGAGTGCGCGGGCAAGCTGCGCGTCATCCGCGGCAAGGTGCCGCTCGCGCGCATGTTCGGCTACTCGACGGCCGTGCGCTCCCTGTCCCAGGGCCGAGCGAGCTTCTCGATGCTCCCGGCCGGATTCTGTGCGCTGACGCCGGCCGTGCGGTGCGAACGCGGCCTCGACCCCCCCCCCTAGGCCCCCGCGCGGCGGGGTTGGACGCGCGAGGAGTCTCCTCGTGTGGAGCGTTGACGGGCGGTCCGAGCGCTGCTAACTTGCCCCGCCCTCGAAATTGCCGGACCGATCCGGCGGCCTCGAGCGGACCCGGCAGGCCGGGCAACGCGACCCCCGAACCCCCTGCCGGAACCACAGCAGACCCAAGCCATGATGAAGGACAAGATCCAGATCCGGATGGAAGCGTACGACCACGAGGCGCTCGATCAGTCGTGCCTCGAGATCGTCGACACCGCGAAGCGCACCGGCGCTCGCGTCGCTGGCCCCATCCCCCTGCCGACCGCGATCGAGCGCTACACCGTGCTGCGCTCGCCCTTCATCGACAAGAAGTCGCGCGAACAGTTCGAGATCCGGACGCACAAGCGCCTGATCTACATCTCCGAGCCCACCAGTCAGACGGTGGACGCACTCTCGAGCCTGAACATGCCTGCAGGAGTGGATATCCGCATCAAGGCCTGACGGCCGCGAGCGCGTTGCGCGTCCGTTCCGAGCGATGGCCCTGTGCGTCGCGAGCGAGGGGATACGGCAGCGCGTGGGAGTCGCACCGACCTGATGGTGGGTGCGCCCGACCTGCAAAGCATCAAGACCTGTAGCACGAACCCAAGACACAGCGGCGGGTGTTCCGCCGTGGTGTGGCGGGCTCGTCCGTTGTTTCGATCTCTCACCAACCCAACCTCTGGCTTCCAGCCAGATGCCGCGTGGCCGGGCGTTTTTGGAGTTCTCCGCCGTGGAGGGCTCCCCGGTCGAACCGGCGACCTTTTCTAGAAGGTTCCTCGCATCATGACGCTGATCCTGGGACGCAAGCGCGGGATGACGCAGTTCTTCCGCGACGACGGCACGCTTGTGGGCGTGACGGTCGTCGAGGCAGGACCCTGCGTCGTCGCCCAAGTCCGCACCAAGGACAAGGACGGCTACGACGCCGTCCAGCTCGGTTTCGAAGACAAGCCTGACCGGCTCGTCAAGAAGCCGCTGCTCGGCCATTTCAAGAAGGCCGGCACCTCGCCCAAGCGCTTCCTCCGGGAAGAGCGCTGCGCGGCCGCTGCCAAGCTCGTGGTGGGGGATGTCGTCAAGTGCGATGTCTTCAACGAAGGTGACATCGTCGATGTGATCGGCACGACCAAGGGTCGCGGCTTCGCCGGCACGATCAAGCGCCACGGCTTCAACCGCGGTCCGGAGACGCACGGCTCGATGAATGTGCGCGCCCCCGGTTCGATCGCCAGCCGCCGCATCGGCAAGCTGCCCAAGGGCAAGCGCATGGGTGGCCACTACGGCGTCGAACGCTGCACCACCAAGAACCTCAAGGTCGTGCGCGTCGACCTCGAGCGCAACCTGCTCTTCGTCGAAGGCTCGGTCCCCGGGCACAACGACGGCTTCGTGATGGTCCAGAGCGCCAAGACCGCTCGCAAGAGCGCCGCCAAGGCCTGAGACACGAGGACTGACCCATGCAACTCAAGGTCTACGGATCCAAGAGCCCGGCCTCGCGCGACTTCGACGCGAGCGCCTTCGGCGACAAGGTGTTCTACCGACTCCTCAAGGACTCGGTGGACATGTACAAGGCCAACCAGCGTCAGGGCACGGTCAAGACCAAGATCCGCTCCGAGATCGCGTTCTCGGGCAAGAAGCCCTGGAAGCAGAAGCACACCGGCCGCGCCCGCGCCGGCGACAAGAAGTCGCCGATCTGGCGCAAGGGTGGCACGACCTTCGGCCCGCGTCCGCGCGACTACAGCTACCACATGCCGGCCAAGCAGCGCCGCGTCGCGCTGCGCTCGGCCCTGTGCGGCAAGTTCGGCGACAACGAGGTCGCGCTGTTCGATGCCTCGAGCTTCGCCGCCCCGTCGGCCAAGTCCGCCCGCGCCGTGCTGGCCTCGGCCGGCTCGCCGCGCCGCGCGACGATCGTACTCGCGGCCGCGAACGAGAGCGTCTTCAAGTCGTTCCGCAACTTCCCCGGCGTCGAAGTGCGTCTGGCCGTGGACCTGTGCGCCCACGATGTGCTCAACGGCGGCCTGATCCTCGCGGAATCGCTCGCCCTCGAAGCCATCGCCCAGCGCGTCGGCAAGACCGGAGGTGCCGCGTGAACCAGCTCGAACGCTTCTACTCGATCATCCGAAAGCCCGTCCTCAGCGAGAAGGCGACCTACGACACCAGCGGTCGCAACTCCTACCACTTCCGCGTGCCCCTTGATGCCAACAAGATCGAGATCAAGCGCGCGGTCGAGCAACTCTTCAATGTCAAGGTCACCAAGGTGAACACCCTGACCAAGCGCGCGCGCCCCATGCGCCGCGGCTGGGTCTCCGGTGCCTCTCAGGCTTGGAAGCGTGCGATGGTCACGCTGGCCCAAGGCCAGACCATCGAGATCCTCTAGAGAGCAGGTACCCCAAGATGGCCATCAAGATCTACAAGCCGACCTCCGCGGGCCGCCGCCACGGCACCGTGCTGCGCTTCTCCGACGAGGTGACGCGCACGACGCCCGAAGAGAGCCTGCTGCGCCCGCTGCGCAAGACCGGCGGTCGCAACAACCACGGTCACCAGACCTCGCGCAACATTGGCGGCGGCAGCAAGCGCCAGTATCGCGTGGTGGATTTCAAGCGCCGCAAGGATGGCGTGCCGGCCAAGGTCATCTCGATCGAGTACGACCCCAACCGCTCGGCCAACCTCGCGCTGCTGCACTACGCGGACGGCGAAAAGGCCTACATCCTCGCGCCGGTCGGCCTGCAGGTCGGCGCGACGCTGATGAACGGCGTCAAGGCCGACCCGAATGTCGGCAATTGCCTGCCGCTCTCGCTCGTGCCCGTGGGTCTGGAGATCCACAACATCGAGCTGCAGGAAGGTCACGGTGGCCAGATGTGCCGCACGGCCGGCACCGCCGCCCAGCTGACCGCCAAGGAAGGCGAGTGGGCCATCCTGCTGATGCCGTCGGGTGAAGTGCGCCGCGTGCACCTGCGCTGCCGCGCGACCATCGGTCGCATCGGCAACCTCGACTGGCAGAACGTCTCGATCGGCAAGGCCGGTCGGCACCGTCACATGGGCCGTCGCCCGCATGTTCGCGGCACGACCATGAACCCCGTCGATCACCCGCTCGGCGGCGGCGAAGGCCGCACGAAGGGCGGTCGCCACCCGTGCAACTTCAAGGGTCTGAAGGCCAAGGGCCTGAAGACGCGCAAGAAGAACCACCCGACCGACCGCTTCATCGTCCGCAGCCGGCACAAGGTCTAGGAGCACTGATCCATGAGCCGCAGCCTGAAGAAGGGCCCGTTTGTCGATGCGAAGCTGCTGAAGAAAGTGGCCAAGCTGACGAAGTCGGGCAAGAAGGATCCGATCACCACTTGGTCGCGTTCGTCGACCGTGACGCCCGACTTTGTCGGTCTCACGTTCCTCGTGCACAACGGCCGCCACCACTTCAAGGTGTTCATCACCGAGGACATGGTCGGTCACAAGCTGGGCGAGTTCGCCGCGACTCGCGTGTTCAAGGGTCACACGAACAAGAAGGAAGCCGACAGCGCTCCGGTGGTCTGATCCATGGTCGAAACCAAGACATTCACTGCGAAGCACCGCTTCGCTCGCATCACCGCCCGCAAGGCCCGGCTCGTCGCCGACCTGATTCGTGGCCGGGGTGTCAACGAGGCGCTCGAAGTGCTGCAATTCCAGCACAAGCGCGCGGCGGAGTACTACGGCAAGCTCGTGCGTTCGGCCATGGCCAACGCCGGCAGCAACGACGAGGGCGTCAACATCAACGCGCTGATGGTCAAGGACTGCCGTGCCGATGACGGTCCGATGCTGCAGGGCCGCATGCGCTTCCGCCCGGGTCCCCAGGGCCGCGCCATGCCGTTCAAGAAAATGACCGCGCACCTCACGGTCGTGCTCAGCGAAGTCGAGGGCGGCAGCAAGAAGCGCCGCGCGTCCAAGAAGTCGAAGGAAGCGTGAGATGGGCCAGAAAGTTCACCCGACCGGTTTCCGCCTCAACAGTATCGAGCCCTGGCGTTCGCGCTGGTACGCGCGCAAGCAGGATTTCGGCAAGCTGCTGATTCAGGACGACATGATCCGCAAGGCGATCGCCAAGGATTTCAAGGGCGCCGGCATCCCGCGCGTCGAAATCGAGCGCACCGCTGACGCCGTCAATGTGATCGTTCACACCGCCCGCCCCGGCGTGCTCGTCGGTCGCAAGGGCGCTCGCGTGGATCAGCTCAAGGAAACGCTGCAGAAGGTCGCGGGTCAGACGGTTCACCTGACCGTGCGGGAAATCAAGCGCCCCGAGCTCGAGTCGACCCTCGTCGCCGAAGTGATCGCCGAAGCGCTCGAAAAGCGCATGGCGTTCCGCCGTGCGATGAAGAAGGCCATCCAGTCGACCATGCAGGCCGGAGCAAAGGGCTGCAAGGTCGAGCTCAACGGCCGCCTCGGCGGCGCCGAAATGGCTCGTCAGGCCAAGGACCGCGAGGGTCGTGTGCCCCTGTCGACGCTGCGTGCCAATGTCGACTACGGCACCGCGATCGCCAAGACCACCTACGGCATCATCGGTGTCAAGGTGTGGATCTACAAAGGCGACCTCGAGCCCGGCCAGAAGCTCGATTACCAGCAACAGTCGGGCGTCGCGCCCCGCGGTGAAGGCACCGGTCAGCGCTCGCCGCGTCGCGGTCGCATCTCGCGCGAGTCCCTCGCTCCCCAGCCCGGCGCCTAGGAGATCTCGAACCATGGCGATGCAACCCAACCGTACCAAGTTCCGCAAGGTCCACCGCGGACGCATCCGCGGCACCGCGACTGCGGGTCACCGCGTGTCGTTCGGTGATTTCGGCCTCCAGTCGCTCGACGCGGCGTGGATCAGCGGCCGCCAGATCGAGGCTGGCCGCGTGGCCTGCTCCCGCGCCATCGACGGCCAGGGCAAGATCTGGATCCGCGTCTTCCCGCACAAGCCGATCTCCGCGAAGCCCGCGGAAACCCGCATGGGTACCGGCAAGGGCGAGCCGGAGTTCTGGGCCGCGGTCATCAAGCCGGGCACCATCCTGTTCGAGCTCGGCGGCGTGACCGAGGACAAGGCCAAGCTGGCCTTCAAGCGCATCGCTCACAAGCTTCCCATCAAGGTGAAGATGGTGAAGCGCCTGCCCACCACCTGATCGCGCACGGCACCCACGCACCCCACGCGATTTGAACGGAGCACTGACGATGAAGATCGACGAGATCCGCGGCAAGACGGACAGCGAGCTCGGGTTCGAACTCAAGAACCTCGAGAAGGAGCTGTTCGGCCTGCGCTTCAAGAGCGCCACCGAAGCTTCGGCCAACCCCTCGCGCATCCGCGAGGCGCGCCGCAAGTTGGCCCGCATCAAGACCATCCTGCACGAGCGAGCGAGCAAGATCCGCGGACAGGAGCCGCGCTAGTCCCATGACCGAAGAACTCAAGCCGACCGCGGACCGCACGAGCCGTCGCACGATGGTGGGGACCGTCGTCTCCACCAAGATGGACAAGACCATCGTCGTGCAGATCGAGCGCATGTACCCGCACCCCAAGTACGGCAAGTACATCCGCGAGCGCAAGCGCTACCACGCCCACGCCGAGAACGGCGCGGCCAAGGTGGGGGACACGGTCGAGATCATGACCACCCGCCCCATGAGCAAGCTCAAGCGCTGGCGTCTCGTCAGCGTCGTTTCCGCGGCCATCGATCGCGGTGCCGAAGTCCAAGACATCGCCAAGATCTGAGGTTGACCCATGATCCAGATGCAGACTTTCCTGGACGTCGCTGACAACACCGGCGCCAAGCGTGTCCAGTGCATCAAGGTGCTCGGCGGAACGCACCGCCGCGTCGCTGGCCTCGGCGACATCGTCGTCGTGGCCGTCAAGAAGGCCCTCCCGAGCTCGGACGTCAAGGCCGGTTCGGTGGCCAAGGGCGTGATCGTTCGCACTCGCAAGGCGACCCGCCGCGATGACGGCACCTATGTGCGCTTCGACCGCAACGCGATCGTGCTGATCGACGCGGAGAACAACCCCAAAGGCACGCGCATCTTCGGCGCCGTCGCGCGCGAGCTGCGCGAGCGCAACTTCATGAAGATCATCTCGCTCGCTCAGGAGGTCGTCTGATGAGTCTGCATGTCAAGAAGGGCGACACCGTCAAGGTTCTGGCGGGCAACGACAAGGGCAAGCAGGGCGTCATCAAGCAAGCCCTGCCGCGCGATGGTCGTGTCATCGTCGAGGGCATCAACCTGCGCTGGAAGCACAAGAAGCCCACGCAGCAGAACCCCAAGGGTCAGCGCATTCAGGAAGAGTGCTCGATCCACGCCAGCAATGTCGCCCGCGTCGGCGGCGGCGCCGAGCCGGCGGGCAAGAAGTCCAGCGCGGGCAAGAAGTCCAGCGCGGCCCAGAAGTCCAGCGCGGGCAAGAAGTCCAGCGCGGCCCAGAAGTCCAGCGCGGGCAAGAAGTCCAGCGCGGCCCAGAAGTCCAAGAAGGCGGCCAAGTAGCGGCCCACCAGGAACTCTTATGGCACCCCGTCTCAAGGAAAAGTACGCCAACGAGGTCAAGGCGAAGCTGCGCGAGCGCTTTGGCATCACCAATGACCACGCTGCGCCCCGGCTCGTGAAGATCGTCGTCAACATGGGCATCGGCAAGGCCGTCGAGAACAAGGCTCGCGCCGAAGCTGCCGCCAAGGACATGGCGATGATCACGGGTCAGACCCCGACCATCCGCAAGTCGCGCGAGGCGATCAGTGCCTTCAAGCTGCGCGAGAACATGCCGATCGGCTGCGCGGTGACCCTGCGCGGCGAGCGCATGTGGGAATTCGCGGACCGTCTGATCTCGATCGTCCTTCCGCGCATCCGCGACTTCCGCGGCGTGAAGGATCGCCTCGACGGTCGCGGCAACTACACCCTCGGCCTGGCCGACCAGACCGTGTTCCCGGAGATCGAGCTCGACAAGATCGAGTTCGCCCAAGGAATGGACATCACCTTCGTGACGACGGCGGGCACCGACGAGCGTGGCTACCACCTGCTCAAGGAACTCGGCATGCCGTTCGTCCAGAAGGATGCTGGTGAAAAGAAGAAGAAGAAGTCCGCCGAGGAGAAGGTGAGCTGACCCATGGCCAAGACCTGTCTCGTCATCAAGAGCAAGCAGACGCCGAAGTTCTCGTCTCGGCGTTACAACCGCTGCGGCATCTGCGGTCGTCCGCGTGCCGTGTATCGCAAGTTCGGAATTTGCCGCATCTGCCTGCGCGAGAAGGCGCTCAAGGGCGAAATCCCGGGCATGCGCAAGGCGTCGTGGTAGGAGCCACAATCCGATGATGACCGATCCGATCGCAGACCTCCTCACCCGCGTGCGCAACGGCAATGCCGTCGGCGCAAGAACGGTGACCATGCCCGCCTCACGCATCAAGGTGGGCGTGGCGCAGATCCTCAAGGAAGAGGGTTTCGTCGACTCATACGAGGTGGAAGAGGGTTCGCCCTCGAGCACGCTCACGATTCGCCTCAAGTACGGCCCCGACGGCGAGAAGGTGATTCGCAAGCTCGAGCGCATCTCCAAGCCGGGCTGCCGCGTGTACAGCAACGCCAAGGACATCCCCTCGGTGCTGCGGGGCCTCGGCGTCTACATCCTCTCCACCAATCAGGGCATCGTGTCCGACCGGACCGCGCGCACGATCAATGCGGGCGGCGAGGTCCTCTGCAAGGTGTACTAGCCATGTCCCGCGTAGGAAAGCAGCCCGTGGTCATCCCCGCGGGCGTCGAGGTGAAGGTCGAGAGCGGCAAGGTGCGCGTGAAGGGCCCGAAGGGCTCGAACGAGTTCCCGGTGCGCTCGGACATCAAGGTCTCGACCGATGGCAAGCTGGTGACGGTCGAGCGCGTGGGCGAAGCGCGCGAGACCCGCGCCATGCACGGGACCATGCGCGCGCTCATCGCGAGCATGGTCGAGGGCGTCACCAAGGGCTTCCAGAAGGAGCTCGAGGTGGTGGGCGTCGGCTGGAACGCCGCCGTGGCGGGCCGCAAGGTCGTGCTCTCGGTCGGTTTCTGCCAGCCCGTCGAAATCGTGCTCCCCGAGGGAGTCAACGCCGCCTGCCCGACCAACACGCTCATCGTGCTCACCGGCTACGACAAGCAGAAGGTGGGCATGACCGCTTCCCGCATCCGCTCGTCCCGCAAGCCCGAGCCCTACAAGGGCAAGGGTGTGCGCTACAAGGGCGAGTATGTCCGTCTCAAGGCTGGCAAGAGCTTCGGTAGCTGATCATGAAGGCCACGATCCTCAAGCAAGGGCGCCGTCAGCGCCGCAAGTGGCGCATCCGCGCCAATATCCGCCGCACCGCGAGCCTCCCCCGGCTCTCGGTCAGCCGCTCCGTCAAGCACATCTCCGCTCAGGTGATCGACGACGCGAAGGGCAGCACTTTGTGCGCCGCCACTTCGACGGCGAAGGCCATGGCCGATGCGCTCAAGGGCAAGAACAAGTCCGATCGCGCGCGCGTGATCGGCGCCGAGATCGCCAAGCAGGCGCTCGCCGCCGGCATCACATCCGTCGTGTTCGACCGCGGCTCGGCCCGCTTCCACGGGCGCATCAAGGCTCTCGCGGACGCGGCTCGCGAAGCCGGTCTCAAGTTCTAGGCTCTCACTCGCACCCCGGCCCAGCACACAAGCACGAGTTCTCGAGGAAGCACATGGAAGGCATTCGTTATCTGGACATCCGCGAGGTCGAGCAGCTCTCGACGCTGTCGGAAGTGCTCGTCCGCATCAACCGCTGCGCGGTGGTCGTCAAGGGTGGTCGTCGCTTCTCCTTCGCGGCGCTGCAGGTGTGCGGCAATCGCGACGGCGTGGTGGGCTTGGGCTACGGCAAGGGACCGCAAGTCCCCGGCGCCCTCGACAAGGCTGCGCGCGACGGTCGCAAGCACCTGATCCGCATCCCCGTGACCGACGGCGGCACCATTCCGCACGAGGTCGAAGCCAACTTCGGTGCCTCGCGCGTGCGCCTGATCCCCGCCTCGCCGGGTACGGGCATCATCGCGGGCGCCTCGGTGCGCGCGGTGTGCGAGATGGCCGGCATCAAGAATGTCCTCACCAAGTCCTACGGTTCGACCAACCCGGTGAACTCGGTCAAGGCCACGCTCGCCGCGCTGGCCCAGCTGCGCACCCGCGAGACGATCCGCGACCTGCGCGGCGTCGAAGTCTGATCTCCAACACCTCACCCCTCGACGGAAGCCAGCGATGAACCTCAAGACGGTCCAGGACAAGGGCGTCAAGCACCTGCAGCGCAAGCGCGTCGGTCGCGGCATCGGCAGCGGCCTGGGCAAGACCTCCGCTCGCGGTCACAAGGGCTGGGGCGCTCGCTCGGGCACCTCGCGCCGCCCCGGCTACGAAGGCGGTCAGATGCCGATCTATCGCCGCGTGCCCAAGCGCGGCTTCACGAACGCGCGCTTCCGCGTCGACTACACCGTGGTCAACGTCGAGACGCTCAACGCCTTCGAAGACGGCGCGACGGTCAACTTCGAGGCCATCGTCTCTCGCGCCCTCGCGTCCAAGGATGCCCCGCTGCTCAAGATCCTCGGTTCGGGTGAGCTCAAGAAGCGCCTCACAGTCCACGCCGAGAAGTTCAGCGCGACCGCCAAGGAGAAGATCGAGAAGGCCGGCGGCACGGTCGTTGTCCTGGCGACCGTGGGCGAGAATTGCGCCTCGGAGGGGCAGGCCTAGTGGAGAACCAAGGCGGCGCACTCCAGCTGCTCAAGGTTCCCGAGACGAGGCAGCGAATCCTCGTCACGCTCGGGCTCCTGCTCGCGTACCGGTTCGGCTTCCAAGTGCCGATCCCGGGCATGTCCCCGTCGTTTCTCCGCGAGGCTGCCCAGAACGCGAACCAGAGCGTGTTCGGTCTGATGAACGCCTTCTCGGGCGGTGACATCGGCCGCACCTCGATCTTCTCGCTGGGCATCATGCCGTACATCTCGGCCTCGATCATCTTCTCGATGCTCACCAAAGTGAGCCCGAAGATCGAAGCGATCGCCAAGGAAGGCGCCTCGGGCCAAAAGCGCATCAACCAGTGGACGCGCCTGCTCGCGGTCCCGATCGCGCTCATTCAGGCCCTGTTCGTCTACACGGGCGTGTTCCTGCAGTCGCCCAACATGATCGACTCGAGCATCGGCTCGGGAGTCAGCCTCGCCCTCGTCGTGATGCTCTCGCTCACGGCCGGCGCGATGTTCTGCATGTGGGTCGGCGAGCTGATCACCGAGTACGGCATCGGCAACGGCGCCAGCCTGATCATCATGGCCGGCATCTGTGCGGACATCCCGCTCGCGCTGTCCCAGATGGCGGGCCAGGTCGACTTCTACGACACGATCGTCTACTTGGTCGGCCTGTGGATCGCGATCGTCATCGTGATCGTCTACATCACCAAGGGCACGCGCCGCATTCCGATCCAGTACGCTCGCCTGACCAAGGGCCAGCGCGTCTACGGCGGCCAGAAGCACTTTTTGCCGCTCAAGATCAACATGGCCGGCGTCATGCCGATCGTGTTCGCCTCGATCATCTTCGTGCTGCCCGGCGTGCTGTTCGCGGCGCTCGATCTCAACTGGCTCGAGTCGGTGTTCAACGACCCGCGCGGCTTCGTCCACATCGTGCTCCAGATCACCCTGATCTTCGCCTTCTGCTTCTTCTGGAACCGACTGATGTTCCAGCCCGACCAGATCGCCAAGGACCTGATGGAACGCGGCTCCTTCATTCCGGGCCTGCGTCCGGGCCAGAAGACAGCCGAGTTCCTCGATCACACGCTGACGCGCATCACCGTCGTCGGCGCCGCGTTCCTCGCGGTGCTGTCGGTGCTGCCGGGCTTCGTCACGGCCAGCACGCCGCTCTCGCCGGCCATGGCCTACTTCCTCGGCGGCACTTCCGTGCTGATCGTCGTGGGCGTCGCGATGGACATCGTCGACAAGCTCAACGCGCAGCTCGTGATGCGCAACTACGAAGGTTTCATGAAGGGCAGCGCCAACGCCGCTGGCTGGACGCGCAAGTAGGACCCATGCAGACCGTGCTCATCCTGCTCGGCCCTCCGGGGGCCGGAAAGGGAACCCAGGCCGCGCGCCTGGCGGGGGCACTGTCGTCGCCGCATGTCTCGACCGGAGATCTGTTCCGCGAGAATCTCGGTCGGGGTACCGAGCTCGGTCAGAAGGCCAGGCAGTTCATGGAGTCTGGCCGACTCGTCCCCGACGCCCTGGTGATCGACATGCTGTTCGATCGCGTCGCCAAGTCGGACTGCAAGGCCGGCTACCTGCTCGACGGATTCCCGCGCACGGTGGCGCAGGCAGAGGCCCTCGACGCGCGCCTCTCTGGTGCCACGGTCCGCGCGCTGAACCTGTCCGTGGCCGACGCTGCGCTGATCGAACGTCTCACCGGGCGCTGGACCTGCAAGGGCTGTGCCCACATCCACCACGAGCGCTTCTCGCCGCCGGCCAAGGCCGGAGTGTGTGACAAGTGCGGTGGCTCGCTCTACCAGCGCGCCGACGACTCCCGCGAGGTGGTCGAGAAGCGCCTGTCGGTCTACCGCGAACAGACGCGGCCCGTCGAAGCTCACTATCGCGCCCGCGGAGTCCTCGCGGACCTCGATGGCAGCCGCACGCCCGATCAGGTTTTCTCGGCCATGCTCACCGCTGCCCAGGGAGGGAAGAGCTGATGGCCAAGGAAGAACCGATCACGGTGGAGGCCATCGTCACCGAGGCGCTGCCGAACGCCCGCTTCCGCGCCAAACTGGCGTCTGGGCACGAGATCCTCGCACACGTCAGCGGCAAGATGCGCATGCACTACATCCGCATCCTGCCCGGCGACAAAATCACGGTCGAGATGTCCCCCTACGACCTGACCAAGGGCCGCATCATCTATCGCGGCGATCGAAAGCAACGGAGTCCCCAGGAATGAAAGTGCGTTCCAGCGTTCGGCGCATGTGCGTCAACTGCAAGATCGTTCGCCGCCGCGGCGTCGTCTTTGTCATCTGCAAGGAGCCGACGCACAAGCAGCGTCAGGGCAAGTAAGGAGTACATATGCCCCGTCTCATCGGTGTCGACATCCCGCCCCAGAAGCGCCTCGAAATCGCGCTGACCTATGTCTACGGCATCGGCCGCGACACGGCGCAGAAGATCTGCGACGCGACGGGGCTCGACCGCGGCATGCGCTCGCGCGAGCTGTCGGAAGACCAGCTCGCGCTGCTCGCGACATACATTCAGAAGACGTATCCGGTGGAGGGCCAGCTCCGTCGCCAGATCGCTTCGAACATCAATCGCCTGCGCGAGATCGGCAGCTACCGCGGGATGCGCCACCGGCGCGGCCTGCCGGTGCGCGGCCAGCGCACGCGCACGAACGCCCGCACCCGCAAGGGTCCGCGCAAGACGGTCGCCGGCAAGAAGTCCGTGAAGGGAATGAAGTAACCCGCCATGAGCAAGGCAGCAGTAGTCAAGAAGAAGATCAAGCGCAATGTCGCGCGTGCCGTCGTGCACGTGAAGGCGTCCTTCAACAACACGCATGTGACCGTCACGGATGCCAAGGGCGATGCCATCGCCTGGGGCTCCGCCGGCATCGTCGGCTTCAAGGGCACTCGCAAGAGCACGCCCTTCGCCGCGACTCGTGCCGCGGAGCATGCCGCCCAGGGCGCGATCCGTCAGGGCGTGCGCGAAGTACTCGTCAAGGTTCGTGGCGCTGGGTCGGGTCGCGAGTCGGCGATCCGCGCTCTGTCCACTTCCGGTCTCAACATCCTCGCCATCGAGGATTGCACCCCGCTGCCGCACAACGGCTGCCGCGCCCGCAAGCGTCGTCGCGTCTAGTCCGCGCACAGGCTCACAAGGAAGAACACATGGGTCGTTACATAGAAAACAAGTGCAAGCTGTGCCGTCGTGAAGGCATGAAGCTGTTCCTCAAGGGGCAGCGCTGCTTCACGGACAAGTGTGCCGTCTCCCGCCGCGATTATCCGCCCGGCGTTCACGCTCAGAAGCGCGCCAAGGTCACGGACTACGGCGTTCGCGTGCGCGAGAAGCAGAAGCTCAAGCGCATCTACGGCGTGTGGGAGAAGCAGTTCAAGATCTACTTCCACGAGGCCGAGCGCATGAAGGGCAACACGGGCGAGAACCTGATGGTCCTGCTCGAGCGTCGCCTCGACAACGTCGTGCTCGCCGCGGGCTTCGCCCTCTCGCGCAACCACGCGCGTCAGCTGGTGAACCATGGGCACTGCGTGGTCAACGGTCGCTTCGTCGACGTTGCGTCGTTCAGCGTCCGTCCCGGGGACATCGTCTCCGTGCGCAAGAAGGAGTCGGTCCGCAAGCAAGTCGCCGACGCCCTCGAGATCAACAAGTCGCAGCCCGTTCCGGCTTGGCTCGAAGTCAACCGCGACAACCTCACGGTTCGCGTTGCGACGATGCCCAAGCGCGAGGATGTGCCGCATCCGATCCAAGAACAGCTCATCATCGAGCTCTGCTCGAAGTAGCGCTTTCGCCACCGTTCGCAAACACCGCAGGCTCCCTACAGGACCCCACGCATCATGAGAATTCGTTGGCGCAACTTCGAACTGCCCAGCAAGGTCGTTCCCGACAAGGCGACCATGACCAAGGAGTACGGCCGATTCGTCGTCGAGCCGTTCGAGCAAGGCTTCGGTCACACCATCGGCAACGGCCTGCGCCGCGTGCTGCTCTCCTCGATCGAGGGCACCGCGGTCACCGCCGTGCGCATCGAGGGTGTGGCTCACGAGTTCGACTCGCTCACCGGCGTGCTCGAGGACGTGACGGACATCATCCTCAACATCAAGCGACTGCGCATCCGCCACGATGGCAACGATCCGATCACCTGCCGCATTCAGAAGAAGGGCAAGGGACCGGTCACCGGGGCCGATGTGCAGTGCCCGGGTGACGCCAAGGTCGTCAGCACGGATCTGCACCTGCTCACGCTCACGGGCGATCGCGAGTTCAAGATGGAGCTCGACATTCGCAAGGGCCGCGGCTATGTGCAGGCCGAGGAGAACATGGTCGACAAGAACCAGCTGGGAACGATCCCGGTGGACTCGATCTACTCCCCGGTACACCGCGTGCGCTACTCCGTCGAGGCGACGCGCGTCGGCAAGTTCACGAACTACGACCGTCTTGTGATCGAGGTCTGGACCGACGGCTCCGTCGCGCCGGACATGGCGCTCACGGAAGCGGCGAAGATCTACCGCAAGCACCTCAACCCCTTCGTGCTGTTCGAGTCCAGCCGCGACGAGTCGCCGCTGGCCGAGGAGCCGAGCGCTTCGCCCTACGCGGAGCGCAGCCGCGAGACCGGCAAGTCCTCGGCCGTGCTGACGGCGTCCGTGGCGGAGCTCGAGCTCTCGGTGCGCGCGAAGAACTGCCTCGACGGCGCCAACATCACCACCATCGGCCAGCTCGTCTCGATGAGCGAGACCGATGTCATGAACCTCAAGAACCTCGGCAAGACATCGCTCACCGAGATCAAGAGCAAGCTCGTCGAGCGCGGCCTCTCGCTCGGCATGAACACCGGCAACTAGACCGCGCCGCGGTCCCAACCTGAGAACGAACCGCCATGCGTCACGGACGAGCAGGCAACCACCTTTCCCGCACCACAGCCCACCGGGATGCGATGATTCGTAACTTGGCGGCGAGCTTGATCGCTCACGAGCGCGTCAAGACGACGCTCCCGAAGGCCCGCAATCTGCGCCCCTTCGTGGAGAAGCTCGTGACCCTCTCCAAGGAAGCCACGATCCATCGTCGCCGACTGGTGCAGTCGCGCCTTGGCGACAGGACGGCCACCAAGAAGCTGTTCGAGGTCATCGGACCGCGCTTCAAGGATCGTCCGGGCGGCTACCTGCGCATCCTCAAGAGGGCCAAGCGTCGCCTCGGTGACGGTGGCGAGCAGGCGATCATCGAGTTCGTCGAGCGCACGCCGAAGCAGGACGCCGCCGCACCGGCCGCTGCCGCCGAGGCCAAGGCGCCGGCGAAGAAGCAGACCGGCAAGGCCGGCGCCGGCGCGTAGTCGCTTTTCCGAGCAGCTCGACAAAGTTGGAGCTGGCCGCTCGCGCCGACGCGTGCGGCCAGTTCTGTTTTTCCCGCTCGAGTTCTCCTTCCCGACGCGAGCCCCCGGGCGCTCGCGCCCTGCGCGCGTCGCGCGCCTAGAGCCGCGCGAGTCGCATCCGGCCCTTGCCGAGCAGGCGGTCGACCTGTTCGGCGAGCTCGGCCGAGATGCGCACATGGCAGTCCGCGGCGGTGCGCACGCGGCGGATGGAGCCGTCGGTTCCGCGCACCTGAAGGTAGACCGGTCGGCGTCCTACATGGCGCCGCAGCGTGTCCCGCAGCGGCGTCAGCAGATCCTTGTCCTCGGGCTCGATGTGGACGATCACGCCGCCCTCGAAGCGCGCGAGCGCCTCCTCGATGGTCAGTACATCGCTGAGCAGCAGGCCCGGCTCCTCCGCGCGCTCCTCGACCTTGCCGCGCACGATGACCACCGTGTCCTCGACCAGCTTGGCCTTGTGCTGCTCGTAGGCCTTGGGAAAGACGGTGACATTCACGCCACCTTCGAGGTCCTCGAGTCGCATGCGGCCCATCTTCTGGCCCGCGAGCTTGCCGTTCTTGACTACATTGACGGCAAGCGAGACCACCAAGCCAGCGATCTGGACTTCCGTCTCGCTCGAGCGCTCGCCGAGCTGCGCGGTGGTGGCGCTCGAGAGCAGCGCGAACAGGCCCGCGCGCTCCTCCAGAGGGTGACCGGAGAGGTAGAAGCCGAGCGCTTCGCGCTCAGCCTTGAGCGTGTCTGTGGTCGACCAAGCCTTCGAGCCGTCGATGCCGTCGCCCGCGGTCGGCGCCGCGCTCGCGTGCGCGGCCGGCGCGGGAGCGCCGAAGAGCGAGCCTTGGCCCGAGCGGCGGTCTGCGGCCGCGCGCTGCGCTTCGGTCATCGCGACATCGAGGGAGGCCAGCACGGCGCCGCGATTGTGTCCCGTGAAGTCGAAGCCACCGGCCTTGATCAGCGTCTCCCAGCACAGCTTCGGCACCTCGGCGGGATCGCACTCGCGGCACAGCTCGTGCAGCGAGAGGCTTGCGCGCCGCTCCGCCAGGCGCTGGCGGGCCTCGAGCAACGCCCCAATCGCGCGCTCGCCCGTGCCTTTGATCGCGCCGAGGCCGTACCGGATCGATTGCTCCTCGGGGACGAAGTGCCAGCGAGAGTGCCGCAGATCCGGCGGCAGCACCGTCACGCGCGCGCGCCGCGCGTCGTCGACGAGCGCCTTGACCTTGTCCGATGTTTCCATTTCGCAGGCCAGGTTGGCCGCGAGGAACTCGACGCGGTGGTTCGCCTTCAAGTAGGCGGTCTGGTACGTGATCAGCGCGTAGGCCGTCGAGTGCGACTTGTTGAAGCCGTAGCCGCCGAACTTGACGATGTTGTCCCACAGCTCGCGCGCGTCCGCTTCGGGGCAGCCGTACTTCACCGCTCCGGCGACGAACTGCGCGGCGAATTTCTCCATGATCTCGGGCTTCTTCTTGCCCATCGCCTTGCGCAGGTTGTCGGCTTCGTTGAGCGAGAAGCCGCCGAGCGTGCTCGAGATGAGCATGACCTGCTCCTGATAGACGATGCACCCGTAGGTGTCGCGCAGGATCGGCTCGACCGAGGCGTGGGGGTAGCTGACCTTCTCTTCGCCGTGCTTGCGGCGCGTGAACATCGAGTCCATGCCGGACTCGAGCGGACCGGGTCGATAGAGCGCGAGCACGGCGATCAGGTCCTCGAAACGGTCGGGCTTGATGCGCGCGAGCAGCTTGCGCATGCCCTCGGATTCGAGTTGGAACACGCCGAGCGTGTCGCCGGCCGACAGCATCTGGTAGGTGCGCGGATCGTCGCAGAGGTGGTCGAGATCCGGCGGCCTGATGCCGCGCGCGCGCAAGTACTCGAGCGTGCGCTCGAGGATCGTCAGCGTGCGCAGGCCGAGGTAGTCCATCTTGAGCAGCCCGAGCTCCTCGAGCTGCGGCGCGGGCCACTGGGTGACGATGTCCGCGTCGTGCCGCGCGAGCGGCACATAGTCCATGATCGGTCGGTCGGCGATCACGACGCCGGCGGCGTGCGTCGAGATGTGACGCGCCATGCCCTCGAGCTTGGTCGAGAACTCGAACACCTCTGCGAACTGCGGACTCTCGTTCTTGATCGCGATGAGCTCAGGGTCCTTCTCGAGCGCCTCCGCCAGCGAGGGCGCGTTGGGGCCCGCCTGAATCTTCTTCGCGATGCGGTCGATGTCCTTGAGCGGCACATCGAGCACGCGGCCGACGTCGCGCACCACCGTGCGCGACGCCATCGTTCCGAAGGTCACGATCTGCGCGACATACTCGTCGCCGTACCGTCGGCGCGTGTAGGCGAGGACCTTCTCGCGGCCCTCCTTGCAGAAGTCGATGTCGATATCGGGCATCGACACGCGCGCGCTGTTCAGGAAGCGCTCGAACAGGAGGTCGTACTTGAGCGGCTCGACCTTGGTGATGCCGAGCACATAGGCGACCACCGCGCCCGCCGCCGAACCGCGGCCAGGGCCGACCGGCACACCGTTTTCGCGCGACCAGCGGATCAGGTCCCACACGATCAGGAAGTAGGAGACGAAGCCCATCTCTCGGATGACCTTCTTCTCGTACTCGAGCCGCTCCCGCGCCGCGGCGTTGTCTGTGCCGTACAGGCGCCGCAGGCCCTCGTCGCACAGCCGATCGAAGAGCTCGTCGGGGCTCTCGCCGGAGTCGGAGCGGAAGGCCGGCACGCGGTACTTGCCCATCTCGATCGTGAGATCGACCTGCGCGGCGACATCCATGGTCGCCCTCACGGCCTCGGGCATGTCGCGGAAGATCTCGCCCATCTGCGCGCGGCTGCGGAAGAAGAGCGAGTCGGTGTCGAAGCGGAAACGCTTCTCGTCCGAGCGCTTGGCGCCGGTGTTGATGCACAGGAGCACGTCCTGCGCGTTGCAGTCCTCGTGTCGCAGGTAGTGGATGTCGTTGGTCGCGACGATCGGTATCGCGGTGCGCTGGTGCAGGCGCCACAGGGCCTCGTTGGCCTTGTCTTGGATGTCGATGCCGTTGCGCTGCAATTCGAGCCAGAAATGCTCCGGTCCGAACAGGTCGCGGAACTCGCTGGCGACATCCTCGGCCTGCTTCTCGTCGCCGCGCAGGAAGAGCTGGTTGACCTCGCCGGCGAGGCAACCCGAGAGGCACGAGATGCCGGCCGCGTGGCGCGAGAGCAGCTCCTTGTCGATCCGCGGGCGCGTGTGCAGGCCGTTGATGTAGGCCTCGGAGCACAGCTTGATCAGGTTGCGGTAGCCCTCGTGATTGCGCGCGAGCAGCGTGAGGTGGTGGTAGCCGTTCTCGTTCTTGTTGTGCGGCTGTAGGCGCGAGCGCTTGGCGATGTAGACCTCGCAGCCGAGCAGCGGCTTGATGTTCTGCGCGCGCGCCTTCTGGTAGAGCTCGATCGCGCCGAACATGTTGCCGTGGTCGGTCAGCGCGATCGCGCTCTGAGCGTCGTCCACGCAGGCCCGCACGAGGTCCTCGATGCGGTTGGCGCCATCGAGCAGCGAATACTCGCTGTGCACATGCAGGTGAACGAAATCCGGTGCCGACATGGGGAGCTCCGCGCGCGGTTGGGAGCTGGGGCAAGGGTAGCGCGGGCGCGCTGCGCCGTCGCGGCGCAAGCGGGCCAAAAACAGGCCGAGAATGGAGCGCGGCGAGCCCTGCAGGGACTTGCCCTGGTGCGTTCGAGCGCGCGCGCTGCGGCTAGGCGCCGATCAACTGCTGCAGCACGGCCTTCTGCGAGTGCAGGCGGTTCTCTGCCTGCTGGATCACGAGGCTGCGCGGGCCGTCGAGCACGGCGTCGACGACCTCGAGGTTGCGGCGCACGGGCATGGCGTGCATGAGCCTGGCGTGGTCGCCCAGCGCCATGAGCTTGTCGTCGATCGTCCAGCCACTCGCGCGTGAGCGACGGCTCGCCGCGAGCGTCGGGTTGCCGTAGTCCTCGAGCGCATGCCACGAGCGCGCGTAGACGACATGGGTGCCGCGCACGCCATCCTGAGCGTTCGAGCAGCTTTCCACGCTGGTTCCGCTCGCGCGCGCGGCCTCGCGCGCCTGCGAGAGAATGTCGCCGTCGAGCTCGTATCCCGCGGGGTGCGCGATGCGCACATGCATGCCCTGCGCGACCGCCGCGAGCATCAGCGAGTGCACGGCCGCGGGGCTGGCCGCCGTGGGGGACTGGGTCCACACGAACGAGAGCTTGCGCCCGCGCAGGTCGCCGAGCGTCTCGCGCAGAGTCATCAGGTCCGCGAGCGCCTGCAGCGGATGCCACAGCACGCTCTCCATGTTGATCACGGGCACGCGCGCGTGCCGCGCCCAGAGCCGGATCTCCGTGTCGCGTCGATCGACTTCCCAGCTCGCGCCCACGGGCTTGGGACGAATCGCGAGCGCGTTCGCGTAGCACGAGAGCACGGCGGCCGCGTCCTTGACATGCTCGGGAGCGCGTCCGTCCATGATCGTGCCCTCGGCGGTCTCGAGCTCCCAGAAGTCGCTCGCCGCGGAGAGGTTGATCGTGTTGCCTCCGAGCTGCGTCATGGCGGCCTCGAACGAGGTGCGCGTGCGCAGCGAGCCGCGGAAGAACAGCAAGCCGACGGTCTTGCCCGAGAGACTCGCCTTGGCTGGGCGGTTCTTGAGCCGCATGGAGAGGTCGAGGAGGTCGGCCACCTGCCCGGGGGCGAGGTCGGTCAGGCTGATCAGGTGGGAGGGAGCGCGAGGTTCGGCCATGACGCAAAGCCTACTCCCCTGCGCGCGTGAGTCCACGCGGCGAACGAAGCTTCACGGACCTTGACAGCGGCTGCGCCGCTCACTACAAGTTTCCGCCCCTACGCACCCATAGCTCAATTGGATAGAGCATCTGACTACGGATCAGAAGGTTGAAGGTTCGAGTCCTTCTGGGTGTACCAGCACAAGCCTCCGGCGTGGCGAGCGCCCCGCTCCGGAAGCAAGCTCCTCCTACGGCCGTGACCTGCTGACATACGCTCCATGGAACGAGACGGATCCGCTGCGGATCGCTCGCTTGGGAGCGTGAAGGTGGCGAGCGATCGCGAGGGGCTGGAGCTCGCTGTGGTCGAGGCCCGCGCGGCCCTCGCCCTCGACGAGGTCCCGGTCGGCGCGATCGTCGTGATCGACGGACTGCTCGTCGCTCGCGGCCACAACCGGACTCGCACGGACTGCGACCCCACGGCTCACGCCGAGGTGCTCGCGCTCCGCCGGGCGGCGGCGGTGGTCGGAGCGCAGCGGCTCGTCGGTGCGACGGTCTACACCACGGTCGAACCTTGCTTCATGTGCGCCGGGGCCCTGTCCCACGCACGGGTGGCTCGGGTAGTCTGGTCGGTGCGTGATCCAAAGTTCGGCGGCGTGATCTCCCTCGGGAACGTGCTGACCGACCCGCGGATGAACCACTGCTGCCAGACCGCAGAGGGCGAGTGCGCCGACGAGGTGCGCGCGCTCCTGCGCGGGTTCTTTGAAGACAAGCGCCGCAAGGCGCGTGAGAGCACGAACACGCCGGATTTGTCCTAGGACGGGTCCGGCGCGGCGGAGAGATGGCGGAGCGGCTGAACGCGCCGGTTTCGAAAACCGGTGTGCCTGCAAGGGCACCGGGGGTTCAAATCCCTCTCTCTCCGCCATCTTCCTGTCCACGCTCCCTGTCCACGGGCGGAGAGGTGACCGAGCGGCTGAAGGTGCACGCTTGGAAAGCGTGTGTACGTCACAAGCGTACCGCGGGTTCGAATCCCGCCCTCTCCGCCACCTCCTCGGAGGTGGCCTCGCGCGCTGCCTCGGGTGAACAGCCGCCCGAGCTGGTCTTCCTCCTCGCGCGCGCAAGTGGGTTCGGTCTGCCGCGACGGGCCGGTACGAACCGGGTCAGGTCGGGAACGAAGCAGCCCTAAGAACGCGGGTCCCGAGTGCGGCAGCCCGGACCCACTTGCGCGCGCGAGGTTTTCCTCCGCGCCCCATCGCACGCTGCCCCAGCGCCTGGTGAGGTGCCGTCGTGGAGCGCGCGTCGCACGCTAGGATGGCTTCCATGTCCTACCTCGTGCTCGCGCGCAAGTACCGGCCCCGCACCTTCCTCGAGGTGGCGGGTCAGGAGACGGCGATGCGCACATTGCAAGGTGCGATCGCGGAAGAGCGCGTCGGCCACGCGTACCTCTTCTGCGGGCCGCGCGGCACGGGCAAGACCACCACCGCGCGGATCCTCGCCAAGGCGCTCTTGTGCGAGCGCGGCCCGACCGCCGAGCCGTGCCTCGAGTGCGCCCAGTGCAAGGACACGGAGAGCGGCGCCAACATCGATGTGATCGAGTTCGACGCGGCTTCGAACACCGGCGTCGACGACGTGCGCATGCTGAAGGAGGCCGTCGGCTTCGCGCCGATGCGCGCGCGCTACAAGGTCTACATCATCGACGAGGTTCACATGATGTCGAAGGCGGCGTTCAATGCGCTGCTCAAGACGCTCGAGGAACCGCCGGCGCATGTGAAGTTCCTGTTCGCGACGACGGAGCTCGACAAGGTGCTCGAGACCGTGCGCTCGCGCTGTCAAGTCGTGCGCCTGTCGCTGATTTCTGAGCCGCGCATCGCCGCGCACCTCGAAGCGGTGCTCGCCAAGGAGGGCATCGCGCCCGAGCCGGGCGTCACGGCCGAGCTGGCGCGCTTCGCGCGCGGCTCGCTGCGCGACGCGCTCTCGATCACGGATCAGCTGCTCGCGCTCGTCGGCGATCGGCCGACGGTCGAGGATGTGCGCCGCGTTGCGCCCCAAGGTGGCGCCGAGCAGGTGGAGCGCATCCTCGCGCTCGTGGAGAAGGGCGAGCGCGCGGCGCTGCTCTCGGTCCTGCCGCGCACCGATGGGGGAGAGGCGGAGCTCTGCGGAGCGTTGCTCGCGCACCTGCGCCTGGGGCTCTTGTGTCTGCTGTGCCCTGCCGACGCCGCGCTCCACGAGCCGGATGCGGAGCTGCGCACGCGGGTCGCCGAACGCGCCAGGCGGCTCGGCCCGGATCGACTCCAGCTGTGGCTCGAGGAGTTGCTGCACGCGCGCGAGCGCATGGAGTTCCTGCCGCAGCAGGCGCGCATCGTGCTCGAGGTCACGCTGCTCGACCTGTGTCGTCCGGAGACGACCTTGCCGCTCACGCAGCTCGAGCAGCGCTTGATGGCGCTCGAGGCGCGGCTCGCCTCGGGGGCGCCGCCCCGCCCTCCGCTCGCGCCGGCGCCTCCTAGCGCACCGCCGGCGCATGTGAGCGCTGCGGCCAGCGAGTTGCCCCCGCCCGCGGCC
>Ga0194128_10001361_pt1 | contig 42530 bp, 40 predicted proteins | sample TA2KigCa65mmetaG_FD_148650 | JGI IMG/M metagenome (GOLD analysis project Ga0194128, IMG submission 148650) | Freshwater microbial communities from Lake Tanganyika, Tanzania - TA2015037 Kigoma Deep Cast 65m | ecosystem: Environmental > Aquatic > Freshwater > Lake | place: Tanzania: Lake...
AAGTGTCTGGATGTCTCGCTGGCCACCACCACATATTCGAACTCGCTTTGGTCAAGAGCTATTGCGAGCGATTTGAATTCGGCGTCCGGCGCGTGGGCCGAGATCAGCGCAACATGGTGCCCGAGACTCTCAAGAATCTTTCGATGTCGCAGCCCGATCGAACCACCACCGACCACCGCGCATTTCACTGCAGTTCCTGGGGCCACTCTCGCTGCGCGCGTTCGAGTTCGTCGAGTCGACCGATATCCACCCAGTATTCGTGCAGGGGGAACGCCGCGGTTCGATGACCGTTCGCCGAGAGTTTGGCGAAGTGGGTCGGCATGTCGTAGAGCGTGTCGCGCGGAATATCGGCCAAACCGTCGGCGCTGATCACGTAGATTCCCGCGTTGACGAGGTGTCGTTGCGTCGGTTTTTCTTCGACCCCGACGATTTGCGTGCCGTCGATCTGCACGACCCCGTACGGAATCTGGTAGTGGTCTTCGCGCACGACCATTGTCGCTATGGCGTTTTCACGCTCGTGAAAGTCGAGCAATGCATCGACCGAGATGCGCGTCAGAAGATCTCCGTTCATCACCACGATCGGCGCGACGACACCCTTGGGCAGAAGCGAGAGTCCGCCGGCGGTGCCGAGCCTCGACTTTTCGTTGAGATATGTGATCTTCGCACCAAGTTGCGTGCCGTCCCCAAAATAATCGGTGATGATTGTGGCTTTGTAGTTGATCGAGATGAAGAAGTTGACGTAGCCCTGGTCGATGAACGACTGGATGATAGTCTCCAGAATCGGTTTGCCACCGACCTTGAGCATCGGCTTTGGCATGTCCTGGGTGAGGGGTTGCAGTCGTGTGCCGAGGCCACCCGCCATGATCACTATCGCGTTGGGTTTTTGATGTGCACCGATCAGATCGTCGACCGTCAGCACATCGACCACCTTGCCGTGCCGATCGAGCAACGGCATCTGATGAATTCGCTTTTCGCGCATCAATTTCAGCACCGCCGCCCGCGGGGTCGAGGCTGCGCTGGTGATCGGTTCCTTGCGCATCGCCTCGCCAGCCGTGGTATTCATGTCTTTGCCCGCCAAGATTGCTTTGCGAATGTCGCCGTCGGTCACGGTGCCGAGCAGTTTGTCGTTGTCGTCGACGACGAGGGCGATCTGCAGGCTGCCCTTGGTTATGGCCGCGATGGTTTGACGCAAAGACGCCGAACTAGAAACGAGCGCATCTCGCCAACTGGACATCGCCCTTATTCTAATTGTGTAGCGGGGTTACCCACGACGGTGGTTTCGCCCTTTACGTTGTGTCGCACCACGGCGCCGGCACCGACGATGCAATTCTGACCAACTTCGATTCCTTGGATGATCACCGCGCCGGCACCGACGAAAGTTCCGCGACCAAGTTTCACGCCGCCAGAAACTATTGCACCTGGCGAAACAGTCACGTGATCGGCGAGCAACACATCGTGATCCACTGACGCCCGCGTGTTGACGACCACGTTTTTGCCGACGCTTACCCTGTTTTGCAACACCGCGCCGGCCATGATCTGCGCGCTCGCATCAACAGAGCACTCTTTGCCGATCGATGCGGCGACATGCACCACGCCAATGAATTCGAAGCCGATTTTCGAGAATCGTTCAAAGATCTCGATGCGTCGCGAACTGTCACCCGTCGAACCAACGCCGTTGACCAGCCTCGTCGTCTTCGGATCGACGGATTCGAGAAACTCGTCGTCACCCAACACTTTGACGCCGAATACTTGCGAGCCCGGCGCGAGTTGGGCATCGAGAATTCCGTCGATCTGTTTTCCGGATGCCAAAAATGCATCGAGCACGACACGGCCGTGTCCGCCACCGCCGATCAAATATGTCTCAGATGATTTCATTTTTCGAGATGTCCCTCGGTGATCTTGTGCCGAGTATTGACCAATATTCAAACGGCGATCTTCCGCTGCCAGGTCGTTTTACGGCGATGTTCTCGACGGTGAACGGTTCGCCGGCCTTGATCGCGCGCGCGGCGACGAGGCTTCGGCGGGCGACGCTGATGTTTTTTGTCTCCGATGAAGTCGGTTTTTTGATCGAGTCTCCGAGAGCCTTTTCTAATTCGCGAATGTCGGCGACAAGCCGTTTGAATTCGACCGGTTCGAGCGACGCCCTGTGGTCGGGGCCGGGCAGATCGCGACTTGTCGTCAGGTGCTTTTCGATCACCTTGGCACCCAACGCCACGGCCGCCACTGCGAGGTGAATGCCCGCCGAGTGGTCTGAAAAGCCGATTCGACATTCGAATCGTTCGCCCATGGTTTGCATCGCCCGAAGGTTGATTTCTTCGGGGGCTGCGGGGTATTCGGTCGTGCAGTGCAACAACGTCACCCGCGATGTGATTGCCCGTTTGCCAGCCTCGCTGTCGAAAGATCTTTCAAACTGTTCGATCGAGGGTGGTTGCTTCGAGGTGAATGCATGGGCAACCACGCCGAGCGCCGAACGAATTTCATTTTCTGTGCTCATTCCCGTGGAGAGAATCAGGTGTTTTGCAGTTGATGCGACTTGATGCAAAAACGGGGCGTTGGTGAGTTCCCCCGAACCGACTTTTATCGTCTCAAGACCCAGATCTTGAACCAGGAACTTCAAACTCTCGTCGTCGAACGGGGTCGAAAGAAACTGGATCCTCTTGCTGGTGCAGTAATCGAAGAGTTCGCGCTGTTGGGGATGTGAAAGTTCGAGCCGTTTGAGCATCTGATATTGAGACTCGCTATTGCCCGTGTTGGCGATCTGGTATTGCGCCCTCTCGGCATCGTTCGTGACCAGATTTTCGGTGACGAACGACTGAAACTTCACGGCGTCGGCGCCGGCAGCGACCGCCGAGTCGATCAACGCCTTGGCCAGACCCACAGAACCGTTGTGGTTGACGCCCGCTTCGGCGATCACAAATGTGGGTTCGGGGTTCATCGGTTTGTTATCGCAGGTCGAAAAAAGTTTTTTGTGCGCCAAGATTCGCGGTTTTCAGAGTAGCGGCGATGGTTTTGGCGCAGTTGCCCGAGCCGTAGACGCCCGAAGTTTTCGCCGCCCGTTCGCGCCAGGTGGGCGACAGCGCAGTTTCGATCGCCGTCCTTATCCGCGCCTTGTCTGTCGGCACGTCGATAATCGAATCTGCTCGCAGTCGTCCGTCTTGGCGAGAACCGATATTCACCGTCGGCACGTGCAGAGCCGGAGCCTCGATGATTCCGCTAGATGAGTTTCCGACAACCAAGTCGGAGATTCTCATCAGGCTGAAATAGTTGACTTGACCGAGCGAGTCGTGCACCGATCGCCTCTTGGGGTCTTGCGCCACGAAATCGGCGATTCGTTTTCTGATTTCGGCGTTGCCCGGGTCGGCATTCACGCCGGTGAAGACGATCGTGCAATACGCGAAGTTTTCGAGAGCGGCCAGAACCTCCGATATCTCGCCTTCGCTCGAGACACCCGAGCGAGTGGTCGGATGAAAAGTCACGAGCAGAATCGGTTTTGTGAGTTTTAGGTTCAGAATCGACGCGAGCACCTCGCGAGTCACTGTCTTCGTCGAAATCGCGAGATCCACGCCGATTGCGCCAACATTGAAGACAGTTTCGGGTTGTTCACCAAGTTGAACAACGCGACGCGCATATTCTTGCGTCGCGACGAAGTGCAGAGCGGCCATTTTCGTTATCGCATGGCGGATGCTGTCGTCAAACGCACCATTGGTGACCTCGCCACCATGAATGTGGGCGACGGGAATCGACAAGATCATTGCCGCCTGGGCCGTGGCGAGAATTTCGTATCGGTCGCCCAAGACAAGCACCAGATCGGGTTGCAGTCTGTCCAACGCTTCAGACATTTTCGCGGTTGTTTCGGCCATCGCCCGAGCGACGCCGAGTCGGCTGTCGTCCGAAAGGTCGACCTGGATTTTTGCATCGGCCGTGAAACCGTCGCGTTCGATTTCTTCGACCGTCATTCCGTGCGCGGGCGACAAGTGGGCACCGGTCGCAACAAGTTGAAGTTGAATCTCGGGGTCGTCGCGCAAAAGCGAGATCACCGGCTTGAGCAGGCCGTATTCAGCCCGGGTTCCGGTGACCACGCAAATTTTTCGCGCGGTGTTCATGAACCCAGACCGTGTCGGGCGCTGCTCGGCACGTTGATCAGCGATTGAAACAGTTTGTCGGCGTTGGTCAGTCCGGCTCGCGGTGAATCTCGATACATCGGCAGGGTATGCAACAAGTTCCATGCCGGTCGGCAAAGAAAGCCGCCGTCTCGCGAGGCCCGCAAGAGTTCGTCGCGAAGTTTCAAGTTCGGCGAGTTCAATCGAATCGTGTTCAACCAATAGTTCGAGGTCGTGCCCGCTGGCTCGTGCACGAACGCGAAACTTTGCGCACCCTTGCAGGCTTCAGAGTACTTTTCGGCCAACACGCGTTTGGCCTTGAGAAAACTCTGCAGCCGCTCGATTTGTGCGCAACCCAGCGCCGCGTTGATGTTGGGCATTCGATAGTTGAAGGCCACAGCATCATGGATGTAGGCCCAGTCGTGGTTCTGTTTGGCGGTGGTGGCCAGGTGTCGAATTTGTCGCGCAAGGTCGGCGTCGTTGGTCAAAATCGCCCCGCCTCCGCCCGTGGTGATCGTCTTGTTGCCGTTGAAACTCAATGTGCCGCAGCGTCCGAATGTGCCGGTGTGTTTCGGCCCGACGAAACTTCCGATCGACTCGGCCGCGTCTTCGACCACGGGAATATTGAATTCATCGGCGAGCAAGACCAGTTTTTCGATTTGCATCGGGTGCCCGAATGTGTGCATCGGCACGATCGCCGCGATGCGACGATTGGTTTTCGAGTTGAAAACCGCGCCGTCACGAACCACGGCATTCTTTTCGAGATGCAGGCGCAGGGCGATCGGGTCCAGACCGAGCGATTTTTCGTCGCTGTCGGCGAAGTGGGGGGTCGCGCCGCAGTGGGCCACCGAATTCGCCGTGGCGACGAAACTCAGCGTCGGCACGATCACTTCATCCCCAGGACGCACTCCCACGGCGAGCAACGCCAGGTGCAGCGCCGCCGTGCCGTTGATTACGGCTATCGCGTGTCGTGCTCCCGTCGTTTCGACGAGAGCGGCCTCGAATTGAGTTATGTATTCACCGATCGAAGAGACCCAACCAGACGAGAGACACTTGGCGACCTTTTCGTGCTCGAGTTGACCGATGTTCGGTTCGTGCAGGGCGACCGGCGAACCCGAAGTTTTGCCGAGAACAGAATTCAGAACCGAAATGAACTCCTCTTTGGGTGATTCTGAAGTCGCCATCAAGTTAGATGTTGTAGCGATCAGCCTTGTAGCGCGACAAGTTTGCGGGATTCGAAAACCAATCGATCGTGTGCTTGAGTCCCGTCTTGAAGCCGTCGAGCCCCTTGAGTTTGGGTTGCCAGCCGAGATGCTCGGCGGCTTTGGTGATCGACGCGTGAAGGCGCTCGACTTCTGAGTTCTCGGGCCGCACCCTTTGTTCGTCATCGACCAACTTCAGATCGGCACCCATGAGGTTTGCGATCGTCTCGGCGGTCTCTCTTATTGAGATCTCAAATCCGCTGCCCAGATTTATCGTTTGTCCGATGACTTTGTCGCTGGTCGCGGCGGCCAAGAACCCAGACGCGATGTCGGCGACGAAAGTGAAGTCACGGGTCGGAGAAACAGAACCAAGTTTCACTTCGTGCTTGTTGGCGAGTTGGCTGATGATCGTCGGGATCACGGCGCGCGCGGATTGACGCGGTCCGTACGTGTTGAAAGGTCGAAGAATGCCGACCGGCAAATCAAACGAAGCGTGAAAACTCATGGCCAGTTGGTCGGCCCCGACTTTCGACGCCGCGTATGGAGATTGCGGATGCAACGGGTGCTGTTCATCGATTGGAACATATTGTGCGGTGCCATAGACCTCGCTGGTCGAAGTTTGCACGACCCGAGCCACTTCGTGCCGACGGGCCGCCTGCAGAATATTCAAAGTTCCCTTGATATTCGTATCTATATAGGTGTCGGGTGAGTGATACGAATAGGGAATGGCGATCAACGCCGCCAGATTGAGCACCACTTCCTGCCCGGCAACCGCCTGGTCGACGCCATGAGGGTCGCGAATGTCCCCGGCGAAAACGTCGATGCTGTCGCGAACTGACTTTTCTGATTCATCCAGCCAGCCCCAAGAGTTGAACGAGTTGTAAAGCACGAAGGCCCGCACTTCGTGGCCATTTTTCACCAGAGTTTCGACTACATGAGAGCCGATGAAACCGTCGGCACCGGTCACGAGAACTTTCACGGTTCAACTACCCAGCGATCCTGTGAGGGTCGAATACAAATATGCCGCGAGCAACGAAACGAAGAATGCCAGGCAAATTCCTGCGGCGAGGCTCGTCACACCCAGAAAGCCAGCCGAGCGCAGCGATTTGTCTTTGTTCGGATTCTTGTAGATATGCACGGGTCGTTTATCGACGCGAACCATCGCCGGCTTGAATTGCGCCCTTGTGCGACCACGACTCGCAAACCATGCGGCGATCGCACTCAGCACGATGATTGCAACAGACCTGACCGTAACATCAAAGACGGTGAGCGACATGAGCGACGACACAACCACGACTCTTTCCAGCGTATCGCCGAGCGCGACACCAGCACTCGCGCCCGAGCGAGCGACGGTGATTGCGCCGCGACATCGCAACATGTGGTGGGCGTTGCCGATGCTGACGATCGTTTGGCTCGTCACTCTGGCGATGATCATTTCCTCGAGTGTGAAGGTCGACTATTGGGAAGTTGCACCCGGCACGGCCGAGGATGTTGCATCACGGTTCTCGTTCGACAAAGAGGCGTTGAAAGAAGTCAAGCGTTATGAAACTTCGTCGCCGATTTTGTTCGTCACCGCCTACGGCTCAAAACTCACGGCTCTTGACGCGTTGGTTGGCGTGCTTGACCCCGATGTCGATGTCTTGACACGTGAAGAAAAATTCGGCGACACTACGCCGAGCGAGCAGCGACGACTGGGCTTTCAGGCGATGGCGACGGCCAAACAAATCGCCGAGTACGTCGTCCTCAACCGGCTGGGCTACGACGTTTCGATCGCCTATGGCGAGTTGATCGTCGAGCGACTTGTCTGTGAAGACAACCCACGGCCGCTGAGCGCGTGCCTGCAGATTGATCCGGGCGACACGATCATCGCCTTTGACGGCGTCAAGATTGAGTCGCTTTCAGATCTGATGCCGGTGATCGCCGATTACTCACCAGGTGATGTAGTCGAGATCACGATCAAACCGCACAAGAAAGAAACCACCGTCAAGAAAAGGGTCGAGTTGATCGCCAGTCCCGACGACGCAGACAGAACAATCATCGGTGTGTGGCCCGCCGATACCAGAAAGGTCGACCTGCCATTCGAAGTGGGGATCGATACGGATGCGATCGGCGGCCCGTCGGCCGGGCTCCCGTTCGCTTTGGCGCTGCTTGACGAACTGACCGCCGGAGAGTTGACCGGTGGGGTGAAGGTCGCCGCAACGGGCACGATCGATGGAGACGAGTCGGTGGGTGCGGTCGGTGCGTTGCGACAGAAGACTGTCGCCGTGAAAGCGAGCGGGGCGAAAATATTCCTGGTGCCGAGCGCTCAAACCGCTAGCGAAATCAGTGAAGCACGAAAAGTTGCAGGTTCGAAACTTCGCATCGTGCCCGTCGCGAATCTCACCGAGGCGTTGAAGGTTCTCGAGGAGTCGGGCGGCACGGTCATCGAGAATGACGCAATAGAACTCTGAAATGGGTTTAATCTTGGCTAATGGCGATTAGCTTCTCGAAACCTGACCCCTCATCGCCCGCCGCCGTCGGATCGGCTCAATTCAAGGTTGGACGCCGGGGCTACGACCAAGGTGAAGTGCGTGATTTTTTGCGGATGGTTTCGGCCGAGTTGGCCCGTCTGCAAGAGCGGGAGAAGTTTCTCGAAAGCGAGATGCGCGCGATGCAGACCCGCGGACTTTCAGATCCGGGGGTCTTGGACGAAGCCACGGCGACGACCCTGCTTGGCGAAGAGACGGCGCGCGTCTTGTCGGTTGCGCGGGAAGCGTCACAGCAGATGCGCGACAGGGCCGCCGAAACCGCCGAGCGAATGTTGCGCGAGGCCGCTGCCGAGGTGGCGCGATTGCGCGAAGAGGCGGAAGTCGAACTCTCTCGTCGGCGAAGTGATGCGTACTCCGACAGCGAATCTGAAATCGAACTTGCCAAACAACAGGGTCGAGAGATCGTCAGAGAGGCGCGGGCTTACCGTGAAAAACTTCTCGCCGAATTGTCGGACCGCCGCGAGTTGGCCCGACAACAGATCGAGGAGTTGATTCGTCACCGTGATCGATTGAAGACGGCCTTTGCCTTGGCCAACGAAGTGGCTAGCGGGGCCGTGGGTGACCTGACTGATTTTGACGTTGCCGCAGAAGAGTTTCATGAAGCGCTCAGTCCGTCGAATATTGTTCCGTTCGATCGCGAAAAGTTCGAAGATTCGATTGAGTCGCGGCCTGAACCCGAGTCGCAGCCCGAACCCGAGTCGCAGCCCGAACCCGAATTGACGGCTGCGCCGGAAACGAAACCTACGCCCGAGTCGCAGCCTGAACCCGAGTCGCAGCCCGAACCCGAATTGACGGTTGCGCCGGCAACGAAACTTACGCCCGAGTCGCAACCCGAACCCGAACCCGACGACGGACATCGGGCGAAAATCCTGCAGATGTTTGGTCGAACCTCGCGTCGAATACATCCCTCGACCGAGGTGCGTGCTGATGCGTCAGAAGACGAGAAAAATGAACCTGCCACGATCGAACCGCTGGTCAAGCCGGCAGCACCGAAAAAATCAAGCATTGACGACCTGTTCGCCAAATTGCGCGAGGCCGGCGCCGAGACGGTGGCGAGTTCGGTGAAGGCGACCAAGTTGACCCCAAAAAAATCGACCCCAAAAAAATCGACCCCGACCAAGAATGCAGTCAAACCAACCAAACCGATCGCGCCGATCGAACCGGACGCCAAGATGTTCGAGCAACGCGAAACTGCATTGTTGCCTATCAATGAAGCGGTGACGAAGAAAATCAAACGGACGTTGGCCGACGAAGAAAACTCGATGCTCAACTACTTGCAGTCAAGAAAGGCGCAGGTCGCCCTCGAAAAGGTTCTGCCCAGCGTCGACAATCAACTGCAGATTTATGTCGAATCCACGAGCAAAGAATTGATCGAAGCCGCAATGGCGGGGGCTCAGTCGCTTTCAAAGAGCCTCAAGTCTGATTTGCGCAAGAAGGTGAGCAACACGACGGTGATGCAGGTGATGGCCAAAAAACTTGCCGATGAAATCGTGTATCCGCTTCGTGAACGAATCCAAAAGTGCGTTGAGACGAGCGCGGGAGACGCCGCTGAAATGTCGACTCTCATCCGCGGTGTCTATCGAGAGTGGAAAATGCAACAGGTCGACAAGATTGTCGGAGATATTTCGCGTCTCGCCTATAGTCGCGGCGCATATCTGGTTCTCGAGTCGGGAACCAAGATTTGTTGGATGGTCGATCCCGACGGTCCGCCTTGCGCGGATGCCGAAGACAACTCGCTTGCCGGTGAAGTTGTGTGCGGCGAAAAATTCCCCACAGGACACGAACATCCCGTGATTCATTCGGGTTGTAAGTGTCTTGTGATTCCCGTGCCAAGATAGTCTTTTCCCCGTGCGGAACCCCTCCGACCTGCCCCGTAATCCACGCAACCCGCGATCGAGGGGTGGTTTTCGGCGCGGTTTCTTCAAACGCGGACGAACAGTCTGGTTGGTGATTCTGGCGGTATTCGTCGTCGGCGGAGTATCGGTGAGAAGCCTGGCGAGTTTTTATGTCGACGTTCTTTGGCACGACGTCGTCGGACGAACCGATGTGTTTTGGGGTGTCCTGACCACGAAACTCGTGTTGGGCGCCGTGTTCGTGCTGATTTTCACCTCGATCATGGTTCTCAACTTGTGGCTGGCCGATCGCTTGGCACCGACCGATGTGCCCGTCTCGCTCGAACAACGGGCCCTTGCCGGATATCGACAACTCGTGGCCTCGAGACGGTGGCTGGTGAGAATCGTCATTTCGCTGTTGCTTGGTTTGATGGTCGGCTTGCCCGCATCGGCACAATGGCAGGACTGGTTTTTGTTCTCGAACGCCGAATATTTCGACGTCAAAGACCCGTTGTTCAATCGCGACGTCAGCTTCTATGTTTTTCGACTGCCGTTCATCCAGTTTCTGATCAGCTGGTCGCTGGCTGCTCTGATTCTCGTCGCGCTCGTTACCTTCATCGCCCACTATTTGAATGGTGCGATTCAATTGCAGACCCAAGGCCGCCATGTGACCCCGCAAGCCAGGGCCCACATTTCGGTTTTGTTCGCGGCGATCGCCCTTTCGCGGGCGGTGGGTTATTGGTTCGGGCGATTTGATCTGACTATTTCGACCCGAGGTGTCGTGCAAGGCGCGACTTTCACCGATGTCAACGCCCAATTGCCGGCCACGAATTTGATGATTCTGGTTTCGATCGCCGTGGCGCTGCTGTTCTTGTGGAATGTCTGGCAGAAGAGTTGGCGGTTGCCGGTTTTGGCGACCCTGCTTTGGATCGTCGTGGCCTTGGTGGCGGGACAGATTTATCCGGCGGTGGTGCAGCGTTTTTCGGTGCAGCCGAATGTGAGCACGAAAGAACTTCCCTACATCGAGCGAAACCTCGATGCAACCAAGTCGGCGATGGGTTTAGATTCTGTCGAAGTCGTCAATGTCGAATACGAGCCGATCTCGGCGGCCGACGTAACCAACGACATCGAACCGCTCAAGGATGTTCGTCAACTCGACCCGCTGCAGATGCAGGATCGCTTCGTGTTGGATGAAGGTCAGACGTCGTTCTACGCGATTCGCGACCTGGATGTAGATCGATATGTGATCGAGGGGCGAGAGCAACAAGTTTTGGTTGCCGCCCGTGAGCTCAACACCGCGGGTATTCCCAACCGCACCTGGGTTTCGCGACATCTTTTGTATACGCACGGTTGCGGGTTGATCGTCGCCCCGGCCAGCCAGGTGACTTTGGACGGCCGTCCTATATATACGAGTATCAAGACCGATCGACCCGAGCTCTATTTTGGCGAGGGCCTTGATTCGTACGCGCTGGTCAAGACCGGTGAAGTCGAGCAGGCGTGCGCCGATGCGAAGGCGACCAAGTATTCGGCAAGAGGCGGCGTGGAGCTTTCGTCCCTGGTTCGACGCGTCGTGTTCGCCGTGCACTTCGGCGAGTTCAATTTGTTCGGTTCGGCCCTTGTCGATGAGCAATCGCAGATCATGTTCCTGCGAAATATCAAGGACCGAGTCGCCAAGGTCGCCCCGTTCTTGCGTTTGGATGCCGACCCGTATCCGATCGTGGTCGACTCAAAAGTCGAGTGGATTCTCGATGCTTTCACGATCACGAACAAATATCCATACGCCCAGCAGGCGAACATCGATCAACTGACGCTCGGCAGCGGTCTGAACACGAATTTCAATTACGTGCGCAACAGCGTCAAGATCACGGTCAACGCCTATGACGGCTCGATGAAGTTCTATGTGGTCGACGAATCCGATCCGATCATCAAAACTTGGCAGAAAGTGTTCCCGAAGTTGTTCACTTCGGTCGACCAGGCCCCGAAAGAGCTCGTTGCCCATTTCAGGTATCCCGAGGATTTGTTCAGGGTTCAGACGAATATCTACGGGCGTTACCAATTCGAAGACGCGACAATGTTTTTCAATCGCAACGCCGCGTGGAGCGTCGCCCAGGCACCGGCCATCGAACCCGAGGGTGTGACCGGCGTCGTCGCCTCCGGTGATTTCACATCAGATCTGAACGCCGCGAATACCGGCGAAGTGCGTGATGCCAGCGTGGCCCGATTCGAGCCCTACTTCACGATGTTCCACGAGCCGCGGTCGACCTCGGGTTCGGGAGTCTTCTCGATGCTTCGGCCCTTTGTTCCGTTCTCCGCCGACAACGCCCGCAAAGAACTCAGGGCATTCATGGTGGTTTCCAGTGACCCGAAAACTTACGGACAGTTGACCATCTACAAGGTGGGTGATCCGTTGCCCGAGGGCCCGGCGACCGTGGCGGCCGAAATCGGCAGCGACCCCGTCGTCTCGCAACAAATAACCCTGCTCGATCAACGAGGGTCGCGCGTAATTTATGGCGACCTGCAGATCATCAATGTCGGCAAGGGCCTCGTCTATGTTCGACCCCTGTTTGTGCGCCCTGACGACCCGAGCGCAAAACAGATTTTTGTGCGCAAGTTTTTCGCTTCATACAACAACAAGGTCGTGATGGCCGACAGTTTGACCGATGCGATCTCGAAATTGTTCGTCGGTTTCAAGAAAGATTTGGGCGACCGCGTCGATGACGGCTCGATCGATGTGGCGGCAGATACGTCGACCGGCCAGGGTTCAGATGCAGGCGCAACCACCACGACGTTGCCGACGAGCGGCGATACGACGACGGTTTTGAACACCCCCGCGGCACTGCTCGCGCGAGCCGAGCAACTGTTCGCCGAGGCCGATGCCGCCCTCGGAAGCACGCCGCCCGACTTTGCGCTTTATCAGCAACGTTTGGCCGAGGCGCGCGAATTGGTCAGTCGCGCCATCGCGCTGATTGGAAATTGAAGGTAATTGACGGTCGATTGGTCGCTGATCAGGTGCAGACAATTTGCTATCTGGATTTGCGCAGCTGTTCGACGATCTCGGCCAAATCCTGACGGAACGCAATTTCGTAGCGCGCCTGTTCGTTGGCGATCCTGGTTTGGTTTACCTTCAGTTGTTCTAGGGCTTCGCGCGAGGCCGACCCTTGCGTGGTTTTTGAGATTGTTTCGATTTCCCGCCCGAGTTCGTGCAGCTGATGCGACAGTTCAGTCGTCATCGCCGCGAGTCGATTGTCGATGATCGCAATTTTTTGGTCGAGTCCGTTCGTCGCCGCGGTGACCAGCGATAGCGCGTTTGTTCGTTTCGTCAGTTCGTTGCGCAATTCGACCAATTCGGCTTTCAAGATTTCTAGGTCAGACTGCTTCGCCTTCGGCATTCTTTTGAACAAAGACATCGCATCAGCGATTATGTCATGTCGCTGGTAGCCTGAGTGACACGACGCGGGGTGGAGCAGTCCGGTAGCTCGTTGGGCTCATAACCCAAAGGTCGTAGGTTCAAATCCTACCCCCGCCACCATTTCGCAGTAAATTTTTAATCATCACTCCCGGTGATCGAGGACCAATGAACAAACTTGAAAAAGTTCGTGCGATTCGTTCGAAGTTGCAAAGCGGCAAGACGAGCCTCGGAAGCTGGATGCAACTTGCCGATTCGAATGTCGCCGAAATCATGGGACGCGCCGGTTATGAGTGGGTCGCGATCGACATGGAGCACGGCCCCGTCTCGGTGAGTCAACTGCCCGATATCTTTCGGGCGCTCGAGTTGGGCGGCACCTTGCCCATGGCGCGGGTCGCCAGCCCGACGGTGATCAATTGTCGACAGGCACTCGATCAAGGGGCCGCCGGCGTCGTTGTTCCGATGATCTCGTCGGCCGAACAAATTCAGGCGATCATCGACGAGTGCCATTGGCCGCCCCGGGGTCGACGCGGTGTCGGGTTCCAGCGCGCGAATCTTTTTGGCCAAAACTTCGACGACTACATGCCCGAGTCGCAGGAATCGTTGGTCATCGCCCAGATCGAGCACGTTGATGCGGTCAACAACCTCGACTCGATAATCAAGGTCAGGGGTCTGGACGCGGTGATGGTCGGCCCCTACGATCTTTCGGCCTCGATGGGGATCACCGGAGACTTCGAGAACAAGAAATACAAAGATGCATTGGCAAAGATGCTCGAACTCTGCGCGAAACACAAGGTACCGTGCGGCATTCATGTCGTGCAGCCCGACCCGAAGATGCTTGATCAACGGGTGCGCGAGGGCTACACCTTCATCGCCTACGGAGTCGACACGGTTTTCTTGAACCACAGCGTGTCCGCGCCGAAGTGACGCAGAATTTAAACTGAGAAGATGACGACAGACGAGTTGAGGGTCGGCATCGCCGGCTACGGTGTCGTCGGAAAGCGCAGGGGAGACTGCGTCGAGCGCCACCCGAACCTGAAACTCGTTGCGGTTTGCGACCGTGTTTTTCACCAGGACGGTGTGCTGCCCAATGGCGTGCCGTATTTTCGAACCTACCGACAGCTGTTGCAACAGCAACTCGACGTACTGATCGTGTGCATGACCAACGACATCGCCGCCGAGGTCACCCGCGCGGGATTAGATCTCGGTTTGCACGTTTTTTGCGAAAAACCGCCTGGTCGAGACATGTCCGACATCGCCGGTGTGATGCGGACCGAGAAGAAGAACCCGGGATCGCGCCTGATGTACGGCTTCAACCATCGTTATCACGATTCGGTGCAGGATGCCTTGAGGATCATTCGCTCGGGTCGATTCGGCAACATCATCAACATCCGCGGCGTCTATGGAAAGTCGAAGTTGATCACCTTCAACCAAGCCGATTGGCGGGCAAAGCGCGAGGTCGCCGGCGGGGGCGTGCTGCTCGATCAGGGCATCCATATGGTCGACTTGATGCGGCTGTTCGCCGGAGAATTCGTCGACGTCAAGAGTTTCATCTCGAACGGCCATTGGGGTTACAACGTCGAAGACAACGCGTATGCGCTGATGCGCACCGCCGACGGGGTGGTCGCGATGCTCAACAGTTCGGCGACGCAATGGCGTCACCAATTCAGTCTCGACATCAACATGCAGCGTGGCGGCGTGATCTTGCGCGGCATTCTTTCGGGATCAAAGAGCTACGGCAATGAGACCATGACGCTGGTCACCGCCGATCCCGACCACGACAATGGTGATCCGAAAGAAGAACTGTTCGAGTATCACGACGATCCGTCGTGGGACCGCGAGATCGCCGAGTTCACGAGGAGCATTCTGGCGGACGAGCCCGTGCAAAGCGGCACCTCGCACGACGCATATCAAACGATGAAACTCGTTTACCAGATCTACTACGCCGACCCGGGATGGCGAGAACAATTCAAGATCGAAAACCCGGAGGCCAACAAATGAACCAACTCACGATCAACGATGTTCAAGGTCTGACCGTCGTGGCCAAGGAGCTCGTCGAGAAGGTCGGCAAAAAGTTCTTGCGCGCCAATAACGCCACCGCCAAGAACATCGTCGACCTGCAGGTGGGTGGTCGCGAGGTGAAACTCGAAGCCGATACTTTGTTGGAAAAGCCGTTGCTGAAGGAACTCAAGAACACGGGATACGCGATTCTCAGCGAAGAGACCGGCTATATACCCGGCAAGCACTTGCCCGGTTTGTTGTGGGTGGTCGATCCACTCGACGGCAGTTACAACTTCAGCCGAAGTTTGGGGCCGTCGATGATTTCGGTCGGGTTGTGGCACGACAACACACCCGTGCTCGGGGCGATGTTCAATCTCGCCACCAAAGAGACGATCTATGGTGGGCCGCGAATCGGCGCCCACATCGGCAACAAACAGATCACGGTTTCTGATCGCGCCGATCGCGGTCAGGCCACGCTCGCGACCGGTTTTCCGAGCAGGTTTCCGATCGATGATCCGAAAATGATGAACAGTTTCGCCGAAATTCTCACGACCTTCGGCAAGATTCGCATGATCGGTTCGGCGGCGGCCTCGTTGAGTTTGGTCGCGACCGGGGCGGCCGACGTCTACGCCGAACACAACATCATGTTTTGGGATGTCGCCGCGGGTTTGGCGATTCTCAACGGGGCTGGCGGAACTTTTCAACTCGAAGGGGTCAACCTGGTCGAGAACATTCACAGCGACCCGTGCACTGTCGTGGCGAGCAACAACAAGTTCGAAATCTCGGTGACGATGTTCGACAAAATGCGCGGTCTGGCGTGACTATTCTCGACACCGGCATAAAGATCGTGCGCAATGTCGGCCGCTTCACGTTCGGTCAGGGGGCCGTCTCGGGTGTCAAAGATTTGGTCGCCTCACGAAGAACCGACGACCACAAACACGCGGTGTTTTTGATCGACGACTATTTTCAGAAAATCACAGATACGGCGTCGAGCCTTGGCGCACTGCCCGGCGACTCGGTTCAATTCGTCGGCACCGTCGACGAGCCGACGACCCAAGGAATCGACGCGCTGGTGGCAAAGTTGCATGGTTCGGGTCACGACAAACCCGCGACAGTCGTCGGCTTTGGCGGCGGCATCACGTTGGACACCGCAAAGGCCGTCTCGAACCTGTTGACCAACGGGGGTCGGGCGGCCGATTACCAGGGCTGGGACTTGGTGCGGGTCGCGGGAGTGCACAAGATCGGTGTTCCGACGATCTCGGGCACGGGTTCCGAGGCGACGCGAACCTGCGTGATGACGAATCTGGACACGGGTCTCAAGTTGGGGATGAACAGCGATTTCACGGTGTTCGATCATGTCGTGCTCGACCCGAGTCTGACCAAGAGCGTGCCGCGCAACCAATATTTTTACACCGGCATGGACGCGTACATTCATTGCATCGAGGCCCTCGCCGGTTCATATCGAAACGCGATCGGTGACGCCTATTCGCGCGAGACCGTGAACCTGTGCCGCAAGGTTTTCCTGGGCGACGACATGATGAACGACGAACTTCGAAGCGACCTGATGGTCGCCAGTTACCTCGGGGGATGCGCGATCGCCACCAGTTATGTCGGCGTCGTGCACCCGTTCTCCGCCGCGTTGAGCGTGGTTTTCGGGTTGCATCATTGCGTGGCGAATTGCATCGTCTTGAACGCGATGCAAGATTTTTATCCCGGGGCCCATGCCGAATTTCGCAAGATGATCGAAAAGCAGAAGGTGACCCTGCCGAAAAATGTTTGCGCGAATCTCACCGACCAACTTCGCACCGATCTGATCGCCGCGACGATCAAGCACGAAAAACCCCTGACGAACGCGTTGGGCGAGAACTTTCGCGCGACGCTCACGGACGCGAGGATCATCTCGTTGTTCGAGAAGATGTAGAGATCCCTGGGTAAAATCTATTCATGCCCGGATACGAGTTGATCGGCGCCGAGGAACAGGCCGAAGTCGACGACATTTTCAACAACGGCGGAGTGTTGTTCAGGCACTCGTTCGACGCGATTCGACAGGATCGTTGGAAGGTTCGGGATTTCGAGCGGGCCTTCGCGAAATCATTGGGCGTGCCGCATGCCCTGGCCGTAACCTCGGGCACGGCGGCGTTGCGCGTGGCTTTGGCGGTATTGGATCTGCAACCGGGCGACGAAGTGATCACCCAGAGTTTCACTTTTGTCGCCACGGTCGAGGCGATCATCGAGTCGGGGGCGACCCCGGTTTGCGCCGAGATCGACGGCACGCTCAACCTCGATCCCCGGTCTTTGGCAAAATTGATCACGCCAAGGACGCGGGCGGTGATCGCGGTGCACATGCTGGGCACCCCCGCCGATCTCTTTGCGATCGACAAAATTTGTCGCGACAACAAAGTCGTGTTGCTCGAAGACGCAGCCTGGGGTTGTGGCGGCTCGCTCGACCAAATGCCCTTGGGCACTTGGGGACGCATGGGAGCTTTCAGTTTCGATTTCGCCAAGACGATGACCACCGGTGAGGGCGGAATGATCGTGTTTCAAGATGAAACCGACTTCAAAGCCGCCGCCGCATGGCACGACCACGGTCACGAAAACAACCCGACGGTGCCCCGTTGGGAGGACACGAGGGCCAGCAGCGGCTTCAATTTTCGGATGACCGAAATGCAGGGCGCGGTGGGTTTGGCCCAACTCAAGAAACTTTCATCGGTTGTTGCTGCACAGCGCAAGAATCGCGATTCGATGTGGGCGGCGATCAAAGATCTGCCGGGCATCACGCCACGAGAAGTGCCGGCCGGCTCTTACGAGACGGCCGACGCGTTGGTGTTCAGCGTCGAAGACGGTTCGACGGCGAAAAAGTGCCGTGAAGCGCTCGTCGCCGAGGGCTTGTCGACCAAGATTTTGCCCGAGGCCGTGACCTGGCATTTCGCCGGTACCTGGACCCACATGCCCGAGCTCGTCGCTCGTCATGGCGGCGACCTGGGCAACCAGTTTCAGGACTCGCGCAAGCGACTCGACAAGGCGGTGTCGTTGCCCGTCGTCGTCAAGATGGACGAGACAGTGCCCGCCCGTCTGCACAAGGCGCTGAAGAAAGTTCTGGTTCGGTAGTCATGACACAACCGGTGATTTCGGTGATCGTTGCGGCCTATAACCAAGAGCGATACATCTCGCGATGTCTGCGTTCGCTCATCGCCCAGACGATCGACCGCGACAAGTTTGAAATCGTGGTGATCAACGACGGAAGCACCGATCGAAGCAGTGCCGTACTGGGCGAATTCACCGATGAAATCGTGTTGATCGAAAATGAAAAAAACATCGGGTTGCCCGCCTCGTTGAACAAGGCGATTCGTCGTGCCCGCACGCCGTTCGTCGTTCGGGTCGACGCCGACGATTATGTCAACTCGCAGTTTTTGCACCTGTTGCACGAATTTTTGCGCGAAAACAAATACATGGACGCCGTCGCCTGTGATTATCTTCTGGTCGACGATCAAGAAGAAGTTTTGGGTCGGAAGAATTGCCTGATCGACCCGATCGCCTGCGGCGTCATGTTCAGAACCGAGCAGTTGATCGATATCGGGCTCTACGACGAGACCTTCTTGCTTCACGAAGAAACCGACCTGCGGCTCAGGTTCATCAAGAAACATCGGGTTCATCGTCTCGAGTTGCCGCTCTATCGGTATCGACGACACGAGACCAACTTGACGAACGACATCGCGGCGATGGAGCACCATCGTCAGCGTCTGATCCAAAAGCACGGTGACGGGTCGACCAAGTGACGATAAAAATGAAACTGGGCGACCGGATCGTCGGCGAGACCGACCCGCCATATGTCATCGCCGAAATTGGCGTCAACCACGAGGGCAGCCTGAAGAACGCCAAATTGTTGATCGAGTCGGCCAAGCGGGGCGGTGCCGACGCGGCGAAGTTTCAGACCTACAAGGCGGGTTTGATCGCCTCGAAGTTTTCGCCCTCATACTGGGACACGACCAAAGAACCGACGACGAGCCAGTACGAACTGTTCACCAAATACGACTCGTTCGGTCGGGCCGAATACGTGGAACTCGCGAAACACTGCGCCGCCTGCGGCATCGAATTCGTCTCGACCCCGTTCGACTTGGGCGCGGTCGAGATGCTCGATCCGCTGGTGCGATTTTTCAAGATTGCCTCGGCCGACATCACCAACCCGCCACTGTTGAAAAAAGTTGCGATGACGGGCAAACCAGTGATTCTGTCGACCGGAGCGTCGAACGTGCAAGAAATCGACGCCGCCCTGCAGATATTGCGCTCGGCCGGGGCGAGAGAAATCTGTCTGATGCATTGCATTCTCAACTACCCGACCCGCAACGAGAACGCCCATTTGGGCATGCTCGAAGACTTGCGCGCCAGATATCCAGAAGTGTTGCTCGGCTATTCAGACCACACCCTGCCGACCGAGTCGATGACGAGCCTCGTCGCGGCCCACCTGCTTGGTGCAGTGGTGCTCGAAAAGCATTTCACCCTCGACAAAACGCTGCCCGGCAACGATCACTACCACGCGATGGATGAAAAAGATCTGGCGCGGTTCCAGTCGAACATCAAAAAGGTGCACGAACTCGTGGGCCCGACTCGGTCGAAAGCACCGATCGAGACCGAGGAGATTTCTCGTTTGAACGCCAGACGGAGCATCGTCTTGACCAGAGACGTCAAGGCCGACCAGAAAATCACCGAGCAAGACCTCGTCGCCAAACGACCCGGCACCGGCATCAGTCCGATGGATTGGGATCAGGTGATCGGCCAAAAATTCTGCCGCGATCTGCCCGAAGATCACATTCTCACCTGGGACGACATCACCAAGCCATGACTCGCGTCGTCGCCGTCGTTCAGGCGCGCATCGGGTCGGCCCGGTTTCCGGGCAAGATGCTCGAAAATCTGGGCAGCGCGAACCTTTTGACCTGGGTGTTGACCCGGGTCTCGACTGCCAAGCGAGTCGATGAGGTGGTTCTGGCCACCTCGACGAGCGCGCAAGACGATGCGATTGTCGAACTGGCCCGTTCTCTGGGCACGACGGTGTTTCGTGGCAGCGAAACAGACGTCTTGGATCGCTTCGTCAAAGCGTCTCATGCAGCAAAGGCAGATCTGGTCGTGCGGGTCTGTGCCGACAATCCGTTCGTCGCCGGCGAGGAACTCGATCGTCTGGTCGATTCGCATGTTTCAGGACAGTTCGATTATTCGTGCAACCACCAACAACGGCTGAACAACAGGTATGTCGACGGGCTGGGCGCCGAAATACTTTCGACCGGTTTGCTCGAAAAAATTTCAGGTCTGGCATACCAGCGATCACACCGCGAGCATGTCACCAGTTACATCTGGGACAACCCGAAAGACTTCGCGATAAATGCGGTCCAGGCACCGGCAGAGTTGGCGTATCCCGAGGTGAAGCTCGATATCGACACGATCGAAGACCTGGCGCTGCTAAACGAGTTCGTCGCCAAGTTCGCGATAACGCCCAGATCCTCGGCCGTCGAAGTGGTGCGGTCGTACAACAAGTTCAGGTGACGCCGGACGCGTCAGCGTTGATCAGTTCGAAATCTGTCGCTTGCGATAGTGGTTGCGGCACAGCAACTCGTAGCGCACGACGTCGCCGAACAACGGGGAGACGGTGTTCTTGTCGGTGTCGCCGACCATCACCGTTTCACCCTCGAGCACGACCTTGTCGTTCACCAATCGGGCGTTGTTCGTCGCTCGGGCGCCGCACCAACATCGCGCCTCGACCTGCATTTCGATTCGTTGGTCGGCGATTTCGAGCAGGCGTCGGGTGCCCTCGAACAGCAATCCTCTGAAGTCGGTGATCAGCCCGAAGGCATAGACATCCACATGAAGTTCGTCGACGATCAGGGCCAATTGATCGCATTGCTCGATCGAACAGAATTGGGCCTCGTCACAAACAATGAACTGCAGCGGCATTCGTGACAACGCCAACTCGTAGAGATTCAGGCCTGGCTCCATTTCGATGGCGGGATTCGAAACACCCAGTCGACTCGTGACCTGCCCACCGTCGCGATCCAACTTGGTCAGCAACAAACCGGCCAGACCGCGGCTGGTCAGGTTGTGATTGATCTGCAGGGCAAGCGTGCTCTTCCCCGAACCCATCGTGCCGTAATTGAAACGCAATGTAGCCATCTCTGGGCGAAACGCTACCTCGCGGCGACCGCAGTCGAAAAAGTGTCGCGATGAATTAAGGTGATGTCACGATGACGGGGCTCGAACTCGCGAAGTACATCGATCACACCTTGCTGACGCCAGAGGCGACCAGCCAGGAGATCGCCAACCTGTGCATGGACGCCAACAAATTCGGTGTCGCCGCCGTTTGTGTGTCGCCTTCCCGTCTTCCGTTGCCCGCGGGATCCCTGTCAGACCAAATCGCGCTCGCGTGCGTCGTCGGTTTTCCATCGGGGGCACATGTCGGGTCGGTGAAAGCGGTCGAAGCCGCCACCGCCGAGCAGAACGGCGCCACCGAAATCGACATGGTCGTAAATCTCGGCCTTGTTTTCGACGCAAACTGGCTGAGTCTGGGTGACGAGGTGAGAACCGTGCGCCAGAGTCTTTCGAGTTCGACAAAACTGAAGGTGATCATCGAGTCGGCGGCGTTGTCGGACGAGCAGATCGTGATGACATGCAAAGTGGTCGTCGACAGCGGGGCAGACTTCGTGAAAACTTCGACCGGTTTTCACAAGTCGGGTGGTGCGAGCGTGCATGCGGTCGAATTGATGCGCAAAACCGTGGGCCCGAACATCGGCGTCAAGGCCAGCGGCGGTATTCGTACCCGCGAAACGGCGCTTGAAATGATCGCCGCCGGCGCAAACAGATTGGGCACCTCGGCGACGCAGGCGATACTCGCTCTTTGATCGCTAGTTGAGGAAACCGCTCATCGGCAGCGATTTTCGCTGCAACCAGTTGTCCTCGGGATAATTCGCGGTGCCGTCGATCGCATGAATCGTGTACGCGTGTCGCGGCTTGTCGCTCTTGTTCGCGCCCGATCGGTGCGGCATCGTGCCGTGCAACAGCACGAGTGTTCCGCGTTTGGCCTCGAGCGGCACCAGCCCTTCGGTCGGATACGGGGTCGGGTCGATTACCTCGTCGTAGGTTGATCGACCGTCGTTGGTCAGACGATTGCGGGTTTTCACCGGAATTTTGTGCCCGCCGGGGAGCACCCACAGGCAACCATTTTCGATCGTCGCATCATCGATGGCGAACCAAAAGCCCACCACCGACTGTGGTTCGGTCCATAGATAAGTGTGGTCGACATGACAGGTCACCTCGCCACCGATTCGAGGTTGCTTGAAGATGTACATCGACTGCAAAAGCCGCTCGTCTTTGAAGCCGACACTTTTCGCCACCGCCGCCAGACGGCGTGAATGGCTGAACTCGCTGAAGATCGGGTCCAAATCGTGCATCGCATGCCCGAGTTTGTTCAGGCAAAGATGGGCGTCTTGGCGCAATTCACCGCGTTCGTCGAACGCGTCTTTTTCGAAGAAGCATCTGATCTTGTCGCCGCTGGAAAGAAAGTAATCGTCGGAAGCATGTACCGCGGTGCCGTCGGCGGTGAAGACCGTCGCTTCTTGCGGCGAAGGGCAGAACTTCTCGGCCAAGATCATCGCTTGCTTCCGCAACTCCAGACATGCGCCCGGCTCGACGAAGTCGGGCAGCACCAGGTATCCGTTGAGATCGAAGAACCGAACCTGCTCGTCGGTCAAACCTTGCCGAGTTTTCAACTCGACGAACCACCCTCGGGGTTCACGAAAACCGACTCTTCGGGAAAAGCCGCCGGCAACATCTCGGACATTCGTTTTGGTTCACCGTTCACCTCGAGCAACAAACTCGCCCCGCCATGCTCCCAGAGAAGTTGTCGACATCTTCCGCACGGCGTGACGGGTTGGTCGTTGCCGACGGTGCATATCGCCACGAGTCGGCCGCCACCAGAGCGTGCAAGTTCGCTGACGATGCCGCATTCGGCGCAAAGCGTGAGACCATATGACGCATTTTCGACGTTGCAACCGGTGACTATTCGACCGTCGTCGACGAGTGCGGCGGCACCAACCCTGAACTTTGAATACGGCGCGTAGGCATGATTGGCGACTTCGAGCGCCTTGGTGCGCAACAAATCCCAATCAATTCTCGGAGCCCGGGTTTTTTGCGTGTCGTCGGCCATAGCCCAACGATAGTGGGGTGCTCGAATCAGTCGCCGTCGACGCTGGCCAAAACTCGCTTGCCGAGAGCCGCGACTTTACGGACTACTTGTTGTTTGTCGATCGTCAAACACTCGCGGTCGCGCACGACGAACTCGCCGTCGATCATCACATTCACGACATCGGCGCGCGTGACCGAAGTGGCGATCGTCGTATGCGGGTCGAAGTTCGGTGTCAGCGACGGCGAGTCGGGGTCGAGCATTATCAGATCGGCACGCTTGCCGACTTCGAGCGAACCGATCACGTGGTCGAGTTGCAACGCTTTGGCTCCGTTGATCGTCGCCATGCGCACCAGGTCGCGTGCCGGCAGGACCTCGGGATTCGCAGCCATCGTCTTTTGCATGTATCCCGCGAGACGAATGGCAATCCACAGATCGATGTCATTGCCCGAAGCCGGACCATCGGTGCCGAGCGCGATATTCACCCCCGCCTCTTGCAGGTCGATCAAACGCGCGATTCCGCTGGCCAATTTGAAATTCGACGCGGGACAATGGACGACGCTGGCCGAGGCGTCGGCGATCAATTTGATGTCGTCGTCGGTGAGATGCACGCCGTGCGCCAAGACCGCCCGGCCCAAAAGACCCGTGTCGCGCAAGACCTGTATCGGCGTGCGACCGCCATGGCGATCGGCGACAAGTTTCATTTCGCCGACCGTCTCGGCGGCGTGCACGTGAACCCGCGCCTCGTATCTCGCCGCCAATTCGGCGATCACGCGCAGATGATCCTCGCCGAGCAGATAGGTGCTGTGCGGCGCGACCCAACCCGTCGAGCCCATGTTGTCCCGCGGTTGTTCGAGCCACTTGCTCACCCACGCGAGACGGTCTGGCCATTTCATCGGTTCGGGACCGTCGGATTCGAGAAAGGTCGTGCCGGTCTGCAGTCGCATGCGGCTCGACTCGGCGACTTTGAGCGCGGCGTCGGGCATGTAATACATATCGAGAGAAGTCGTGATGCCGCCGAGCAGCGATTCGAGCGCCGCCAGTTCGGTGCCGCTATGCACGGCGTCATAGTCGAGCACGCGAATTTCGGCCGGCATCAGTCGGGCGAGAAACGCCTCGAGGCTCATGTCGTCGCCCAACCCGCGAAACAGCGTCATGCCGAGGTGGGTGTGGGCGTTGATCAAGCCTGGCATCACGATCGCACCACCCGCGTCGACAACCTCGGTGGCGTCGTGGTCGATGCGACCCGCACCGATTTTGCCGATCGAGCCGTCGTGCTTGACGACGATCGTGCCGTTGTCGATCACGGTCGCCGTCTTGTCGACCGTCACGATTTGCGCGTTGACTATCGCGATGCGGTCTGCGCTGGTCGTCGCCATGGTCAGTTGTGCTTCGATTCTTTGTCGATTTGTTTGAGAATCTCGGCCAAGAGCGGACCAACGCGACCTGCCGCGGCTTTGCCGATCGCCAAGACTTTGTCACCCGAAAGTTTTTCGCCCGAGATGCCGGCCGCCAGGTTCGTCGCCAACGAGAGCGCCAAAACTTCCATGCCCATGTGGCGTGCGGCGATTGTTTCCATCACCGTCGACATTCCGACGAGGTCGGCGCCCCACACCCGAGCGGCGCGAATCTCGGCGGGCGTTTCAAAGTGCGGGCCATGAAAACCCATGTAGACGCCCTCGTGCAATGTCGGTTCAACCTTTTTTGCGATGTCGCGCAGGCGCGCGCTGTAGGCATCCGTCAGATCGACGAACCGCCCGTGCAACGGTGCCGGGGCGTCGGCACCGGTGAGTGGCGAGAAGCCCGTCAAGTTGATGTGGTCGGTGATCAAAGCGGTTGCCCCGACACCCCAATCGGTTCGCAGACAACCCGCGGCGTTTGTCAACACGACCGTCTTGCAACCGGCGAACGCCGCCGTGCGCACCGCGTGAACCACGGCATCGACCCCGTGTCCTTCATATAGATGTGTTCGACCGGTCAGCAGCAAGACGCGCGAACCACCGACCCGCACGCTCTTCAGGGTGCCGCCGTGGCCGATCGCCGAGGGCTTGATGAAGCCTTGAATCTCGGTCACCGAGATCTCGTCTACGGCGTCGAGCACCGCTGCGGCGTGCGCCCAACCCGACCCGAGAACTGCCAGCACATCGTGCTGACCATCGAACTTTTTGACGATCGCTTCGGCCGCGAGTTTCGCCACGTCATATGCATTTGCAGAGCCGACAACCATGGTTAAAGGCTACGGGTGCTATCAAGTTTTGTGATTCGGCGTCGTCGCGCGAAAAAACATCCAGATCGGTGACGGTGCGATCCACTCACCGGGTCGAAATTTGTTTTTGACGACCGTTCGTTGATATCGCGAAGTTCGTGGCCGAGTTTTTTCGGGCATGCGCGCTTTCATCCACCGAAAGGTGTTGCGCAGCGGGTATTTGAGTAGTCTTGCCAAACGGGTTCAATCGAGAGTCAGGAAAACACAAGATGACGATTTATGACGCGAAGATCGCCAGTCTCGCTGGCACCCCGGATCTGTTGGGTTCGTTGCGGGGCAAGGTCACGCTCGTGGTCAATGTGGCGTCCAAGTGCGGATTGACACCCCAGTACACGGCGTTGGAGGCGCTGCACAAGAAATATTCGGGCAAAGATTTCAGCGTCGTCGGCGTGCCGTGCAATCAATTCGGCGCACAAGAGCCCGGCTCGCCGAGCGAGATCCAAACTTTTTGCTCGACCAACTATGGCGTGACCTTTCCGATGTCCGAAAAAGTCGATGTGAACGGCGCCGGTCGCCATCAGCTTTATCAAGACTTGACAAAAATCGCCGATGCCGAGGGTCACTCGGGGGATATCCGCTGGAATTTCGAGAAGTTTCTCGTAGATCGAGGCGGACAAGTGGTCGCCCGATTCAACCCCACGGTCGCCCCCGACGCGGCCGAAATACTCGCGGCGATTCAAGCCCATCTCGGAAAGTGAACAAATGTCGACGCTGAAAGTCGCCGCGTTGCAGATGGCGATGTCGACCGAAGTGGCGACCAACGTCGCAACCGCCGAGCGACTCGTGCGCGACGCCGCGAAAAAAGGCGCGCAAATTGTTTTGATCCCCGAACTTTTCGAGGGTCACTACTTCTGCAAAGATCAGACCACAGACGACCTGAAACGGGCGAGCGAGATGTCGTCTCACCCGACGGTGGCGTATTTTGCCAAAGTGGCCGAAGAACTCGAAGTCGTGTTGCCGATCAGCGTCTATGAACGCGCAAACAACGCATTGTTCAACGCGGTGGCGATCCTTGACGCCGACGGCGCGGTTTTGGGAACCTATCGCAAGAGCCATATTCCCGACGGGCCGGGTTACAACGAGAAGTTTTATTTCAGTCCCGGAGACACGGGCTTCAAAGTTTGGCAGACGAAGTACGCGAAAATCGGCGTCGGCATTTGTTGGGATCAGTGGTTTCCCGAGGCGGCAAGGGTGATGGCGTTGCGAGGCGCCGAACTTCTTCTCTATCCCACGGCGATCGGGAGCGAACCGTCAAACGCCGAACTCGATTCGTCGGGGCACTGGCAACGAGCGATGCAGGGTCACGCGGCGAGCAACTTGACGCCGGTAATCGCAGCCAACCGTGTCGGTCGGGAAGTCGGCAGAAACACCGAGATCACCTTCTACGGTTGCTCGTTCATCTGCGATGCGACGGGTGCAAAGGTTGCCGAAGCAAACCGAACCGACGAGGCCGTGCTCGTCGCGTCTTTCGATTTGGAAGCCCAGAAACTTGCGCGCAATTTTTGGGGCTTGTTCCGAGATCGTCGCCCCGAGTTGTACAAACCACTGTTGAATTTGGATGGTTCCGACACGTGAGCATGCCCGCCGAATTCTCTCGGCATGAGCGCACAGTAATTTGTTGGCCGGCCCGCCCCGAGATTTACGGAATGCGGTTGGCCGAGGCCCAAACCGCCCATGCGGCACTGGCCAACACGATCTCGGGGTACGAGCCGGTGACGATGATCGCCAATCCACGCGACGAATCAGCCGCGCGAACTGCATGTTCGGCGGGCGTCGACATCGTCGCCCTTGAAATCGACGACGCGTGGTTTCGTGATTCGGGGCCCAACTATGTGATCGAAAAGCAAGAGTTGATCGCAACATGCTGGATATTCAACGGTTGGGGCGAAAAGTTTTTGCCTTTCGACAAAGATGCGACGATTGCATCGCGTTGGGCGAGGCATGCCGGTCATAAGACTCGGTCTGTCGAAATGGTGCTCGAAGGCGGCTCGATCAATGTCGATGGTGCGGGCACGTTGATCACCACCGAGCAGTGCCTGTTGCATCCGAACCGAAACCCGTCGATGTCGCGCGAGCAGATTTCAGAGATGCTCTGTCGGGAACTGGGGCAAACACGGGTCGTCTGGTTGCCCCACGGTCTGGCGCTGGACGACGACACAGACGGCCATGTCGACAATGTCGCCGCCTTCGTCGGACCGAACGAAGTGATCATGCAGGGGTGCAACGACACGAACGAAGAAGATCATTTGCGTTGTGCGACCAACATCTCTGTGGCGAAAAACGCCGGACTAACCGTGCACGAGATACCGGTGTTGCCGTTCGTCGAGACCGACTCGATTCGGGCGGCGGTGCCGTATTTGAATTTCTATGTTTGCAACAACGCCGTGATCGTGCCCGTGTGCGGCCATGAAGCCGACGAAGAAATGTTGGCACTGCTGGGCGAGTTCATTCCTGGCCGCGACATCGTCGGTCTGCGGATCGGGCAAATTTTGGCCCACGGCGGGGGCGGAATTCACTGCATCACCCAGCAGGTGCCCGCCGTCTAGTCGATCAACTGATCGCTGCGGACCCTGAGCCGTTCGGCTTGCTCGTGCGCGGGCAACACCCGACCGAACAGCTGTCGGGTTCGTTCGACCCGACCGATCACCCCCGGTTCGGCGGTGTAGGCGAAGATCGCCGCGTGTCGCGGGCGTGAAGTTCTTGGAACCCTGGTCACGCGATGCAAAGAGTGTCGACCACGAAAAATCTGCAGGTCACCCGCGTGAAGCTCGAGTGTCTTGACCTCGCTCATGTCTCCGTCCAGAACTTTTTGAATCTTGTCGAAGCACTCGTCGTCGGGGTTGCGAATCATCGGAACATACTGGAAGAGACCACCCTGGTCGGCCTCGTCGATCATCGCCGTGACGGCGAATTCGTTCGTGTCGAAATGCCAGGCGAATTGCTGCCCCGGCTCCAAAATATTGGCGGTCAGACCAGCGAGCGGGTCGGCATAACAATGCACGGCGTTCGTTTCGAGGGCGTCGCGAATGAAACCCGTCAGGTGTTCGCTGCGAAACAGCGCGTCGATGGCCAGCGAAGAATCCCACGAGTCGCCCGGAATGAAACCGCTGGATCGTTCGATGAAAGTGTTGACGGGATGGTGGTCGGGAAACTCGGGGTTCTTCGTCGAGTGAAAATACGGGTTCATGCTCGAGGTCGAAAAATGAGTGCTTGATTTTCTTTGGACGATCTCTTCGCTGATCGTCTTGACCGCCGCGGGTCGGAGCAGGTTTTTCATCACGGCGCAACCGTCGTTGCCGAGTTGCGCCCGGGCATCGATTACCGCCGACTTGTATTTCGGGCTTTGCGGTTCGTCGAGCGGGTAAACCTCGAAGTCGACCAGCTCGTCGATGCGGTATCGATTAGTCATCTCGTGGCTCAGCCTAAGCCTGCCATGGCGGTGTCCAGTCACCGTCGAGTCGCATCGAGATGTTCGCATCGTCCTCGATGCGCTTGGCCACATGCAGTTCGGCGGCGTCTTTTCCGTATCGATCTCGAGCCATGGTGAAGGCCTCGACGGCAGCGCGGGTCATCGGCAGGTCGGCGTTCACCTGACGTCCAAGTTCGGTGATCAACCCGAGATCTTTGAGGCACAGATCCAATGAGAACGACGGGTCGTAGTGACCCGCGAAGATCGACGGTGCGTCGTGACGTGCGACGAAACTGTCGCCGACGCTTTCCTTGATCGCCTGCCAAAGCGTGCCGAGTTCGACGCCATTTGAAATACCGGTCGCAAAACCCTCGCCGATCGCGGCGGCGGCGACGAACCAGAGTTGGTTGGTCACGAGTTTCACGACATTGCCCGTGCCGAGCCCCCCGCAATGGATCACTTTGCCCAGATTTTCGAGGATCGGTTTTACCTTGGCGACAGTTTCAGCATCGCCGCCGACGAACAGGGTGAGCCTGCCGTTTCGCGCCCCGTCGACGGCGCCGGTGACGGGTGAGTCGAGCACTTTCACGCCCGTTGGGGCCTTGGCCGCCAAGTCGACGAGCAATTCCTGTTGGTTCGTCGTCAAATCGACCCAGATCGAGTTCGCACCAAGTTGCGCCAGCGCTTGCGAATCGATCATCACCTCACGAACATGCTCTGGACGCGGCAGAGATGTGAGAAAGAGGTCGACCTCCGACGCGGCTTCAGCCGCCGAACGGGCGGCGATCGCGCCGCAATTTTGGGCCGCGATGACGCTCTCAGGCTTGAGGTCGAAAACCTTCACCCGATATTTGGCGGCGACGAGGCGCTTGCACATCGGCAGACCCATGTTGCCCAGGCCGACAAAACCGATCTTCATCGCATTTGAAGTTGTCAGACCGGTGCATCCATATTTCGCAGCGGCAAGACCTGGTCGGGCAAGTTGTCCCAAAGGTCGTTCAGCAGATCGTCGCGCTGCGCCCGAACCGACCCGTCGTCGAATCGATTTATGTGTTGCAACGGATCGTTGCTCAAATCGTAAAGTTCACCCTCACCGAAATTGTTCATCGTTCCGTGGAGCGCGGCGGTGCAGACCCAGTTGTCGCGACAAATCGTGCGCAGATGGACAATCTTGCCGAAGAGCACGCTGTCCCATTCGGTGAGCACGCGCTCGTGACCGAGTTGAACCGCATCGGTATCGTCGAGCGGCAGTCGCGGTGCTTGCGTGTATGCGGGTTGATCGATTCCGGCGATGTGGGCGAAGGTCGAGGCCAACGAAACATGCCCGACAGGTGCGGCGACACGGGCTGGTTTTGCTTGCGCGCTCGGGGCCGGTCGCCAAATCAGGGGCAGCCGCATCAACGAGTCGACGTGGTAGGGACCCTTGAACAGAAGGCCGAAGTCTCCCTGAAATTCGCCGTGATCGGTCGTGTACACGACGTCTACGTCGGTTTCCCAGCCGCGGGCGTTGATCGCTCGCAAGACATCACCGATCGCATCGTCGATCAACTCGTTTTCAACATGCGTGAACGCGTTCACCTCGCGCACCTGGTCGGCGGTCAATGTGGCGGGCACCCACCGCGCCGGCGCCTCGTAGTTCGAGATGAATGTTCCGTCATACCAACCGCGCCAGTGACGCAATTTGTCGTCGAGGATCTTCTCCCGTTTTTGTCTGTCCTCGACATAACCCGCGGGCAAATCGAGATCGCGCCAAGGCACCCTGTGCAACTCGGAGGCCGGAGGGTCCCACGGGTGGTGCGGATCGGGAAAGCTCATCCAACAAAACCAGTCTTTGTCGGCAGGAAGCGACTCAAGCCACTTGATCGTTCGGTCGGCGACCCACTGCGTGTGATACCACTCGGTGGGAATCGGGTTCAGTTTTACTTGCGGGGCGTTCGTGTCGCCACCACCCTGGGCGTTGACCTGCAACTCTTGATCGAGAACGCTGTAGTAGCCACCCGCAACTTCGGGGTGATTGTCGCGCACCCATTGCGAATAATGAAGTTGGCCGACCGCGCCGTGGGTCGACAACTCCATGTGGTCGAACCCGCGATGGGGGTGATTCGGGTCGTCGACGGTCTTGCGTTGGTTGCCGATTCGGTTTTCGGTGAATCGCAGAAAAGGATCCAACAACGGTTCGAAATGCGCCTTGCCGATCAGCGCGGTCGCATAGCCCGCCTGTCGCAGATCGCTGGCGATGCTCGGCGCGTCCTCGGGCAACGGCACGCCGTTCATCCACACGCCGTGCGTGCTGACATGTTGGCCCGTGATCATCGTGCTGCGCGACGGCATGCAGACCACGTTTTGCGGATGCGCCCGATCGTAGGTGATGCCGTTCTGGCTGAGCGCGTCGATGTTCGGGGTGCGCGCGACCGAACCGCCGTTGCAACCCAGGGCGTCGTAGCGCTGTTGGTCGGTGGTGATGAAAAGAATCTTGCGACCCATCAGTGCTTGGTCTTTCGGTCGAAGATTTCCTTCACTTTTTTCAGTCCGACGCTGGCCGCACCGGCGATCGGCAGAGCCAGCACTTCGGGATCCATGTCGGTCGAATAGACGACGATACATCGGGTCGGACCATCTTCGATCACGTCGACGGTCGCCAGGTGAAATTTGATCAGCGAGTTGTTGACGATCTTGTACTGAAAGCGACGCAAATCGTGGTCGAGGGTGATGATGTCCTCTTCGAACACGATGCCGGCGGCGAGCGTGACGAATCTCTTGTCGCCTTCGACCTTGCAGTTCGTCACGGGGAACCACTCGGCGAGGCGCTCGGGCGCACCCACGAATTTCCAGACGGTATCGGCATCGCACTCGACGAACGCATGACGACGCACGGTACCCATCACCGAACCACGCTAGTGATTTGGTTCGAGTTCCAACCAAGCGTCAGAACTGTGAGCGCACCGCCCACAGATCTGGAAAGACGGGCCTGAACAATGTCGTGGCCAAATACACCGCACCGCTCGAACCACCCGTGCCGTGTTTCATGCCGATCGTTCTTTCGACCATTTTTACGTGTCGATACCGCCACTCTTGCAGGCCCTCGTCGATATCCACCAGTTTTTCGAGCAACATCGACGCCTCGGGATCGCTTCGATAGACATCGACCAAAGTTTTCTGCACCTGCTCGTTTGGCGAATATTGTTCGGCGAAATTTCTCTGCGAGATTTCCGGCGAAATCTTGTGGCTTCGTTTGAGCAGATATTTGATCACCGAGTCAAACAGGGCAGGGCGATTCATCGCCTCGCGCACCCGATGATACGACTCGCCCCCTGGTTCGAGATGGGCGACCATCGACTCGTCGCGGCGACCCAACACCGCCTCGAGTTCACGGAATTGCACCGATTGGAATCCGCTCGCTTTTTCGAGCCGGTCGCGAAAGGAGTTGAACTGCAATGGCGTCATAGTTTCGAGAATGTCGACCTGGCTCACCAAGACTTTGAGGATGGTCCGCACGCGTCCCAGCACGGGCAACGACTCGTGCGTGTCTCCGCGCTCGAGCAAAACTTGGGCGCGGTGCAATTCATGGAGCACGCATTTGAACCACAGTTCGTAGGTCTGGTGCACGATTATGAACAGCATCTCGTCGTGTTCGGGGCCGTCCGAACGGGGTGCCTGAAGTTTCAATAGTTGATCGATCTGCAGATATGACGAGTAGGTGACGGCTGATTCGAACTTTTTCGTCTTTTTGTCCGAATTCATATACGGTGAGCGTATGCCAATCGACAAGACTTCGCGAACTTTTGCCGAACAACTCGACGCCAAAGACCCGCTGGCGAAATTTCGCGACGAGTTCTTCATTGTCGACGACGGTCTGAGTTATTTGGACGGCAACTCGCTCGGGCGAATGCCCAAGGCGACATTGGCTGTCGTGACCGAGTTTTTGCGCGGTGAATGGGGCAGCAAATTGGTCACCGGGTGGTCTGACTGGATCGACGAGGCGCAAACCGTGGGTGATCTGCTCGGGCGTGCGACGCTCGGTGCCGAGGCGGGCCAGACGCTTTGTGTCGATACGACGAGCGTCAATTTTTATGAACTGTGTTGCGCCGCGATCGACGCCCGACCAGGTCGCAAGACGGTGATCAGCGATACGGCCAACTTTCCGACCGACAGATACGTCCTCGAGGGAATTTGCAAACAGCGCGGATTGAATCTCGTCTTGATCGATGACGACTCGGGCGAAGAATTCGTTTCTCCCGAGGCGTTGTCAAAGGTCTTGAACGACGACGTCGCGTTGGTGACGCTCTCGGTGATTCAATATCGATCGGGTGCTCTGCATGATTTGGCGAAGCTGACCCAGATCGCGCGCGACGCTGGCGCGTTGTTCGTTTGGGACGCGAGCCATGCGGTGGGCGTGGTGCCGATGCAGTTCGATCGCGACAAGATCGATCTCGCGGTGGGTTGCACCTACAAATATTGCAACTCGGGGCCCGGTTCACCCGCGTGGCTCTTTGTCGGCAAGAGGCTGCAGGCCGAACTTCGGGTTCCGATTCAAGGTTGGTTCGCCCAACGCGACCAGTTTCAGATGGGCCAGGGCTTTGAGCGCGCCGACGGCATGCGAGGATTTCAAATCGCCAGCCCGAGCATCATCGGTATGCGATGTGTCGAGACGGCGCTGTCGATGATCGAACGCGCCGGTCTTGCGGCCATCGCCGAGAAGGCCGCGATCGGCACCGATTTGATGATCGAACTGCACGATGCATGGCTCGCCCCGCTCGGGTTTTCAGTCGTCACGTCGCGCGACAAGTCGCGTCGCGGCGGACATATCTCGGTGCGACATCCCCATGCGCAGAAGATTTCCGAGGCGATGCGCTTGTTCGCCGACGTGATCGGCGATTACCGCCAACCCGATTGCATCAGGCTCGCGATCTCACCGTTGGCCACGAGTTATGTCGAGGTGTTCGATGGTTTCGAAAGAATCCGCGATCTCGTCGCATCGAAAAAACATTTGGAAGTCGTCGAATCGACCTCAAGAGTCACTTAGTTTGTCGACGGGGGTGCTCGTCACCCATCTGATCGCCGCGGTCAACATGTAGCCGAGCGGACGCAAGATCACGCGCTCAACAATCGGCAGATAGGGCACCCGCAACGGAATCCGAGCCCATATCGGCAGCGTCGCAATCGTCGCCAACACCAGCAACCAATAGGCGATCTTCGCCGCACCGGGCAACGGCGGCTTGAACAGAAGATATTTCGTCGCGTCGCGCGACTCGCGCGTGCCCCTTAGTTCGGGTCGATAACTCTGGATGATCGCCCGCATCTCGGCTTCGGTTTCTGGCGGGTCAACAACGCCCACTAGGCGCGCCACGAACGCCGCATCTTTCACATAGCCGTCGCGACCCGCCTGGTCTAGCGGTGCCGTGCTGAACTTTTGGTAGGTCCACAAGAACGAGTCGATCTCGGCGACGTGCACCCATTTCAAAAGGTGCGGATCAGTCGCCGAATATTCTCTGCCGTCGCTGGCCACACCGTTGACCTTCAGATGCACCGCCTTGACTCGGTCGACTATTTTCTGCGCTTCATCTGCCGGACCAAAACTCGTCGCCGCCAAAAAATCGGCGGTTCGTTGCAGACGACCCCACGGATCTTTTCGATAATCCGAATAATTCGCGACGCCCGCCATCGCCAACGGATGCAGCGACTGCAACAACAACGCCCTCAGTCCGCCGATGAACATCGACGCATCGCCGTGCACCAGGCGAATCGGGCGATCTTCGGCGAACCATCTTTCACCCGGTGCGTCCATGATTTCGTAGGTTCGTTGGTTAGCGTTCGGGCCGACAACGCGTGCGCGCAAGTTGGTCGCAAATTTTTCGCGAGCGCGGGCGATCGCGATTTTTTTATCGGGGAGTTTCATAAACGGTCGTTATATCGTGGCATCTCGGGTGGACATTTGTCTACACAACAGAGAAGTACGATGGATGACATGAGTCATGTCGATTCAGGTGACTTGAGCTCCCAGGAGAAAATGCCCAGATGGGTGCCACGGGCGATCCTGTTGTTCTGGTTGGGGTTTTTGGCCGCCCTGGTGGCCCGCGAGATGTTCCATCAACTCTCGAACTTCCTGGTTCTGTTGTTGATTTCGTTGTTTTTTGCCTTGGCCATCGAGCCCGTCGTCAATCGGTTGGCGGCTCGCGGCTGGTCGCGCGGTTCGGCGACCGTAGCGATGTTGTTGGCGGTCTATTTGGCGATCATCTCGTTCAGTGCGGCAATCGGTACCCTCGTTGCGACCCAGGCCCGCGACTTGTTGGACAATCGTGATCAATATGTCGGTGACACGGTCAGTTTTTTGAACGACACATTTGGCACCAACATCGACGCCCAGCAGTGGATAGACACGATCGGCGACCCCGACGGATCGGTGCAAAACTTTTTTGATAGCCAGCAAGATCGGGTGCTCGACGTTTCGCTCGGCGCATTGAGCGGTCTGCTTCAGGTTTTTGGGATCACATTGTTCGCTTTTTATCTGATCTCCGACGGGCCCCGCCTGAGGCGCGTGATTTGCGGTCGGCTGAGCGCCGAGCGCCAAAAGGTCGTGTTGGCGGTGTGGAATTTGGCGATCGAAAAGACCGGCGGATACATTTATTCACGCGCGTTGCTCGCCGCCATCTCGGCGTTTTTTCATTGGATTGTCTTTCAGACCATCGGCACGCCCGCACCCGTGGCGTTGGCTGTATGGGTCGGTTTGATTTCGCAATTCCTGCCGGTGATCGGCACTTATCTGGCGGGTCTGCTGCCGACTTTGCTCGCATTTTTGGACTCGCCGTTGAAGGCATTGGTGGTGATCGTGTTTATCGCGGTCTATCAACAACTCGAAAATTTCTTGTTGGCGCCGAAGATCACCGCGCGCACGCTCGAGCTTCACGCCGCCGTGGCATTTGGCGCGGCGATCGCGGGTGGCGCGATTCTCGGCCCGATCGGAGCCGTGTTGGCGTTGCCGTTCGCGGCGATGATCCAGGGCATTGTCGGCAACTGGGGTCACAGGTTCGAAATCGTCGAAGATCCGTTGGTTGGCGTACCCGTGGCCAAAACCAAAAAAATTCGAAGGTTCTTCAACTAACTCGATGAGAAGAACTTTCAAGACTTCAATGGTGCTTGGCCTCGTCTCAAGTGTGATGTCGATGCAATCTGGTTTCGCGACTGCTTCCAGCGATTCATCGACGAGTTCGACGACGGTTGCCGATTCGAGTGCATCGACTTCGACGACATCGACGCTCGTGCCCGCACCCACGGCGGCCGAGACGGCGGCGCAATACCCGAGTCGCGCCCTGAGGTTTCCTCCTTACAGCCGCTTGAGTCCGCCGATGTTGCCAAAAAAATCGGGCAGTGGCCGTCGAGTCGTTTACAAAAACAACCTGCAGTGGGTTTGGGTCGTGGACACGCAGGAAAATGTCGTGCGGGCGATGCCGGTGTCGGGTCGCCGGGGCGTGCCGACCCCGGGTGAATATCGAGTCAAGAGTCAATCGTTGCGTTCGTACAGCCTCGATTTTGAGGGAATTTGGTTCAACAACATGACGCGGTTCGCCATCGGCCCCGAGGGCGGCAACATCGGATTTCACGCCATACCCACCAAAAATGGCAAGCCACTGCAAACAGAGAAGCAACTCGGCACTTTTCAGGGCAGCGGATGTTTGCGGATGAGCCCCGACGACGCGAAATTCATTTTCAATTTCGCCAAGCCCGGAACCAGAGTCGTCGTACTGCCCTGACGATCCGAGAATTAGAACCGGGCGAGTTCGGTTTTCAACAGGTCGAGACCCAGGTTGCCGAGGTCGAGCGCATACGCGTGCCATGCCCGCAAGTCGAAACTCGCACCGTGCTTGCGCTTGGCATCGTCGCGCAACGACAGCCAAACTCGTTCGCCGAGTTTGTATGAGATCGCCTGGGCGGGCCACCCCAGATAACGATTGATCTCCGAGCGGTTGAATTCATCGTCGCTCGACGAGCGGGCAGAGAGAAACTCGAGGGCCAATTCGGGCGTCCATGATTCGCCCGCATGCCACTTCGAATCTTTCGGGATCGCGAGTTCACAATGCATGCCGATATCGACGACGATTCGTGCGGCGCGAAAGGCCTGCGCGTACAGATAACCGAGTCGATATTCGGGTTTGCCCAAGAAGCCCAGTTCGTCCATCAGGCGTTCTGCGTAGAGCGCCCAGCCCTCGCCGTGCCCGCTGACGAACTCGTTGCGTTGAAAGCGCGAGAGTCTTTTTGAGTTGACCGTCGCCATGCCGATTTGCAGGTGGTGACCCGGCACGCCCTCGTGGTAGGCGGTGGTCGGCTCGCTCCACAGCGGAAACTTCGTGCGTCCGTTTGCGGGATACCAGGTTCTTCCCGGACGAGAAAGGTCTTCGCTCGGAGACGTGTAGTACATCGCCGCCGCGCCACCCGGGGGCGAGATCATCGCCTCGACCCGATGAATTTCTTTCGGGATATCAAAATGTTTTTCGCTGATCAAAAACGCCATCGCGTCGTCCATCAGGCCCTGCAACCAGTCGCGCAAGTTCTCTTCACCCTCGATGCTGTGCTGTGGATCTGTGTCGAGAAAGTGACGAACCTCGTCGAGCCTCGCATTCGGCCGAATCTCTTTCGCCGTCTTGGCGAGTTCCGCATCGAGACGCATCACCTCGGCAAAGCCCCACTCGTAGGCCTCGCGTGCGTCGATATTCATGCCCATGAATCTGCGGCGGGCGAGCGCGTGTCGCTCTTCGCCCACGCCGTTGCGCGGATCAGCCGAGTTCGCATATTGTTGGCGCAGATATCGGGCCGTTTCGGCCATCGACTGCGAGGCGTCGACCGCCGCCTGGCGGAGTTTTTCCAATGGTGCGCCATCGACCGATTTGGCGCTTTCGGCAAACCGGGTGAAAAAACCCGGGGCAGAGGGTTTGCCGGCCCAGGCTTCGAGTTGTTCGGCCACCGCGAGCGCCTGTCGACGCGGGGCGACGACGCCCCGCTTGACGCCGAGGCTCCAACTTTCGCGCATGCCGGCGAACGCCGTGGGCACGGCCTGCATTCGTTCGGCGATTGTTCGCCAGTTTTCGGCCGTCGCTGTTGGCATCAGGTCGAAGATGCTTCGCGCCGAGTCGACATCGCCGGCGATCACCCGAATCGAACGCAGGTGTTCGCCGGCGTCATATTCAAGACAAGACATTTCGAGCGAGCTGCGCAATACCCCCGCGGCGAGACGGTCTTTGTCGTTGGTCGTCTCGAGCGTGTCGAGAGTTTTCAGCGTCGCCCGGGTTATCGAGTCGCGATCGGCGTGACCCTTCGGGCTGAAATCGGTCATCTCATGATCGTGACCGGCGATGCCGAGCGCCGTGGCGAGTCCCGGATCACTGGCCGCCAATTGCTCGATGTAGTCATCAGATAGTTGATACACGGGCGACAACTGTTTGTCGTTTTGAGAATTAGTCATGGCTTTACCGTAGGCGGTTTTCATGCAAGGCTCAAAGTGTGTCGACAAAAAGAAGAGCGTTGATCACGGGCGCATCGTCGGGCATCGGTCGTTGTTATGCGATTCATCTCGCCAAGAACGGTTTCGACATTGTTGCGGTGGCGAGGCGCAGCGAACTTCTCGCGACATTGGCCGACGAAGTGCGACAGTACGGTGCCGAGACAACCGTGCTAGAGGCCGACCTGGCCGATCATCCTGGAGTTCAAACCGTGATCTCAAATGCACGTGACATCGACCATCTTGTGCTCAACGCCGGAATCACCCATGTGGCCAGGGTTGGCACGAGCAGTGCCGATGAAATCGAGCGACTCAACATTTTGTTGGCAACGGGCGTCGTGCAAGTCTGCGAGGCGGTCGTGCCGCGAATGGTGGCGAACAGACGCGGCAATGTCGTGATCGTCTCGAGTATCGCCGCATTCACGCCGATGCCGAAGTCGGCGGTCTATGCCGCGGCCAAGACCTATGTGATGTCATATGGCAGGAGCCTGAACCTCGAACTGGCGGATTCGGGCGTTCGAGTCTGCGTGGTTTGCCCCGGGTATGTGCGAACCGAATTGCATACCAATGCCGGTCTCGAGCATTTGCGGCAACGAGTGCCAAAATTTCTTTGGATCGAACCGATCGACGTCGTGAAAAGCGCCGAGCGGGGGTTGGCCGGCAACAAGGCGGTCGTGGTCCCCGGATTGGTCTATCGAATCGCCCGACCGTTTCTCGGTTCGGGTTTGGCCCAGAAGATCTGGCGGCGAACCACCCGCCGAAGATGAATCAATTGGTCGTTTTGTCGCGCAGGTGACGGCCGATATAGGCGACGACGATTTCGTTGGTCGCTTTGTCGTGATAAAAGTGAATTCTCGCGTCGCCGCAGCGGATGTGCGGCTTGGCCAGAACATTCTCACCTTTCCATGTGATCGCATAGTCGAGCGCATATCGATGTTCTGCCTCGTCACTGATCGACGCGGCGAAGTTGCTGAGATGTTGGTTGCAGTAGATGTTGAAGACATTGGGGTCGATATCGCCGCGCTGCAGGCGCGCCGCCAAATTGTTGAGTTCGACCAGGTTCGAATAGACCCGTCGTCCGTTCATCAGGTTCGAATTGTTCGCCGACTCAATCGCCTGCGAATGGAAAACAAGGTTCGTGAGGTTTTTTTGTGCGTGGGTGGCGGCATCTGAGACTTTGTCGAGATAACTCTTGTCTTTGTCCATCGACAGAAATGTTGCGAGCTGATCGTAGGCACGGTCACGCTCCTCGGCTTTTTGGGCGCTCAACATGTCGGTCAATGTCACGTTTTCTTCTAGGGCAGCGATTTCTTGAAGCAACTCGAGATTGATGCGCCTGAGTTCGGCCACTTCATGGCTCAGGTCTTTGCTCGGAACTTGTTCTTGAGCGACGGTCTTTTTGGATAGAGCCAGACTCAAGTTCGCCAGCGCGCCGACGGAAGCGGCGATCAACTGCTTGCCGAGTTCATCGGCGTCTTGTTGAAAGAAGTTCTCGGGTTTGATGCCACCGGGCCAAAACACCGTGACCCAACCCGCCGAGATTTTTCGCGCACCATAAAACTCGTTGAAAGCGACCTCGGCCGCGTTCGACCTGACCTGCACCACGTGGGCGATGCCGGCCAATTCTTTAGCCAAAGCGGCGCCGGTTATTTCTTGTGACTTGCCAATTGTTGTTTCGACGACGATCGGCAGGCGTCGACTTGGTGCTTCGGCAAAAGCGGCGAGGCGCTGACCGTCGACTTCGTCTTTGGCGATCCAGATTTCTGGCCTGACCAGTTCGCTGGCGTCGTGATTCTTGAACAGATCCACGATTTCGGCGGCGAGTTGGGCCAGCCGTTTCTCGGGTCGATCGATCGTACGACGCGGAAGCACCATCGCCTTAGTCGGTTGCAGTGTTCGGCGCAGGTCGAAATCGAGGGCCTTCTTTTGCACCATCAATGTGATCGTCGTGCCCCGCGCCGCGGCCTGGTCGGGGTCTTGTTCGAGCACCTCCAATCTAAAAATCGGGTCGTTCTGAGAATTGTGAAGTTTGATCGGCGTCGTGTTCGTGCGCTTCTCTAAGGGGTGCACCTCGTTCAGCCACTTCAACACCGCGTCGATCGCCGGCTGACGAAGATATTTGTTCGTCGTGGCGATCGAAAAGCCGTAGGTCGTGATCACGCACTGAACTCTACTAATTCGTGTCGGCGCAAGGTTCGCGCCAACTACCGTGAAAAAGTATCGTCAACTTCGGTCGTCGATTTCGCCGCTACCTAACTGAGCGTTAGTTTGGTCGCGACCATGCCGCATCGCGGGTGTCGCACGGTCAGCGAAATTTCGGTGCCGCGAGTTGCCCGCACGACCCAGGTATGAAGCAACCTGTCGGGTGTGCCGTCAGACATCCCCCCGCCGTTGAACAAAAAGCGCACCCGACCCAAGAGTTGACCGACTTTTTCTTTGGCGTTGCAACCAAGCGGCGTCGCTCCGGAAACCTCGACCGTTATCGGCAACACCAACTTGTTTTCTTCGGCAAATTTCGTGACTTCGGTGCCGAGCCAACCCGTGTTGGCGACTCCGAGTTCGATACGCCATGTGTCGTTGCCCAACGACTCGGCGCGCGCATGCTTGATCTCGAGGCGTGGCGAGGCCATCGCCTGATAAATGGCGACTTCGGCATGGGGTGCGATTTCGGCGCGCAATTTTTTCGCCGGCGCGTTGATCCAAATTTTGAAGGCGTCCACGCCGCCAATCTCGACCTTGCCCAGTTGCGGATGTTCGAACTTGCGCCACGGCAAATAACTGTCGGGGGCGTGCGCGTCAGACCATCGGCATACGGCAAGATCTTGTTCGACGGTCGGCCCGACATACCAAATATTTGTCGACGAATGTTCACCGGTTGCGTGATAGACGGCGTCCCAAAACTCGGTCGTCCATGAGTAGACACCGAGATGGTCGTATGCCCAGTCATCGGCGGCTCCGCCCATCACGGCCGATTTGTCCCAGGTCAGATCTTCGAACACCGAGTGCACGGGATAACTGGTCAACGGAGTCGAGTGCTTGCCGAACTCTTTGAAAATGAACAGATCGATCGGCGGCAACTGTGCGTCTGACTTGCTGCTGCTCGGGCGCAGCATGAACCCGCCCGAGGTATGGAAAGCGTTGTAGCCGCAAACATTCGGTCGGGCCTTGACCGCGCGCACGAGCGCGTTCGTCTCGGGTTCCGAGACCGGGTGATCACCCGAACCGAGCACGCTGACGCCCCAGCCTGCGGGAAAGTTTCGGTTCAAGTCGAGACCGGCGGGGTCGCGCGGTTGATCGATCGTGAAACCGTCGTAATTCTCGATCAGGCCCTCTTGCAACAATCGATAGCGCGTCACACCTTTCGGTGCACCCAACGGGCCGACGGGCACCATCACCCGCGATTCTTGTTTGTGCTCGATCCATCCGCCGTCGGGGTCGGGGATGCGCATCGTCAGAATCCTGCCGTCGCCGTCGATGTCTTGTGGATGCAAACCCGGCCATAGATGACCGTCGCGCCATGGCCATGGCCGAACACTCGACCGATGAAACAGCGGGCTGTCCGACAACGCGTCCTCTACGCCGTCGGGGTTGACCCGCGGCGCGATGTAAAAAGTTCGGGTGCGCAATGCCTCGACGACGATTTCGTCTCGGGCGTTGAACTTCTCGACGAGATCTTGGATCATGTACAGCGCGGCGGCGCCACCCGTGACCTCGGTGGCGTGGATGTTGGCGTCGATCCAGTGCGCGGGTTTCGTGTCGTGCGCACCGTTCGAAGTGTCGGTCACGGTGGCCAACATCAGGTCTCGGCCCTTGTGCGACTTGCCGTACGATTCGACCTTCACGAGGCTGGGATGCTTCGCGGCGATCGCGTTCAGCCACGCCACCATCTCGTCGTAACGCAAGAACCGATCAAAGTCATAACCATTAATTGACATGCCTCAAAAGTTACACTTTGCACAGGAGGTGCGCGAAGTGCCGTATGTTCCCGTGTTCCAATACGCGTTGGGCAAATGGCGACCTCGATGGCGCGGTCGCATTCACGGCGGGGCGGCCGCCGTCACGATTCCGGCGGGCGTGATTCTCACCTGGGTCACGCCAAGCGGATTGCCCAAGATCGCGGTTCTGGTCTATT
>Ga0194128_10001364_pt1 | contig 42493 bp, 37 predicted proteins | sample TA2KigCa65mmetaG_FD_148650 | JGI IMG/M metagenome (GOLD analysis project Ga0194128, IMG submission 148650) | Freshwater microbial communities from Lake Tanganyika, Tanzania - TA2015037 Kigoma Deep Cast 65m | ecosystem: Environmental > Aquatic > Freshwater > Lake | place: Tanzania: Lake...
TCTGAGGATCTTTATCTACTACATTGGGCGTGCGAAGGATGCGCATGCGAACGCCATCGCGGAGGACTTCGTTGGACGCGCGGCGAAGTTTTGTGCGTGTGAGATGCGGGAGATCAACCCCTTGAGATTTGACGTGCACGCGCGGCATCCGGCTGCGCGGAAGATCTATCTCGATCCTTTGGGGAAGGAGCTGGATTCCGTGCAATTTTCGCGCGTGTTCTCCGATGCTGAGATGAACGGGCAGGACCTGGTGTTTCTTATCGGCGCGCATGAAGGGCTGACTTCCGGACAGCGCGCCGAAGCGGATTTGCTGCTTTCATTGAGCCGCATGACTTGGCCGCATGAGCTGGCGCGGGCGATGTTGGCGGAGCAGGTTTATCGGGCGTTTGCGATTCTACGAAAGCATCCTTACGTGCGGTAAGCGATACTAGTAGCTGCAACCTCATATGGCTTGGTGGACAAGAAAAGAACCTAGCGTCAACACTGCATCCGACGAACAGCGCCGCGTAAAAACGGAGGGCCTTTGGGAGAAGTGCGACGGCTGTAACCAGATCATCTGGAAAAAGGAACTCGACGAGTCCAAGAATGTGTGTCCGAAGTGCGGGCATCACTTCAAGCTCGACGCCGAGGAGCGATTGACGCTGCTGTTCGATGACGGCAAGTTTGAATTCCACGACCGCACGCTGCACTCGACCGATCCGCTGGAGTTCGTCGACTCGAAGCCTTACAAGGCGCGGTTGGCGGCGATGAAGAAGACGACCGGTAACGCGGATGCGATTCTGGCGGCGTCGGGGACGATCAAGGGTCGGCGGGTGCATGTTTGCGCGCTTAACTTACGCTTCGTCGGCGGCAGTATGGGCGCGGTGGTTGGTGAGACGATCGCGCGGGCGATCGACCGGTGCCTGGCTGAGAAGACGCCGCTGATTGTTGTCAGCGCCTCGGGCGGCGCGCGCATGCAAGAGGGCGCCGTGAGTTTAATGCAGATGGCGAAGATCTCGGCTGGGCTGATGAAGCTCGATGAAGCTGGCCTGCCGTATGTGAGCATATTGACCGATCCGACGACGGGCGGCGTGACGGCGAGCTTCGCGATGTTGGGCGATTTGAATATCGCCGAGCCGGGCGCGCTGATTGGTTTCGCGGGTCCGCGCGTGATCGAACAGACGATCCGGCAGAAGCTGCCGGAAGGGTTTCAACGCAGCGAGTTTCTAGTCAAGCACGGCTTTCTGGACGCGGTGGTAGCGCGGCCGGATTTGCGCGATTATTTGGCGCGGTCGTTTGACTTCTTTCTTGGGCCTGTCTCGTGAGGCGATTTCTTTTCGCTCTCGGGCTTGTTTGCGCGGGCGCCGATTTCGATGTGCTGATCCGCAACGCTCGGATTGTCGATGGAACGGGTAATCCGTGGTTCCGCGGCGATGTCGGCGTGAAGGCGGGGCGGATCGCGGCGATCGGCGCGCTTGCGACGAAGACGGCGGACAAGACGATAGACGCTTCGGGCCGTGTTGTGGCGCCGGGATTTATCGATGTCCATACGCATGTTGAAGGCGCGGTCGAACTCAATCCGATGGGCGCGAACTATTTGCTCGATGGCGTGACGACGATCGTTACGGGCAACTGCGGCGGGTCGCGGGTGCAATTAGGCGAGTGGTTCGATCGGCTGGAAAAGATCAAGCTCGGGCTGAATCTGGCAACGCTGATTGGCCACAATTCGGTGCGTCGCGAGGTGATGGGCACGGCGAATCGCCTGGCGACCGAGGACGAGATCGCAAAGATGCAGGGCCTGGTCGATCAGGCGATGCGTGATGGCGCGGTCGGCTTTTCTACGGGACTGATCTACATACCGGGAACGTATTCGGACACGCGCGAGGTTGTCGCGCTGGCGAAGGCCGCGGGCAAGTACAACGCCGTTTATGCGAGCCACATGCGTGATGAAGGCGCGAAGATTCGCGAGGCGATTACGGAAGCTGTGACCGCGGGACGGGAGTCGGGCCTGCGCGTGCAGATCAGCCATTTTAAGATTGACGCGCCGAAGTTATGGGGGATGTCGAAGGACTCCGTAGCGCTGGTGGAAAAGTTTCGCGGCGAAGGCGTCGATGTTGTCGTCGATCAATATCCTTACGATCACGCGTCTACGAATTTGGGCATCACTCTGCCGAGTTGGGCGTTGGCGGATGGGCAGAAGGCGATCGAGGAGCGGTTGGCGTCGGCCGAGACGCGGAAGCGGATTACGACCGAGATGAAGAGGTTGTTGCTCGATCTTGGGCATGACGATTACTCGTATGCGACCGTTGCCAACTATGGCGCCAACGAAAAATACAACGGCAAGAACATTTCGGAGATCAATCGCTTGGAAGGGCGGGAGAAGTCGCTGGACAACGAAGTGGAGACGATCCTGACGATGGTCGCCAAAGGCGGCGCGCAGATGGTTTATCACTCGATGGGCATGGACGATGTCGAACGTATCTTGCGCTATCCGAATACGGCGATTGCGTCCGATGGCGGTATTCGCGAGTTTGGCGTTGGCTTACCCCATCCACGCAGCTATGGCACTAACGCGCGCGTGCTGGCGGAGTTCGTGCGCAAGCGCGGGACGATTACGCTCGAAGACGCGATTCGGCGAATGACCTCGCTGCCGGCGCGCACGTTCCGATTCACCGATCGGGGACTGGTGAAAGAAGGCTATGCGGCCGATCTCGTGGTCTTCGATCCGGCGAAGGTTCAGGATCTGGCGACGTATCCCGATCCGCATCACTACAGCGAGGGTTTCGATTTTGTGCTAGTGAACGGCGTGGCCGTCGTCGATCAAGAAAAGTTGCAAGAGACCCGGCCCGGCCGCGTACTACGCCACAAGCCCGAATGATTTCACTCAATTCCGCCGGGAAGCGCTTCGGCCCGAAGCTGCTGTTTGAAAACGTGACGTGGATGGTGACGCCGCAGGAGAAGACGGGGTTGGTCGGCGGCAACGGTACGGGCAAGACGACGCTGCTGAAGATTTTGGGCGGCGCGGATACGCTCGACTACGGCGATATTTCGTTTACGAAGGGGATGTCGCTCGGATATCTGCCGCAGGACGGATTGTCGCTGCGAGGGCGCACGGTGTTCGCGGAGTGTTCGAGCGTGTTCGACGATTTGCGGGACATGGAACGGGAGATGGAATCGCTGATGCACCGCATGTCGGAGGTCGATACGGCAAGTCAAGAGTACGTCACGATCACCGATCGATTTCACCGGCTTGAGAACGAGTTCACTTCGCGCGACGGATACACGGTCGAAGCCCAGGTCGGCACGGTCCTAAACGGGCTTGGCTTTCCGAAAGACGACTGGCATCGGATGACGGAGGAGTTCTCCGGCGGCTGGCAGATGCGTATCGCGCTGGCGAAGCTGCTGTTGCAAAAGCCGTCGTTGCTGCTGCTGGACGAGCCGACGAACCATCTGGATCTTGAGGCGCGCAACTGGCTGGAAGACTATTTGATCAACTATCCGTTCGCGTATGTAATGATTTCGCACGACCGCTATTTTCTGGATGTGACGGTGAACCGCATCGTCGAGATCTGGAACAAGGGCATGCACTTCTATAGCGGCAACTACGAAAAGTATTTGCGCGAGAAGACCGAGCGGCGAGCGATGATCGAGGCGGCGTATCGGAATCAGCGCGAGCGAATCGAGCAGCTGGAGGCGTTTATCAATCGCTTTCGCTATCAGGCGACGAAGGCAAAGCAGGTACAGAGCCGCATCAAGGAATTGGAGAAGATCGAGCGCATCGAGATTCCGGCGGAGGAGAAGACGATTCACTTTTCGTTTCCGCAGCCGAAGCCGAGCGGGCGCGTGGTGGCGGAGTTCAAGGGCGTGGCGAAGTCGTATGGCGAGAAGCACGTGTTCGACGGCGTCAACTTCGTCATCGAGCGCGGCGAGAGGATTGCGCTGGTGGGGCATAACGGGGCGGGGAAATCAACGTTAATCAAGTTGTTGGCGGGGATTGAGCCTCTAACCAAAGGCGAGTACACACTGGGTCACAACGTCGAGCTCGACTACTTCGCGCAGGATCAATACAAAGAGCTTGATCCGGATTCGCGGATGTTGGACGATCTCACGCATATCGCCGGGCTGAAGACACAGACGGAGTTGCGCAGTTTGCTTGGGTGTTTTCTGTTCAGCGAAGACGATGTGTTCAAGCGGATCGGCGTGTTAAGCGGCGGCGAGCGGAATCGTTACGCGCTGGCGAAGATGATGCTGCGGCCGTCCAATTTCGTGCTGCTCGACGAACCGACGAACCATCTAGACATGCGGGCGAAGGACATCCTGCTGCAGGCGCTGGAGGGATATTCGGGCACGGTGGTGTTTGTTTCGCACGATCGGTACTTCATCGACAAGCTGGCGACGAAGGTGTATGAAGTCGGCGATGGCGGTGTGGAGATCTTTCCGGGCAACTACGAGGAGTATGTTTGGCGGAAAGAGGGCGGACAACAGGCGCTGGACGCGCGGATCGCCGCACAGCAGAAACCGCCGACGCTGGACGATGTGCCGAAGCCGCTGGAGGCTGCGCCGGCGCCGGCGAAGAAGCGGATCAATCCGATCAAGCTGAAGCAGCTTGAGGATCGGATCGAGGCGCTGGAGAAATCGATTGCGGGCGCGGAAACGGAGATTGCCGAATTGGAGGCCGCGCTGGCGAACTATTCGAGCGCCAGCGATCCGGTGCGGACGGCGCAGCGGCTGGACGAGTTGCGCACGCAACATGAAGGATTCCTCGCCGAGTGGGAAAAGGCATCGGAGGAGTTGGCCGCCGTTCAGTAGCCGGTAGTGCTATCATGCGCGGTGACCGCCATGAATGCACAAGAACGAAGTCTCGACAATGTAAATCCGCGCTCGCGCCGCCGGGTGTTTCTGAAGACGAAGCTGGCCGCAGGATTCGCGATGGCCGTTCGGCCGATTTGCGCGCAGACGCAGATTAAGACCGACGCCGCGGGCCTGACCGCGGGCGAGGTGAAGATTCCCACCGGAGGCATTGAAATTCCGGCGTATCGAGCGATGCCGGCGGCGGGATCGAACTTTCCGGTCGTGCTGGTGGTGCAAGAGATTTTCGGTGTGCACGAACACATCAAAGATATTTGCCGGCGGTTGGCGAAGCTGGGATTCTTGGCGATTGCGCCCGAGATGTACGCGCGGCAGGGCGATGTCAGCAAGCTGACGGATTTTCAAGAGATTCTCAAGATCGTTGGCAAAGTGCCGGACTCGCAGGTGATGGCGGATCTCGATGCCACGCTTGCGTACGCGGCAACGACTGGCAAGGCGGATATGGCGAAGTTTTCGGTTACGGGCTTCTGTTGGGGCGGGCGCGTGGTTTGGTTGTATGCCGCGCACAATCCGAGGTTGAAGGCAGGAGTGGCGTGGTACGGACGGTTGATTGGCGCGCCGGGCGAGATGACGCCGAAGCATCCACTTGACATTGCAAAGGACTTGAAAGCGCCGGTACTTGGGTTGTACGGCGCGAAGGATCGCGGTATTTCGATCGATTCGGTCGAAAAGATGCGCGAGGCATTGAAGGCGGCTGGCAATTCGAAATCGCGGATCGATGTGTATCAAGAGGCCGATCACGGCTTTCACGCCGACTACCGCCCGACCTACCACGATCCCAGCGCCAAGGACGGCTGGCAGAAGCTACAAGCGTGGTTCAAACAAAACGGCGCGGCGTAAGTAACACCTTCGCCACGTCCGTCATCCAAAAAGGAGAAAGCGATGTTCGGAATCATTGGCACCATCATCTCCGGTCTGGTTGTGGGCGTTATCGCCAAGGTGCTAATGCCTGGGAAGGATCCCGGCGGCTTTGTAATGACGATATTGCTGGGGATTGCGGGCTCGTTTTTGGGCGGATGGGGCGGGCGCGCGTTGGGGTTGTACGGCGAAGGGGAATCGGCCGGTTTTATCATGTCGGTTCTTGGATCAATTGCGCTCCTGTTTGCGTATCGTATGATGAAGGCGCGACAAGCCTGACAACACATGGATAAGTGGTCGATAATTTCGCAGGTGCTTGGGCTGGCGATCGGCGCGGGCTTGAATTTGTACGCGGCGGTGCTCGTGACGGGTCTGGGGCTGCGGTACGGGCTGCTCAGCAATTTGCCCGGTGAATTGAACTTGCTGGCTCATCCGGCGGTGCTGATAGCCGCGGGTGTGATGTATGTGGCCGAATTCGTGGCGGACAAGGTGCCGTTCTTCACCCCGATCTGGGACGCGGTGCACACGTTTATCCGGCCGATCGGCGGCGCGCTGCTGGCGCTGGGGGCGACGGCGGATCTCGATCCCGTTGTGCGAGCGATAGCGATGATTGTGGCAGGCTCGCTGGCGTTAGGCACTCACTCTAGCAAGATGGGATTCCGCTTGATGGCGCACACGGCGCCCGAGCCGACGACGCACTCGGCGATCAGCGTCGCGGAGGATTTTGGCGTTGTCGTGCTGTTGGCGCTCGCGTATGAGTATCCGCACATCGCCGTGCTGGTGTTTCTGTTGATCATTGTCTGTATTGCGATGTTCGTGCCGCTGCTGCTGCGTATTCTGCGATTCCTCATCGCGGGATTGATGGGCCGCGTGGTGTCGTGGTTTTCGACGATTCCAAGCGATGACGTTCCGGAGTGGGTGCCGGATCGCAAGAACGCGGTGCGGGCGTTCGCGCGAACGGCAAAGGGCGCGCCGAAGTTGGCGTCGGGGTGGTTGCATCCCGCGTCGGGGCAGTTTCATTTTCGGCGGTGGGGTGTGAAGAAACTCATTGACGCGGGGGCCGTGGAACCTGGCGTGAATTGGGGCTTGGTGTACAACGTCGTCCGCACCGAGGCGGGTGCGACGTTCTATGTGACCAAGGAGTGGTGCGAGGCTCTGACGTGCGTTAGTCCGACTTCTTAGACGAGCTGTCCGTCATCCACCCGCCAACCGTTGTAATCACACTCAGCACCAGTGAGCCGAGAAACGCGGCGATGAAGCCATCAACGCGGAAGCCGGGAACGATGGCCGCCGCCAGCCACAACATCAGTGCGTTGATGACGAGCGAGAACAGTCCGAGTGTGAGGAAGCGCGCCGGCCAGGTGAAGAACTTGATGAGGTTGCCGAGCGTTGCGTTGATGAAGCCTGTGGCGGCAGCGGCCATGAACGCCGCCGATATGCCGGTGACGTGAATGCCGGGCACGAAGTATGCGGCGCTGAAGACCGCGACGGCCGAGATGGCCCATCGAACGAGTAGCGATGTCATTTCAGTAGACCGAGTAGAAGTATCGCACGGCGTGGAAGAAGACGGGCGCCGAGAAACAGACCGAATCGATGCGATCCAGAATTCCGCCGTGGCCTTCGAGCAATCCGCCCCAGTCTTTGATGCCGCGGTCGCGTTTGATCACCGACATCACCAAGCCGCCTAGGAAGCCGAAGACGGTGATCAACAGCGACAACGCCGAGGCCGCCAGCGGCGAGAACGGCGTGATTTGCCAGAGCGCGGCGCCTAACACGGTGGCGCTGAACACGCCGCCAATCAAGCCTTCCACGGTCTTGTTGGGGGAAAGCCGCGCTGCGATCTTGCGGCGACCGAAAAGTTTGCCCCAGATGTATTGGAGCACGTCGCTGGCTTGGCCGATCAACACGAGAAACACGCACAGCAGCGCTTCGCGGCCTTGGTACCCGGGGATGTCCAACGTCAGAAGCGCGGGCACGTGGCTAAGGCAGTACGCGCAAATCATGAGTCCCCATTGCATTTCGGCGGTGCGTTGCAGGAACTTGCGCTCGTCGGCCATGAGGGCGGATAGAATCGGCAAACTGAGGAACGCGTAGACGGGAATGAAGATCGCGAAAAGGCCGTACCAGCCGATGCCGATGAGGCCGTATTGCACGGGAATCGCGATGAAGAAACTGACAAACAATGCGACGTGATCGGCGCGGCGTACCGGTGTTTGTGTAATGAATTCGCGAAATGCGAGGAAGGAGAGAAATCCGAAAAGTCCGATTATCGCTGGCGCGCCGGCAACGGTGGCGGCCATTGCGATCGCGATCATCATCCACCATGCGCGGATGCGTGCGTTGAGGTTGTCTACGACGGCTTGCGAGGGCCCGCCGGCGAAACGCGCGCGCAGTGAAAATCCGACGCCGCTGGCGACGAGCAGGACGCCGCCGAGCGCGGCGAAAATGAGCAGAATTTCGTGCGGCAGGTTCATCATTGAGGGCGTAACTCCAGCATGGCGGATCGGAGGCGATCGAGAAAGGCTTCCTTAGGCTCCTGGACTTCATAGCGCAAAACAGCGCCGAAACTCATCGAGCAGAGCAGGGGAACCGGGAAAAAAAATCCTTTTGGCATCACGCGGTAGGCGTTGTCGATCCAAACGGGCACGACCTCCGCGTCCGGGCGGGCCTTCAGCAGATGATGGACGCCGGACTTAAAAGGGCCAAGCGTCTCGCCATCGCCCCGGGTTCCTTCGGGAAAGAAGATCAACGACTGGCCGGCGGCGATGGCGTCGAACGCCGGTTGGAGCGGGTTACCGTGGACGCCGGCGCCTCGATCGACGAGAACGGCGTTAAAAACGTCCTCGATCACAAAGCGGCGAATGGGGCCTTGCAGCCAGTAGTCGGACGCGGCGACGGGCCTCGTTGCCGCGCGCAGGGGGGGCGGGGAAGCGCGGTCCACAGCAGAAGGAAGTCCATGTGGCTGGTGTGATTGCTGCAGTAGATGCGAAGGCGCGCCTCGGGCGCGCAACCGATCCAGCGGCCTTGGGCGCCAGTCAGGAGCTTGGCTCCGGTCGTGATGAATCCGCGCACGATCGCCGCGAGCATTACAGTTGCAACAATACCGCGGCGGCGAGTGTGAGCAGTTGAATCGCTACCGCTATGAGGAGGCGCTTCCATAATGCGATGCCGCCCGCGATGCGGTCTTCAATGGAGCGGGTTTCCGCCGGCGCGTTTGCAAGGCGCGCGGAGGCGAGGAAAAAATCCAACTGACTAGCGGCTTTGGCAGGGTCGTCGGCCAGCATGTCGAAGAGTTCGGAGTCGAGCTTGACGCGGATCGAGTAGTAGATTACCCCCGTCCATGCGAGCAGCGACAAGGCGATGAGCGCGTATCCAAGCGCGCTTGCCGGGCGGTGCGCGAATGCAGCGATTCCGCCGACGTGCGCGGCGTAACTGGCGGGAAGCGCTGATCGAAGGAGAGCGGCCGCGGCGCGGCAATCAAGGGCCGAATTCATTTCTGCCACCGGACCATTGTTGCAAACATTTCTGTGCTTTTGTGTTTAACCTGGTTAGCGGTCGGTTTTGGTGGATCTCCGCGATGGCGTCTTGGGCCGACTGTACGCGGCCGGTTGCGATTAACCATGCCGCCACGGCTATAGCCGATCGAGAGACACCGAGGGCGCAACAAACAAGCACAGGCTTTGGTGCGGATTCGATGGCCTCGGCGGCGCGTGTGAGATCGGTGTTTGCTGGAGGTGTCAAATCGAGAACGGGAATTACGGTTTCGGCGTTGGTGGAGAGTTCGGCGGTGAGGTCGACGACGCTTGCGAACGTGTGTCGCTCGCCGATGCGGCGCGCGCGGCCCAGCCATACTCCTTCGCGGATCTCAGTCTGAGCGGGCGTTCCGCGCGTCCACAGGTAAGCATTGACTCGCGCGCCGATTTCGACAGGCCACATCCAGAAGGGCATGCGGCCGTTTTTCTTGCCCAGCATGGCCGCGTTGCCCGACCAGTATGCAGCGGCGACTATCGACAGGGGAAACGCGACGAAAAGCAGTAGCCACGCCCAACCGCGTACGGTGAATGCGAATGCCGTTAGCGTGATCGCGGCCGCGAGATATGCCGAGGCCAGTTTCGGTTGCGGGTTCGCTTTTTCAGGCATCGCGGCGACGATCAAGACGCCTAGCCACGCGCCCATCGGCAAGTCGATGAACTGGTGTTGATACGTTGTCCACGCCGACAGGGCGATCAATACGAACCAGGCGCATGTCCAGCGCGGGAGCCGACGCTTGTAAAAGTCCCAGAGGATCACGGCCAGGCTGACGTGTAGCGAGGGTGCTTGATTGAACGGCTGATCGAAGCCACGTAGTTGCGCGAAGAGCCATCCGGCGGCGCCGTCGACGGCGGGCTCGGCGTAAGCCACGCGCAGCGGAAACGCGACGAACCACGCGACCGATATCAACTGCACGGCGAGCAGGCGCCGCGCGTGGGTATCCAGTTCTTTCTTCGACTTCCCGATGAGAAGGGAAAAACCGTAGAGAAGATCGCTCGACCAATACGGAAAAATTGTCCACGCGAGGAACGGCAGATGCCGCTCCCAATCGAAAGCGAGAGACGGCACGTGGCTGCGCGCGGCCGCGGTTGCGTTAGCGAAGTTGTAGGTTAGGAAGAACAGCGGCCCCAGGAACGCCAACCACATCAGGCCGCGCAGCCTAAGCATTCACTCGTTCCGCGATGGACACGGTGAAGATGCCGAACTCGTCGATGCGTTGCGCTACCTTGCGGAAGCCGGCGTTTCGGACTAACTCATCCAACTCTCCCTGCGTGCGGCGGCGCATGATCCACGGTTTGCCGTCGCGGTGGCTGGTCAGCGTACGCGCGATCATTTCGAGTTGCGGATGCCACGGTTGGCCGGTGTAGATGATGAAGCCTCTGGGCTCGATGGCTTCGGCCAGGCCGGCGAGCGATGTTTCGAGCCATGCATTGTCAGGGAATAACTCGTAGAGCCCGCTGACGATGGCAATCGTCGGTTTCGGGTCGATCGCGGCGAGGCTGGCGCGATCGAACGCGTCGCCTTGCTCGAAGTTCGCGTTCAGCTCCTTTTCCGCGATCAGCCCGCGGCCGGCCGCAACGTTGCTGGCGTCGTAGTCCCGCAGGAAAACGTGATCCGCTTTGACGTTGGCGACGGCGTCGAGGACATAGCGGCCATGGCCCGCGGCGATGTCGACGATCTTCACTTTGCGGCCTTCGCGACGCAGAGCGGCGGCCGCCTCGGCGATGGACGCTTCGACATGTTGTTTCCGTATTCGAATCCCTCGCCAGCCGATGGCTTCGAGATAACCCTTGTCGACGAGTTTGCCGATTGGCGTGATGCCCGAGGGTTTGTTTCGATAGACGTAATCGAGTGTCGCGCCTGAATCGAAGCCTGTCGCAAGGCCGAGCCGAATGCCTTCCGACAGACGCCCGCCAGACTTCATCGACAGGCGCTGATTCGCGTACATCCAGGTTCTGGGTGATAGCTTGCAGGCCGGCGCCGACATGGCGTCGAACTCGTCTTTCGTGAAACCACGCTTGTCGGCGTGGCGCGAGGAAACGGCCTCGTAGGGCCTGTCGAATTGGGCGAGGATGAACTTGCGTGCCTGGGCGAGAGGTTTGGCGCGATCCCTCTCGCCGAGCGTGTCGTGGTAGAAGCCGGGAAAGCTGAGGTACTCTTTGTTCGTCGTGCCGAGCCGCTCATAGAAACGGAACTGCGGCGCTTCGTGGACGACCCAGTCCGAGCCGGAGACGAGCAGTTGCGTGGGGACGGTGATCGCAGCGGCGTCGTCGATCACGCGATCGGCGGTTTTGTACAAGCCGAGCAGGACGCGGGCCGAGATTGGGCGCTTGATGAGCGGGTCGGTCTTATAAGACTCGGCACGCATTTCATCGTGCGTCAACATTCCCGGTTGCACGTAGCTGTTGACGAAGAAGTCGCCGTAGACCCTGTGCCAGAGCGCCAATGACGGTTTGGCGAGCGGGACGAAGAGTTTGACCTTAAATGCGGGCGAGGCGAGGACCTGGCAGCGAATTTGTGGCGCGTAATCGTGCGCCCATGCCGCGGCGATTACGGCGCCGACGCTTTGCGCAACGATGGCGATGTTGGTTGTGGGGATTTCGTAAGAAGCCTCGATGTGCCGCACGAATTGGTCGAGATCGGCCGAGAACGTGGCCATGGTGACGTTGCCGTCCTGCACGCCTTCGCTGCGGCCGTGGGCACGAGCGTCCCAAGCGAAGAAGGAAAACTCCGGCAGATCGATTTCATCGGGGACGTGGGCCATGCGTCCGGAGTGCTCGTGTCCCCGGTGGAGAAGGACGATCGCGTTCGAGCCAGTACCGGGCCAGTAGCGATAGAACAGAGTCACGCCGTCTTTTGTTTGAAACGATTTCTCGATAGTTTGTCGCATCGCCTTAACTCAGTGCGCACCGCACACGGTTCACTACCGTAACCGCGCAAAGGAACGCTGCTAATTTCGGTATTGCCTGTTCCAGTTCCGGCCGTAAGTCCCACCCGAGCGCGTAAACCGCCGCCAAGGTTCCAAACGCCAGCGCTCGGTCGCTCTTTCCGAATGGTCCATCATAGCGCCGTTGGCCCGTGGCTAGAACGCAGGACAGTCCCGCTAGCTCGGTCAACGCGGCCAGGAATATCGTCGCCGCCATCCACCAGGGATCGAGAAACAAAAAGGGATAAAGCAGAGCGGCGTCGCTGATCACGTCGGTGAGTTCGTTTAGCATTGCGCCGAGCGGGGTTTGTTGCGCGTGCTCGCGGGCTAGCATGCCGTCGATTGCGTTCAACGCCATCCGTACGAATAAGACCACCGGCAGAATCCACCAGACGCGGGGTTCTTCTGATGCTCGATAGCCCGCGCCGACCGAGAGCAGGCACGCGGCGAGTGTGACTTGATTGGCCGTCACGCCCGCGTTCGCCAGCACAGCAACCGTGGGACGCAGAGCGTTTTGAAAAGCCGGCTTCAACTCGTAGACGCTGGGCATTCTATGTAATAGTAGCGGCACCCAGGTGGGAAAATAGTCAGAGTGGTGGGCAAGCCAGCCGATTTTGCCGTTCTTCATCACTAGGTTCTCGTCGTTCGCGTCGCCAATGTCTACGCTCTGCAAATAGAGCACATCGCCCGGACAGTCATAGGAGCGGATGAGCGGCATTGTTCGTCGATTATGCGACAGCAGCTCTCTGAACTGGGCGCGGGCATCCGCAAAACACCAGAGATTCGCAACGGAGGTACCCGTACCCGACCGGAACGAGGGACACGCGCGTGCCGGCCACATAGTAGCGACCATTCCGTTGCACGACGCTTACGGCTCAGGGCTATTCGAGTCTCGACGCCTTGCGCAGCGCCTCCAACTTCGCCAGCGCCGCGCCGGAGTCGATCGACCACGCCGCTTTTTCCATCGCCTCGCGGGCGTTAGCGGCGGCGCCGACAACAAGCAATCCGGCTGCCGCGTTGAGCAGCACGATGTCACGGCGCGGGCCCGGTACGCGCCGCAGGATTCGCTCTCCGATGTCGGCATTCTTGACCTTGTCGCCGCCGCGCAGATCGGCCAGCGACGCGCGCGCCACGCCGAAGTCGCGAGGCTGCCAGACTTCCTTTCGGAACGATCCGTCCGCTACTTTCCAGACTATTGTCGAGCCCGTCGTGGTGATCTCGTCGAGTCCGTCCGAACCGTGCACGAGATACTGCGTGCCTTCGTTTAACGCCGCCAGCGTGCCTGCCATTAGATCGCCCAGATCCTCGCCCGGCACGCCGATCAACTGCGCCGTCGCCGATGCCGGATTGCAGAGCGGCCCCATCAAATTGAGAACCGTGCGCACTTTCAATTCCGATCGGACCGGCGCGGCGTGTTTCAACGCTGGATGCAGCAGTCGCGCGAAGAGAAATCCGATTCCCGCTTCGCGAATGCACGCGCCCATTCTTTCGGGTGAGATCTCGACCGTTACGCCCATCGCTTCGAGAACATCCGCGCTGCCACATAATGACGACGCCGAGCGGTTGCCGTGCTTGGCCACTTTCACGCCGCAGCCGGCGACGACGAATGCAGCGACGGTCGAAATATTGAACGTGTCTAAACCATCGCCGCCTGTGCCGCAAGTGTCGAGTGACGGACCCGGTCCCGCATCGACACGGATCATCGCTTCGTGCATTGCACGCGCGAAGCCGGTCAACAGTTCGACGGTCGCCAGTCGCGGGGGGACGGCGGCCAGGAAGGCGGCCAGGCGGACGGGAGAGACCGAGCCCGCTAGTATGAGCCGCATCGCCGCCGCGGCGTCGGCTTCAGAAAGGTTCTCGCCGCGAAACGCGGCCTGCAGAATTGGAAAAAACTGGTCGTCGGAATCGTTCACGATGCTAAACTGAAAGTTTACCCTATGAAAATCCACGAGTACCAAGGAAAGGCGGTTTTGGCACGCTTCGGCGTGCCGGTGCCCAAGGGCAAGACCGCTTTTACGGTGCCAGAGGCAGAAGCCGCCGCCAAGGAGTTGGGCGGCTTCGTTGTCGTTAAGGCACAGATTCACGCCGGCGGCCGCGGCAAAGGCGGCGGCGTCAAGGTTTGCAAGACCGTCGACGACGCGGTCGAAGCATCGAGGAAAATTTTGGGTATGCAACTGATTACGCACCAGACTGGCCCGCAAGGCCAGAAAGTGCGCCGGTTGCTGGTCGAAGAAGCGCTGCCGATTGAGAAGGAAATGTATCTCGGTATCACGCTCGACCGCGCCAGCGGCAAGAACGTGTTCATGGCCTCGTCGGAAGGCGGCATGGAGATCGAAGAGGTCGCGCATCACTCGCCAGAGAAGATTCTGAAGGAGACGATTGAGCCGGGCGTTGGCCTGCAGCCGTTTCAAGCGCGCAACCTCGCATTTGGAATCGGCGTGCCGGCGGCAAGCGTGAATGGCGCGGTCAAAGCGATGATCGCACTGGCGAAGGCTTACGACGAAATCGACGCCTCACTGGCCGAGATCAATCCGTTCATTTTGTTGAAGGACGGCCGGGTGATGGCGCTCGACGCCAAGCTGAATCTCGACGACAACGCGCTGTATCGCCACCCCGAGTTCACCGATCTGCGCGATCTGGACGAAGAGGATCCGCTAGAGGTGGAAGCGTCGAAGTTCTCGCTCAACTACATCAAGCTCGACGGCAACATTGCTTGCATGGTCAACGGCGCCGGCCTCGCGATGGCGACGATGGACATCATCAAGTACGCCGGCGGCGAACCCGCCAACTTCCTCGACGTTGGCGGCGGCGCCAACGAGGAACAGATCAAGAATGCGTTCCGCATTCTGCTTTCCGATAGCGCCGTGAAGGCCGTGTTGATCAACATCTTCGGCGGCATTTTGCGTTGCGATGTGCTGGCCGCCGGTGTCGTCAACGCCGCCCGCGAATTGGGCATCAAGCTTCCGGTTGTCATCCGCATGGAAGGCACCAACGTCGAAGAAGGCAAGCGGATTATCCGCGAGTCCGGCTTTAACTTCCAGGTTGCCGAAGGCATGAAGGACGCCGCCGAGAAAGTCGTGAGGGCCGCGCGATGAGCGTACTCGTAAACAAAGACACCCGCCTGATTGTTCAGGGATTCACCGGTGCGCAAGGCACCTTTCACGCGACGCAGTCGATCAACTATGGAACCAATGTCGTCGGCGGAGTGACGCCCGGCAAAGGCGGCTCGAAGCATTTAGACCGCCCTGTGTTCGATACCGTTGCTGGGGCCGTGCGCGAAACCGGCGCGAACGCGACCGTAATTTTCGTGCCGCCGCCGTTTGCGGGCGACGCGATCATGGAAGCCGCCGAAGCGGGTATCAAGCTGATCGTCGCGATTACCGAAGGCATTCCGGTGCGCGACATGATCGCGGCCAGCCAGTTTTTGCAGGGGCGCGATTGCCTTCTGATCGGTCCCAACTGCCCGGGCATCATTACGCCGGGTGAGTGCCGCATCGGCATCATGCCGGGCCACATCCATCTCAAGGGCCACGTCGGCGTTGTGAGCCGCTCGGGTACGCTGACGTATGAAGCGGTCGGTCAATTGACCTCGCTTGGCATCGGGCAGTCGACCTGCATCGGTATCGGCGGCGATCCGATCATCGGCACCACGCATATCGACGCGATCAAGCTGTTCAACGAAGACCACGAAACGCACGCCATCGTCATAATTGGCGAGATCGGCGGCAAAAACGAGGAGATCGCCGCGGCGTACGTGAAAGAGCACGTGAAGAAGCCCGTCGTCGGTTTCATCGCGGGCCAGACAGCGCCCCCCGGACGCCGCATGGGCCACGCCGGCGCGATCATCGCGGGCGGTTCCGGCAAAGCGTCGGACAAGATGGCCGCGATGGAAGCGGCCGGAATTACAGTTTGCAGCACACCGGCCGACATCGGCCAAAAAGTGAAGGAAAGACTCAGCAACTAATGGCAATCGAACGTACATTTGCAATGATCAAGCCCGACGCGGTTGCGCGTGGCATCACGGGGCAGATCATCTCGATGATTGAAGAAAACGGCTTCCGCATCGTCGCGATGAAGAAGCACCACATCAGCCAGAAAGAAGCCGAAGGCTTCTATGGCGTTCACCGCGAGCGGCCGTTTTTCGGCAGCCTGGTGAAGTTCATGACCGAAGGCCCGGCGATTCTGCTGGTGCTCGAACGGGAAGACGCGATCGCGAAGTGGCGCGAAGTGATGGGCGCGACCAATCCGGCCAATGCAGCCGAAGGCACCGTGCGCAAGCGCTTCGCCGAGTCGATCGAGCGCAACTGCGCGCATGGTTCCGATGCGGTTGAAACGGCCGCAGTCGAAACGCTGTATTACTTCTCTCACTCCGATCTTTCGTAGCTCCTAACTCCAGGAGGGTTCGCCCTTGGCCGTGTGTTCATTAACCCATTTCGGGTTGCTCGTGAGACCGAGGCCGGGCCCTTCTGGAAGCGCAAACAGACCCTTGCGAATTTGCGGCGTTGATCCAGCGGCCATTTTCCCTTTGTAGCCGCAATACTCGCCGTTCAGATTTTCCATCTTGAAGAAGTTCTGAATTGCGCCGCCGATTTCAGCACCGGCGAAGAAGCGGATCATCGACGCGGGCCCAATGCGCGGCGCTATTGGTACGCGCATGGGCGCCGCGTAGCCGGCGAGCTTCCGGCAACCGGTGATGCCGCCGGAGAACGCGGGATCGGGGTGAAGGATGTCGGCGACACCATTGTAGAGATATGGCTTGAAGCCGCTGACCATTTCGACTTTTTCGCTCGTCAGAATCGAACCTTCGTCGAACGCCGCAACTCTTTCCCCGCATCCGAATACGTGAACGGCAGCGGGTCTCCTAAGGACACCGGATCGGACGGCTCAAGCGCCTTGCAAAGGCCGATGGCAGTCGGTAAATCGAACTGACCCAAGCCGTGCATCGCGATGTCCATGTCCGGCCCACCTGCCGCGCGCGACTTTTCTTAGATCGGCGCCGTCGATCGTTGGCGTCCACGGTTCGTTGCAATTGCGCTCGCCCGCCCCCACGCCGAACTCGTACGCCGTGAAGCCCTCGACCGAAGCCTTCGCTTTTTGCATCCAGTCGCGGTATTGCGCGGCGTCGGTCATGTCGGCGATGCGGCCATTTGCATACACGGGCACCGAGGGGCGCATCGGTCCGCCGATCAACCGGTAGACGGGATAGCCGAGCACTTTGCCGGCGATGTTCCAGAGCGCGATGTCGATGCTGCTGACGAGCGGGATCTGCGGCGCGAAAGGATTCTGTGGCGCGGTCATCAGGTAGAACAGGCGCTCGATGGCCGATTAGTTGCGCGTTCAAACGTTCGGTGCGCGCGCGCCATCGACGCGCTCAAGCCCGCTTCACCATAGCCGGAGATGCCTGCATCGGTGTGGACGCGGATCAGACAACCGTCGCCCACGTTATCGAGTTGCAGCGCTTTGATCGCGGTGATTTTCACCATCTTGCCGGCGGGCGCGGCCAGCACGGCAGTTCAGCCAGACGACGGCTGGTAACGCCAGCGCCGTGCGAAGAAAATTGCGGCGTGTCGAGTTCATGAGCGCATTCAGCATATCATCGGCTTCACGCCGTGAATAATCTGTTGCGCATCCTTAACGAAGTCCGCGGCTGCACCGTGTGCGCGGCCTCGCTACCGCTCGGGCCGAAACCTTTGCTTGCGGCGCATGGCGACGCGCGGGTGTTGATCATTGGCCAAGCGCCCGGCAAGGCGACTCACGAAGCGGGCATCCCGTGGCGAGATCGCAGCGGCGATCGATTGCGCGAATGGCTTGGTGTTTCACACGACGAGTTCTACGATCCGCGTTTGTTCGCGATTGTGCCGACCGGTTTTTGCTATCCGGGGACCGGATCGAGCGGCGATCGACCGCCGCGCCCCGAGTGCGCGCCGCTTTGGCATCCACGCATTCTGCCGCTGCTCACGCAAGTTCGTTTGACGATATACCTCGGCAGTTTCGCCTTCAGCGCGCGTTTTGGAGATCGCTATGAAAACCTCTCCGCCGCCGCGGAGGACTTCGCGGCGCTGTTGCCCGCGAACATTGTACTTCCGCATCCCTCGCCACGGAATGGCATGTGGGCCGCTAAACGCCCGTGGTTTGCTTCGGAACTGCTTCCCGCGCCACGAACCCGCGTCCGCGCGGCTATCGCTTCGACGGCGATTTCGGCTTAGCGCCGCTCTTGGCGATAAGCTCAGTTAACAGGTCGACGGCCTTGTCGATTGGCAGAACGTCGGCAAGGTCGATCGGCGTACGTCCCGTCTTGTTTTTCTCATCGAGGGGTGCGCCCTTGTCGGCGAGGAACTGGATCACTTCGCAGACGCGCAATTGCGCCTCGAGCATCGCGCCACCGGACGTTCCTGTCACCGAGGCGTGGATCAGCGTCGCGCCGTCGCGCGTCGCTACCTTTACATCGTCGTCAAACTGATAGGCGAGTTTCACCGCCTCCACCTTCGCGCTGCTGGCCGACGCCATGAGGAACGATTCGCCGTCGGGTGTGCGGTACTTCGGGTCCGCTCCTGCTTCTATCAGCGTCTTCATCACGCCAATCTGCCCCGAGCGCGAGGCGGTGAACAACGGCGTCTGATTTCCCGGAGGGCCGCGGAAGAAACCGCGCCCGCCCGCGGCCTGTTCCGCTGTCTTGGCGTCGATCTTGGCACCCTTTTCCAACAGCTTCTTCGTCAGTACAACGTCGCCCGCCTGCGCCGCGAGATGCAGCGGCGTATTCCCTGTTCGATCTGCGGAATTGGGATCAGCGCCGGCGTCGAGCAACGCTGATGCCGCGGCCGTGCTGCGATGTGAGGAAGCCATCAGAATGGCCTTTGTGCCGTCGGGCAGCGCGTAGTTTGGATCGGCGCCCGCGCCGATTAACGCGTGAACAGAAGCGGCGTCGTTCTTGGCGATGGCGAACGAAAGTGGAGTGAATCCGGATTTCGAGGCGGCCTTCACGTTGGCGCCTTTTTCGATCAAGGCTCTCACCGCTGCCGTGTGGCCCTCCGCGGCGGCCCACATCAACGCCGATTGTCCCTTGCGCGACTCGACTGCGTTGATGTCCGCGCCCGCCGATGCCAGCGACCTCACCGCTTCCACATTGCCCGATCCCGCCGCCAACATCAACGCCGTCTCGCCGTTGAAGCGCGCGGCCTTTGCATTGGCGCCGGCCTTCAGTAACACGGCGATCAGTGCCGCATCGCCGTTCAGCGCCGCTAAAGTAATCGGCGTCTCGCCATACTCGGACGCCGCGTTGACATCGGCTCCGGCGGCGATCAACTTCAACGCGATCTCGCGCTCGCCGAGTTGTACCGCCCACGCCAAGGCTCCCGCGACCGGCTTCTGTGATTTCTTTAGCGCCGCTTCGACAGCGCGCACATCGCGCCGTGTCACCGCTTCCGTCAGAGGATCGGCGGCCGATAAAATCGCGATCGCCGCAACTGCGAGGACTCCGCGCATCAGACGTGCGCCAGGCGGCCGGTGCTATCGCCGAAGCCTTTGCACGGAACGCCGGCGGCGTCGAACATATTGAGGAAGAGGTTGTTCAGCGGTGTCTCGGATTGGTAGACCAAGTGTCGATTGCCCTTGAACAAACGCTGGCCCGCGACGAGGGCGATCGGCAGGTCGTGATGCGTGTGGATGTTCGCGTCGCCGAGGCTCGATCCGTAACAGATCGCGAGGTGATCGAGCAGATTGCCGCCCGCTCCGTCTGGCGTCGCCAGCATCTTCGCCACATAACCAGCGAATATCTTGACCAGGTGCTCGTCGATCTTCGCCACCTTCTCGATCTTTTCCGGATCGTTCATGTGATGCGTCAGCGAGTGGTGTCCGTCGGAAATGCCGATCGACCGGTACGGACGATTGCTGCCCGCGCGGCCGAGCATGAACGTGACCACGCGCGTCATGTCGGTCTGGAACGCCAGCACCTGCAAATCGATCATCAGCTTCGCGTGTTCTTCAAACGTCTCTGGTGTGCCGTCGGGACGCTTCAAATCGCTGGGCAGCTTCATCGAAGCGTTCTGCTGTTCGGCCTTCTGAATGCGCCGCTCCAGGTCGCGGATGGCGTCGAGATACTCGCTCAACTTGTTCCGGTCTCGCGAACCAAGTTCCGTCTGCAAGCGGTCGATCGAACCCGCGACGTAATCGAGAATGCTACGCTGCTGACTCAGCCGCGCCCTCCGCGCCGCAGGGTCAACGCCTCCTTCGCCGAAGATACGTTCGAACACGATACGCGGATCGCTTTCCATTGGCAGAGCGACGCTCGGCGTCTTCCACGACACCGTGTTCGTGTACGCGCAGCTATAGTTCTGATCGCAGGCGCCCGCGAGGCCGGGCGCTTCCAAAGACAGTTCGAGCGAACTCAACTGCGTGTGTTTGCCAAGCTCCGCGGCGGCGACCTGGTCGGCGGAGATTCCGCATCCAACGTTGGTCTCCGAACGCCTCGGATGTACGCCGGTCAGCCACGTCGCGCCTTCGCGCGCATGGTCGCCCGGTCCGTCGCCCAAGGCGCGGCCCTGCACTTGCGCGAGGCCCGTCAACACCGTCATGCTCTCGCGGAACGGTTCGAGCGCCTTCATGGACGGCGTGATCGCGAAGTTCGCGCCCTTCTCCTTGGGCGTCCAACGGTCCAAAATCATGCCGACCGGGTGATAAACAAACGCCAGGCGCACGGGTTGCGCGGGCGCCGCCGACAATGCGGGCAGCATCGCATCCAGGGTCGGCAGCGCAATGGCCGCGCCGGTTCCGCGCAGTATCGCGCGGCGGGAGAGAGCTTTTTTCGATACGATCATTTTCCGGAAGACCTCCTCATTTGGAACTGCGGGCTTTCGACGATGGCGTCAAGGAACGCGCTCATGCGGTAATCCTCGGCGGCCGCTTTTCGGGCGATCATACGCACCGTGGGTTTGTCGCGCGCTTCCAGCCCGCGACCCAAGGCGTACGTCATTAATTTTTCCACAACCGTGTGGATGAATTCATCCCTGTGTTTTTCGAGCAGCAGCGACTTCAACCCACTTGGCCCATCGAATGCGGCGCCGTTCGGCAACTTGCCCTTCGCGTCGACTGCCACGCCGCTGTCCTCGGCGCGCCACGCGCCCACGCCGTCAAAGTTCTCGAGCGCGAATCCGATCGGATCCATGCGCCCATGGCATGAAGCGCAGACCGCGTTCGTGCGGTGCAACTCCATCGCCTCGCGCAAACTTAATTTGCGGCCCTCTTTGTTCTTCGCCTGCAATTCGGGCACATCGGCGGGCGGCGGGGGCGGAGGAGTGCCGAGCAGGTTTTCGAGAATCCACTTGCCGCGCTGCACGACCGACGTTCGATTCGGATACGACGTCACCGTCAGGATGCTGCCCTGCCCAAGCAGCCCCCCGCGATTGCGGTCGGGCAATTCCACCCTGCGGAAGTGCGGGCCGTAGACGCCGCGCACGCCGTAATGCTCGGCGAGTTGCTGATTGAGATAGGTGTAGCTGGCATCGAGCAGTTCGCGCACACTGCGCTGGTTGCGGAAGATGTTGGCAAGAAACAGCTCGGTCTCTTTCTGGAAGCCGGCGCGAAGGTTTTCATCAAAGGTTGCGAAGATGTCGGAGTCGGGCTTGGTGTTCGCCAGCGTGCGGAGGAACAACCACTGGCCGCCAAAGTTCTGGATCAGCGCGTCCGATCTGGGATCGTCGATCATGCGGCGCAGTTGTGCTTTCAGAACGGCGCTGTCGCGCAGCTTGCCTTGCGCGGCGAGCGCCAGCAACTCGTCGTCGGGAATCGAACTCCAGATGAAGAACGAGAGCCGCGAGGCGAGTTCGTAGTCGTTCAGCTTGTAGTTGGTCGATGGCGCTACACCCTTCGGATCGCGCTCAATACGGAAAAGGAAATCGGGCGAAACCAGCAGTGCTTGCAAAGCGTTTGCAATGCCCGCTTCAAAGTTGGTTGCCGCCTTGTAGAAGTTGAAGAGCGGACGGATATCGTTTGCCATGACCGGCCGGCGAAACGCTCGGCGCGCGAGGTTGGTGACGATCGTCGTCGCGCAGGCGTCGTCCTGCGATTTGCACGTAAAGATCCTGGCGCGGCTGGGCGTAGAGCCCGGTCCGGTTGCGTTGAACGGCCCTTCGATTTTTGCCAATGCAACGTCTGGTGCAACGCCGCGTTGCGGCGCATGCCAGCGCTTCACGCTCGCGCCATCGATACGCAAATCCATCTCGCCGGGTTTCTCCGCGGGCATGCCGGGAGGCGCACCAAACGTGCGGCCGAACGTGCGCAGAGAGACTTCCGGCTTCGGCGATTCGCGCAAAAACGTCACGGCGATGTGATGCAAGCCGGCCTTTACCGGCAGCTTCAATCGGAACGGCGTCGGCGGAGCGCCTTCGCCCGTCGAGCCAGCGAGATCGACGCGAATTTCGTACTCGGCATCGAGCGGAAAGTAGTGCTGAAACGCCATTCCGTTCGCCGCACCGACTGGAACTTCTTCGGTCGATGGCGCCTTGCGTTGACTACGCACGGTGCTGCCGTAGGTCGCCACTTCGGACAGCATCGACATATCGCCGATCGCCTGGCGCGTCACCGTGCGAGCGACGGAGAGATAACGTTCGAGCAGCGACGGCGACATCGACAACAGATCCGCCATGTTGTCGAAGCCGAAGCCCGATTCATCGACCGGCAATTGCAAGCCCGGTTGCGTGTCGAGCGCAAGCAAGTCGCGAATCGCGTTGCTGTACTCGGCGCGATTCAAGCGATGTGGCATTGGGGCGCCGGGATTCGGCTTCGCGAGCGCCGCGCGGTCAAGCGTCGCCGCGAGATTTTTCGTGAATGTATCGATGGCGGCGGCGTTGGGCCTCGGCATTCCGGGCGGCGGCATCTGGCCGGTCTTCACCGCGCGCAGAACCCTTTCCCAGACGGGCGCGTCGTCACCGGCTTTCGCGGGATCGAGGCCAGTCAACACTAAGCCTCCTGCTTTCATCGCGGCGCTGTGGCACCCGGTGCAAAAGGTGCCGGTCAGCGAAACCGTTTGTGCCGCGGCCGAGAGCGCGCAGAAGAGGAGGAGTACGGCGAAACGTGACACGTGCAAGGGCTTGGGAGTATTGTATCATTGGGCCTTCGCCGCCGATACCCGCGTATCGCCGCGCAACAGCTCAAAGCGCAACATCCACTCCGACGGCGCGTCGGCCGCAGGGAACTTCCAGCCTCGTGCGGCGGTCAGAACCCGGCTTGTGAAGTAAGCGCTGGCCCGGGGCGGCGCGATTGTCGCTTGCGCCACGCGGCCGTCGGGATCTACTTGGACACGCACGTTCACGCGGACGCGCCCGCGAATCGTCCGGCGCGCCGAAGACGGGATATCTGGCATTACTCTTGTGACGCCGTCAATGTTGGCGGATGCGGTTGGTGTTGATTCCGCCGGTTTCGGCGGAGTGGGCGTTGCGGTTGGCTTCGCCGGCTCTGGCTTCGCGGGTTTGGGCTTCGCTGGCGCCCGCTTCGCCGCGGTTGTCGCCGGCGGCGGGCTGGCAGGCGCCGGCTTCTGAACCGGAAAGGGTTCCGTCTTTAGCTCAGCCACGACAGGCGGTGGCGGTTCCGTCGTCGGTGCAGGACGGAATGCAAACACGCCGGCGAGTACCACCGCGGCCACGCCGCCTGCCCACAGTTTTCGCGGAGTGGCTTGCTTGCCAAGCAGGCATGCTTCGATCCGTGCAGCGGTCCAGCCTGCAGCCGCGCCCTTAACGATTTGCGCGAACGGCGGCGTTGGGTTGCCGTTCATCGATTGCTTTACCAATTCGCCGATGGCCGCGCAGTCGGCCGTTGTGCCGCCGCCCGGCGTTAGTGTATGGCTCGAGAGTTTCCACTGGCCGCCATACGTCAGAAGTTCTCCCGCGTTTAACTCCCCATGCGCGAAGCTGCGTTCGTGGAGATACCGAATCACTCCGATCAACGCCGCCAGCGCCTCTCGCGCCAGGTTCGCCTCCGTGTTTCGATCCGGCCGTTCCATGACGATGTAGGCGCAAAGCGCTTCATCGAAGGTCGTCTCACCACGCGAGTAGACTTCGACCAGCGCCGGATGCGAAAGGCCCGCCGCCTCGCGCCAACTCTTGCGGCGTCCGGCGACCTCTTCGATCGTTCCAGGAAAGAATCGAATCAGTGCGGTGCGTCCTCGGTACGATGTCTCATACGACGCGCCCGCGCCGCCGCAAGCGGTCAATCGATCAAGCACGAATTTTCCGTCGATGGTTTGCCCTTCCCATCGTTGCCAGAATTCTTGATCGAAGTGCATGATCGGCCGCACCTCCGGTAGCATTTATTGTACGGCGCGGGACCCCATTCAAACTAGCCGAATCCCCCGCGGATCCCAGTTGATCGCCTGCTGCTTCTCCAGGCTCAGATTCACCGCCAACGACGGCCCCGCCGTTCGAGCGCCAAACGTCGCGTCCTCAAAAAACGACTTCCGCGTGCGCACCGCGTTGATGAAGTTCGCCACGTGATCGACATGCGCATTATGCGACCGCGGCGGCGTGAAGCGCTCGCTGCCATCGGGCCGCATCCCATCCGCGGTCGGTTTCGCCGACGGATACTTCGACCGATACTGCGCCAGGATTTTCTGCTGCGTCGCCTTCGAAAACGTGTCGATCGTATAACCAGGCTCCGCTTCGCGCGGTTTGCGGTCGACGGTCACGCCGCCCATCGTCACTTCCATCGTGCCTTCACTGCCGACGAACTTCAGTCCGAACCGCTCCGGCGGCGCCGCGCCACTCGCCAGATTCACACGCAGCGCGAACGTAAACGTCGGATAGTCCATCATCGCCAGCACCACGTCGTACGCGTCGCGCCCGTCTTTCCAATACCGCACGCCGCCGGTCGCGTAGATGCGATTCGGCCTCAGGCTTGACGTCGCCACATGCAACCCCGTCAGTAGATGCACAAACAGATCACCGCTCACGCCCGTGCCGTAGTCCTTGTAATTGCGCCAGCGGAACAACCGAACCGGCTCAAACGGCACCTTCGGTGCATTGCCCAGAAACCGGTCCCAATCGATGCGCGCCAGCGTGGCGTCCTCGCCGGGCAGCGTGTACTGCCACGCGCCCAGCGCCGTATTGCGATCGAGCCACGCTTCGATCAAATTCATCTCGCCGATCGCGCCCTGCTGTATCAACTGCTGCGCTTTCAGAAAAACCATCGCGCTCGCGTACTGGCTACCCACCTGCAAAATCTTTCCCGACTTCGCCTGCGCGTCCATCAGCATCTGGCACTCGGGGAACTTGTGGCACATCGGCTTTTCGACGTACACGTCTTTGCCCGATAGCAACACATCGTGCGCAATCTGCGCGTGCCAGTGGTCCGGCGTCGCGACGATTACCGCGTCGATGTCTTTGCGCGCGATGATCTCGCGATAGTCGCGCGTCGTGAACACGCCCGCGCCCCAGCGCTCCTTGGCGCGCTCCAGCCGCCCGTCGTAGATATCGCCGACCGCCACGATCTCGGTGCCGCCGAGCGAGAGCACATCGTTCGCGTCTCCGGTACCCATACCGCCGGCGCCGATTAGCGCGAATCGAATTTTGTCGTTGGGAGAGGCCATGTTCTTGAATCCTTCTTATTGAACGAAAACTTTGAGCGGCGCGCTGGGCACGCCCGAAACCGTGATCTGCAATTCCTGTTCGCCCGGGGCGGCGTCGGCGGGCACCTCGATGTTGCACTGCTGCACACCGGGAAAGCCTGGCGCCGCGCCCAGAAACAACGCGCCCGCCGCGCGTCCGCCGAGTGTCGCATTCCACGGTCGCGCAATTCCCGCACCGGAAACATACAACACCAGTGGGCGGCCTTTTGTAACTGGCGTCGCAGCCGAATTTAGTACGCCTTCATCGAAATTCACAGCGACCGGATAAAACGCCGCCGCTGTTTCCGTAACGCTGAACAACCGCTCCACGCGGGTTGTCGAATCTTCGAGCAACTTCAATCTCGCCATGCCCGGCTGCGTCGCCGCTGGGATAAGAAGGTTGATCTGTTCCGCCGTATTTGCGAGGATCTCCGCCGCGCGATCGTTGACCGTTGCACGCAGACCGCTGAGCTTCGTGCCGAAAACCGACACGATCGAACCCGCGGTCACAGGACGGATATCGAACGACGCCGAATTGACGATCGCGTTCGCCGGTACACATGCCGTCGTCGCTTCGGCGCATGGATTCGCGCGTTCGGTGCGCGGCTTGCAGCCCGAACTCAACGCACAAACGTCGTCGCGCAACTTCGGCAGCAGCGGGTAGAGAGCCACGCCGGGGCACTCGGTTCGTCCACTGGCTTGCGGTGAGAGCCCGGCGTCGCGATGCCCGCTGATGACGTTCAGATCGAGCCCGCTGGCCGCATGTCGCGCTTGGCCGAGTGGATCGAGATTGTACTTCGCCGCCTGCCATGCGAGCAGTTCGCGCAGTTTCGTCAACGAGGCGGATGACGGCGCCCGATCCGTGAACGTCCCCATCATCGAAAAGCCCGCCGTGCCCGTATTGACGCCAGAAAAGTGCGCGCCCAAAATTCCATCGCCGCGCCCTTCATACGCCACGCCGTTCGGATCGATCAGATAGTTATAGCCGATATCGGCCCACCCATTGCCGCGCACATGCAACTCCCAAATCGCGCGCATCACCGCCGCCCAATCGGTCGACGAATTTGATCCCGCGGTGTGATGCACGACGAGATGAGTCGGCGTTGTGCGCGACGGACTCGCATTCGCCGGGCAGACAAACGGGGCGGGGCACCACTGCGCGCGGCCTACGATCGCCGGGTCTCCTTCGGCGACCACGGCGCGCGGCGTTACGCCGGGATCAATGAGCAGCAACTTCGCCGAACCCGCGCCTTCCACTTCAACTCGCCGCGCTGGCGAGTCGAACCACACCAGCGTGCCCTCTTCCGCATCGGTCGACAGCTCACGCCACGAAGACCATGCGACGCCGTCGAAGGAAGTCCGCACGCGTACATGCCGGTGCTCGCCCGCGGCGACACCGAGCGCGCGTGCTTCGCCTACCAACAGGCGCCGCTCGTCCGCGCCAAAATAGACACACGCCAATAACAGCGCCGCTAGCCCTTGACTTCGCACTTCGTCGCGTCCCAGAACAGCGTCTTCTTCTCAAAGTAGGAACGGTTCGAAAGCAACGCCGGGCCCGCCGCGCGAAGCCCGAACAACGCATCTTCCACCACCGGTGTCCGCGTCTTCACGGCATTCCAAAAATTACGATGATGATCGAGATGATCGCTGTAGCCGCGCGGCGCGTGGAAGCGATCTTCGCCCACCGGCATCATGCCGTCAGCGGTTGGCACCGACGGCGGATACTTCGCGTTGTAGTTCTTCAGGATCTCGTCCTGCACTTTGCGCGGGAACGTGCCGATCGTGTGGCCCGGCGCGTTTTCACGTGTGACCTTCGCCACCGTCACGCCGCCGCCGACCGTCATCACTCCTTCACTGCCGACAAACCGGAACCCGCTCGTTTCACCCGCGCCATTGACGAAATTCACGCGAAGCGCTAAGTTGAAGCCAGGGTAATCGTAGAGCCCCATCATTACATCGGGGACATCGCGTCCGTCCTTCCAAAACCGAAGCCCACCGGTCGCGAACACACGCGACGGCCCCTGCGCGCCGGTGATGAAATGCATACCGCTGAACAAATGCACGAAAAGATCACCCGCCACGCCCGTGCCGTAGTCCTGATAGTTGCGCCAGCGGAACAAACGAATCGGTTCAAACGGCCGCTTCGGGGCGCTGCCAAGGAAGCGGTCCCAATCGATCGTCTTCGGCGACGCCTCCGGGTCCATCGAATACTGCCACGCGCCGATCGCCGAGTTACGATCCCACCACGCCTCGACTAAATTCAGCTCGCCAATCGCGCCAGCCGCCAGCAACTGCCGCGCCTTGTCATATACGATCGACGACACCCGCTGGCTGCCTACCTGCAAAATCCGATTCGTCTTCTTCGCCGCCGCGATCACCGCATGCCCGTCATCGACCTTCTGCACCATCGGCTTCTCGACGTAAACGTCCTTGCCCGCGTTCATCGCGTCGATGGCGATCTGCGCGTGCCAGTGGTCAGGCGTCGCCACGATCACTGCGTCGATGTCCTTCTTCGCCAGCACTTCGCGATAGTCGCGCGTTGTGAACAGGTGCGAGCCCCACTCTTCCTTCGCGCGCGCCAGGCGGCCCTCGTAAACATCGGCCGCGGCGACCATCTCGGTGAGTCCCGTCTGCAGCGCCGCGTGCACATCGCCCGACCCCATTCCGCCAGCTCCAATCAGCGCAATGCGAATCTTGTCGTTCGGGCGTGTCTGCGCCAGCGCGGCGGTTGTCGCGGTGGCGGCTAGGAAGTTTCGTCGAGTAGCCATGGCAGTACTGTTCTTAATTGAGAATACCCCGTACTCCGCCGGAAAGGCGCCACGTCGTTGAATTCTCCTGCCGCACCCATACGTCGTTGTGGTAGCATTCCCCTGAAGTTCAACCCCAGGGAGGTTCTCTATGCGTTTGTTGCTCGGTTGCGCGGCCATCGCCGCTTCCGTCGCGTTCTCCGCCGAAGGCCCGTCAATGGCCGCAGGCAAAGTGGAATTGAAATCCGCAGACGTCCTCGCCTTCGGCCCCGCTGGAATTCTCTTCGTCGGCGACACCGTGTCGGCCACGCTTACCGCGATCGACACCGGCGACAAAACGCCAAACAAGAACCCCGGCCAAATTGAATTAAAGGCGATCAACGAGAAGATCGCTGCCGTTCTCGGCACCGCCGCCGATCAGATTTCGATCGCCGACGTCGCCGTCAATCCCGTCTCCCGCCGCGTCTATCTCTCGGTTGCTCGCGGCCGCGGCGCGCAGGCCGTTCCGCTCGTCATGACTACCGACGCTTCCGGCAAAATCAGCGAACTCTCGCTCGATAACGTGAAGCACGCCAAGGTTGCGCTCGTCGACGCGCCCTCCGCCGAAGCCAAGAACGCCCGAGGCCAGAGTCCACGCATGGAAACTATCACCGACATCGGTTACGCCGAAGGACGCGTCTTCGTCGCCGGTCTGTCGAATGAAGAGTTCGCCTCCAGCCTCCGCTCGTTCCCGTATCCGTTTAAGGCCGCCGACAAGGGCGCAGGCATCGAAATTTTCCACGGTGCGCACGGCCGCTTCGAAACAAACGCGCCGGTTCGTACGTTCGTCCCTTATAAGGTTGCCAATACGCCGCACCTCCTCGCCGCCTACACCTGCACGCCACTGGTGACGATTCCGCTCTCGGAACTGAAGCCCGGCAACAAGGTGAAGGGCAAGACCATCGCCGAACTGGGCAATCGCAATCGCCCGCTCGACATGATCGTCTACACCAAGGGCGGTAAGGATTTTATCCTCATGGCCAACTCCAGCCGTGGCGTGATGAAGCTGCCGACTGCCAATCTCGACAGCTACTCCGCCATCGTTGCGCAGACCGAAAAGCAGGGCGTACCGTACGAAACGATCGCCGAGCTCAAGGACGTGCAGCAGCTCGATAAGTACGACGACAAGTCGGCCATCCTGTTGCAGACCACCGGCGGTTCGATGGATCTGCGCACGATCGCGCTGCCGTAGTCGTGAAACAAGTTGTATCGTTCATCGCGCTCGCCCTCTCTGCGCTCGCGGCCGATGTCGCCGTGCGCAGGGAGGGCTCCGCGTTTCGAGCCGCCGGATTACCCGCGACCCCGCCCGAAGGCGGCTGGCCCGCGGTCTTCCGTGTGCACGTCGGCGATGCGTCGATGCCTCCGGTCATGGGCACATATGCGGTCGACGGCGCCGATGTCATCTTCAAACCCCGTTTCGCCATTCCCCCCGATGTCGCCTGCCGCGCCATCGCCGCGGCCAAGGAGTTCCGCTTCGCAGCCGCCGTGCGCGAGCGCAAATCGACGACCCACGTCGCGCAGGTCTATCCCACCGCACCGGAAATCCCCGCCAATCAACTGAAGTTCTATCTCGAGTTCTCCGCGCCCATGGAAAAGGGCCAGGCCTGGGAACGCATTCGTTTGCTCAATGCCGAAGGCAAGGTCGTTGAACTCGCGTTTCTCGAAATTGAGCAGGAGCTGTGGGACCGCGAAACCAAACGCCTCACGCTGCTTTTCGATCCCGGCCGCATCAAGCGTGGCGTGATGCCGCGCGATCAGGTCGGGTCGGCGCTCATCGCCGGACAGGCGTACACGTTGCAGGTCGACCGCGACTACCGCGACGCCGAAGGCAATCCGCTAACGCAAGAGTTCCGTCGCGAATTCCGCGTCCGTGTCGAAGATCGCGAGCCCGTCGAGCCTTCCAAGTGGTCGTTCCAACTGCCGGATGCCGGCACGCGCGCGCCTTTGCGTGTCGCCTTTGGTGAACCGCTCGACGCCGCCCTCGCAACGCGGCTGATCGGCATCGACGGCATGAGCGGAGCACTCACGCTAACCGCTAACGAAACAACTCTTGTCTTCACGCCCGACACAAACTGGGAATCGCGCGAATACAAGCTCCTCGTCGACACCGTGCTCGAAGACCTCGCCGGCAACCGCGTCGGCCGCCCGTTCGATGTCGATACCTTTAACCGCATCACTGTTCGTACGAATCGCGGCGTAGTCACCGTGCCGTTTCGCGTGCGGTAGCGCCGGGCGGGCACAACCCGAACTGCTTCTCCAACGAATCACTTCCGGCTCAACGGCTCTCGCCAACCGCCTATCGCCCCGCCGTGCCCACCAGCGCCAAAACCGCCCAAGCCGTCGTCGAAACATGCTGCGCATAACTCTGCGCCCCCGGTGGCCGCGTCGTCCCATCCCACGCCCCATCGCCGCGCTGCAACTTGATCAGCAACGCCCGCCCGCGCTCCACAGACTCGCCACGCCGCAGCGCGAGCATAGCCAGAGCCGTATCGAAAGGCTCTGCCGGCGTCTTCGGATATTGCCCCCAACCACCATCGGATGTTTGCGCCGCCAACAAGTACGACCTCGCCGCGGCGTCTTCGGAATTCTCCAGCAACCGCACCGCTGCATCCGCCACGTTCGCCAATGGAACGCTTCGAATGAACTTCGAAGCCGCGTCGACCTGTGCCGTGTAACCGCCGCACGCCTGCAACACGCCTCGTGCAAAGTACGTTGCCAGCGGCGTCCCGTATGTCACCGGCGATCCCCCGTCGATCTCCCATGCCCCATTCGCCGACTGGTCTTTTGCCACAATCGCCGCGGCCTCGCAAATGGCTTTCTGATTCTTAGGCGCGGCCGCAAGCAGCGCATTCGCAAACTGCACTCGCGCCAGCTTCTTATCGCTGACGACGGGATCGCCCCCATTGGTCGCCCAGATTGACGGATTGGTCAACCACGCGGTGGTCTCCGAATGATCGCGCCCAACCGCGTACAACGCCCGCGCCGCGTCGCCATTGTTGTGGCACGAAAAGCAGCCGTTATCGCGCCGCCACTTGGCGACCTCTTCCGCCAAGTACGAGATCGCCCGGTCGACCGGCGTCGACTGCAGCGCAACCAGCAACACGGCGGCAAACATGATCCCAGCGTATCCTACGTAAACTTTCCGCGGCGACGGTCTTTCCTCGGCAACTCCGCGTCTACAAGTGCATGAAGCGCAAACTCCCCGTCCTCCTGCTCACCGCCGCCGCCTTCGCCGCCCGCATCGATGACCTTCCCGCGCTCCTCGACAAGTTCGACGAAGCCCTCCAACAACGCCTTCTCAAGCCCGCGCCGAAAACGCTCGGCATGTCGCGAATCATGGTGCGCCCATCGTTCGGCCATCACTTCGCCCCCGTGCGCTCGGACAAGCGCGACTTCATGCCCGAGAACGAACACGAGAAACAACTTATCGCCGCGCTCGAATCGCGCGGTGTGCAACTTGGCGTCTATCTATTCGGCGAAGACATACTCAAACACGATGCCAACGCGCTGAACTTCCGCGCGCTGAAGGGCCCCGGCGCAATCACGGAAGGAACACCCCGCCCTGCCTGGTATCCCAGTCTCGCCAAGACACGAGCCGCCGATGAAAACGCCCTTCCCGACTGGGGCGAGATCTACCCCATCGCACAACAAGCCATGAAAACGTTTCAAACAGGCGAGCCCGGTTTTGCGACCGAAATCGGAACGTGGACCATCGCCGCCCGCCCAGCCCTCGCCACCGACGCCCGCTGCGTGCATTGCCACCAAGCCGCCGGATCAAAAGCGCAATTGGGCGACGCCGTCGGCGGCATCGTCTACGCCTACCGCGTCAAGCCTTAGCCGCGCCACAAACAATGCAGCGCGTGGTTGCTCATCACTAGCAGTTCGCCACGCTCGTTGAACGCCGGCGCTGTCAGCAGAGTCTCGCCCGGAAACTCACGCAACGTCGCCGCGCGTCCGTCCGAGGTGAATCGCATCAGCTTCGACCCGATCGATGCCAGTAATCGGTCGTCGCCGGTAATCGCCGCGCCCGTAATCTTGTCCGCCGTTTCATACATCCACTCAGGCGCGCCCGTCTCCGATACCTCCAATATCCGCCGCGCGCCCAGCACGTACGCGCGATGATCGTACCCAATCAGAGGCGGCGAATCCAGATAAGGCGAGCCGTCGGGCAGCGCAGTCGCCACACACTCGCCACGCACCGTGAACTGCCACAGCGTGCCATCCACGCGCATCACCACGCGCCCGGCTTCATCGATGCTCAACCCGCGCGGTTCGAACACGCCTGAGAGCCTTCGCAAATACTGCAAGTTCAAATCGAGAAAATCCACCCGGTTCGAATACGCCGCCACGATAATCTCGTTGTGCACCGCCACAAGCAGCGCGCCCGACTCCGTCTCGATCAACAACCCGCGCCGCCGCGACCCTTCGTGATTGACCTCGATCGTCTCAAGCGTCGTCATCTTTCCGCCGCCGATCTTGTCGGCGATGCTCGCCACCACAAACGTGTCCTTTACCCGGTGTAGGAACGAGCGTGTCGAGTTCGACCCACCCACCAGGGCCGCATGAAAGCCATGTCCGAAGGACGGAATCGGAACTGCGATAAATTGACTGTCGTGATCGGTCGTGTAGACCAGATTCCGCGTCGTGTCCCACTCGGCATCGCCGGTTGCGCGCCGCCGGCGATCCGATAAATGCGCACGGTCGTAGTGTAGCCACGCCGAATCTGCATTCACAAACGCGCCGAATCCGTGCGCGAGCACCGCATGCGGAAACGCATCGCCAACAGCGGGCGCGGTCCAAACCGTGTGCCATTCGCCATTACCGATCGCCGTAGCGTAGCGCCCGTTGTTCCGTGACCCGCCATGCGCGCGCAGGACTTCGGGCGCCGGATGCGGTAGCGCTGGAGGGGTCGCGGGCCGCGAGGGAGCAAAGGTCAATGCAATCGGTTGCACGTCCCTCTATCGTACTCGCACAAGTGATAGACTGCATAGCACGGGGTGATTTTCACCTCGATAACCCTCGACACCGGAAGAGGTAGTTATGCTTCAGAACCTTTTGCTCACATCCCTGGCCTGCGCGAGCCTATACGCGCAAGGCGAACGCGGAACATTCAACGGAACCGTCCTCGATTCATCCGGCGCGGCCGTGGCCGGCGCGCAGGTGAAGATTCTCAACCCGGCGACCGGCGTTGAGTTTTCGACCGCAACCACCGACGCCGGTGTTTACCGTGCGCCCTCGATGCAGCCAGGCACGTACCGCATCACCATCACCGCGGCCGGATTCAAAGCCGCCGTGCGCTCCAACGTCATCCTTGCTGTCGCGCAAACACTGACCGTCGATTTTAACCTCGAAGTCGGCAACGTCCAGGAATCGATTACCGTCTCCACCGACCCGCCTCTCCTTGAAACCGGTACCGCAGAAATCGGCAGCTATGTCTCGAAGAAAGAATTCGATACATGGCCCATCGTCGTAGGCGACGGCCGCCGCCAGATCCAGCAGTTCATCTTCACTTCGCTGCCCGGCACCGTCGGTGGCACCTGGCAAGGCTCGATCAACGGCAGCCAGAATTTTTCACACGAAATCCTGATCGACGGCATCTCCGTCGGACGCATGGACCTTGCCGGCGGCGCCAACAACGAGTTCAGCCCCTCGGCCGAAACGATCTCCGAGTTCAAGCTGCAGACCGGCACCGTCAGCGCGCAGTACTCCGGCGGGCAAACTTCGGTCGCCAACTTTGCGACAAAGTCCGGTACGAACTCGCTGCACGGCACCGCCTACTATTACGGCCAGAACGACGCCCTCCGCGCCAACAGCTTCAACGCGAACGCGAACGGCATCAAGCGCCAGCCTTTCAAGCAACACAACTACGGCTACTCCGTTTCCGGCCCCGTCATGTTGCCGAAACTTTATGACGGCCGCAACAAGAGTTTCTTCTTCACGAACTTCGAACAGACCAAGGTAAAGGACTTCAACGCCACTGCCGTTACTCAACTCCCGACCGTCGATTTTAAGCAAGGAAACTTCGCGCGTCTGTTGAATAACGGCTTCACCGGCCAAGCCGCCTCCGGCACCAACGTCGGTGTCGACGCCGATGGCCGTCCCGTAGTCTTCGGCGCGATCTACGATCCCAACACGACTCGCCAGACGCCGAGTGGCGCCTGGATTCGCGATGCGTTCCCCGGCAACATCGTCCCGAGAAACCGCTTCAGCCCCGTCTCGTCGAAGATCCTCGAACTCGCGCCTATCACCGATCCGTTGTTCGATCAGATGTTGCGCAACATGCCGGCATTGGGCGCCTGCTGCCCGATCTTCAACGAGAAGATGTTGACCTTTAAGGGTGACCATCACTTCAACGAGAAACACCGCACCAGCGGCATGGTCAATCGGAATTTTCGCCTTCGCAACAATTCCCCCGGGGGCCGTTGGGGCCCGCCTCCGGGAACACCGACCAACGTCTACCAGTTGCAGAACACGCCCGGCACAATGGTTCGCCTCGCGCACGATTTCACCATCACGCCCTCTCTGCTCGGTCACGCCGCCCTCGGCTACAACCGCTTCGGCAACCTCAATCAGAGCGTGTACGTCGACCAGGATTGGCCTGCCAAAATCGGTGTGCTAAACGTTCCCGGCACGCACTTCCCGGTGCTCAATTTCGCCGGTCAGAACTTCCAAGGTGGCGGCATCGGCGCCGGCGGACGGTTGGCTTCGGGCAACCGCGGCGGGTCTTTCAACGGTTCCACCATCGGTCAGGTCGACATGACCTACGTCCGAGGCAAGCACAACTACAAATTCGGCTTCGAAAATCGCCGCTACTACTACAACATCCGCAATAAGAGCGGCTCGGGCGATTTCAACTTCTCGCCGAATCAGACTGCGCTGCCCGGTTTTATCAACCAGACCGGACACTCGTTCGCCAGCTTCCTGCTCGGAACCTATAACACGGCATCGCGCAACGAAGTCAGCTCCAACTTCGGCCACCGCTGGAGAACCTTCGACTTCTATTACCAGGACGACTGGAAGGTGTCGAAGAAATTGACGCTGAATCTCGGCATGCGCTGGGGCATCGTTGGCGGATTGATTGAAGTCGCCGGCCGCATGTCGGGCCTCGATCTGTCCAAGCCGAATCCCGCGGCAGCCAATCGCCCTGGGATTCTCGCCTTCGCCGACGATCAGAACCTCCGTGGATTCCAGAACACCTACTGGGCGCAGCTTTCGCCCAAGTTCGGTTTCGCCTACGCTATGACGAACAAACTTGTCATGCGCGGCGGCTATGGCATCAATAATACGCCCGCTATCTCCAACGGCTTCGGCTTCGGCGGAACGCTCGGTTACGCGACTAATATTCTCGTTAACCCGTCCACCCGTACCTACCGGTTCGCCGAGGACGTTGGCGGAGTGTTGCACCAGCCGTTTCCGTCTCTCACAACGACGCTCCCCAACAAGAGCGCAACGTTGGCCAACAATCAGGGCATCGATTACTACCCGCTCGACGGCAACCGCCTGCCGTATGTGCAGAACTGGAACCTGGGCTTCCAGTACCAGTTGCCTGCTTCCACCGTCGTCGAAATTAACTACGTCGGCAACAAGGGTACCCGTCTGATCGCCAAGGGTTTCTCGCAGCCGAACAATCTGCCGTTCGCCATCACCCAACAATACGGCGATCTCCTGCCTCGTCCGTGGAACGCGCAGAGCCCGATTCCCGCGCCCTTCCCCGGCTTCTCGGGAACTAATTTCCAGGCGTTGCGTCCCTATCCGCAGTTCACAGGGATAAACGATATCTTCCCGAACATCGGTTCGTCCAGTTACCACTCGGCGCAGGTGCAGGTGACGCGGCACTTTACCAAGGGCATCGCCATCCTCGGCGCATACACTTGGTCGAAGGCGATTGGCCTGACCGATAACGCGATCGACGCTGAAGGTGTGGCCGACGTGTTCAACCGCAATTTGGAGCGGGCGATCACCAATTACCACTACCCGCACGTATTTAAGGTCAGCGGCATCTACGAACTGCCGATCGGCGCCGGCAAGAAGCTGAATATGAGCGGCATCGTCGACAAGTTCTTCGGCGGATGGCAGTTCTCTGGCAACCTCCAGGCGCGATCGGGCAATCCGGTCGCCATCGGAACGTCCGGTATCAACTTGCCGACCGGTAACGCCGCTCGACCCGACTACGTGGGCGGCCAGGCGATCATCGCCAACGCCAATGCGCCGCTCAACTTCCGCGGCTTCGCCGGCGGCGTGCCTTATTTGAACCGCGCGGCATTTGCCAATCCGGCTGTCTTCGCCGGTGGCCAGAACGTCGTGACCCGCCTCGGAACGGTTGGACCCTATCTGCCCAACATCCGCGACCGTCACTGGATTCGCGAGGACATCGCCGTTCAAAAGATGTTCAAGATCGATGAGATCCGCAACTTCGAATTGCGCGGCACGTTCCAGAACCCTTGGAACCGCCACGGTATCGGTGGGTTGATCACCAACATCATCGACCCGAGTTTCGGCCAGTTCACCGGCCAGCAAATGGGCGCCCGTAATATCGAACTGATGCTGCGTTTCGCCTTCTAAGGCCGCACGAATTCGTAGTCGATGGGCGGCAGCCAAACGCCGTTGCGGCGGGTCCAGAGGCGGACCCACAGCGGGGCGAATGGCTGCGCCCCGCATGGGGGTTGTGTGTTCTGCGTTGTGCAGACGACGTTTGGAATGGTGACGCTGGTTCCGCTGGTCAGCGTCGCATGAAGATTGCCGATTCCCCGCTGCGTGCCGAAGTCGAACCAGTTGTCCTGCGCACCGGCGCCTGGGCTCCAGGTAAAGGTAACGTTAGTGGGCGGGAGGGTGGATAGCGGCGTCGGCGCGGTGAGTTTGGCGCGGGGATCGGCGGTGCAATGAGTGGTCGCGGTGAAGGGTATGTCGATCGGCGGCAGATATCCCGCGGCGGTGCGCGTCTAAAGGCGCGCGAAGAGTTGTTGGCCGTTGCAGGGAAGGCCGAAGACTTCGATCTGCGTTGATCGCACAATGCCGGCGGCGATGTTGCCGATGCCGACGGACGTGCCGACGTCGAGCCAGTAATCGAGAGCAGCCGTACCCGTGGTCCACGAGAAGATTTGGGACGCCGCGGGAAGCGCCGAGCCGGAGGCTGGAGAGATGAATGTCGCGCGGGGATCGCCGCCGCATGAGGTTGCCGCCGTGTAGGAGTAATCGATCGGCGGGAGATATCCGGCGGCATTGCGGGTCCACAAGCGCACCCAGACGGTGCGGCCGTCGCATGGGATTCCAGCGACGTTTTTCGTGACGCCGGCGACGGTGCCGGCGAAGTAAAGCCCGTTGCCGGGCCCCGGGCCCACGTCGAGCCAGTAGTCGATCGCGTTGAGGCCCGCCGACCAGGTGAATTGGGCGGAGCCGTTGATGACGGTTTGGGCGATGGGGGCGGTGATTTGGCCCTTGGCGGATGCGCCGCAACTGAGCGGGGGGACGAAGCGATAGCCTGAAGCGCCGTAATAACCCGTTGCGTAGCGCGGGGTGATCTGGGCGTGCACGAATGCTGAGCCGGCGCAGAAGTCCGCGGTTATCGTCACCGAGGTTCCAGTGATGCTACCAGCCCATATGTTGCCTTGACCGTGGATCGTGCCAAGGTTCAAGAAGTAGTCGATGGCGCCCGGGGCTTGTGTCCAAGTAAAGGTGACGGTTGAGCCGGGCAGGCGTGATTCGCGGGCTGGAGTGACGAGGCCACTGCTGAAAGGACTCACGCAGGAGAAGCTGTCGAGGTAGGTGAAGTCGACAGGATCGAGATATCCGCTGGCTGTACGTGTCCAAAGGCGCACCCACACCGTACTCCACGGAACGCAACGGAGGGTCACGGTGCGGGTGTTGGTGGTCTGGAAGCCGGCGGATATGTCGCCGATGCCACGGGCGGTACCGACATCGAGCCAATAGCCGATGGCGCTGGCGGGAGCATTCCAACTAAACGTGGCGCTGTTGTTAAACAGAGTGTTGCCCGGCGAGGGACTCAGGATGGTTGCGCGTGGATCGGGGCCGCAGTTGGTTGGTGCGGTGTACGTCGCCGTGAAGGGCGTGGTGCTGGTAGAGCCGACGTAGCGGCTTCGAAGGGTGAGGTGAAAGGTTTGGCCGTTGCAGGGAATCTTCGACACGGTATAGGAAAGGCCGGTGGTCGGTCCGTAGAAGATATCGCCGGTAAGTGAGTTGGGCTGGGAACCGATCGAGAAATCGTATTCGATGATAGTGGGGTTGTGCTCCCACGTGAATGTCACCGTGTTGCCAGGAAGGACCGAGCCCGGCGGGGGATAAAGGATGACGGAGTCGCCATCCGGTTCAAGGCCAAAACAGAGCGCGGCGGAGAAGTGGGCCAACCTTATATGACGCATTGGGGATGATCGTACCAGAATTTTTCGCTGTCGTGGCAGAGTTTTGAGCCCGTCCGCACATTCCCTGGCAGGAGCCCTCATGCAATACCCCAGCACACAGCTTCCTGGCGGGTACGCCGCCGGTCATCCGGTCCCGAGCAGTTTTCCGATCTTCACCGCGCCCTCCACCCGCACCGAAAAGAACGTCGTCCGTCTGCCGCTGGTGTCGACCGCCTGCTGGCGCCTCAACGATCTCCGGTTCGACTTCGATTCCTCCTTCGTCATGCCCGCCGCGCACGGCGAGTTCGTCGCACTGCGGAAGATCATCGACGCCCACCCCGGGTCGCCGATGTCGGTCTTCGGGCACTCCGATCCTGTCGGCAACCTGGAATACAACAAGGAGCTGTCGGGCCGCCGGGCCGAGGCCATCTACTCGCTGCTGACGCACGACGTCGCCCGCTGGGAAAAATTCTACAAGAACTCGCACGGCGGCGACGACTGGGGCCTGAAGCAGATTCAGGTTATGCTCGACGCCCTGGCCTACGATCCCGGCAACACCGCCGGTGAATCGACCAAGCGTTCGAAAGAAGCGATCCAGGCATTCCAGCGTGCCAACAATTTGAACGACGACGGCGATGCCGGGCCACTGACCCGCGCCGTGCTCTTCCAGAAATACTTCGAGTTCCTCTTCCCGCGCAAAGTCGAAAAGCCCGAGTTCCTGCACAAGGGCATCGACCCCGGCGGCAAAGGCGATTTCCAGGGCTGCGGCGAGTTCAATCCGGCCATGATTCTGTCCAAGGACGAAGCGAAGAAGATGTCCGAGGAAGAGCGAAACGCCGAGAACGGCGTGAACCGGCGCGTGCTCATCCTTTTTTTAAGCCCGGCACCGAAGATCATGTCGAGAAATGGCCTTGCCCGCGCGTCGCCGAGGGCGGCGGTGATTGCAAAAAGCGGTTCTGGAGCGACGCCGACAAGCGCCGCGCCAAGCAGGAAGAGCGCCGGACCTTTGCCGATACCGAGGACACGTTCGCGTGCAGATTCTATCACCGATTGACCGAGTCCTCGCCGTGCGAAATCTCGGCCGCCCGGTTGATGTTTGTCGAAATCTTCCTGGACCTCCCTGAGACGTGGACCGAAGCCGCCGAGAAGTTCCAACTCGTCAGCGCCGACGGCGAATACGACCGGACGATGACCCGCGCGCAGGCGTCCCTCCGCAGCGAAGGGCGGTACGCGCTGACTTTCACGAACGTGATTGCCGGGCAGAAGTACACGCTGTATCACTACCCGGCGCCGGAGACGCGGTTGGCTGTGTTTTCCGAGATCCCCTTCGATGTAATTAACAAGGTCGGTGGTACGTCGAGCTTGGCGGTCGTGAAAGCCGAAGCAAATCCGCAAATTGAGTACGTCGAGGTGTCGTCGGAAGACCCTGTGCTATTCAACGAACCGGGATCGTTCGATTTTAGTCCGTATCTGTTTGCCGACCCGCACGAGATGGAAGATGCGTTTGAATTGGAGACGGTCTAATGGACGCCGAACCACATTGGCCGTCGCCCAATCCGCCGCCGCCGGCCAAGGACAAGCGCGACCCCGGCGAAATCGAAATCGAAATTGAAGATCCGGCCACGCCGCAACAGGATCCGGAAGATGCACCCAACCAGCTGGACAGCACGATTTTTTCGCCAGCATTCTCGTTCGTGGAGTATCGCTCGTACAAAATCCTAAGCGGGGGCGAGCATCTGTACTACCCCGACATGGAGGCTACTCGCGTTGTTGCGCCGAAGCCGCTTCTGGAGCATGATGTGGAGCCGCCGGCGAAAGGGGATTTCGGAGCGGACGATCTGCCTTGGGTGCCTGTGAAGGGCAAGTGGATTTATTTGTTCCAGGACTATCTGGATACGTTTTCGTGGTTTAGCGAGTCCTACATCGATTCGAACGGGCTGATCGCGTCGGTGGATCTGGCCGGCGCAAAAAACAGCGAGCCCAATGACCGCCCGGCGCCGCAAACCGGTCACGAACTGGCGTGCGTGGCTCATACTATCAATGGCGAGCCGGCTTTTTATTACGGCTATTTGAGCCGCGTGCGCTTGCCGCTTGATGCGATTCGAATGCTGCTTAAGCATGGCCGCCAGTTGCTGCTATGTGTCGATACGAACGTCAAAGAGCCGCGCAATCCGAAGGCGGGCTTGATTCGCCAGAAGAACGACGTTTTCCTGTTCGGTGTGACTGATCCGATGTCTGTGGCGCTCGATCTGGGCCGTTTGTATTTGATCGACCGGATGGATCTGTTGACGAATACGCTTCCGTCGGACGAACTCGGCGCCAGAGTGCGCCGGGACATCGAAGAGCGGCAGGCGAAGTATATGATCGGCGGAATTCTGGAAAAAGTCATGACGAGCAATGACCAAACGGCGAAGCAGTTAACAGGGATGTTCAAGAAGACTGACGCGAAGGGGAAGATTCTGCCTCCGCCGATTACGATGCTTCGGGAGTATCGGGAGTCCTACGACCGAAAGCTGCGGACGCTAATGGTCCGGTCGGAAGCTTCGGCGGCGGCCGTCTGTTCTTGGTTGGCGGGGACCTTGATGCGAATTGCCTGGGTGGGGCATTCGGCGAAATGGAGCGACATACCGGCTTACTTGCGTGTTTTTGGCCAAGCGGCGCTGCGGATTTCCGAGTCCGACGCGGGGCAGGCCTATCTCGGAGACGTGCTGGAAACGCCGGACCACTGGATTCATCAATACGCGCTGCCCGCCGAGACTCCTGGCCCGACGACGTACGGCATCATTTCGGCGTCGGCGTCGGCTGTGTTTAGTGTGTCGGAGCAACTCGCGGCGCGATACATTCGGTTGCACGGGACGAAGGCCGCCAGTTACGTAACCGACTCGCTGAACGCCGTGGTCGGCGGCGAAGTATTTCATGTCGCCGAGGTCAAGATCATGGGGACGCGGCTGGACGGTTCGCAGAAACGCGTGAGCGCATATGAAGTTCGCACGAATTTCAGCGGCAAACTGACGCTGGCGAAGTTCCTCGCTCCCGGATCGGACTTCAATAAGTATGGAGGGCGCGCGCTTTATTTTGCGGGCGTCGGATCGTTCCTGTTGGCGGCCAAGGCGCTCTATGATGGCGGATTTTCTGGACTCACTTCGGAGGTGCTGATCGGCGCCGCGGCGAGCGTGTCCGATATTGCCGGTTCGACGCTTGGGCTGCTAGGAAAAATGGGCGAACAGGGCTTGGCGGTGCTGGGGGGGCATATCGGCGGCGATCGGGTTCGCGATGTCGGTGAAAGGCATCGCTACCTCGGCCGACAGACAGGACTACACGTCGGTTGGGGGTATTCGTTGTCGGCGGCGGGATCGGCCCTGACGTTCCTCTCTTGCTACTTGGCCTATATGGGCGGAGCGAGCGCGGCGACGGGTTTTGGAATTCCATTGGGCGCGGCGCTGGCGATAAGCGGAATGGCTTTGGGCCTGCCCGGAACGCTGATCGTCACGTTTGGCGGACACACCGATTTGATGGTGTTTGTGAATCACTGTTCTTTCGGGGCGAATTATGGCGCTGGCGGCGAGATGCCCTGGTCGGGGAAAAAGAAGATGAGCGA
>Ga0194128_10001366_pt1 | contig 42460 bp, 34 predicted proteins | sample TA2KigCa65mmetaG_FD_148650 | JGI IMG/M metagenome (GOLD analysis project Ga0194128, IMG submission 148650) | Freshwater microbial communities from Lake Tanganyika, Tanzania - TA2015037 Kigoma Deep Cast 65m | ecosystem: Environmental > Aquatic > Freshwater > Lake | place: Tanzania: Lake...
TGCTCGCGCGCGCGCGGCCTCCGCGCGCCCCTGACTCGCCTGGCGCGGTGGAGGCGCTGGCCGCCGCCGGCTTCCGATCCGCGCGCCTGCTCGCCGAGCGCGAGGGCTACCGGTTCTTCGAAGCGGTCCGGTAGGCGAGGCCAACGCCCCCGAGCCGGGACGCGCCGTCCGATCGGGGCGACATCGCGCGCGTGCGGGCGGCCGATCGCACGCCATTCGCCTCACCGGCCCAGGCAAGCCTTTTGCCCTCTCACCCCCAAGCCCCATGTCTGACCGTGTTCTCGCAGACGTCTTTACGGCGGATGAGGTGGCGCGCGCAGCCGGCGTGCCGCTCGCAGACGTGCGCGCGGCGCTCGAGGCGGATGAGATCGTCCCGATTCGCGGGACCGCGTTGATCGCCGGCGCAGACGCCGTCCGGATCGGGCGTCGACTGCGGCGCGCCGGCCCGTCGCGGCCCGCGAGACGCGGGCTCCTGGGCGCGGCGTGCGCCTCGTCGGCCGTGCACGCCGTGCTCGTGGCGGCAGCCGTCTGGCTCTCGGCGGGCGCTGCACCCACGGCTTCGGTCGAGGCACTGCCGGCGACCCCGGCACATCTCGTCTTTATCCTGAGTCCCGGTCCGGGCGGCGGGGGAGGCGGGGGCGGGTTGCGCAACCCGCGGCCAGCGGCGCGCCTCCAGCGCCCCGCACCCGACAATCCGCGCGACTCGGCACCACCGGTCGTCGAAGCGGTCTCGCCGCCGCCGGCACCGATTGCCCGAACGCGGGAGCCCGCCTTCGGCCTGAACGCCCCCATCGTGCCCGTCGCCGCCGACCTGCGCGATCAGGCGGGCGTGATGGACCGCGCGGATGAGCGCGCCATGAGCCAGGGGCCCGGGGCGAACGGCGGCGCCGGCCCGGGCCAGGGCGCCGGCAGCGGCGCAGCAGCGGGCTCGGGGATTGGCGACGGGCTCGGCGGGGGCACGGGTGGGGGACCGTATCGCCCGGGCGCTGGCATCGAGCCGCCCCGCCTCCTGCGCGAGGTGAAGGCGGTCTACACGGACGAGGCGCGCCAGCGCGGGGTCACGGGCAGCGTGCTGCTCGAGGTCGTCGTGCGGCGGGACGGCCTCGTGGGCGGCGTATCGATTCTCCGCGGCCTCGGTGCCGGCCTCGAGGAGCGCGCGATCGAAGCCGTTCGACAGTGGCGTTTTGCGCCGGCGCGGCGCCACGGCGTCGCGGTCGACGTGGTGGTCGAAGTGGCAGTCGAGTTTACGCAGCGGTAAGCCTCATGGATCTGATTCTCATCGTCCTGACGGTTCTTTCGTTGGCGGCGGCGGCCGTCTTTGCCGTGTCGGCGTGGCGCGCGCGCGCCGAGGCCGACGAGCGATCGGCCGCGCGCGTTGCGGCGCTCGCCTCGGCGATTGGCGCCGAGGCGGGAGCCGGGGAGCGGGATCCGGGATCCGAGCGAAGGGATCACGACCGGATCCCGGATCCCGGGTCCCGGATCCCCGTCTCATCGATGTTCGGCACCCTTGCGGGCTCCAGCGCTCGACCGCTTCGCGCGCCGGCGATCGTCGCCGCGGCCGGGGCGGCGGCCATCGTCGCGGGCGGAGCGGTCCTGCGAAGCGGCGCGCCCGCGGCCGACGACCGCTCGTCGCACGCACCCCTCGAGCTGGTCTCGATGCGCCACACCCGTGAGGGCGGCACGCTGACCGTGATCGGCCTCGTTCGGAATCCGCCGACCGGCACGCCGGTGTCGAACGTGGCGGCGCACGTGGTGGCGTTCGACCGCGGCGGAACGTTTGTCGCCAGCGGGCGCGGCACGCTCGAGCTGCCGGTGCTGGCGCCGGGCGACGAGGCGGCGTTCTCGGTGACGGTCAGCGCGCTCGCGGACCTGGGCCGCTATCGGATAAGCTTCCGTACCCCGGCAGGGCCGCTCCGGCACCTCGATCGCCGAGGCGCCCGCCAGCTGGTCAGGGCCCCGTGAAGATCGCCCCCTTCGTCCTCGCCGCCGCCGCCGCCGCGGCCGCGCCGCTCGCGGCGCAGTCGCAGGAGGGGTTCAGCTTCCGCAGCGGCGTGGAGCTGATCAACGTCACCGCGACGGTGACCGACGGCGACGGCCGCTTCGTGTCGGGCCTCCGCAAGGAGGACTTCCACGTCTACGAGGACGGCGAACCCCAGACGATCACCCACTTCAGCAACGAGCGCGCCCCGGTGAGCCTCGGCATCGTGCTCGACGCGAGCGGCAGCATGACGCCGGACAAGATGTCGGCCGCCCGCTCGGCCATCGATCGGTTCATCTACGACCTGCTCGGCCCCGACGATGAGCTGTTCTTCATGGAGTTTGCCAACCGTCCCGACCTCGTGCAGGAGTGGACGACCGATCGGCGCGAGATCAGCCGCGCGGTGGCGCGCGTGAGGCCCGCCGGAGGCACGTCGATGTACGACGCGATTGCCGACGCCGTACCGACGGCGGGCATCGGGAAGCACCCGAAGAAGGCGATCCTGGTCATCTCGGACGGCAACGACACCAACAGCCGCACGAACGTCGGCGAGCTGCGGTATCTCATTCGCGAGAGCGAGGTGCTCGTGTACGCCCTGGGGGTCGACGGCACCGCCTTCACGCGGCGGGCGCCGACGATTCAGATTCCGCTGCCGCTGCCGTTCCCGATCCCGGGAGTGCCGCAGCGGCGGCTGCCGCCGATTCGCGGCGGCGGCGGGCAGCCGCGCGCCAACGAGCGCGTCAACGCCGATGCGCTCCGGCAGATTACCGACGACACGGGAGGCCGCACGGAGATCGTGCGCGGCTTCGGCGACCTCGACGGCGCGACGGCGCGGCTCGCCGACGAGCTGAGCAAACAGTACTACCTGGGGTACGCGAGCACCGGGAAGCGGGACGGACGCTGGCACACCATCCGCGTCGAGGTGAGAGACCGCCGCCTGGCGGTTCGGGCGCGCCGAGGCTACATCGCGTCGTAGCGCCCGGGCTATGATGCCCGTGGCGTGTCGACGTTCTTCATTGCGATCGGCCTCAGCCTGGTCGGGGGCCTCGGCGGGCTGCTGCTCGCCTCGGGCGTGCTCCTCGTCAACGACTCCGTGCGATCGCGGCTGGTGCCGTGGCTGGTGAGCTACGCGGTGGGCGCTCTGCTCGGCGTCTCGATGCTGGCGCTGCTGCCGGCCACGCTCGAGCAGCTGCCCTCCGGCCAGGTCTTCACGACGCTGCTCGGGGGCATCCTGCTCTTCTTCCTGCTCGAAAAGCTGGTGCTCTGGCGGCACTGTCACATCCACGACTGCGAAGTGCACGACGGCAGCATCGTGCCGGTGCTCGTCGGCGACGCGTTCCACAACTTCGTCGACGGGGCGGTGATCGCGGCGGCCGTCATCACCTCCGTGCCGCTCGGCGTCAGCACGGCGTTCGCGGTCGCCGCGCACGAGATCCCGCAGGAGCTGGGCGACTTCGCGCTCCTGCTGCACGCCGGCTACTCGCGCGGGCGGGCGCTGCTGCTGAACGTGCTGTCGGGGGGCGCGAGCGCCGCCGGCGCTGTGGCGGCGTTTGTCGCGATCGACAGCCTCCCGCATCTGCTCCCCTACGTCCTCATCCTCGCCGCGGCCAGCTTCCTGTACGTGGCCATGGCCGACCTCATCCCGGGCCTCCATCGCGGGCGGACCGACGCCGGCTCGCTGCCGCAGATCGTGCTCATCGCGGCTGGGGTCGCTACTGTCCACGTGCTGTAGCCGTTCGCCGCAGAGGACACGGGGCGGGACACGCCCGGAAACCCCAGTCGATCCGAGCGAATTTCACCGGTCTCGACCTGGCAACGTCTTTGCCTCGTAGGAGGGCGTGCCGGGTCCCCCGGCCGCGCAGAGGAGGAAAGAGATATGTTTGCCAGGGTTGCTGCCACAGTCATCGTCGTGTGCGCGATGAGTGCGCCAGCCTGGGCGGCGGATCGCGAGGATCTGCAGATCTTCCGCGACGTCTCGCGACAGGTGCTGCGGTATCCCCAGTTCACGATCTTCGACAGCATCGGCGCGAACGTGGAGGACGGCGTCGTGACGCTCACCGGGAAAGTCACGATGCCGTACAAGCGCGACGCGATCGCCACGCGGGTGGCGCGGATCGAGGGTGTGCGCGAGGTGCGGAACGAGATTGCCGTGCTGCCGGTCTCGCAGTGGGACGACGAGCTGCGGTACCGGATTGCGCGGGCGATCTACGGGAACTCGAACTTCTGGACCTACGGGGCGATGGCGAATCCGCCGATTCACATCGTGGTGGAGAACGGGCGCGTGACGCTCGAAGGCGTCGTCAACAGCAACGTCGACCGAATGCTCGCGCGTTCGATCGCCAGCTCGTTCGGCGCGTTCTCGGTGACCAACAACCTGAAGACCGACGCGGAGGTCACCGCGCAGCTGGAACGGCTCTGATCGACGCCCAACTTCCCAGCGCCCAACGCCCAACCCCCAGCGCCCAACCTGCAAGGGCTGCAGATTAGGGTTGGGGGGTGGAAGTTGGGCGTTGTTGGGAGCTGGATGTTGAGCGCGGGGCGTCTGCCGCCTCGTCGCGGCCCCGCCGGCTGATCCACCAGATCACTCCCGCGAGCGCTGCGGCGGCCGCCAGGATCGTCCCGGCGAACAGCAGCAGCGTTCGCGCCAGGATCGACGTCGGCTCCAGATTCACCTGCAGCTCCAGCGGCCGCCCCGCCAACCGATCGGCGAGCGGCTGCTCCCACACCAGGATATTGCCGCGCAGGATTTCGCCCGACGGCGCGTTGTGAAAGTGAATCTCGCTCGGCAAGTGGACGCGGAAGGCGACGATCTCGCTGCCGGTCCATGCCGGATCCCGGATCCCGGCTCCCGGCTCTCGCGTCCCGCCGCCCACGGTCTGCCGGAACTCGAGCACGTCGTCGCGCCGCCCGAACCGATAGGATGACCAGGCGAACGGCGCCAGGCGCGACAGCTCGTCGAGGTCGTCGGTCTCCACGCTGACGTTGACGAAACGGCGCCCGTCGCGGCGCGACAGGCTGGCCGCAACCGGCCGCGCCGGTGCGCCGAAGAACGCGCGCACCGCCTCGAGGTCGACGCGCGCGCGCGGATCGGGATCGATCGGCGCGCCGCGCAGCGCGGCCAGCGACGCCGCCGACGCGTACACGTTCAGCGTCGCCGAACCGTCGAGCGACAGGTACAGCTCCTCCTCGTACTCGTAGTCGGGCTTGAACGCCCCGCCCGCACACCCGACGGCAAGCGCAGCGACGATCGCGGCCCCGGGCAAGAGCCTCACAAATCCCAATGATATCCTTCACTCACACAGGCTTTGGGCCTTGGGCTTTGGGCGTCGGGTACGAACCCTCCAAAAGCCTGGAGCCCGCAGTCCAGAGCCTGACGCCATGCCCCGTCCCACGATCTATCTCATCGACGGCAGCTCTCAGATGTACCGCGCCTATCACGCCTTCCGCGGGCGCGGGCTGTCGAACCAGGAGGGGCACACCACACACGCGGTCTACGTCTTCGTGACGATGCTGCGGAAGCTGATCAAGGAGCACGCGCCGCGGTACATCGCCGCGTCGTTCGACCTCGCCGGGCCCACGTTCCGCGACGCGCTCGTCGCCGACTACAAGGCGACGCGCGCCGCGATGCCCGACGATCTGGCCGAGCAGCTCCAGTGGGTGCACGAGGCGTGCGAAGCGCTCGGCGTGCCCATCGTCACCGCGCAGGGCTACGAGGCCGACGACGTCATCGGGACGCTGGCGAGGGGGGCAAGCGAGGCGGGGTTCGAGGTCGCGATCGTCTCGATCGACAAGGATTTCTTTCAACTCGTGCACGACGGCGTGCGCGTGTACGACCCGCGCGAGGACGGCGCGTGGTTCGACGAGGCGGCGGTCGAGGAGAAATTCGGCGTCAAGCCGGCGCACGTGGTCGACGTGCTGGCGCTCGTCGGCGACACGAGCGATAACGTCGCGGGCGTCCCCGGCGTCGGCAAGAAGGGCGCCGTCGACCTGATCGGCGCCTACGGCAGCCTCGACGCGCTCCTGGACCACGCCGCCGAGCTGCCCCAGCGCAAGTACCGCGAGGCGCTCGTCGCCCACCGGGACGCTGCCCTGCGCAGCCGGGAGCTGGTGACGATTCGGCGCGACGTGCCGCTCGAGATCGATTTCGAGTCGCTCCGCTACCGCGGGGCGGTGCGCGAGCGCTGCTACGAGCTGTTTTCGCGGCTGGCCTTCCGATCGCTGGTCAACGACTACGCGCCCACCGCGGACACGATCCAGAAGGACTACGCGCTCGTGACCAGCCCGGCGGAGCTCGATCGGCTGATCGCGGATCTGCGGGCCGCGGGCGAGTTCGCGCTGCGGGTGATCCCCGACCAGCCGTCGGCGATGCGGGCGGCAGTCGTCGGGATTGCGTGCTCCACCGCCGATCGCCAGGCCCGCTACGTGCCGCTCGGCCACGAGGGAGGCGGCGGCGCCGACCTGCTGTCGGCGGCGGCAGGGCCGCAGCAGATCGATCGCCGCGCCGCGCTCGACCGGCTGCGGCCGCTCCTCGAGGATCCGGCCGTCCGGAAGGTCGGCCACGATGTCAAGTTCGACACCGTGCTCCTGACGAATCACGGGATCGACCTGCAGGGCGTGGCGTTCGACTCGATGCTCGCGAGCTATCTGCTCGACGCGACGCGTCCCGGCCACCCGCTCGAAGAGACCTCGCTCGAGCACCTCGGGTACAAGGCGCTGACCGAGGAGGACGTCTGCGGGCGCGGCGCCCGGACGGTCCCGCTCGCGGCGCTGGCGCCGGAGGCGGCCCTCGACTTCGCCGGCGAGCGGGCCGACCTGGCGCGGCAGCTCGCCTCGCGGCTGGCGCCGCTGCTCGCGGCCGACGATCTCGACCGCGTCTTCCGCGAGCTCGAGATGCCGCTCGTTCCGGTGCTCGCCGACATCGAACGCGCCGGCATCCTGATCGACGGCCCGGCGCTCGCGGCGCAGTCGCAGCACATCGAAGGGGAGCTCGCCCGCCATACGTCGCGCATCTACGAGCTGGCCGGCGAGGCGTTCAATATCAACTCGCCCAGGCAGCTCGGCGAGATTCTGTTCGAGAAGCTGCAGCTGCCCGCGCTCAAGAAGACCGGCAAGACGCGGTCGGCGTCGACCGCGGTGGAAGTGCTGGAGGAGCTGGCGCTCGTCCACGAGCTGCCGCGGCTGATCCTCGAGTGGCGCGCGCTGCACAAGCTGAAGAGCACGTACATCGACGCGCTGCCGCAGCTCGTGCATCCGCAGACCGGGCGCGTGCATACCAGTTTCAATCAGGCAGTGGCCGCGACCGGACGTCTGAGCAGCTCGGATCCGAACCTGCAGAACATCCCGATCCGGACCGAGCTGGGGCGGCGGATCCGCCGCGCGTTCGTGGCCGCGCCCGGCCACGTGCTGATCTCGGCCGACTATTCGCAGATCGAGCTGCGGGTGCTGGCGCACCTGGCCGAGGAGGATGCGCTCGCCGAAGCCTTCCGCACCGGAGAGGACATTCACGACCGCACGGCGCTCAAGGTGTTCGGGCCGGACAGCGGGCTGGATCCGCACGAGCTGCGCCGGCGGGCCAAGATCGTCAACTACGCGCTCCTCTACGGGAAGACCGCGTTCACGCTGGCCAAGGACATCGGCGTGACCAAGGAGGCGGCGCAGGCGTTCATCGACGCCTACTTCGCGGGCTACCCCAAGGTGCGCGCCTACATGGACGAGCTGCTGCGGCGGTCGCGCGAGAGCGGCGTCGTCAAGACGATGTTCGGGCGGCGGCGGCTCGTGCCGGAGCTGAACAGCCGCAACGGCCAGATCCGCGCGGCGGCCGAGCGCGCCACCGTCAACATGCCGATCCAGGGCACGGCGGCCGACATCCTCAAGAAGGCGATGATCGCGCTTCATGCGGAGCTGCCGACGCGCGGCCTCCGCACCCGCATGATCCTGACCGTCCACGACGAGCTGCTCTTCGAGGCGCCGACGGAAGAGGCCGATCGCGCCGCCGCGATCGTCCGCGAGCAGATGGAAGGCGTCATCTCGCTCGCGGTGCCGCTCACGGTCGACGTCGGGATCGCCGAGAACTGGCGCGACGCCAAGCCGTAACAGCAGGCCTCGGGTCTGAGGCCTTTCCTACTTCCAGTCCTGCTTCAGCGCATCCCACTGCGCGCGGAGCTCCTCCAGCGCGGACGGCTGCTCCTGTGCCGGCAGGCGGCGCGCCCGCTCGAGGACGAGGACGGTGGTGACGAACCGATCGATGTCGTCGCGCAGGTCCGCCGCCGACTCGGGGCGCAGGGGGGCGCGGACCCACGCCGCCACCGCCGCGTGCCACGCGCGCTCGACGTCGCCTACGCCGCGCGAGGCGACCGCCAGCCAGTAGTTGGCCGTCGGGTTGCCGGGATCGGCGCGGAGCTCGGCCTCCATCCGCTCGCTCACGCGCGCGAGCAGCGGCGCCCGGCGCTCGGCAGGGACGCGCTGCGCCTCGCGATCGAGAGCGCTCGCCCACCAGTCGAGCAGCAGCCGGCGGTCGCGCTCCGGCAGCAGCGCCGCCCGGCTGAGCGCGGTATCGAACAGCTCGGCGGCGGCGCCGAACGCGTCGGCCAGGAAGAGCGCCTGACCGAGCCCCACGAGGAGATCGATCTGATCGCGGGGCTTGAGCGCCTCGGCGCGAACGGCGCCGAGCGCGTCGCGGGCCGCCGCGAGATCGGCCGGATCGCTCGTGCGGAGGCGGTACCGCTCGAGGTAGGCGCGGGCCGCCACGAGCGACGCGGCGTCGGCCGAGGCGGCGTCGATCCGCGCGGCCGCCGCCGAGGCGATGGCGCCGTCGTAGTCGGCCGCGTTGTAGAGCGCGCGCGCCCCGGCGAGCGCCGGATGCTCGGCCGCGCGGGCGGGGATGGGCATCGCCAGCAGCGCCGCAATGATCGGTCCGGCTAGAGCCGGACGCCACGCTGGCCGCGGCAGCCGCACGCGCGCGCCGAGCGCGAGGCGTCCTCGCATCGCCTGGATCGTAGCATTACAATGCGAATCGATGAGTCAACCCGTGATCGTGCCGCGCGCCGAGCACACGATCTCACGCAAGCAGATTGATCCCGACGCGCTCCGCGTGCTCTACCGGCTCCATCAGCACGACCACGTCGCCTACCTCGTGGGCGGCAGCGTCCGCGATCTGCTGCTCGGCCTGCGGCCGAAGGATTTCGACATCGGCACCTCCGCGCACCCGTACCAGGTGAAGCGGCTCTTCCGCAACTGCTGGATCATCGGCCGGCGCTTCCGCCTCGCGCACATCAAGTTCGGCGCGAAGACGATCGAGGTCGCCACGTTCCGCCGGCTGCTCACGCCGCAGGAGCTGGCCGCCGCCGACGCGCCGCCGGCCCACGCGGTCCCGATCGAAGGAGCCGCCGCCGACGGCCATGTACGGCTCCTCCACCGCGACAACACGTTCGGGACGCCCGAGGAGGACGCCTTCCGGCGCGACTTCACGATCAACGCGCTCTTCTACGACATCGGGTCGTTCTCGATCATCGACTACACGGGCGGGCTCGGCGATCTCCAGGCCCGGCTGATTCGATCGATTGGCGACCCCGCCGAGCGCTTCGTCGAGGATCCGGTCCGGATGCTCCGCGCCGTGGCGATGGCCGCGCGCCTCGACTTCACGATTGACGCGCCGATCGAGGCCGCGATCGCGGCGCACCGGGCCGAGCTGGCCAGGAGCGCGCCGGCGCGGCTGATCGAAGAGCTGTACAAACTGCTGCGATCGGGCGCCTCCCAGCGCGCGTTCCACATGCTCGCCGACCGCCGGCTGCTCGAACCGATCGCGGCGCCGCTGCAGACATGCACCGGCGAGGCCCTCTGGCGCTCGCTGGCGGCGCTCGACGCCTACCGGTGTCGATTCGACGCGACGCCCGACACGCTGACGAACGCGATCCTGCTCGGGTCGCTGATCGTGCCGCTCGGCAGCGCGGTCGGGATTCTGGCGCCGCATCGAGTCTTCAGCGGCGACCGCGAGCCGCCGCCGGCGCTCGGCATGCTGCCGCTCGCCCGCCGCGACGTCGATCGCCTGCGCCTGGTCCTCGGGCTGCAGCGCCGGCTGCTCGACATGGACCTCTCGCCGCGCGCGCGGCGGGCGCTCATGCACCGCGGCCCGTTTCAGGAGGCGCTCACCTGGCTCGAGATCCACGGACGGGCGCCGGAGGTGGTCGAGCACTGGCGCGGCTTCGTGGAGGCGGCGGGGAGCTTCGAGGCGCAGGCGGCCGCGGAGGGCGCCGAAGCGCCGCACCGGCGGCGGAGACGACGGCGGCGACAGCGCCGGCCGGTCGCCGGCCACGAGACCGCGCGGCACCGAGACACGGAGGAAAACTGACGGCGCCTCAGCCGTGCTTCCGCTCGAACTCCCGCATGAAGTCGACGAGCGCGGCGACGCCCTCGTCGGGAAAGGCGTTGTAGATCGACGCGCGCATGCCGCCCACGGCGCGGTGACCCTTGAGGCCGTCGAGCCCGGCGGCCGTCGACTCCTTCACGAACAGCGCCTCGAGCGCCTCGGTCGCCAGCCGGAACGTGACGTTCATCAGCGAGCGGCTGTCCGCCTGCGCCGTGCCGCGATAGAAGCCCGTGCGATCGATCTCGGCGTAGAGCGTGGCCGCCTTCCGCTGGTTGATCCGCGCGATCGCCGGCAGCCCCCCGATCGACAGCAGCCACTTCATCGTCAGGCCGAGGATGTAGACGCCGAAGGTGTTGGGCGTGTTGTACAGGGAGTTGTTGTCGGCCTGCACCTTGTAGTTCAGCATGATCGGCAGCGCGTCGGTCGACCGCGCCAGCAGGTCCTCGCGCACGACGACGACGGTCACGCCCGAGGGGCCGAGATTCTTCTGCGCGCCCGCGTAGATGAGGCCGAAGCGGCCGACGTCGATCGGACCGCTGAAGATGTCGGACGAGGCGTCGGCGACCAGGGGGGCGTCGCCGACCTCCGGCAGCGTCTTCCACTCCGTGCCTTCAATCGTGTTGTTCGTCGTGATGTGGACGTAGGCGGCCCCGCGCGTCAGTCTCAGCTCCTCCAGCCGCGGAATGCGCGAGTACCCATCGGCCTTCGTGGTCGCGGCAACGTGGACGGCGCCGACCTTCTTCGCCTCCTTGGCCGCCTTGTCGGCCCACGAGCCGGTGTCGATGTAGTCGGCCGTCGCGCCCGGCGCGAGCAGGTTCATCGGCACCATCGAGAACTGCAGCGTGGCGCCGCCCTGGAGCATCAGGATGCGGTAGTTCGGCGGGATGCTCGCCAGCGCCCGCATGTCCGCGATCGCGGTGTTCAGCAGGTCCTCGAACGTCTTCGACCGGTGGCTGATCTCCAGCACCGACATCCCGACGCCCGGGAGCGAGACGAGGTCGCGCTGCGCCGCCTCGAGCACGGGAAGCGGCAGCACCGCGGGGCCGGCGGAGAAATTGTGGACGCGCGTCGTCGTTGGCATGTCTCTATATTTTCACAACATGCAGGCTCAGGATGTCCTCGGCTCCCGTCTCAATCGCGCGCAGCAGGTCCGCCGTCGGCTCCGCGTCGAGGTTGATGCGCGCCACCGCGGCTTCCGCGCCGTCGAAGATGACATTCTCCGTCTCCTGCACGTTGAGCGCCCGCCGGCGCAGCTCGGTGAACACGTGCGCCAGGACGCCCGGCCGGTCGCGGTGGCGGACGACGAGCGTATGCGTCGCCGGCGTGCGGCGCGCCAGATTCACGGCGTTGGGCACCTTGCCGGTCTCCTTGTAGGCCAGGATGATGCGCACGGCTTCCGCGGCAATCGCCTCCTGGGCCTGCTCGGTAGACGCGCCGATGTGGTGCGTGCCGTAGAAGCCCGGAAGACGGGCGAGCGCCGGGGAAAATTCCGCGCGCGCCTCGGCGGGCTCGCCACGAAACACGTCGGCGGCCGCGCGCACCCCGCGCGTCTCGATCGCCTGCGCGAGCGCCGCCTCGTCGACCAGCTCGGCCCGGGCCGTATTGACGAACAGCGCCCCCGGCTTCAGCCGGGCGAGGAGCGCCGCGTTCACGACACCCTCCGTCTCGGGCGCGAGCGCCAGGTGCACGCTCAGGGCGTCGGCGCGGGCCGCGACGTCCTCCGGGGAGTCGAGCACGGTGATGTCGAGGTCGCGCGGCACGGCCGCGGCCCCCTCGCGCCGGAAGCGCGGGCTCCAGACGAGAACGTCCATCCCGAGGGCCCGCGCGCGCCGCGCCACCTCCTGGCCGATGCTGCCGAAGCCGATCAGGCCCAGCGCGCGCCCGTACAGGCCGCGCGCCTGCGCGTACTCCTTCTTGTTCCAGCGGCCGGCGCGAAGCTCCGCCACGTTCTCGGGAATGCGCCGGTCGAGCGCCAGCAGCAGGCCGATCGTCAGCTCGGCGACCGCCACGGCGTTGCGCCCCGGACAGTTCGACACGTAGATGCCCCGGCGCGCCGCCGCGGCGACGTCGATCGTGTTGACGCCGGCGCCGGCCCGCACGACGAGCGACAGATCGCCCGCATCGAGCATCGGCTCGGTCACGCGCGTCGATCGGACGACGAGAACGTCGGCAGCGGACGACGCGACCATCCGGACGAGCGCATCGCCGGCGAGGTCGGGCTGGTAGAGCACCTCGCATCCGGCGGCGCGCAGCCCCTCGAGCCCGGACGCCTCAAAGGCGTCCGCGATCAGCACTTTCATCGATGGACCTGGCCCTCTCGTGGTACGCCCGTCCCGCATTGCAACCGCCCGCGACGTCGAGTGGCCAGTCCACGCGAGGAACGGGCATTACCAGTAGAGTAATGCGGAGGACGGAGGAAGACACATGCGCATCCGGGCCCGCTCGCTGACGCTGGCCTGCGCCTTTCTCGCCGTAGCGGTCGTCGGCGGGCAGAACCAGCCGCGCACCTGGCGGCTCGATTTCTATCAGACCGGGGGCCCCGGCATCGAGGCGTACAGCTTCGACCGCCTCGTGGTCGAGCCGCTCGCGTGGCCGGACCATCCGGCCATCGACGTCGAGCCGTCGATGGTCGGCAACTACCGCTTCGAGGTGATCGACGCCGGCGGCCGCGTCGTCTTCTCGCGGGGCTACGACCCGGCGTTCGCGGAGTGGCTCACGACGGCCGAGTCGAAGAGGCTCCGGCGCACGTTTCACGACTCGCTGCGGTTTCCGGCGCCGCCCGGGCCGTCGCAGGTGGTGCTGCGCAAACGCCTCGCCGACGGCGGCTACGACGAGGTCTGGCGGCATGCGATCGACCCGGCGGATCCATTCGTCGATCGCGCGGCGCCCGCGCGGCAGCAGGTCCTCACGCTCGAACGCCACGGCGACCCGCGCACCAAGGTCGACGTGCTGCTGCTCGGGGACGGCTACACCGCCGCCGAGTGCGGCCGGATGTTCACCGCGCACGCCCGACGCGCCGTGGACGCACTGTTCGCGCTCGAGCCGTTCAGATCGCGCCGCAGCGCCTTCAACGTCTGGGGGATCTGTCCCCCGTCTCCCGAACCCGGCATCGCGAGCCCATCGAGAGGGATCTACCGCCGGACGCCGGTGGGCGCGGCCTACGATGCGTTCGGCTCGGAGCGCTACATCCTGACGTTCGACAACCGCGCGTGGCGCGACATCGCCGCGTGGGCCCCGTACGAGTACGTGACGATACTCACCAACGGCGACACCTACGGCGGCGGCGGCCTCTACAACGTCTTCTCGACCGCCGCCGGCGGCAACGCCTTCGCGGACTACCTGTTCATCCACGAGTTCGCGCACCACTTCGCCGGCCTCGCCGACGAGTACTACACGTCGCCGGTGGCGTACGAGCCCCCGGAGCGGATCGTGGAGCCGTGGCCCGCGAACGTCACCGCCACCATCGATCCCGCGCGCCTGAAGTGGCGCGACCTGCTCACGCCTGGCGTGCCGGTGCCGACGCCCTGGCCCAAGCAGGAGTTCGAGGCGTTGTCGAAGGATCTCCAGGCGCGCCGCGCGCGGATCCGCGCCGAGCAGCGGCCCGAAGCGGAGATGACGCGGCTGTTCCGCGACGAACAGGACGTGATGACGAAGCTGCTGGCCTCGGCCCAGCACGCGCGCGCGGTCGGCCTGTTCCAGGGAGCGAACTACGACGCGCAGGCCTTCTACCGTCCCGAGATCGACTGCGTCATGTTCACGCGCAACAAGGTCCCGTTCTGCCGCGTCTGCCAGCGGGCGCTGGAGCGGCAAATCGATCGGCACGCGGGGACGCCCTAGGGCATCACGGAGGTCAAGTCACAAGTCAGAAGTCACAAGTCAGAAGTCACAAAGTAGAAGCCACAAGGTAGAAGTCACAAGGTAGAAGTCACAAGGTAGAAGCCACAAGGTAGAAGTCACAAGGTAGAAGCCACAAGGTAGAAGCCACAAGGTAGAAGCCACAAGGTAGAAGTCACAAGGTAGAAGTCACAAGGTAGAAGTCACAAGGTAGAAGTCACAAGGTAGAAGTCACAACGCACGACCATCGGCGTCTGTGACCTGTGCTTTGCGACTTGTGACTTGTGACTTGTGACTTGTGACTTGTGACTTGCCTAGCTAGGGGTTAGATGGGGTGCGACAGCAGCCCGTCCCGCAGCTTCGGCTCGAACCAGGTCGACTTGGGCGGCATGATGCCGCCCGCGTCGCACACGGCCATCAGATCGCCCACGCTCACCGGGTGCAGTGAGAAGGCGACCGCCGCCTGGCCCGACTTGACGAGGCGCTCGAGCTCGGTCGTGCCGCGGGCACCGCCGACGAAGTCGATCCGCTTGTCCGTGCGCACGTCGCCAATGCCGAGCAGCGGGGCGAGCACCAGATCCTGCAGCCGGCTGACGTCGAGCCGCTCCGCTGGAGACACGCTGGCGGGCGCCGCGCCAAGCTCGATCGTGTGCCATCGACCGTCGAGGCACATCGCCACGTCGCCCTTGCGGGCGGGCGCCGCCGGCCCCTCCCCGACGGTGAACCGTTCTGCCAGCGCTGCGAGCAGCGTCGACGGCGTGTGCGGGCCCAGGTCGCGGACGACGCGGTTGTACGGCAGCACCTGGACCCGCGTGTCGGGAAAGGCCACCGCGAGGAACGTGTCCCATTCCCCGGGCGCGGCGGCGGGTCCGCCCAACTCCCCGCGCGCGCGGGCGGCGCCCGCGGCGCGGTGATGCCCGTCGGCGATGTAGAGCGCCCGCACCGCCTCGAACGCGGCCACGAAGCCCGCCTGGTCGTGCGGATCGACCGTCCAGATGGTGTGCGCGAGGCCGTCGGCGGCCACGAACTCGACGAGCGGCGCCGTGCGCTCGATCGTCTGGCCGACCAGCTCGTCGATCGCCCGCGACTCACGATAGACGAGGAACACGGGCCCGGTCTGCGCCCGCAGCGCGATCATGTGGCGCGTGCGGTCGTCCTCCTTGTCGCGCCGGGTGTGCTCGTGCCTCTTGATGACGCCGGCGTCGTACTCGGCCAGCGCGAAGCACGCAGCCACGCCGACCTGGGCGTGCGCCCCCATACGCAGCCGGTACACGTAGAGGCTCGGGGCATCCTCGACGACGAGCGGCGCGGCCGTCTTCAGCGCGCAGAAGTTCTCGACGGCTTTCGCGTAGACGGCGTCGGCGTACGGGTCGGTGCCGGGCGGCAGATCGATCTCGGCCCGGGAGACGTGCAGGAAGCTGAGCGGATCGCCCGCGGCGAGCGAGCGGGCTTCATCGGTGTTGACCACGTCGTACGGCACCGCCGCCACGCGGGCGGCGGCGGCGGGCGCGGGTCGGAGCGCACGAAACGGAACGAGGGTCGCCATCGAAAGGATCAATTATAGGTGGGCGACCCCCCGAGCGAGAGCGGCGATGCTCGGTTATCGAATCTACGGAACCCGCCCTCGAGATCGCAGCGTGCCGCTCACATACGCTGGCGTCCTGATCCACCGATGAATGTGCGCCCAATCGTCGTAGCCGGTGAGAATTTCGTAAAACGGGTAATCCGGAGGCGGAGAAACGTGCTCGGTAAACACATCGAGATCGGCGGCAACGTCGGCTTCGATGACGCCGTCGCAGTTCCAGTCGATGGCCCCAGATGCCGGACCGACGCCCTCGAGGAACGTCCCGTCTGGCTGGGGCGGACACAGGTAGCCCACGATGTCGGTCGTGCCTGCCTGCACGCCGACGCGCTCATCGAGATGGCGCTCATCCAAAGGCGGAAGCACTTCGTCGGAATAGTCGAATCGGCTGCCAACAGGCTCGGTGGACCCGAGGTTCGCCGCATACGGGATGCCAGGATAGACAAACAGGTAGTTCATCACGCTGATGTAATTGGGCTTCCACGGATGAGCGTCGGTGCACGCGCCGCCGTGATGAAGACACAGGTTATGCCCGAGTTCGTGCAGGAGCGTGCCGCTTTCAGCATCGCGAAAAACACTGAGAGGGATGTCCGGAAAATCAACGAACACACCCAGCGTGACGGTGAAGTCGTAGCCGGCCAGCTGGGCTTCTCCGCCGATGCCGCACAGGCCGTTGCTGGCTATTCCGGTATGTCCGAACACCGCGTAATGCCACGCCCGTGAGCCGTGCGGATGAGAATATCGCTCTTTCAATTCATACAAGCCGACCGCCAATCCTGGCGGCGATCCCGGGCAGCCGTCTTCGATGTAATGGCCGAAACCCAGGTACAGGGACGGCGTCTCGGGGATCGCGGCGGACTGTGGATCCACATGCAACGTAATCCCACGTGCACGGAAGGCGGCCACTGCGCGATCGATCGCCTCCGGCGATGGCGCATGGCTGTGATCGGAAGCCACCATGTAGTCGTAGTGGAGCCAAACCACAGGCGGGGCCGGCGGGTCAATCCGTCGTGCGACGGCCCGCGCTCCCTCGGTGGGCCGGTTCATCTGGTTCATCTGAGCTGCCACGGACCGCACGTCGACAAGCGTCGACGCTGCGCCAACGAGGGCCAGCCCGGCTGTTGCGACGTACGTGCGAACGCGCGTCACGGCAGTCTCTTCCGTCAGGGCGTTGCCTTGTTGAGGCGTCCGGTGAATCGGAGTTCAAAGGTCCCCTCGGCGGCAGTGGCGGTCACGTTCGTGACCGGCGCGGCAACGACCCACGTTCCTCGGCCCGTCGCCCCCGTGAAGCGTCCCGTTCCACCCACGATCTGCATGATCCCCGTGCCGCGAATGACGACTTGGCCGTCTTCGACGTCCATGCAATCCTCGCCGCTGTTGATGAGCGCCAGCGTGTCGCCGTTCGCCGCGGTCAGCGTCACCGCGTCGTTGACGATCTCCGTGCAGTTCGGCGCCGAGCCAGGAGCCATCCTCGCGCTGCAGCGCGATCTGGCACGCACGATTGCCAACGAGGTCCGCGCGAGCCTGACGCCTCACGAGCAGACGCGCCTCGCGCAGCCGCGCATCATCGACGCCACCGCGTACGAGGCCTGTCTGCAGGGCCGCTTCCACTGGAACAAGCGGACCGAGCAGGGGTTCCGGAAGGGGATCGAGTGCTTCGAGCGCGCGCTCGCGCACGATGCAGACTGCGCGCTGGCCCATGCCGGGCTCGCCGACTGCTACAACCTCCTCGGCGCGACCATCTACGGGGCGCTGCCGCCGGCCGAGGCGTTTCCGCGCGCGAAGGCGGCGGCGGCCCGCGCGATCGAGATCGACCCGACGATCGCCGAGGCGCACACCGCGCTGGCCTGGGCCGAGTTCGCGTTCTACTGGCGGTAGCCCTGTCGAAAGGCACCCCGTGTATCGCGCCATGCAGGGCCATTGTTACGCCCTGGCCGGTCGCCACGCGGAGGCGCGTCGGGTCCTCGATGAGCTGCAGAGCCTCTCAGGCACCCGGTACGTCTCGCCTTTCGAGATCGCGCTCATCCATGTCGGCCTGCGTGAAACCGACCATGCGTTCCGATGGCTGGAGCTCGCCTGCGACCAACGGGCGTTCTTGCTGGTCCTCCTGCGGGTCGATCCTCGATTCGACCACTTGCGCGGTGAACCGGCGTTCGAGCGACTGGCGCGCCGGGTGGGTCTCTGAATCACGCGCGCCGCGACTCTCGATCGAACGGCGCACCTTCCGGAACGGCCGCCGCCCGCGGACGCGGGGACCGGACGGCATCCCCGTACACCCGGGCGTCAGTCGGCGTCGGCGAGGGTCGCGACGGGCGGAACCGGCGGAGCCGACGCCTGCTCGAGGTCGGCGAGCGCGGCATCGCGCGCGGCCACGAACGCCGCGTGGGCCGACGCCGGCACCGGATCGCCCGGCGGCATGTTGCGGTGCTCGCGGAGGGGATCCACCCAGCGGCCGTGCCGCTGGAGGCCGTAGTGCAGATGCGGCCCGGTCGCGAGCCCCGTCGCCCCCACGCGCCCGACGAGCGCGCCCTGATCGACGCGGGCGCCGCGCCGGATGCCCGGCGCAAAGGCGGACAGGTGCAGGTAGTACGACTCGAAGCCGCTCGCGTGGCGCAGCCGCACCATCCGTCCGTTGGCCGCGTCGCTGGTGGCCGAGACCACCGTGCCTCCGGCGACCGCCACGACGGGCGCGCCGGTCGGCGCGCCGTAGTCGACGCCGCGGTGCGCGCGCGTGGTGTGCAGGATCGGGTGACGCCGCTGCGCCGAAAAGCGTGACGTAATCCGCGGCTCGAACCGGAGCGGCGAGCGCAGGAAGAGACGCCGCAGCGACCGCCCCTGCTCGTCGTAGTAGCCCGGCCGGCCGCCCGGCGGTGTGAAGCGGATCGCGCGGATGAGCCGTCCATCGGTCCGGAACTCGGCGGCCGTGATGGCGCCGTAGCTCGGCGGCCGGTCCTCGCGCACGAAGCGCTCGAAGGCGAGCGCGAAGCGGTCGCCCGGCTGCACGTCGCTGTGGAAGTCGATTTCCCCCGAGAAGATCTGCGCCAGCGCGATGGCCAGCTCCGCGCGCTCCCCTGCCGCCTGCATCGCCTCGAACAGCGACGGCGTCGTCGTGTCGATGGTGCCGGCGGCCAGACTCGGTTCGAGCGTCTTGGGAATCGGCATCACCGCCGCGCGCAGCGCGCCGGCGCCGACCGACGCCAGCTCCACGCGCAGCAGCGCGTCGGCGTCGATCTCGTACTCGAACGCGCGCAGGCGGCCGTCGAGCGTCCGCAGGAGGGTGAACGGCTGCCACGCGCGGAGCCGCCGCGGATCGAACACGTCCGCAATCGCCTCGATGGCGCCGGTCGCAACGTCGGAGGCGAGGCCCGCGGCGCGGAATATCTCGTCGAGCGTGGTGCGCTCGGGCACGAGGCCCTTCACCAGCGTCGTGTCAGGCGTGAGGACGACGTCCGCCCCCGCCGGCGCCGCGGGCGCCGCGGTACCGCACGCGGCGCTGCCGAGCGCCGCGACGAGCACCACCCCTGCGAATCGGTACGCGCGACCGGGACCGGTTTGCACGATTGACGCCCATGGTATCAAAGGACTCATGGAAGTCGCGCTGGCGGCCGCCGCCGCGCTCGTCGCCGTCGTCATCACCGTGGTCCTGATGCGGTCGCAGGCGCGGCGGCGGCTCGCCGAGGCGAGGGCGCAGATGGCCGAACAGCTCGTCGAGACGGCGGAGCGGAAGCTGCGCGACGCGTTTCAGTCGCTCGCCGCCGACGCGCTCAAGGACAACCGGTCGGCCTTTCTCGATCTGGCCAGGACGTCGTTCGCGGGCTACCAGCAGCCGATTGCCGACACGCTGAAGAAGGTGGACAGCCGGCTCGCGGAGGTGGAGCGCGAGCGGGTGACCGCCTACACCCGCCTCGTCGAGCAGGTGTCGCGGCTCGACACGACGGCGAGCACCCTGTCGCGCGCGCTCCGAACGCCCGCCGTGCGCGGCCGCTGGGGCGAGATGCAGCTCAGGCGGGTCGTGGAGATGGCCGGCATGCTGCAACACTGCGACTTCGACGAGCAGCCGTCGTTCGACGGCGACGGCGGCCGGCTCCGGCCCGATCTCGTCGTGCACCTGCCCGGCGGCACGCGCATCGTCGTCGACGCGAAGGCGCCGCTCGACGCCTTTCTCGATGCGCAGGAGGCCGCCGACGAGGAGCTGCGGGCGGCCCGGCTGCAGGCGCACGCGCGCCAGGTGCGCGAACACGTCAACCGACTCGGGAGCAAGGGGTACTGGGAGGCGCTCGGCGACTCCCCGGAAATGGTGGTCCTCTTCCTGCCCGGGGAGACGCTCTTCAGCGCCGCCCTCCAGCACGACCTGACGCTCATCGAGCACGGGCTCCAGCAGCGCGTCCTGCTCGCCAGCCCGATCACGCTCATCGCGCTGCTGACGACGGTGGCGCACACGTGGCGGCAGGAGGCGCTGGCGGAGAACTACCGCGAAGTGGCGCGGCTCGGCCGGGAGTTCTACGAGCGGCTGGCGGTGTTCGCCGACCGGCTCGACGAGGTCCGCAAGAAGCTCGATGGCGCCGTCCAGGCGTACAACGACGCGGCGGGATCGTTCGAGTCGCGCGTGCTCGTCAGCGCCCGGCGGCTCAAGGAGCTGAAGGTGACGACCGGCGACGACCTCCCGCCCGCCGAGCCGGTCGACCGGGTGCCGCGGGTCCTGAAGCAGGCGAACCTGCTGGGGCTCCCGCCGGAGGCGACCGAAGACCCGGACGTCACCTGAAATCCCGCGGATTTGAAATAATGAGCCGATGGACCACCCCGCCGAGGCCGCGGCGGCGCCCGGTGCCACCGACTTCATCCGCGAGATCGTCGCCGAGGATCGGCGGACCGGTAAGCATGGCGGCCGGGTGCACACGCGCTTTCCGCCGGAACCGAACGGCTACCTTCACATCGGCCACGCGAAGTCGATCTGCCTGAATTTCGGCGTCGCGGCCGAGTTCGGCGGCCTGTGCAACCTCCGGTACGACGACACGAACCCCACCAAGGAGGACGTCGAGTACGTCGAGTCGATCGAGGCCGACGTGCGCTGGCTCGGCTTCGACTGGAGCGATCGCGAGTTCTACGCGTCCGACTACTTCGAGCAGCTCTATCAGTACGCCGAGCAGCTCATCCGCGACGGCAAGGCCTTCGTCGACACGCTGACGGCCGACGAGATTCGACAGTACCGCGGCACGCTGACCGAGCCCGGCCGGAACAGTCCCTATCGCGAGCGATCGGTGGAGGCGAGCCTCGACCTGTTCCGGCGGATGCGGGCGGGCGAGTTCCCCGACGGCGCGCACGTGCTGCGCGCGAAGATCGACATGGCGTCGCCGAACATGAACATGCGGGATCCGACGCTCTACCGGATCCGCCACGCCACGCACCACCGGACCGGCGACGCCTGGTGCATCTACCCGACCTACGACTACGCGCACCCCATCTCGGACGCGCTCGAGGGGATTACGCACTCGCTCTGCACGCTGGAGTTCGAGGATCATCGCCCGCTCTACGACTGGGTGATCGAGCACACGCGGCCGCCGTGCCGCCCGCAGCAGATCGAGTTCGCGCGCCTGAACCTGAACTACACGGTGATGAGCAAGCGGAAGCTGCTCCAGCTGGTCGAGCAGCGGCTGGTCAACGGGTGGGACGACCCGCGGATGCCGACGCTGGCCGGCATCCGCCGCCGCGGCTTCACGCCGGAGGCGATTCGCGACTTCTGCGCCCGGATCGGGCTCGCGAAGAAGGAGAACGTCGTCGACGTGGCGCTCCTCGAGCATACGGTGCGGGAGGATCTCAACCGGCGCGCGCAGCGGGCGATGGCCGTGCTGCGCCCGATCAAGGTCGTGATCGAGAACTACCCCGAGGGGCGCGACGAGTCGGTCGAGGCCATCAACAACCCCGAGGACCCCGCCGCCGGCGCGCGGCGGATCGCGTTCTCGCGCGAGCTCTACATCGAGCGCGACGACTTCATGGAGCAGCCGCCCAAGAAGTTCTTCCGGCTGTCGCCCGGGGCCGAAGTCCGGCTGCGCTACGCCTACATCCTCAAGTGCGAGCGGGCGGTGAAGGACGGCTCGGGCGCGATCGCCGAGCTGCGCTGCACGATCGATCCCGAGTCGCTGTCGGGCGCGACGGCGGCGCGGCGCGTGAAGGGCACGATTCACTGGGTGTCGGCGCGGCACGCGCGCGACGCCGAGGTCCGCCTCTACGATCGGCTCTTCCAGTCGTCCGATCCCGGCGAGGGCGACCGCGATCCGCTCACCGACCTCAACCCGCACTCGCTCGAACGGCTGACCGGCTGCAAGGTCGAGCCGGCGTTCGCCGAGGCGCCTGCCGGCTCGCGATTCCAGTTCGAGCGCATCGGCTACTTCTGCGTCGATCCCGACTCGCGTCCCGGCGCGCCGGTCTTCAACCGCACGGTCACGCTGAAGGACACCTGGGCGAAGATCGCGAACAAGCAGGCCGCGACCTGACTCAGCGATCGTATTCCCTGGTCCACGTCCTGATCTGAGTTGCGGCATCGACCGCCACCGGCTCGGTCGCCAGGCGGTCCGACGGCCACGGCAGGCGCCACCGCCAGTTGGCCGGCCCGACCGTCGCCGGCCGATTGATGCGATCCCGCCAGCCGAAGAGATCCTGCATCGGCACGATCAGCAGATCGGCGCCGGAGGCAAAGAGCACGGCGAGCAGCGTCTCGCGCAGCGCGTCGGTCAGCGCGGGGCTCTCGATCGCGCGCGCCCGCTCCTCGGGGGCGAGCCGTTCCGCGACCGACGGAATCGCCAGCACCGCTTCCCGGTCCGCCAGCGCCGCCTCCTCCCACCAGACGGCCATCGTCTCGACGTCGTGGGTACCGGAGGTCGCAACGGCGAGGGCCGGGTAGTCGAGCGGGTCCGTGAACGGCTGGCTCTCCTGGCGCCAATGGCGCTCCCACCGCAGCACCTTGTAGCCGGGGACGCCGATCCGCGCGAGCGACTCGCGCACGAAGTCGGGCACGGTGCCGAGGTCCTCGGCCATGATCGCGGCGCCCGCCTCGCGCAGGACGGCGAGCACGCGCTCGCCGAGCGCGGTCTGCGCCGCTTCGTCCTCCGGAGTGAACTGCGCCGCGCTGCCATCGTGGGGCCGGAAGTACGTGCGATAGAAGCCGACGAGGTGATCGACGCGATAGCCGTCGAAGAGCGCCGCCATGCGACGGCCGCGGTCGCGCAGCCAGTCGAAGTCGCGCCCGGCGAGGGCGTCCCAGCGGTAGACGGGCAGCCGCCAGTCCTGTCCGCTGGGGCTGAACCCGTCCGGCGGCACGCCGACGGAGGCGTCGAGGCGGAACTCGTCCTGATGGGCCCAGACGTCCGCGCTGTCGGCGCCGACCATGAACGGCAGGTCGCCGACGAGCGCCACGCCCGCCGCGTCGCGCCGGGCGGCGGCCCACTGATCGTCGGCGATCCACTGCAGGTATTGGCGATAGAGGACGTCCCCGGCCAGCTCCTCGCGCGCCCGCGCGAGCGCGCCGGGCTCGCGCCGGCGCAGCGGCGCCGGCCATTCGGTCCACGCCCGCTCGCCGTAGCGGGCATGCAGCGCACGGAAGAGCGCGTAGTCGTCGAGCCACCACGCCTGGTCGCGGATGTAGGCGCGCAACGCGGCCGACCGTCGCGTCCCGTGCAGCCACTCCGAGTCGTGAAAGCGGGCGAACGACCGCCGCAGCACGCGCTGCTTCAGCTCCCGGACCGCCGCGTAGTCGACGGCGGGCGCAGCGCGCACCACGTCGAGCCGCACACGAAGGTCGGCCTCGAGCTCGGCCTCGCCGCCGAGCGCGGCGAAGTCCTCCAGCCGATCGAGGCTGAGGAACTGCGGATCGACGGCCATCGCCGTCAGCGCCGAGTACGGAGACGTGTCGCCGGGCGAGATCTCGTTGATGGGCAGCAGCTGCAGCACGCGCAGGCCGGCGGCCTCGAGCCACCGCGCGACGCGGGCGATGTCGCCAATCTCACCGATGCCCCAGCTCGCCGACGAGGGAATCGAAAAGAGCGGCAGGAGCACGCCGGCCCACCGGGTCGGAAGCGGCGTCATGCGCCGCCCATCACCCGCAGCATCCGTGCGCACGCGTCGGCGAACAGCGCCGGCGGCGGCAGCAGGCTGACCACGACGTAGGCTTCGCGCGGGAAGTCGAAGAAGTAGCCGGGGTGCACGAGGATGCGCTCGCGTTCGAGCAGATCGAGCACCATCGCCTCCTCGCGCCGGGTTGCCGGCACGCGCACGACGGCCGACCACCCGCCGTCGGTGCGGAGCACCTCGCAGGCCGGGACGTCGCGCGCCGCCGCGCGGAGCGCCGCCAAATTCTCCCGGATGCGCCGCTGAATCGCCGCACGGACGCCGCGGCCGGCGCGGAGCAGGTGCCCGGCCGCGAGCTGGACCGGCGTGGCCACCGACAGGTAGCTGTCGGCGACGAGCTCCAGCGCCGCCAGCGCAACGTCGCGGGCCGCCGCGGGGCCGCCGACCACGATCCATGCGAGCTTCAGCTGCGGCAGGCCGACCGTCTTCGACAGCCCCGCCAGCGAGAACGTCAGCACGTCGCTCCGCGCGGCGACGTCGGTGAGCGGGTCCGGCGCCTCGAGCGGATAGTCGGCAAACACCTCGTCGACGATGAGCGGCCAGCGGCGCTCGCGGCACAGCCGCACCAGCGCGGCGAGCTCCTCGGCCGAGACGAACGACCCGGTCGGATTGTTCGGCGACACGAGCAGGACCGCCCTCGTGCGCTCGGGGGCGGCCACGAGCGCCGTCATGTCGATCGACCAGCGCCCGTGATATTGCAGGTCGTACGGCTGGACGTGGACGCCGTCGAGCGCCGTCAGATGCTCGAACAGCGGATAGCTCGGACGCGGCACCAGGACGCTGTCGCCGGCATCGCACAGCAGCTTGAACAGCCAGCTGTACGCCTCGCTCGTGCTCGCCGTGAGCACGACCTGCGCGGGATCGACCGCCACGCCGCGCCGCGCGCAATCGGCGGCGACCGCGGCGCGCGCCGCGGGCAGCCCGAACGGGTGCGGGTCGTACCGGAGCGCCGCGGCTTCCGCGAGCGGGGCGAGCAGGTCGATCGGATAGGGAATGTCCGCGCGGGTGGGATTCGAGTCGGTCAGGTCGGCCACTGCCGCGCCGCTCGCGCGGATCGCCGCCAGCGCGCGCGCCAGCGCATTCGGCTCCAGGTGGGGCGGAATGCGGCGCGAGAACATGCCTGCCGAACCATATCAGGCCTCAGGCCTCGGGCCTTCGGGCCTCAGGCCTTCGGGCCCCAGGCCTGAGGGCCTGGGCCCTGGGGCCTGATATCCTGACGCCTATGTCCAAAGCCTTCCGGTTGGCGGCCGCGTTCGTGGCCATCGCCACGGTCGTCTCGGCGCAGACCTCCCCCCGGACACTCACACTCGACGCGATTTATGACCCGGAGCGGCGGGTCGACTTCAGCGGCTCGCCACCGACCAATCTGCGCTGGATCGACGACGACACCTACCTGCAGACGCGCCGGGGCGGCGCGGGTGTCGAGTGGCTGAAGGTCGAGGCCGCGTCCGGCCGCACGTCGCCGCTGTTCGATCCGGCGCGGATGGAAGCCGCGCTGGTCACGGGAGCCGGCCTCTCGCCGGAGCCGGCGGCCGCCGCCGCGCGGTCGAGCGACCTGGTCTTCACGCCGGCGTACACGGGCGCGATCCTCACGATCGAGGACGACTTGTACTTCTACGATTTCTCGACCGCGACGGCCGCGCGCCTGACCCGCGCGCCGGGCGCCGAAGAGGAGGCGACCTTCAGCCCCGACGGCCGGCGCGTGGCCTTCGTCCGCGCCCACAACCTCCACGTCGTCGACGTCGCCAGCCGGAACGAGGTCGCCCTCACCGCGGACGGCAGCCCCGAGATTCTGAACGGCAAGCTCGACTGGCTCTATCAGGAAGAGATCTACGGGCGCGGCCGCTTCCGCGGCTACTGGTGGAGCCCCGATTCGAGCCGCCTGGCGTTTCTGCAGCTCGACGAGCGACCCGTGCCCGAGTACACGGTCGTCGACGACCTCTCGTACCGGCCGACCGTGGAAGTCACCGACTACCCGAAGGCCGGCGACCCGAACCCGCTCGTCACGCTCGGCATCGTCGACGCCGCCGGCGGCGGGCCGCGATGGGTGCCGCTCGACGCCTCGACCGACATCCTGATCGTCGACGTCGACTGGACGCCCGACGGCCGGCGCGTGGCGTTTCAGGTGCAGGACCGCGAGCAGACGTGGCTCGACCTGTATCTGGCCGATGCGGTCTCGGCGCGCCCCACCCGGCTGCTGCGGGAGACGACGCCGGCGTGGGTCAACGTGAACGGCAGCCCGACGTGGCTCGCGGACGGCTCCTTCCTGTGGCTGAGCGAGCGGAGCGGCTTCAAGCATTTGTACCGGTACCGGGCCGACGGCACGCTCGTCGGCCGCGTCACCGACGGACGCTGGGAGATCCGCACGCTCTACGGCGTGGACCAGATGCGCGGACTGGCCTACTTCTCGGCGGGCGCGCGGCGGCACATCGACACCGATCTCTACCGCGTCGGGCTCGCCGGCGGCGCGATGACGCGCCTCTCGCGCCCCGACGGGTCGCATCGCGCCGTCTTCAACCCGTCGTTCACGCAGTACCTCGGCTACTGGAGCGACGCGACGACGCCGACGCAGGTGCGGCTCCATCGCGCGGATGGTTCGGACGTGCGGGTCATCGACGCGAACCCGGTGCGGGCGCTCGCGGAGTTCCGCCTGTCGACGCCGGAGTTCCTGGAGGTGCGCACGCGCGACGGCTTCGTGATGGACGCGATGATGATCAAGCCGCCGGACTTCGATCCGGCGCGCCGCTATCCGGTCTTCCAGCTCACGTACGCGGGGCCGGGAACGGCCTCGGTCCGGAACGCCTGGGGCGGCACGGCGTACCTCTTCCATCAGCTGCTCGCGCAGCACGGCATCCTCGTGTGGGTGCTCGACAACCGCAGCGCGGGCGGCAAGGGGGCGGAGTCGCAGTGGCCGGTGTACGGGCGGCTCGGCGAGCTGGAGCTGCAGGATCTGGAGGACGGCATCGCGTGGCTCCGGCAACAGCCGTACGTCGACGCGTCGCGGATCGTGCTGCACGGCTGGAGCTACGGCGGCTTCATGACCGCGTTCGCGCTCACGCACAGCGCGAGCTGGACGGCCGGGATCGTCGGCGCGCCGGTCACCGACTGGCGCAACTACGACACCGTCTACACCGAGCGCTACATGAAGACGCCGCAGAACAATCCTGACGGCTACCGCCGCACCGCGCCGCGGTTTGCGGCGGCGGCGCTGCAGGGGCGCCTGCTCGTCGTGCACGGCAGCATCGACGACAACGTGCACCGTCAGAACACGGAGCAGTTCATCTACGAGCTGCAGCGCGCGGGCAAGTCGTTCGAGCTGATGGTGTACCCGCGCACGCGCCACGGCATCACCGATCCGCGCCTCAACAAGCACTTCCGCCAGGCGATGTTCGAGTTCATCCAGCGGGCGATCGGACCGGGGGCCGGAATCCGGGATGCGGGATCCGGAGGCTCGGCCTCGCGCTGATGTCTGCGTCGTTTCTCGACAGGCTCCGCTCGGGGAGCGGTGTGATCGCGGCCGAGCTGCGGCCGCCGCGCGCGGAGCTCGATTCGCTTGCCGGCATGGACGCGTGGATCGACATCTACCACGCGGTCCGCACGCTCGCGCGCCAGGATGTGGCGGTCTTCCTCACCGACAGCGCGGTGGGGACGCAGGAAGAGAACAACCTGCGGCATCTGGTGACCAACCTCGGCCGCGACGTCGCGCGCGACCGCGTCGTGCCCTTCCTGACGAGCAAGCACTCCCTGGACTTCTGCCTGTCCTACGCCGAGCAGGCCTGGCAGCACGGCTTTCCGGCGCTCGTCGTGCTCGGCGGCGACAGAAGCGTCGGGCGGCGCCGTTGCGTCGAGCATGCCTGGGATCTGCGGCGGGCGATCCGCGAACGCGAGCCGCGCCTGGCGCTGGGTGGATGGGCCAATCCGTACGCCGACGCGGCCCGCCAGGCCGATTACATCGGGAACGAGCGGTTCACGGCCGAGTTCTATCTCACGCAGATCGTGAGCCACCTCGACGCCGCTCCGGTCGCGCGCTTCGTCGACGAAATCCGCCGGCGGGGGCTCGACCACATCCCCGGCGTGTTCGGCGTCTTCTTCTACCGCAGCGCCAACCTCGCGACGCTCCGGTCGCTCAGCCGGTTCCTCCCCGTCCCCGTCGACGCCCTCACGGCCGAGTTCGCCGCCGGTGCCTCGCCGATCGAGATCTGCGCGCGGACGCTGCGCGCGATGCTGGACCTCGGGGTCCGCGACTTCTACGTGAGCAACCTGCCGCTCGCCCGCGCCTCGGCCACGCTCCACGCGATCCTCGAGCGCGTGGGGGCGATCGCGTAGGAATCGTTCGGATCGTTCGGATCGTTCGGACGGTTCGGGACGTTCGCGTTCGGATCGTTCCCGTTCGGGTCGTTCGTGAACGGTCCGGACACGAACGATCCGAACGTCCCGAACCGTCCGAACGATCCGAACGATCCGGAGCGTCTCTCGCTATTTCAGATGCCGTCCGCCGTCGACGCGGACCGTCTCGCCCGTGATGAAGTCGCTGTCGATGAGCGCGAGCACGGCTTTCGCGATCTCCATCTCGCCGCCCCAGCGTCCGAGCGGCGTGGCGCGCTCGACCTTCGCGAACTCCTCGTCGGAGGTGCCGTCGGGCGCGACGATCGGTCCCGGCGCGATCGCGTTGACCAGGATCTGATCCGCCGCCAGCTCCAGCGCGAGCGCCTGGGTCAGCGCCACCACCCCCGCCTTGGCGACGTAGTACGGCAGGAACCCGACATAGCGGGGGCGGCCGCTCGCCGCCACCCAGTCGGCGAAATTGATGATGCGCCCGCCGCGCACGCGTCGCATGTGCGGCACCGCCGCGCGCGCGCAGAGCCACGCGGCGCGGAGGTCCACGGCCAGCTGCGCGTCCCACTCGCCGGCGGTCAGCTCGTCGAACGGGGTCGACCGGTAGCGCGACGCCATGTTGACGAGCACGTCGAGCCGGCCCAGGGCACGCACGGTCTCGGCGACGAGGCGGTCGCAGGCGCCCGCGTCGGTCACATCCGCGTGCAGCACGAGGGCGCGGCGACCCGCCTCGCGCACGGCGGAGGCCGTTTCGTCGGCCTCCGCCCGCGACGAGCGGTAGACGAGCGACACGTCGGCGCCCCGGCGCGCCACTTCGGCGGCCACGACGGCGCCGATGCGCCGGCCGCCGGTGAGGAGCACGACGCGATCCCTCAGGTCCATCGGCCAGTCCCGGCTTGGGAAAGACTACAGGCGTGGATCTCCACGTCCGACCTGACATCATGAATCACAATCCGGCGGTCGCAAATGAGGAAAGTGCTTTCGGCTGCCGTAAGCAGGGCCGCCGCGACGGCGCCGGATCTCGTTGAATTCCAGCGAGGTCGACGGTGGCCTCGATCCTGCTCTATTCGGGAGTTTCCACCTTTCCCTTTCCCAAGGAGATGCGCATGAGGAGGACCTGTTTCCGCGTGTTGACGGCTGCCGCCCTCTGGGCGGCGATTTCGCAGGCCGGGTTCGCCCAGACCAATACCCTCACGCTGTTCGGCAGCGGGTCGGGCGCGTTCGAAACGCCGCCGGTCGCCACGGCCGGCGTGGCGACCGCGACCTGCACGATGAATCGCACGACGGTCGAGATCGCCTGCACCGCGCGCGTGCACAACATCGTCGACCTGACGGCCGGCCACATTCACGTGGGCGGACCCGGGGCCGCAGGGCCCGTGGTGATGAACATCCCGAACCTGCCGGTGCGCACGTCAGACGACTTCGTGCTGTCGTGGACGTGGAAGGAAAGCGACCTGACGCTGCGCCCGGCCCAGGGCGTGCTGAAGATGGCCGACGTCTTCGAGGCGTGCGCGAGCGGGAACTGCTACCTGAACTTTCACACGAGCGCGAACCCGGGCGGCGAGGTCCGCATCAATCTGTGCCCGCAGGGCGACGAGAGCCGCTTCGCCAACCAGTTCTATCTGATCAACGTCTGCCATCCCGCGAAGTAGCACGGCGTTCCTCCTCGGTGCGCTACGATGGTCGCGTGGCGCGCGCACGCATCGGGCACCTGGCTGCGCTGCTGCTGGCGGTCGCCGGCGGCGGCGCGGTCGGGGTCGCCGCCGCGCGGAGTGTGCGCGGTGGGGTGGAGGCGGCATACGAGGCGACGCTCGGCGCCGACGCGATGGCCGCGGCCATCCGCATCGGCGAGGCGCGGCTCGAACGCGTGCGCACCGACTACCACCGGACCTATCGCGTGGCGGTCCGTCAGCCGCCGGTCGACTACGTCGAGCTCGTCACCCCGTTTCGCCGCCTGGTGCTCGCGGTCGAGGAGCGCATGCGGCTCGGAGGCCGCTCCTTCCGGCAGCAGGAGGCGCTGGCCGTCCTCGCCACACACGGCGCCACGCTGGACCTGGTGGTCGAGCTGACGTTCCATCCCCAGAACGCCTATGTCGGCGTGCCGGCCTATGACGTGATGCTGTCGGGCGGCTCACCCGAGGTCGCGCGCCTGCCGCGCGCCTTGCAGCGCGTGCCCCGGTTCGGCCCGCGGCTCGAGGCGCGCCAGACCTCGTCGCCGTACCCGGCCGGGCCGTTTGCGCCGGGCCACGGACAGCCGGTGCTTGGCGGCACCTTGATCGCGAGCTTTGACGAGGCGCAGCTCGATCGACAGGGGTCTTACGCCGTGGTGGTGACCGAAATGGGAAAACCGCTCGCGAAGGCCGTGGTGGCCCTCGCGAGCGTGCGGTAGGCGGGCGGACGCTACGACAACACCTTCACGACGACGCGCCGGTTCTGTGCGCGCCCCTCGCGGGTGTTGTTCGGCGCCATCGGCTTCTCTTCGCCGAAGCTGATCACGTTCATCCGGTGCAGCGGGATCTGGTGCTGGTCGTACAGGTACCGCTTCACCGCTTCGGCACGCTCGAGACCCAGCTGCGCGTTGTATTCCGCCGAGCCGGTGTTGTCGGTGTGCCCCTCGATCTCGATGAACATATTCTGCTCTCTCGACTTCAGCTGGCCGACGACCGCATCCAGCCGCGCTTTGGCTTCGTCGGGAAGCTCCGCGGATCCCGGCCGGAAGTTGCCCTGGTCCTCGCTGAGAGTCACCTCGTAGATCAGCTTCCGCACCGCCGCGACTTCCGCCGCCACCGTGTCGACGCGCCCGCCGACCGCCGTGGCCGCCGCCTGCGCCTTGTCGGCCGCGCTCTGTGCGGTGCCGGCCGCAGACCGCGCATCCGTTGCGGCCTTGCCGGCTGCCTCGGCCTTCTGATCGACGGCGCCGATGCGCTGCTCGTTCTGGCCGATCCGCTGCTCGGCCTGGCCGACGCGCTGCTGCGTCTGCTCGACCGTCCCGCCCAGCGTGTCGACCTTGTTGTTGACCCCTCCGACCTCTTCGCGCACGAATCCCTTTGTGGCGCAGGCCGGAGCGACCGCCACGCTCAGGGTGATGATGACTCCCGCCAGCAACGTCTTCCGCATGGTCGTTCTCTCCTTCTGTGCTAGTTCGCCGTCCGGACCGGGCCGGACAGGTACCCGCCGCGAGCGTGGACGATCAGATCGCGGTTGCGGGTACGGACGTCGAGCGGATGCCAGCCCGGACGTGGATCCGGCTCGAATGTGATCAGGTACTGATACCGCAGCTCGCCGAGCAGATCGCGCGCCGCCCGGACGGTGTGCGCCGGCGCGCTCGCGATGCGCAGGTCGCCGCCCGTCCACCGCGCCAGATCCGCCAGCGTGGCGGTGCTGGCCGCCGCGCCGTCGGCGACGACCGAGAGCCGATCGCCCGGGTGATCGAGCGGCGTCACGACCACCAGGAGATACACGGGCACGTCGATCGCCGCGGCGATGCCCGACACCTCCGGCGCGCTGAGGCGGCTGCCGGTGTCGACGCCGTCGGTGATCACGAGCAGCGCGCGATGACGGTTGGTGCGGCCGGCGACGACCTTCGCGGCGTGCGCCGCGGCGTCGTAGAGCGACGTCAGGCCCCAGGGCCGGCCGGCGAGGCTGACGCGCCGCACGCGGTCGAGATCGGTGGTGAACCCCACCACCTCGTGGAGCGCCGCGTCGAAGGTGAAGAGCGCCGCCTCGTCGCTGGCGTGCGTCAGCAGGCCGGTCACGACGTCGACCGCGTGGCGCGCCCGATCGATGTTGCCCCCGATCGCCATGCTGCCGCTGACATCGAGGAGCACGGCGAGGCTGATCGCCGCTTCGCCCGAGTAGAAGTCGCGAATCGCGCGGACCGCGCCGCTGTCGACGACCTCGAAGTCCCCTCGCGTGAGATCGCGGACCACGCGGCCGCGCCGGTCGCGGACCGCGGCGGCGAGCGTCACGACTTCGACGCCGGCGCGGAACGTCGCATTCTCCTGGTCGTCCGGCGCGGGCGCGGCGGCCGGTTCGGCGTCTCGCACGCCGAGCGGCGGCACGACCACGAGCGTCGCCACGATCAGCGCTGTCGCGGGCCCTTGCACGGCGCTCCTGCAGTTCAATCGTCTTGCCAGCGAGCGTTCCCTCATCGATAGAACGAGTTACGGTCACAAGGCTGGCGGACGGCGGGGCGGAATCGGGTCACCTGATGTAATTGTTACACACCGCGTCGTCCAGGCCATGTAACTTCCGCCGCCACCCTGGGCACCGGAACGCGGCCTGGACGAGGCGCCCCCACCGGGGCCCTCTCCTGCACGCCCGCCCGACGCGTCGGCGTCGCGCGGACGCCGCGCGGTGGGGTGCTCTAAGATGGTGGTACGAATGCCGACGTCCAGACTCGCGCAGCCCATCCCGGTCGCCGCCCGCGTCGATCGCGTCTCCTACGCCATACGCAATATCGTGTCGGCAGCTCAGGCGCTTGAGGCTCGGGGCACGCGCGTCCGGTATCTGAACATCGGCGATCCGGTGGCTTTTGGCTTCGAGACGCCGCCGCACCTCGTCGAGGCGGTCGTGCGGGCGCTGCGTGAGGGCCACAACGGCTACCTCCCGTCGCCGGGGATTCTGGAGGCGCGCGAAGCCGTGGCGGCCGACTACGCCGCGCGGGGCGTGGCCGTGTCGCCCGAACGAGTGGTCATCACGACCGGAACGTCGGAAGGCATCGACCTCGCGCTGAACGCCCTGGCCGACGAGGGCGACGAGGTGCTGGTCCCGTCGCCGACCTATCCGCTCTACACGGCCGTGCTGGCGTCGATCAACGCGCGGCCGTGCTACTACCGCACCGACCCGGACCACGAGTGGCTGCCCGATCTCGAGCATCTGCGGACGCTCGTGACACCGCGCACGCGCGTGCTCGTGATCATCGATCCGAACAACCCGACGGGTGCGGTATACCCGCCGGCGGTGCGCCGCGCGCTGATCGAGTTCGCCGAGCGCCACGGTCTGACGATCGTGGCCGACGAGGTGTATGCGGACACGGCCTTCGACGGCCCGGCGCCGCTGCTGTCGACGCTCGACCCTGACGCGCCGATCCTCTCGCTGTCGAGCCTCTCGAAGGCGTACCTCGCGCCCGGATGGCGCACGGGCTGGCTGGTCGTCTCCGCGACGCCGCGGCTCGACCCCGTGCTGGCGGCCGTGACGAAGCTGGCGGACGGCCGGCTCTGCAGTCCGGCGCCGATGCAGCATGCCGTCGTGGCGGCGCTGACCGGCGACCGCTCGCACCAGGAGCGGTTCCGGCGCGCGCTGGCCGAGCGCGCGCGCGTGACGGCCGATTCGCTCAACGCGGTTCCGGGGATGCGGTGCGTGCCGCCGCGCGCGGCGTTCTATGCCATGCCGGTCGTCACGCTGCCGCCAGGCCGGACCGACCAGGACTACGTCCTCGAGCTGCTGCGCGCGACCGGCATCCTCTGCGTCTACGGGTCCGGCTTCGGCATGCGCCCCGAGGACGGGACGTTTCGGATCGTCTTCCTCGCCGAGCCCGCCGACCTGCGGGCGATCTACGCCGACATCGGCGCGTTCACGCGCGACTATCTCGCGAGGGCCGGCTGACGCCGGACGGGGCCGTTCATGCGGCGGAAGCCTGACGCGACGTACGTGTGACGAGGGACGAGGCACGCCCGCTGATTCGGTACGTCCTGACGGGGCTGGTCGTCACCATCGCCCTCGCGTGGGGACTCTATCTCGTCCGCAGCGCGCTGCTGCTCGTCTACATCAGCGCGCTCGTCGCCATCGGCCTGGCCCCCATGGCCGGCGCCATCGAGCGGCTGCCGCTCTACGGCCGCCGCGACCTGCCGCGGTGGGCGGCGATCCTGATCATCTACCTGATCTTCCTCGCGGTGCTGGTCGGCCTCGGCGTGCTCGTGATCCCGCCGCTCATCATGCAGGCGCGCGAGCTGTGGGCCGAGCTGCCGGAGATGCTCCAGCGCTCGCAGCAGTGGCTCGTCGAGCGCGGCGTCCTCTCGCGCGCGATCACCATCCGTGAGCTCGCGCAGACTCCGCTCGGGAGCACCGACGTCGTCGCCCGGCTGGTGACGGCCGTCTGGGGGTTCATCGGCGGCATCTTCGGCCTCGTCGCGATCCTCATCCTCGCGTTCTATCTGCTCGTCGATGCCGACAACCTCGTGCGGACGTTCGTGCGGCTGTTTCCGCGCGCCGAACGGCCGCGCGTCGAGGGCGCCTGCCGCCGCGTCACGCACAAGGTCAGCGGCTGGCTGGGCGGCCAGCTGCTGCTCGCCACGATCATCGGTTCGACGGCGGCGTTCGGCCTGTTCCTGCTCGGCGTGCCGTATTTCTTCGTGCTGGCGCTCATCGCCGGCATCGGCGAGATGATCCCGATCATCGGGCCGCTGCTCGCGGCGCTGCCGGCGGTGGCGGTCGCGTTCACGGTGTCGCCGGCGCTCGCGCTCGCCGTGGCGGCCTTCTTCTTCGTCCAGCAGCAGCTCGAGAACCACGTGCTGGTGCCGAAGGTGATGGAACGGCAGGTCGGGGTGAGCGCCGTGGCGGTGATCGTGGCGCTGCTGCTGGGCGCGACGCTCCTCGGGGTGGTCGGGGCGATCCTCGCGGTGCCCACGGCGGCGATCCTCCAGGTCCTCTTCGAAGAGCTCGTGCCCGAGGCGACGCGCGACTGATGGCCGTGCGGGCCGGGCACGCGTTCCTGCTGTATCTGGCCCTGTCGATCGTCGCCACCTGGCCTCTCGCGCGCGGGCTCGGACGCGACGTGGCCTGGGATCTCGGCGACCCGCTGCTGAACATCTGGATTCTGTCGTGGGACGTCGATCAGATTCGCCAAGCCCTGGCCGGCGACCCGTCGCGGCTCGCGCACGTCTTCGACGCCGCGATCTTCCACCCCGCGCCGCTCGCGCTCGCCTACTCGGACCATCTCCTGCCTCAGGCGATCCAGGCGCTGCCGGTGATGCTCCTCACCGACAATCCGATCCTCGCGTACAACCTGCTGTTCCTCTCGACGTTCGCGCTGTCGGGCCTCGGGATGTACCTGCTCGTGCGGGAGCTGACCGGCAGCGCCGCCGCGGCGCTCGCCGCGGGGCTGCTGTTCGGCTTCGCGCCGTACCGCCTCGCCCAGTCGTCGCACGTTCAGGTGCTGTCGTCGCAGTGGATGCCGTTCGTGTTCTATGGGTTGCTGCGATATTGCCGGTGTGCTGACGGGACGCGGGATCCGGGATCCGGGATCCGGACGAACCTCGAGCCCTCAGGTCCCGGATCCCGGATCCCGGGTTCCGGCTCGCTCGCGCCGCTCGCCGGCGCGGCGCTGGCGCTGGTCGCGCAATGTCTGTCGTCAGGCTATTACCTGCTGTATTTCACGCCGTTCGCGGCCGCCTTCGCCGTGTGGGCGCTCGTCCGCCACCCGGTCTGGCGGGTCCGGCGCGTCCGGAGGGCGCTCGCCGGCGCGAGCGTGCTCGTCGCGGCGCTGGTCGTCCCGTTCCTCCTGCCGTACGCGGCGCTCCGCGCGGAGGGGCTCGGCGAACGCTCCCTCGCCGAAGTCTCCCGCTTCTCGGCCGACGTGTACTCGTACGCGACGGCCTTTCCCGATCAGCGGATCTGGGGATCGCTGCTGCAGGTGATGCCGAAGCCGGAAGGCGAACTGTTCCCGGGGCTGGCGGCCCTGTTGCTGGCGGCGATTGGCCTCGTTGCCGGTTCCACGACGGGGCCCGATCCGCGATCCCCGATCCCCAACACCCGACCCCCGATCGCCGGTCCCCGATCCCGCCCCATCGGCCCCCGCTGGTTCAGGTGGCTCCTTGCCGCAGCCGCCGGCGGCTACGGGGCCGCGGCGGTGCTCACCCTCCTCGTCCGCCGCGTCAACGTCGACCTGGGTCTCGCGGCACTGCGGATGAGCGACGTCTCGCAGCTGCTGCTGCGCGCGGCGATTCTCTACGGGCTGCTGCTGCTCGTCTCGCCGACGGCCCGGGCGCGGACCGCGGCCTTCATGCGCGACCGGGGCTTCTTCGTGGTGGCCCTGCTGGCCGCGGCGTGGCTGTCGCTCGGGCCGTCGCCGCAGTCGCTCGGCCGCCCTGTCGAGATCGCGGCGCCCTACCGCGTGCTGTTCGAGTCTGTGCCGGGCTATGACGGTCTGCGCGTTCCCGCGCGCCTGGCGATGATCGTCGTCCTCATGCTGTCGGTGCTCGGCGGCTACGGCGCGGCCGCGCTCGTCCGATCGCCCATGGGCCGACGGACGCTCGTGGCGCTCGCGGCGCTCTTCCTGCTCGAGGCGACGCATCTTCCGTTCGTCGTCAACGGCATGACCCCGCTCCGCGACTTCGCCACGCCCGAGGCGCGCGTCTATCGGCCGGCGCGCGCCCCCGCCGTCTACCACGCCATGGCGCAGCAGCCCGACGACGCGGTCGTCGTCGAGCTGCCCCTCGGTCAGGCCGACTACGACCTCCGGGCGATGTACTACTCGACCGTCCATCGGCGCCGGCTCGTGAACGGCTACAGCGGCCTCTTTCCGCCCCATTACGCCAGGCTGCAGACCGCCCTTGCCGACATCCCGCGGCAGCCCGACGTGTCGCTCGCGGCGCTCCGCGCGGTTGGCGCCACTCACCTCATCCTCCACGAGAGCGCGTACCTCGGCGGCGAGGGACCCGCGATCTCGGCTGTGCTCCACGGCGCCGGCGCAGTCGAGCTCTTCCGCGATGGTTCCGACGTGCTCGTTCGCCTTCCCGGGTGAACGGGTGAGCTGGCCGGCGTCCGCGCGGACGCGGCCTGCACATCCACCGACGACACAGCGCCTGGCATTCGGGTTGCGTCGCAATGCCGCGGCATGCGCTCCTCGTGGTTCGGCAAAGCGACGCTCGCGCTCTTCCCGTTGATGCAGTGCCTCGACGGCCTGCTGACGTACTTCGGCGTCGTCACGTTCGGCATCGCCGCGGAAGGCAACCCGGTCATCGTGGCGCTGATGACCAAGCTGGGCCACGGTCTGGGGCTGCTGAGCGCGAAGATCGCCGCCGGCATGCTCGGCGTGATCCTGCACCTGCACCAGATTCACTCGGTCGTCGCGCTGCTCGCCGGCTTCTATCTGACGGCCGCCGTCGCGCCCTGGACGCTGATCCTGTTTTTCTGAGCGATCCGAGCGCCGAACGATCCGAGCGCCGAACGATCCGAACGACCCGAACGATCCGAACGACCCGAACGTTATACTTGCCGCGTGCGCCGCGACCCGCTCCACTATCTGTCTGCCGAGCTGCAGGCGCTTCGCGATCAGGGCCTCTATCGCCGTCTGCGCGTGCTCGACGCGGAACAGACGGCGCACACCGCGATCGATCACCGCAGCGTCGTCAATCTCTCGTCGAACAACTACCTGGGCCTGACGACGCACCCGAAGCTGCGCGAGGCGGCGATCGAGGCGACGCGCCGCCTCGGCGTCGGGTCGGGATCGGTGCGCACCATCGCGGGCACCATGGACATCCACATGGAGCTCGAGCGGCGGCTGGCGGCGTTCAAGCGGACCGAGGCGGCCGTCGTCTTTCAGAGCGGCTTCACCGCCAACGCCGGCGCGGTGGCCGCGATCCTGGGCCGCGACGACGTGATCGTGTCCGACGAGCTGAACCACGCGAGCATCATCGACGGCGCCCGGCTGAGCCGCGCGACGATCAAGGTGTTTCCGCACCGCGACGCCGGCGCGGCGCGGCAGATCCTCGAGGGGGTGCCGCGCGAGCGGCGCACGCTCCTCATCACCGACGGCGTCTTCAGCATGGACGGCGACCTCGGCGTCCTCCCGGAGCTCTGCGACCTGGCCGAAGAGTTCGGCTGCGTCATGATGGTCGACGACGCGCACGCGAGCGGCGTGTTCGGGGAGCACGGCCGCGGCACCGTCGACCACTTCGGCCTGCACGGGCGCGTCGACATCCAGGTCGGCACCCTCTCGAAAGCCATCGGGGTGCTCGGCGGGTACGTCGCCGGGTCGCGCGCGCTCGTGGAGTTCCTGTACCATCGTGCGCGCCCCTTCCTCTTTTCGACGTCGCACCCGCCCGCGGTTGCTGCCGCCTGTCTCGCCGCGATCGACGTGCTGGAATCGGAGCCGCAGCGCATCGCGCAGCTCTGGGAGAACACGCGGTATTTCAAGGCCGGCCTCGCGGCGCTGGGCTTCGACGTCGGCACGGGCGAGAGCCCGATTACACCCGTGATCGTCGGCGACGCTGCGCTGGCGATGCGGCTGTCGGACCGCCTCTTCGAGCGGGGGGTGTTCGCCCAGGGCATCGGCTTCCCCACCGTGCCGCGCGGCAAGGCGCGCGTGCGGACGATCGTCACCGCGACGCACACGCGGGAGGACCTCGACTTCGCGCTCGCCGCCTTCAAGGCCGCCGGGGCCGAGTTGGGCGTCGTGTAGGTCAGACGCCGCGAGCCACAGGGCACAACCCGTCCATGTGGCTGGTGCCTTGTGACTTGAGCAAGGCGTTGGGATAGCATCGAACGAGAGCCTCCTATGGGTCGCCACCTGGCCGTCCTGCTTGTGTGCGCGGTCGCCTGTGCAAGCTCCGCGTCGGCCCAGACGCCCGCCGCGGCGGCGCCCGACGGCATCGAGCTGCTGCTCGATCGGTTCGAGGTGCTGCTGCAGGAGAACCGCCAGGCCGAGTTCCCGTCGCTCGTCTCCACCACGTTTCCGCCCGAAGCGGTCGACGGCTTCGCCAGCGGCCTGTTCGGCGCCGACGTGCGCCGTGCGCTGTTCGTCGAACGCGACCGTGCCGCGCTGAGCGGCGCCCTGCCGGGCGACGGCTTCCGCGTGGTCGCGGAGCTGTTCCTCGAGACCGCGCAGCGGGCGCGCATCGTGACGCTGCTGCTCGACGTGCGGCGGCCCGCGGGGGGCGCCCCCGACAGCTGGCGCATCACCGCGGCGCAGGTCGCCACGTCGATCGACGGGCTCTTCCGGCTTCACCTGAATGCCGCGACGCAGTACACCGCGCGCAACCTGACGGTGCGGGCGGAGGATCTGGTCCTGATGCTCACGGAGGGATCCGTCTTCCACGTCGAGGCCGAACCGGGCGTGACGGGGCTGGTCCTCCTGGGCTCGGGGGTCATGCGCTTCACGCCGGGACCCGAGACCGAGCGCGGGCAGATGCGGATCTTCGCGGGTGAGGACGCGCTCGCGGCGCCGTTCGACGTGGCGTTCGTGCGGCTGAGCCCGGCCGACTACGAGACGCGCGTGAGCGTGGCGAACCTCGCACCCACCCCCGCGGTCAACCCGCGCGACCTCCGCCGCGCGCAGGAGCTGCTCGCGCGTGACGGCCCGAAGTCGTTCAGCCTCGACCTGCGCGAGCTGAGTCCCGACATCTGGTACCTGCTGCCGCCGCCGGGCGACTTTCTCGCCGAGGTGCGCACCCGGCGGCACGGGACGCTGACCTACTCGCGCACGGCCTCGCAGTCGGAGGACATCACCCTGTTCGAGCGCGAGCGGCGCCGGACGATTGCGCTGTACCCCTCCTCCCAGCGCCGCGCCGCGCGCGGTCTCTCGTTCAACGAGGACGATCAGCGCGAGTACGACGTGATCGACTACGACATCGAGGCGAACATCCACCCGCAGACCGAGCTGCTCGAGGGGCGTGCACGCCTCCGCCTGCGGGTGCGGAACCCCGGCGTGTCGGCGCTGACGCTGCGGCTGGCCAACGAGCTCGGCGTGCGCGGGATCGTCAGCCCCGAGTACGGGCGGCTCCTCCACCTCCGCGTCCGCGAGCAGAACAGCGTGATCGTCAATTTTCCAGAGGCCCTCCCGCGCGACACCGACGTCACGCTGCTCGTGTCGTACGCGGGCCGCATCATGCCGCAGGCGGTCGAGGACGAGTCGGCGCAGGGGGGTGAGGGGCGTCTGCAGGAGGATCCGCTCATCATCCCGCCGGAGCCCAGCTTTCTGCTGAGCAGCCGCTCGTACTGGTATCCGCAGAATCCAATCCCCGACTACGCGACCGGCACCCTCCGCATTACCGTGCCCGACGGCTACGCCTGCGTCGCGAGCGGGCAGCCGCGGACCGGCGACGAGGTCACGCTTCGCGACCTGCTGACGATTGCCGACGGGCCGGCCCACGTGTTCATCGCGCGCGATTCTCTCCGGTACTTCGCCGTCGTGGTGAGCCGCTTCACCCGGGCCGCCGAGACGACGGTCCGGCTCGCCGCGGGCCTGGGCGACCCGACCGACGGCGCCGGCGTCGCCGTCGCCATCGACGCCAACCCGCGGCAGCAGGGGCGCGGCCGGGCGCTCGTCGACAACGTGGAGGCCATCCTGCGGTTCTACGCCGGCGTGGTCGGCGAGGTGCCGTACTCGTCGATGACCGTGGCGCTCGTCGAGAACGAACTGCCCGGCGGCCACAGTCCCGGCTACTTCGTGGTCCTGAACAATCCCCTGCCCGGCTCGCGGCTCACGTGGCGGAACGATCCGGCGTCGTTCTCCAGCTTCCCGGAGTTCTTCCTGGCGCACGAAATCGCGCACCAGTGGTGGGGACAGGCCGTGGGGTGGCGCAACTACCACGAGCAGTGGCTCAGCGAGGGGTTCGCGCAGTACTTCGCCGCGCTGTACGCCCGCCAGGCGCGTGGCGAGCGGGTGTTCGTCGACATGCTGCGGCAATTCCGGCGGTGGGCGGTCGCCGAATCGGAGGAGGGGCCGATCTCGCTCGGCTCGCGCCTCGGCCATCTGCGCGGCCAGCCGCGCGTCTTCCGCGCGCTCGTCTACAACAAGAGCGCCGCCGTCTTGCACATGCTGCGCCGCCTCGTCGGCGACGAGCCGTTCTTCCGCGGGGTGCGGCGCTTCTACGCGGCGCAGAAGTTCAGAAAGGCGGCCACCGACGACCTCCGCGCCGCGTTCGAGGAGGTGACCGGCCGCTCGCTGGAGCGCTTCTTCGACCGCTGGATCTATGGCGCCGAGCTGCCCCGCCTGCGCTACAGCAGCAGGTACGGCGGCGGCGCGGTGCACGTCCGCTTCGAACAGGTGGGCGACGTGCTGTTCGACGTGCCGGTCACGGTCACGATCGTCTACGCCGACGGACGCACGCAGGACGAGGTGGTCGCGGTGACCGATCGGCTCGTGGAGTGGTCGATCCCGACGGAGCGGCCGGTGAGGCAGGTGCAGATCAACCGCGATTACGCCGCGGTCGCGATCTTCGAGCGGGCGAGCTGAATTCTCCGTCGGGCCCGCACCGGCGCCCGGGCGATCGCGCCGACCAGTGCAGGCGATCACACCGGCAAGAGCCCCGCCAGCCGTACAGTATGATCGACCAGATATGGACACGGTCACGCTGACCATCGACGGTCGGCCGGTCAGGGTGGCGAAAGGCAGGACGATCCTGCAGGCGGCGATCGACGCCGGCATCCCGGTCCCGTACTACTGCTATCACCCGGGCATCAGCATCGACGGCTCGTGCCGCGTCTGCGTCGTGAAGATCGAGAAGATGCCGAAGCTGCAGACGTCGTGCTCGACCGTCTGCACCGACGGGATGGTCGTCTCCACACGCGAGCCGGAGGTCGTCGAGGCGCGCGCGAGCGTCTTCGAGTTCCTCCTCATCAACCATCCCCTCGACTGCCCGGTCTGCGACAAGGGCGGCGAGTGCCCGCTGCAGGACTTCTCCTACACGTTCGGCCCGGCCGAGAGCCGGATGGACTTTCCGCGCCGCGTGTTCGACGGCGAGGGGGTCAAGGGCGACGTCGACTTCGGGCCGACGCTGATGCTCAACCGCCAGCGCTGCATCCTCTGCACGCGCTGCGTCCGCTTCATGAAGGAGATCGACGGCGACGCGCAGATCGGCATCGTCGACCGCGGGTACGGGAGCGAGATCGCCACCTTCGAGGAGCGCGGCGTGCACTCGCTGCTGTCGGGCAACCTGATGGACGTCTGCCCGGTCGGCGCCATCCTCACGAAGGACTATCGCTTCAAGAGCCGCCCGTGGGACAACCCCGGCGTCGTCGACACGATCTGCACGCTCTGCTCGAAGGGGTGTCACACGAGCGCCTGGCTGAAGGGGAAGCCGGAGTGGGCGCGCGGCTCGCGGCTCATCCGGATGACCCCGCGCTACAACCCCGACGTCAACGGCTACTGGATGTGCGACATCGGGCGCTTCGGCTATCACTGGATCGAGGGCGACACGCGCCTCCGGCGCCCGATGCTGCGCCGCGGCGCGGCGCTCGAGGCCGCCGCGTGGCACGACGTGCTGCCCCGGCTGCGCGATCGCCTGCAGGAGGCCGCTGGCGG
>Ga0194128_10001369_pt1 | contig 42354 bp, 32 predicted proteins | sample TA2KigCa65mmetaG_FD_148650 | JGI IMG/M metagenome (GOLD analysis project Ga0194128, IMG submission 148650) | Freshwater microbial communities from Lake Tanganyika, Tanzania - TA2015037 Kigoma Deep Cast 65m | ecosystem: Environmental > Aquatic > Freshwater > Lake | place: Tanzania: Lake...
GAGCGCGCGTGCGAGCGCGGACCTGAGGGCCGCCGTGTCGCCCACCGGCACCAGCAGCCCCGCATCGTGTCCCACGAGCGCCGGAATGGCTCCCGTTGTCGTCGAGACCACCGGGAGGCCGTGCGCCAGCGCCTCGGCGACCGCCATCCCATAGGTCTCCTGGCGTGTGGCGAGCACGAAGAGGTCCGCGCGGTCGTAGCACACCGCCAGCGCGGCTTCGTCGAGGTCGCCCGCGAGGGTGACGCGCGTCTCGAGGCCGAGCCCGGCCAGCGAGGCGCGCACGCGAACGGCCGTGTGCGGGTCGCGCGTCAGGCTGCCGGCACACGTCAGGTGCCAGTCGCGGTCCGCGACTTCGGCCAGCGCGCCGAGCAGCATGTCGTGGCCCTTGACGGCGTTGAGGGTGGCGACGCAGAGCAGTTGGATGGTCCGGCTGACGCCGGACGCCACGTACCCGTGGGTCGGACCAGCACCCCGCGCCAGCGGCGCGGCGTCGGTGCCGGGCTCGACGATGACGATCCGATCCGCCGGCAGGTCGTAGCGCGCCAGGAGCGGACGCGCGGCCGTGCCGGTAGCGACCACGAGCGTGGCGGCCTGCAGGGCGCGGCCCTCACGGGCCGCGAACCGCCGCGCGGTGTCCTCGTCGAGTCCGACGGCCGCCGCGAGCGGCAGGTGCATGAGCGCGACGATCCGCAGACGCGCGGCCTCGCGCACCACGAGATCCGGCATCGCGCCGAGCGCCAGGCTGTCGATGACGGCGAGGGTGCCCGGCGCGAGCAATGCCATGGCCCGGCCGGCATGGTCGATTGCCTCCGTGGTCGGATACGGGAAGCTCGCGTCGAGCGCGACCACGTCGACGCGGCAGCCGCGCGCGCGGAGCGCGGCCGCCATCCGGCGGTCGTAGATGGATCCCCCGGTGCGCGCATCGAGCGGGCCGGGGAGGAGAAACGTGATGGGGCGCATCACCAGGTCCGGCTGAAGCCGGACACTACGACACCCGTCCCTCGAACGAGGCCGAGGCGACGTGCGACTCGTGCAGCGTCACGCGCATCTGCTCGATGCGATCGGCGCCGGCGCCGAGATCGCCCCGCCGAATCGCCTCCACGAGCCGGTCGAAGACGACCCGCGCGAGCACTTCGGTCGTCGTGTTGCGGCCCGCGAGCGCGGGCACCTCGTCCAGATTGCGGTAATTGAGATCCGCCAGCACGCGGTGGAGCGCGTCCGAGGCGCGGCCGATGTCGACGACGATGCCGGCGGCGTCGAGGTCCGGGCGGCGCAGCTCGACGTCGATCACGTAGGTGGCGCCGTGGAGGCGCTGCGCCGGGCCGAACACGTCCCCCGTGAGGCTGTGCGCGACCATCATGTGGCCGCGCACCGTTACGCTGTACATCGCGCCATCCCTTTCACGCAGGTTCTCGGGTTCATGGGTGCTCGGGTGCTCAGGTTCCGGTTCATGGTGCTGGTGCCCTGGTTCACGGGTCGGTTCACGGTGCAGGGCAAATGGCCTTCGCTCGTGAACCCATGCGCCGGAACCCATGCACCCCAGCACCCCAGGACCCATGAACCGACGTTCAGTACTTGATCCGGTGACACAGCGTGTCGCCGGGTTCGCGGGCGAGCGCGGCCATGAGGGCCGGCAACGCGTCGAACTCGCTCTCGCCGGTCACGAGCGCGTCGAGCGCGGGGTCGCGCAGCAGCCGCAGCGCGAGCTGCATCCGGCGCCGCGTATCCCAGCGCGCCCGCTGTGACGGGGCGACCCGACCCACCTGCGACGAGGCGATCGTCAGCCGCCGGGCATGAAACGCGCCGCCCAGCGGCAGCGCGACCTGCCGATCGCCGTACCAGCTCAACTCCACGATCGTGGCCTCCATCGCGGCCAGCTCCAGCGCCAGCGCCAGGCCCGCCGCAGTGCCGCTCGCGTGCACCACGAGATCGGCCTCGCGCGTCGCGGCAGGGGCCTCGGCGAACGGCACGCCGAGCGCGCGGGCCACGCCCGCGCGCCGCGGATTGACGTCGACCAGCTCGACCTCGCATCCGACGATGCGCGCGGCCGCCCAGGCGGCGAGGCACCCGACGGTGCCGGCGCCGACCACTGCGATACGATCGCCGACGTGCGGCCGTCCATCCCACAAGCCGTTGATCGCGGTCTCGAGGTTGGCGGCCAGCACCGCCCGCGGCGGCGGCACCTCGTCCGGGAGCGGATGCGCCGCTTCGGCGGGCACGATGAACCGTGTCTGATGCGGATGGAGCACGAAGACCGTCCGTCCGACGAGCCCATCGGGTCCGCGGGCGATACGGCCGACGCAGGCGTAGCCGTACTTCACCGGGGCAGGGAAGTCGCCCGCCTGAAACGGCGCCCGCATGCGCGTCCACTCGCTCCGCGGCACCAGTCCGTTGAACACGAGCGCTTCGGTGCCGCGGCTGATGCCGCTGTACGACGACTCGATCAGGACCTCCCCTGGCCCCGGCGGCCCCAGCGGCTCGCCGCGGATCTCGCCCCGGCCCGGTTCCGCCACCCAGAAGGCGCGCGCCCCGTCGTGCGGCATGTGTGGACATTCTGATGCGGGACCCACGCCGTTACAATGTCGCCGTTCCCACCACCCTCGGCATCCTCGGGACGGCGGCGAGCGCCGCGCTCGTGGCCCCGTGGATCGGCGGGGGCGTCGGCTACGCGGTGAGCGCGGTCGTCATCGACGCCGCGACGCTCGCGGTGCTCGTGGGCATCGCCGGCCGCCAGCATCCGCACGCGCGGTTCGGCGCCGCCAACGGTGTGACCACCGCGCGCGTCGGGCTCGTGGCGCTCGCCGGCGCGCTCATCGGCCTCGACGCCGGGAGGCGCGGACTGTGGATGGCGGTCGTACTGGCGTCGGTCGCGGCTGGCCTCGACGGTCTCGACGGGTGGCTCGCCCGGCGCGCGGGCCTGGCGAGCGAGTTTGGCGCGCGCTTCGACATGGAGACCGACGCGCTCCTCATCCTCGTGCTGTCGATCCTCGTCTGGCAGCACGACAAGGCCGGCGCGTGGGTGCTCGGCTGCGGGCTGATGCGCTACGCCTTCATGGCGGCCGGACTGGTGCTGCCGAGTCTGGCGCGGCCGCTGCGCTCGACGCGGCGCGGCAAGACGGTGGCGGTCGTGCAGGTCGTCGGGCTCACCGTGGCCCTGGCGCCGATTGTCTCGGCGCCTCTGAGCGCGGTCGTGGCGGCGGTTGCGCTGGCGGCCCTCGTCTGGTCGTTCGCGGTGGATACGCTCTGGCTGGTGAGGCAGTGAATGGAGTGCGCGTGTTCACACTTCTCGGTGCTCACTTCTCGGTTCGTGTCCAGGTTTGGTTCTGCGTTCAGGGTTCTGCGTTCGCAGTTCGGAATTCGGCCAGGAACCGAACCTGAACACGAACGGAGAACCGCGAAGCGAGAAGCCTGACCGACGGAGGCCACGATGCCCCTTCGAGTACTTTCGATCGCCCTCGGCCTGTTCCTGCTCTTCATGGGCCTCGACAAGGTGGGGTGGCTGCTGGACGAGGGGTTCCTGACGCGGCGGCTCGAGGAGTGGAGGGGGATGGCGCGTCCGATGGTGCGCTGGTATCTCGAGACGATCGCGATCCCCGGCGCGCCGGTCTTCGCGCGCATCGTGCCGCTGGCCGAGCTGTCGGCGGCGGCCGCGCTCGTTCTTGGCGTCTGGGTCCGCCGGGCCGCCGCGCTCGCCTTGCTCATGGTGATCAACTTCCACTTCGCGGCGGACATCCTCTTCCGCTACGACTATCTGATCAACGCCTACGGCCTGCCCATCCTGGGGGGACTCGCCGCGCTGGCGCTCGGGGGGAAGAAGCTGCCGTTGAGCCTCTCGCGGTAGGGGGTCTGCGAGCGTCAGTCCTCCGGCTCGCTGAACGCGTCGAGGAACATCGGGACGAGCCCGTGCAGGGGCCCGAGGGCCGGACGCGTGGGCGTCAGGCCGGGCTGGAAGCCGTGCCCGAGCAGCCGATCGAGCACCGCGCGCCGCCGGCCGATGACGTGGACCGGCACCTGCCACGGCGCATCGGCTCCAGAGATGGCGGCAGGGGGCTGGTGGTCGCCGATGACGATCACCAGCGGGTCGTCGGCCTGCTGGCGCAGGTAGCCGGCCAGCGTGTCGAACTCGTACGCCATCGCGCGCACGTAGCTCGGTCGAAGATTCGTGAGATCGGGGCGCGCGGCCATCGCCTCGGCCGCCGCCGACGGCTCGTACGGCTCGCGCGTCAGCAGGCGGGTCCAGTCGGGCTCGTACGGCGCGACCGGTCCGAACGGCGCGTGCGTCGTGCTCGTCGGAAAGACGACGAAGACGGGCGCGCGCGGCTCGGTGGTCCGCTCGAGCGCGTCGAGCCGGGCGAGCGCCCATTGATCCGGGATGCTCCACCAGCCGAAGTCGGGCCCCGGATACGCCAGCCGATCCCGGTCGTAGATGACGTCGAAGCCGTAGAACGCCCCCTCGGGCCACGCCTGCCGCATCCCCGGCATGAGGCCGACGGTCCGGTAGCCGTGCCGTTCGAACGTGCCGAGAATCGTCTGCCGATCCGACGCCATGAGCGACGTGTAGGCGTACTGGTCGCGCACCTCGACGCCGGTGAGCAGGCTCAGATGCGCGAGCCACGACGAGGCGCCAAAGGTGGGCGACTGCACGTACGCCGACAGCACGCGGCGTCCGGTGTCGCGGATCGCGGCGTCGAGCCCCTCGCGGCTCGCCGCGAGACCCGCGGCGACGTCGGGTGCGTCGAAGGCCACGGCGCCATACGACTCGAGGAAGACGAGCAGGACGTCGGCTCCGCCAAGCGCGCGCAGGTTCGCCTCCAGCGGCGGGGCCGGCGGGAGGCCGCCCGACATGGCGGGCGGAGCGAACGCGGCGAGCACGAAGCGCGCCTGGCGCGCGTAGGCCGGCGTCACCGGATGGGCGAAGGGGACGCTGACGGGACCCACGCGCAGCTCGGCGCCGACGTGCGGGTTGACCTCGCGCGCCGGCGCCGCGGCGTAGAGCAGGATCACGATCGAGGCGGCGCTCCCGAGCGCCCACCGCGGTCCGCGATGCTCGAGGGCGGCAGCGATGCGCCCGAAGGCCGCGCGCGCCACCACGAACACGACGGCGACGAGCGCGACCAGCGCGGCGGCGGCCAGCACGACGGCCCACCACGGTGCGGCGCGCGCGAGCATCGCGGCGACGTTGCCGAGATGCGCCGAGTCCCAGTAGAGATTGAACTCCCGTCCGTAGAGTCCAGGACCGGTGACGGCGAGGTAGCGGCCGACGACGAGCACGACCCACACGGCGGGGAGCACGCGCCGCGCCAGCGCTCCGGCCCACCGGTGCGCGAGCACGAGGAGCAGCACGGCGAGCGCGAGCTCGATCGCGAGCGCGGATCCCCAGCGGATCTTCGGCGTCGGCCACACGTTCTCGAACGTGAGCGACGCGTTCAGGAGCAGCAGCGAGAGGGCGGCAGCCACAGGTCAGACCGAGGAGAGAAGGTGCCCCAGCTTTTCCTTCTTCGTCCTGAGATAGCGCTCGCTCGACGGCGTGGGAGGAATCTCGATCGGCAGCCGCTCGCTCACCGACAGGCCGTCGCCGGTGACGCCCGCCAGCTTTCGCGGATTGTTGCTCAGCAGCCGCATCGTCTTCACGCCGAGCAGGCGCAGGATCTGGATGCCGGCGCGGTAGTCGCGGATGTCGGCTGGAAAGCCGAGGCGCTCGTTCGCCTCGACGGTGTCGACGCCCTGGTCCTGCAGCGCGTAGGCCCGGATCTTGTTGACCAGTCCGATGCCGCGGCCCTCCTGGTCGAGGTACAAGAGGACCCCGCGTCCCTCCGCCACGATCTGTTGCAGCGCCGCGTCGAGCTGCCGCCCGCAGTCACAGCGCGCGGAATGGAACAGGTCGCCGGTCAGGCACGCCGAGTGGACACGCGTCAGGACGTTCTCGCCGTGGCCGATGTCGCCGCGGACGAGCGCGACGTGCGTCTCGCCGGAGAGCGTGTTCTTGAAGACGTGAATGTCGAACGCCCCATATTCCGTGGGCAGCTTGGCCGAGGCCAGGCAGCGGACCGGCGGCACGCGGAGCAGCGCCTGCACGCGCGCGGCGAAACGACGGACCCGGGACATCATAGGGAGCACCAACTGTTCTCGTGAGAGCCGTGGGCCATCATTCTAGGGTGCCGCGCACGGCGTCCGCAACCGGAGGCTGCCGGTAACCCGCAGGCGGTCAACAACATGCGTGGCTGGTCGGCCGCGAACATCGGATATGATCGCGCCGGCGAACGGTCCCGCGCCCGTGATGGGGCGCGTCGAAATGGCGCAGCGCGTGCCCGAGCGCGGGATCGTGCGAAAGGAGCGGCTGATGCGCGCGACGGGAATCGGAGTCGGGGTGGCGGTGCTGATCGGTCTCAGCGGGGTGGCGGGATCCAGCCAGACCGGGGCGACGAGCAGCAGTCAGCAGAAGATGCTCGGAGGCATGGTGCTGAATCTGCCTGCGCCGACCAGTCGGACGGTCGACTGGCCGGCGGCCAACGTCGGTGCCGGGTTCACGGAAATGGTGGGCCGCAAGCTCGAGAGCCAGCGGATTCTCGAGGGCGGCGCCTTCAACTTCAACCTGCGCCGCGAGACCGCCGCGGAAGAGGGCGCGGGCACCCACGGCAAGAAAGCCGACCTCTATCTGATCCGGTCGGGCGAGGCAACGCTCACCACCGACGGCGAGCTGATCAACCCGAAGCCGGCCACCGGCGGCGCGGGCGCCAAGGAGGGCGATATCGACGGCGACGGCATCCGCAACGGAAAGTCGCGGACGGTTCGTGCCGGCGACGTCATCTTCATCCCCGCCGGCGTGCCGCATCAGATCACGGCGGTGGACGGCGAGGTGCAGTTCCTGCTGTTTCGGTGGGATACGAAGTAGTAGGCAGTAGGCAGTAGGCAGTAGGCAGGAGGCAGCAGGCAGTTCGTTTCACCCCACTGCCTACTGCCTACTGCCTACTAATTCTCACCATGGCCGAAGAGAAACCACTGAAGTCCGCCGTCGAGCTGGCGATGGAGCGCCTGCGGAAGCAGGACGAGGAAGCCGGCGTCGCGCCGCGGCCTCCGACCGACGCGCAGAAGGCTGCGATCGCGGAGGTCCGCAACTTCTACGAGGCCAAGATGGCCGAGCAGGAGGTGCTCCAGCAGTCGCGGCTCCGCCGCACGTTCGATCCCGCCGAGCGCGAGGCGATTGACGCGGAGTCTCGCCGCGACCGCGAGCGGCTGGCCACCGAGCGCGACGCCAAGATCGAGCGCATCCGCCGCGGCGAGATCTCCTGAAAGCCGCCGGCCGAGGCCGAAGCTACGTCTTCGCCGGTGGCTCGGCCGTCGGCGGATATGTCCGTGCGAGCTTGGCTTCGATCGCCGGCCGCTCCGCCGCCGGCGCCTTGGCCAGCTGCCCGCGCAGTTTGCGCCGCTTTTCGCGCCGATGGCGCCGCCGCTGAATCACCGTGTGCCGTAGGGTTGCGCTCATGACTCCTTTATTATCCCGGACACGCTACAAGTCACAAGTCATCTTTGGTCTCTTGTCTTTCGTCTCTCGTCTCTAGGCCTTCCAAAGACCAGCGACGAGCGACGAGCGACGAGCGACGAGCGACGAGCGACGAGAGACGAGAGACGAGAGACGAGAGACGAGGGACCAGAGCCCAGAGACCCACCCACATGGAACAAATGCTGATCGACGGCCAGGCGGCGGAGGCGCACGACGGCCGGACGCTCGACGTCGAGAGCCCGGCCACTCGCACGGTCATCGCGCAGGTGCCGCGCGCGGGCGAGGCGGATGTCGACCGGGCGGTGCGCGCCGCCGCCCGCGCCTTCGAGACGTGGCGGGCGGTGCCCCCGCGCGACCGCAGCCGCATGCTGCTGCGCATCGCCGACGCCATCGAGGCGGAGGTGGAGGCCATCGCGCGGCTCGTCGCGCACGAGACGGGCAACGCCATCCGCACCCAGGCGCGGCCCGAGGTGAAGGGCGCCGCGGAGGTGTTCCGCTACTACGGCGGCGTCGCGAGCGAGGTCAAGGGCGAGACGGTGCCGCTCGGCGAGCAGATGCTCTGCTACACGCGCCGCGAGCCGATCGGGGTCGTCGGGGCGATCGTCCCCTGGAACGCGCCCGTCGTCCTGGGCACCCTGAAGATCGCCATGGCGGTGGCGGCCGGGAACACGCTGGTGCTCAAGGCGGCGGAGGACGCGCCGCTCGGCCTGCTGCGGGTCGCCCGGATCTGCGCGGACGCGCTGCCGCCCGGGGTCGTCAATCTGCTGACCGGCTACGGTGAGGAGTGCGGCGCCGCGCTCGCGCAGCATCCGCTCGTCCGCAAGCTGTCGTTCACGGGGTCGACCGAGGTGGGCCGGCTGATCATGCACGCGGCGGCCGAACGCATCGTGCCGGTGTCGCTGGAGCTCGGCGGCAAGAGCCCCGCGATCGTCTTTCCCGACTCGAATGACGATCGCACGGTGGACGGGGTGATCGCGGGGATGCGGTTCACGCGTCAGGGGCAGTCGTGCACGGCCGGGTCCCGCCTCTTCCTCCATCGGTCGATCTTCGACGCGTTCCTCGACGCACTGTCGGCCAAGCTGAGCCGGCTGACCATCGGCGACCCGCTGGACGAGGCCACCGACATGGGCGCGATCATCAACCGCCGGCAGTTCGAGCGCGTCTGCGGCTACATCGAGGACGGACTGCGGCAGGCCGAGGCGCGCGTGGTGCTCGGCGGGCTGCCGCCCACGGCAGGTCCGCTCGCGCAGGGCTACTTCGTCCAGCCGACGGTGTTTGCCGGGGTCCGACACGAGTGGCGCATCGCGCGTGAGGAGATCTTCGGGCCGGTGCTCGTGGCCATCCCCTGGGAGGACGAGGCGGACGCCGTGCGCATGGCGAACGACAGCCACTACGGCCTGGCGGCGTACGTCTGGACGCGCGACCTGCCGCGCGCACTGCGCACCGCGCATGCGATCGAGTCGGGGTGGGTCCAGGTGAACCAGGGCGCCGGACAGTTTCCGGGCCAGGCGTACGGCGGGTTCAAGCAGAGCGGCATCGGCCGCGAGTACTCGCTCGAGGGCATGCTCGACAGCTACACGCAGCGCAAGTGCGTGACCATCAGCCTGCGGTAGCCGCACCGGGCCGGCTGGCGCCGAACGCGCCGCACGGACGCCGGACCGCGGCTCAGGGTTTGCCGCGCCTGCTCCGCAACGCACGATCGAGCGTTATTCCTGAGGAGCACGGCACATGGCGACACTTGCCCGAGATGTGATGACCCCCGATCCGGCGTGCCGCTCGCCGAGCACGTCGATTGACGAGGTCGCGAAGCTCATGGTGCAGAACGACTGCGGCGAGATTCCCGTCGTGGACGCCCGCGACCAGGTCGTCGGCGTCGTCACCGACCGCGACATCGTGTGCCGGGTGGTCGCCGCGGGGAAGAACCCGGTCGGCTACACGGTCGAGGCCTGCATGTCGCACCCGGTCGTCACCGTGCGTGACGATGCACCGCTCGACGAGGTGGTCGCGACGATGGAGAAGCACCGGATTCGCCGCGTGCCGGTGGTGGCCGAGGACGGCTGCTGCGCCGGCATCATCTCGCAGGCCGACATTGCCCGCGACGGGACCGAGCACGAGGTGGCGGAGCTGGTCCGCGAAGTATCGCGGGAGACGGGACGGGCCGCCGCGTAGGCGGTCGCCGCCGATAATTTGTCCGGCGCACACGCCCCGACTCGGCGAGAATATGCGCGTGGGCTCGTGGGAGCACTTTCGACATGACGCCGACATCGGCGTCGTCGGCCTGGGAGCGACCAAGGCCGAGGCGTTCCGCCAGGCCGCGCTCGCGCTGACCGCGGTCATTACCGATCCGGCGGGCGTCAGGCGCGTGGACTCGGTCCCGATCACCTGCCAGGCCCCCACCGATGAACTCCTGCTGGTGGAGTGGCTGAATGCGCTGATCTACGAGATGGCCGTGTGCTCGATGCTGTTCGGCGACTTCGAGGTCAGGATCGCCAACAGCGAGCTGCAGGCCGTTGCCCATGGCGAGCTGGTCGATCCCGAACGGCACGAGCCGGCGGTCGAGGTCAAGGGCGCGACGTTCACCGCGCTACAGGTGCGTCATGGGCCCGACGGCTGGCGGGCGCAGTGCGTGGTCGACGTCTGACGGCCGATCGGCGGGCCGATTCGATCGCCGCCTCAGCGCTCGCACGCCGGCCACGGTGAGGGCGGCGACGGCCAGCAGGACACCCATCGCGAACCGCTGACTCCGATACGCCAGCACGAGCGGCTGCGTACCGGCCGGGATGCTGACTCCGAGCAATCCGTCGTGGTCGAACGTGTCGCCGCGGCCCGACAGGACCTGCCAGAACGGATCGTAGTTGTAGTTGACCACCAGCACGTTCGGGTCGCTCGATGACACGAGGAAGGCGAGTCGATTCGGCGACCATTCGACGAGCCGGACGGTGCCGCCGCGCAGGAGGTACTGCTCCCCGCGGTAGTTCGGCTCATTCACGCCGCGCGGTGCGACCACGGGCGTCAACGGCTCATAGCAGTTGAGCGCACCCATGTTCGCCTGGGCGGTGGCGTACATCTGTTTGTGCGTGTCGAGCTTCAGTTGCACGAAGCTCGCGGACGGCTCGAAGGTCATTTCCTCCGTGTAGAAGACGTATCGGAGCTGGGGAGGCCCGACGCGGGCGAGGTCGACCGTGACGATGACGAGCAGGCCGACGGCCATGGCCAGACGCCAGCCGCCTCGCCTCGACAGGAGACGATCGATGCCGAAACCCGCCAGCATGCCGATGGCGAGGACGGCGACGATCAGGAACCGCGAGGGGACGCGGAGGGAGGCGAAGACGGGCAGCCGATGGAGGAGCGCCCACGGTGAGTAGTCGCCGCCCAGGGTCCCCCCCAGGGACAGCGCCAGGCCGACGCCCAGGAGCGCGATCCAGGGCACCGTGCGCCGCGTCGGCCCCAGCGCTCCATAGAGCGCCAGCGTCATCGCTATCAAGCCCACGTAGGCGCCATACTCGTGAAAACCCAACACACCGGGAACGACGGTCAGCAGATCCTGTTCCGGCGACAACAACGCCCGCGTCAGGAGCGCGAGACTGACGGTTTCCTCCGATTCCACGACTCGGGGGTAGCGTGACAACAGCGGCTGCACGAGCAGGAGCTTGGGGGCCGCCACGCACGCCGCGATGATCGCGCTCAGGCCCAAGCCCGCGAGTGGAGCCACCGACCCTTTGGCAAACGTACGGTGCAGCGCCAGCAATGCGAGCGCCAGCCCGGTATACGGCACCTGGTACACGCCGCCTTCACCAATGGCCAGCGCGAGGCCCACTCCGGCGACGACATGCCGGTTGGCAGCGGCGGCGGCCAGGATGGCCGGCATGTACGCGAAGGCCACCCATGTGGCATGTCCTTCGGCCAGGTGCAGGTAGAAGTACGAACAGCCGGCAAAGATAACGGCCGGCGCGACCGACGCGACCCATGAGAGGCCGGCGGCGCGCCCGAGGAGAAGCGCGCCCAGCCATGCGAGGCTGATGTGCGCGATCATCTCGAGCTGAAGGCCGTATTCGGGACCGTACATCAGGTGCAGCAGGAAGAACGGCGAGAGCCAGCGAGACTGAGGATTGCCGAGCATCGGCATTCCGCCGCACACGTAGGGATTCCAGAATGGAATCTCCCCGAACTGCCGCACGGTCTGGTACGGCACCCAATGAAGCGTCAGGTACTGGTCCCAGTCGTTCCACGCTCCGATTTGCCCGAGGCGGCGGACGAGCGGCCAACAGAAGAGCGCCCCGAATGCCAGAGCGCCTGCCGCCACCGCCGTGACGCGCAGGCATGCGGTCTTCCGGCGACCCACCGCACGCAGGATGATGAGGGTCGCCCCTGCGGCGCCACGCCAGAGACCGCGAAGGGCGGATCCCAGCGCGAGCACCGGCGGCCGGGCCGTCTCGACCGCCGCCTTCCACGCGCCGCCGATGTCCAAGCGGCAGCGCCACGTCGCGATCAGCGCAATGATCCCGAAGACCAGCGCGAGGGTGTCGAGCTGCTCGGTTTCGGCAAGGGCCGCCGCCCAGCGTGGCAGGTCCGGCCGATCGAGCTGGATGCGGAAGGCCGAACGGTCGATGTGGGCCGTGTCTTCGACGCTCGGGTCCTGCACCAGGGCGGCGATGTTGCGGCGGGATCGGTCGCTCAGCAGGTACGTCCAGGTCCGATCCGGCTGCGGCTGCGCCTCGATGAGCCCGAACGTCCGCTCGAGCCCGAGGCGGTCGCCCTCGGCGACCGGCGGCGCCCAGCGCACGTGTACGTGCTGCCGCGACACGTCGGCGTGGACATGCAGTCCGCCGGACAGGCACGCGGCGACCCACGCGGACGCCATCACCACGACGCGGACCCACCGCCGGCTCATTACCGGGATGTCCCGGAACGCCGTTGCCTGTGAAGCGGCTCGTGGTGCAACTCACCCACCGGTGTCGCCTTGTGTGGCGGAGCGTCTTCTGTCGGACCCCGGCACGCGAGCGCGGTCGTCCGACCTCGATTTGTCGGATACAGTACCACAGGCAATTCGCAAGTCGGGCCGACATGGACGTGTCTTCGCTCGTCAGACAGTCTGACTACGAGTGGCGGATTCCGCCAGCGGGCGCGATGCGCGTCCCGGGCGTGATCTATGCGTCGGAAGCGCTCGTGCGCGACATGGACGAGAAAGTCCGCGAGCAGGTGATGCACGTGGCGATGCTGCCGGGCATTCAGCGCGCGTCCTACGCCATGCCCGACGCGCACTGGGGCTACGGCTTTCCCATCGGCGGCGTCGCCGCGTTCGATCCGCGCGAAGGCGGCATCGTGTCGGCGGGCGGCGTCGGCTTCGACATTTCGTGCGGCGTGCGGACGCTCCACACGGGCCTGACCACGGCGGATGTCGAACCGCTGAAGACGACGCTGGCGCACGAGCTGTCGCGCAGCGTCCCGGCCGGTGTGGGGAGCCACGGCCGCATCCACCTCGACGCGGGCGAGCTCGACGCCATGCTCGAGGGCGGCGCACAGTGGGCCGTCGCGCGCGGCTACGGCCTCGAGGCCGATCTCGAGCGGATCGAGGAGCACGGCCGCGCGGCGGACGCCGTGCCCGCGGCGGTGTCGGCGCGCGCGCGACGCCGGCAGCAGGACGAGATGGGCACGCTCGGTTCCGGCAACCACTACCTGGAGGTACAGCGCGTCGCGGAGGTCCACGACGAGGCGGCCGCGCGGGCGTTCGGTCTGTCGGTCGACGATCTGGTGGTGTCGATTCACTGCGGCTCCCGGGGCCTCGGACACCAGATCGGGACCGAGTTCCTCCGCGACATGGCCGCGGCGGCGCCGCGCTTCGGCATCGTCCTGCCGGACCGCGAGCTGGCGTGCGCGCCCGTCGACTCCGAGATCGGGCAGCGCTATCTGGGCGCGATGCGCGCCGGGATCAACTGCGCGCTGGCGAACCGGCAGATCATCACCCATCTGGTGCGCAGGGCGTTCGCCACGGTGGTCCCGCGCGCCCGCGTGACGCTCCTCTACGACGTGTCGCACAACACCTGCAAGCTCGAGACGCACCGGGTCGACGGCGCCGACACGCCGGTGTTCATCCACCGCAAGGGGGCGACGCGGTCGCTCGGGCCCGGCCATCCGGCGCTGCCGCCGGCGCTCCGCGGCGTCGGCCAGCCGGTGCTGATCGGCGGGACGATGGGGACGGCCTCGTACATCCTGGTCGGCACGCGCGAGAGCGAGCGGCTGTCGTTCTCGTCGTCGTGTCACGGGGCCGGCCGCGCGATGAGCCGCAGCCAGGCGCTGCGGACCTGGAAGGGCCGGCAGGTCGTCGACGAGCTGGCCGCGCGCGGGATCATCGTGCGCAGCCCCTCGCCGCGCGGCGTGGCCGAAGAGGCCCCGGGCGCCTACAAGGACGTCGGCGCGGTGGTCGATGCCGCCGACGCGGCGGGGCTGTCGCGCAAGGTGGCGCGGCTCGTGCCGCTCGTGTGCGTGAAGGGCTAGCAGGCCCTCACGTCGTCGGGGTCGTCCTCGGCAGCTGTTCGACGAGCCGCTTCAGTGCGCCCTCGACCTCGTACAGCTTCTCGCGAAAGCGAGGCGAGTCGGTGTGCGATTCCTCCTTGCGCAGCTCGACGAGCTTCGGGTCGAGCCACTCGCGGAGGATACCCGCCTCCTGCTCGGAGAGCGATATGGTGACCATGGGCGCCTCCTCGACTCAGACCAGGGTTCCGAAGCCTACTTGATGAACGTGCCGGCGCGCAGCTCGGCGTAGGCGCGCCTGAGCTCCTCTTCCGTATTCATCACAATCGGTCCGTACCACGCGACCGGTTCTTCGATCGGCTGTCCCGACACGAGCAGAAACCGGATGCCGCGGTCGCCGGCCTGGACCACCACCTCGTCGCCGCGGTCGAAGACGACGAGCGTGCGGTTCTCGACGTCGGGTTCGGCGGCTGCATGGCCTCCGGCGTCGAGCACGTGGCGTCCGGCTTCAGCCGGACCCATGGGGGCACCGACCTCGTCGGTCTGGACCGCGCGCGGCTCGGACGCATCGCGGAATCGGCCGGATCCCTCGAAGATGTACGCAAACGCATTGCGGGCGGTCTCGACCGGCAGCCGCTTGCCTACGCCTGGCGGGACGAACACGTCGAGGTACCGCGGATCGGCGGCGACGCCGTCCACGGGGCCGCTCCGGCCCCAGAAGCTGCCGCAGATGACCCGCACGCGCGTCCCGTCGTCGTCGACGACCTCGGGAATATCGGCGCCCTTCACGTCCTGGTACCGCGGCGCGGTCATCTTCAGCGACGAGGGCAGGTTGGCCCAGAGCTGAAAGCCGTGCATCCGTCCCTGCGGGTCGCCCTTCGGCATCTCCTGGTGCAGGATGCCGCTGCCGGCGGTCATCCACTGGACGTCGCCCGCGCCGAGCTGCCCCTGGTTGCCCAGGCTGTCGCCGTGATCGACCGTGCCTGCGAGCACATACGTGATCGTTTCGATGCCGCGATGGGGATGCCACGGAAAGCCCGCCAGGTAATCGGCCGGGTCGTTGTTGCGGAAATCGTCGAGGAGCAGGAACGGATCGAAGTCGGCCGTATCGCCGAAGCCGAACGCCCGCCGCAGCCGCACGCCCGCGCCCTCGAGCGTGGGCTTCGACTGGATCACACGTTTGACGGGACGGATGGACATATCGATCCAAGCATAACGCAGTCAGTAGCCGGTAGCCGGTAGCGGCCTGTTGCCTGGTCGTCGGCGGTTCTGCCGGTCGAGGTCGGGCGAGTGTCCACCGCCTCTCGGCGACCGGCTGAGATCGCGTGGCACGACGGTTGCGACACGGAGCCGCAATGAGTCTTGCGCGCCGCCGCGCCTTCGCCGCCATGATTCTCGCGATTGCGGCGCTCGCCTGGACGGTGGCCGGGGCCCTCGGGTGGACGCTCACGACGGCGGCCGCCGGGCTTCCGGACGATGCGGCGATCGCGGAGGTCGGCGCGATGTCGCACGCCACGACGATCTACGACGCGCACGATCGGCCCGTCTTCGCCATCTTCACGGAGCAGCGGATTGCGGTGCCGCTGTCGCGCGTGTCGCCGCATCTCATCGCGGCGATTGTCGCGCTCGAGGACCAGCGGTTCTTCGACCACGGCGGCGTCGACGTCATCCGCATCGCCGGCGCGGCGTGGCAGAACCTGCGCAACGGCTGGGGATCGCAGGGCGGGAGCACGATTACGCAGCAGCTCGCGCGCGCGAGCTTTCTCACGCGCGAGAAGACGCTGCGCCGGAAGCTGCGTGAAGTGATGCTCGCCGCCAGGCTCGAGCGGGCCTTCACCAAGAGGCAGATTCTCGAGATCTATCTGAACAAGGTCTATTTCGGCAGCGGCCTCTACGGCGTCGAGGCGGCGTCGCTCGGCTATTTCGGCAAGCACGCGGCGGACCTCGACGTCGCCGAGGCCGCGCTCCTCGCGGGTGTCGTGAAGGCGCCTGCCACGTATGACCCGACTGTCAGCCTGGAGCGTGCACTGAGGCGGCGGCACGTCGCGCTCGCGGCCATGCGCGCCACCGGCGTCCTGGACGAGGCGGCGTTCCGGGAGGCGACGGCGCGCGACGTGCACCTGCGCGACGCTCTCAACCGCGACGAGCGGGTGGGCCAGTACTTCAAGGAGGAGGTCCGGAAGCGGCTCGTGGAGCAGTTCGGGTGGGATCGGGTGTACGAGGGCGGGCTGCGCGTGTACACGACGCTCGATCTCGAGCTGCAGAGGACGGCGGAGGCCGAGGTCGTGCGCGCCGCCGACGAGATCGCGCGTCGGCAGCGGTCGAGTGCCGGGCAGGGCGAAGGGCCACAGGCCGCCCTCGTCGCGCTCGATCCCAGGACGGGCGCGGTGAGGGCGATGGTCGGCGGCCGGCGCTACGACGTCAGCGCGTTCAACCGGGTCACGCAGGCGCGTCGGCAGGCGGGTTCGGCGTTCAAGCCGTTCGTGTATGCGGCGGCGCTGGAGCGCGGATATTCGCCGGCCAGCCGGATCGCCGCGCTGGAGGGCCCGATCATGACGCTCGAGGGTCCCTGGGTGCCGGACGACCACGGGCCGGACGGCGTCATGTCGATGCGGTCCGCGCTGCGGCATTCGAGCAACCGTGCGGCCGTGCGCCTGCTGCAGGAGATCGGCATCCCGACGGCGCTCCACGCCGCGGCACGCTTCGGCCTCGAGTCGGTGCCGGCGGTCTGGTCGCTGGCGCTCGGATCGGGCGAGGTGACGCTCCTGGCGATGACCGCGGCGTATGCGGCGTTCGCCAACGAGGGGCGGCGGCCGGCGCCGTACCTGATACGCCGGGTCGAGAACGCGCAGCACGAGGTCATGTTCACGGCGCACCCGAGCGGCCAGCGGGCGGTCAGCGAGGCGACGGCGTTTCTGATGACGTCGATGCTCTCCGACATCGTCAACGGCGGGACTGGGTGGCAGGCCAGGCGCGCCGGCTTCACGCGTCCGGCCGCGGGCAAGACCGGGACGACCAACGACTACCGAGACGCCTGGTTCATCGGCTACACGCCGCACCTGGCCACCGGCGTCTGGGTCGGCTACGACCAGCCGCGCACGATCATCGCGCGGGGGTACGCCGCGACGGTGGCGGTGCCGCTGTGGGGACGATTCATGGCGCGCGCGACGGCAGCGATGCCGCGCGCGGCGTTCGCGCGGCCGGCCACGGTGACGTCGGCGTCGATCTGCCAGCTGTCGGGGAAGCTGGCGACCGACGCGTGCCGGGGGGCGTACCGGGTCGACGAGGCCGGAAATCTGACCGGCGCGTCGATGGCCTACACGGAGTACTTCGCGCGGGGCACCGAGCCGGTCGAGTACTGTCCCCTGCACACCGACGCGGCGGCGCGGCGCATGGCGGCAGACTCGGCGCCGCCGCCCGCCGGCGCCGCCCGGACGGCGATCGGGAACCCTCGCATGCCCATCGCGACCACCGGCATCGTGCCGCCGTTGGCCACATCGCCGTCGCCGCCGGCCCAGGCCGCACCCAGCCGCCCGCGCCGCGGCTTCTTCGGGTGGCTGCTCGGACACGAGCCGGCGAACCGGCCGCGCGAGTGAGCTACCGGGCGGGTGCCTTCTTCTTCTGCTGCTTGTCCGTGTGCCCGCCTGTCGGCGGCCGCGCCGGCGTGATGGGCAGCTGTTTGACGGCATGGCGCTGGATGGCGCTCGACATCCAGGCCGGCTCGCCCTTCAGGCGAAGCGAATGCTCGACGAGCGGTGTGCCCGACGTGTAGGTAAACGTCGCGAGCAGCCGCGTCCCCGCCTCCGGCTTGCCGCCGCGGTGGCAGCCGATCGTGTCGGCGAGGATCGTCGTGCCGGCGGGCCCGTGCAGACGCGCCACATGCTCGGCGGGAAGACGCCCATGAACTGGTCGTCGCCCAGCCGCTGCCTGCCCTGGTGCTTCTGCACGTCAGCCAGGCGCCGGTGGAATGGAGCGCGGGCCACCTGCCGAGATACGCCGCGACGAGCTCGAGCAGCTTGACGTCGAGCGCCACTTTGAGCAGCGGGTGCTCGGGGCGCATCGCTCCCTTCACGAGATCGACGCGGAACGGCTTCTTTGCCGCATGCGCCGCCACGCCGGCCAGCATGTCGCGCACCGCCTGGCGTCGACTCGCGTCCTGCACCAGTCGAGCCGCCTCGCCGAGCGCCTCGCGCCCGGCTCCCGACAGAAAGCGTCGCTCGGACCGACGACGATGCCCTGCGCGCTGAGCTCACGAGCGATCGCCCGCGTGTCGTCGAACGCCGCGCGCATCGCCACCGCGCGGCCGGTGCGCACGCCGTTGGCGGCGAACCGCCAGAGGTAGTACGTCGCGTTGGGCCTCGCCAACGGGCGCCGTTCGAAGCGCCGCGTGAGGCGGGTGATCGAGCGCACGCGCTATTGTAGGCACGCGCTTTCGACGCCGTGCAAGACCGGTGGCGTTATAGGAAAATAGAGAGCCGCTCGACCAGGGCATGGAGATCGGCTCACCATCGGAACGCTCGTTCGGCGTCGGCGTCGGCGGCGCGTGCATCGCGCTCGGCCTGCTGCTGTGGTGGCGCGGGCGCGCCACGGCCGCGGCCGTGCTCGTCGCGCTCGGCCTGGCGCTGAACGTGCTGGGACGGCTGGCGCCGTCGGCATTGCGCGTGCCGAACCGGTACTGGTGGCGGTTCGCGCAGGCGCTCGGGCGGATGAATGCGCGCGTGCTGCTCACGCTGTTCTTCGCGCTGGTGCTGACGCCGACCGGGGTGATCATGCGCCTCTGCGGACGCAACCCGCTGCAGCCGGCGCGGCCGCAGACGAACTGGGGACCCTATTCCACCCGGCGGCGCGACCCGAAGCACTACGAACGGATGTTCTGAGGGAAGGTCCATGGCCAAGACAGACGTGCTGCGGGAGTTCTGGCAGTTCCTCAAGGAGGAGAAGAAGTACTGGCTCGCGCCGATCGTGCTGGTGCTCGTGCTGTTCGGGCTGCTGCTCGCGTTTGCCCAGTCGAGCGCCGTGGCCCCGTTCATCTACACGCTGTTCTAGCGAGGATGCGGGCGAGCGTCCTCGGCATTTCGGCGTACTACCACGATTCGGCCGCATGCCTGCTGGTCGACGGCCGGATCGCGGCGGCCGCACAGGAGGAGCGGTTCACCCGCGTCAAGCACGATGAGCGGTTTCCGTCGCACGCGGTTGCGTACTGCCTGAAGGAGGCCGGCCTCACCATCGACCAGGTCGATGCGGTCGGCTTCTACGAGAAGCCGCTCGTCAAGTTCGAGCGGCTGCTCGAGAGCTACCTCGCGTCGGCCCCCCGCGGGCTCCGCTCGTACCTGATGGCCATGCCCATCTGGCTCGGCCAGAAGCTCTGGATGGCCGACGGGATGCGCCGCGAGCTCGGGATGGACCGGAAGATCCTCTTCGGCGACCATCACGAGTCGCATGCGGCGTCGGCGTTCTATCCCTCGCCCTTCGAAGAGGCCGCCGTCCTGACGATCGACGGCGTGGGCGAGTGGACGACGTCGTCGCTGGGCCACGGCCGGGGCGCCGACCTCGCCATGCTGCGCGAGATGCGCTTTCCGCACTCGGTCGGCCTCCTGTACTCGGCATTCACCTACTTCACCGGCTTCAAGGTCAACGAGGGCGAGTACAAGGTCATGGGCCTCGCCCCATACGGCGAGCCGAAGTACGTCGAGGCCATCCGCGACCGGATCGTCGAGATCCACGAAGACGGGAGCATCAGGCTCAATCTCGACTACTTCGAGTTCGTGCACGGCCTGACGATGACCGGCGAAGGGTTCGCGCGGCTGTTCGGCGGGCCGCCCCGCGCGCCGGACGGCCCCGTGACGCAGCGCGAGATGGACCTTGCCCGCTCGGTGCAGGAGATCGTCGAAGAGGTGATGCTCCGGATGGCGCGGACGGCGCAGCGCGAGACCGGCTCCAGGCGGCTGTGCCTGGCCGGCGGCGTGGCGCTCAACTGCGTCGGCAACGGCCGGCTGCTGCGGGAGAGCCCGTTCGAGGACATCTGGATTCAGCCGGCGGCGGGCGATGCGGGCGGCGCGCTCGGCGTCGCGTACGCGGTGTGGCACCGCTATCTCGGCCAGCCGCGCCTGAGTGCCGAGGCGCGCGGCGCGTGGGTGCCGCGCCAGCACGCACCGGCCGCGACGCCCGGGCCGGGACCGACCGACGCTCCCGATCGCACCGACCACGCCGTTCCGAAGTACGCCGACGAGATGCAGGGCGCGCTGCTCGGGCCCGGCTTCTCGGAGGAGGAGATCGCCGCCTGGATGCGGGGGCAGGGGATCGCCGGCGAACGGCTGTCGCGGGCGGAGCTGCCGGGCGTCGTCGCCGAGCTGATGGCCGGGGGCAAGGTCATCGGCCTGTTCCAGGGCCGCATGGAGTTCGGGCCGCGTGCGCTCGGCTGCCGCTCCATCATCGCCGACGCACGGTCGCCCGTCATGCAGTCGGTGCTGAACCTGAAGATCAAGTTTCGGGAGTCGTTTCGCCCCTTCGCGCCGGCCGTGCTGCGCGAGCGGGTCGCCGACTGGTTCGAGCTGGACTGCGAGAGTCCGTACATGCTGCTCGTCGCGGACGTCGCTCGGTCGCGCCGTGTGCCGGTGCCCCCGGGGTACGAGCACCTCTTCGGGATCGAGAAGCTGCAGGTGCCGCGATCGACCGTGCCCGCGGTCACGCACGTGGACGACTCGGCGCGCATCCAGACGGTGCGGCGCGAGGACAACCCGTTGTACTACGACATCATCCGGGCGTTCGAGGCGCGGACGGGGTGTCCCGTCATCGTCAACACGTCGTTCAACGTGAAAGACGAGCCAATCGTCTGCACCCCGGAGGACGCCTATCGCTGCTTCATGAAGACGCAGATCGACGCGCTCGTCCTCGAGTCGTACGTGATCGTCAAGCCGGCCGTGGCGCTGGCGGGCCTCGCGGGGCACGCGTCTGCCCGGGGCGCCTGACGAGATGTCCTCGCTCGTCGGGCGGTGCCTCGGCGTGTGCGGTCTCGCCGGCCTGGCGCTGCTGGCTGCCGCCTATTGGCTGACACGCGAGCCCGCGCCCAGGATTCGAGTGCTGTGGCGCGAGGGGATCAGCGCCCCGCAGCAGGCCGCCCTCGAGGCGACGTATCGGCTGCGCAATGCGCGCGACCGCCTGCCGGAGGGATCCCTGGCCTACGATCTGCTCGATACGAGTCGATCGAACATCAGGCGCCTCGTCGAGGATCCGGCGGTCGCCGACACCAACGATCTCGATCGCAACGCCTACATCGTCGAACCCGACACCGATCGCGGCGGCGAGTGGACATGGCTGGCGCACCGCGTGCCCGGACTGCGTGGCGCCTGGTCACGCCGGGGGGTGGTGCTGCTCCTGGCGACCGCTGCCCTCATCGGCCTGCGGCGCGAGTGGGCGACGCTCCTGCGCCAGACCGAGGGCGGCGTGCGGCATCTCGTGCACGCGGGGCGCGCGCAATGGCGCGCGCAGGTGGCCGCTCGCGCCGGCACGCCGCTGTCGAGCCTGCAGGTCGCGCCCGGCGGATCGAGAGCGGCATCGGCACTCCTGCTCGGCGGTGGCATTGCCGCCGCGCTCGTCCTCGTGGGAACCGGCGACCTGGAAAGCTTCGAGACCGCCTTCTTTTCACTGGACAGGGACGCGGCGGCGACGGTCGTTCGCGTGCTCGGTCAACCGGTGTATACGACATCGGTTGGCCTCGGTGTCCGGCTGCCGCTGCATGGCAGCCTGGGGGCGTCGCCTGCCGCGGCCCTGGCGTGGCTGGTCCCGGGGCCTCTGACCTACGGGCTGCTGATGGCCTTCGCGATCGCGGCGTCCACAATGGTCGTGCGCCATGCCGTGGAGCCGATCGCCGGACGTCTGGTGTCGTGGCTGGCGGCGCTGCTCCTGTTCTGGTCGCTACCCATCGTGAACTACACCATCTTCGATGACTGGCCGGAAACAGCGGTCACCTACTGCACGGTCGTGGCCTGCGTGTTCGCGCCCCAGGCACTGGTCGCCTCGCTGGGGGCCCGGAGCGCCTCGACCGCTCGGCGGATCGCCGTCCTGTCGATCGCCGCATCCGTGTGGAGCCTGATTGCGCTCTCGCACCCCGGCTACTGGCCGCTGCTCGCGGGCACGCTCGTGCTCGCCTCGGCATTGGCGGTGGTTCGACCCGGCGAGACGTTGGGGAGCAAGCGCACCGCCATCGTCGTGCTCGGCGTCGTGTCGTTGCTGCCGGTGGCGCTCCAGGCGCCGGACATCCTTCGCGAATTCACGGCCGGCTCGCCCCCCGATGCCCCGCCGATGCAGCGGTTCGTCTTCGGTCCCGAGGGCGCGTTGCTCCCTGCGAACGCGTTTCCATTCGTGAGAGTCGTCGAGCCTCGGGCCCCCTTTACGTTCCTGCCCCTCGCCCTCGTGTCCCTCTGCATCGGGAGTGGATCGAACCGCCCGCAGCTCCGCAGACTCGCGGTCGGGAGCGCCCTGATTTCGATGGCGCTGGGTGTTGGCGCCGCAACGCTGTCGCCAGGGACGTCGAGGTACGCCCCCTCCAACACCTACGCGCTGAGGGATCCCGCCATCGCGTTCGCCGTGCTCGGCGGCGCTGCTGCCATCGCCAGCATCCGCACCTCGGCCACGGGGCTGACCGCCGCGGGATCGCGCGTCGCCGCGGCGGCACTCGTGGTGACGACGCTCCAGGGGCTTGCGCTTGCGGGACATCTGCTGGTGGGCGAGTGGCTCCTGCGGGGGCCTCGCGAGCCGTGGACGCAGAACATGAGATCCGGTGAAGACCGGGCGCGGATGCGCGGGTTGCCGACGGATCGCCTCGAGCCCGGACGCCTGGCACTGTGGCCGAGCGTTCGGGCGCAGATGCGGGATGCCCTGCGCGCCAGCACGGATCTCGCCGCCGCCGGATTCCCGCTCGTGACCGCGTTGACGAAGGACCGGACGATGCGGGGCCTGGTTGGACCGAACGAGCTGCTCTTCAACCAGACGACCGATCTGTCCGCGGAGATCCTCTGCGACGGGACGGCCGTCCGTTTCCTGCAACTGCGGTACATTGTCGCGCCTCCGGACGTCGAGTGTCAGTCGTGGAGGCACATTCCAGATCTGCAGGTCGATGGCCGGCTCGGCGTCGGCATCGCCAGGGAGCTCGACGACCGGGCGTGGGCCCTGCCCCTCGCCCGCGTCGGCGAGCCGCCGGCCCTCCGGCCCGCGCTCTCGGCAGACTCGTCGCTCCTCCGCGACCTCGTTCCCCTGGCCGGCACCTCGGTGGCGCTCACGCCAGGGGGCGCGGCGGTCAGGCTCGATGCCCCGTCACGCGCCGACGGCTACGCGCTCGTGCTGCCCCTTGCGTACGATCCAGCGCTGCGCAGCTCGTCGGGCGAGGTGCGACGCGTCGGCGGCCTCGCCGCCGTCACCGGCATCGACCGGGGCGATGTGACGGTCGCGTTCGTGCCAGACCTCGTGGCCCTCCTGCGGGCCGCGTCGATGACGCTCGCCCAGCTGCTGGCCGTGGTGGGATTCGTCGGGATGGCGTCGGTCACGTGGCGTCGCGGCGGATGACGGTTGGAGTCATGCGGCGATCCTCCACATACTCGCGGCGCCTGGGCATGTTCAGCCTCGCAGGGCTGATGCTCCTGGCTGCCGCGTACTGGGCGACCGTCGAGCGGGCCCCCAGGGTTCGCGTGCTCTGGCGCGACGGGATCACGGCCGAGCAGCAGGCGGCCCGAGAGGCGGCATACCTCCTGCGCAACCCGCGCGACCGACTGCCGGAAGGGTCTCTCGCCTACGACTTGCTCGACACGAGCCGGGGGAACATCGGGCGTCTCGTCGAGGATCCGGCGGTTGCGGATACCAACGATCTCGATCGCAACGCGTACCTCGTCGAGCCGGGCACCGACCGGGGCGAGGCATGGATGTGGGCGGCGTATCGCGTGCCTGGTCTGCGTGCAGACGGGGTCCGCTGGGCGCTGATCCTGCTGCTCTCGATCGCGGCGGTCGGGGGTCTGCGGCAGCAGGGGCTGTGGCTGGTGCGCCGTGCGGTAGCCGGTGTGCGGCAGGCCGGCCCGGCGTGGCAGGCACACCGGCGGTCGCCGGCCGACAGCCGCGACATCTTCGATGCGATTGGATCACGCCCCGCTTCAGAGATGGCCGCGCGCCGTGGAGAGCTGCCGGTGAAGCTGGCGGCGGCGGCATTGGCGCTGCCCGCAGCCGGCCCGCCGGTCCTCGAAACGTGGGAGGCGCTTGCTCTGGCGGCTGCGCTGCTGGCGATCCCGTTCGGCGGGTGCCGGCGCGGGTGGTGGCGGATCCCGGCCGCGGTTGTGCTGGTGCTGGTGGCCATGGGGCTCAAGGCCGCGCTGCCGCGAGCGGACATCGCCGAAGCGCACAACTCGTTCCTGCTGCCGGAGCGTGGCGGGCCCCTCGAGCGGGGGCTTCCGGGCGAGGTCTTCGCCAACTGGAAGGCGCAGTTCGATGCCCTCTACCCGGAGCCCGCGGTGGTCGCGCCACATTCGTGGCGGGCGCTCAAGGCCGGTCCGGAGTCGCTCGTCGCCCGTTCGTCCGACGCCATCTGGCGCCCCTCGCAATACACCCGTCAGGTCGACGCGATCAGCTTCCGGACGCTGGCGGAGTTTCGCGGCGGATTTGCCAACGACCTCGAGGAGAACTTCTGGGCCGGAGACCTGGTTCGAGAGGACATGCCGTTCTACGCGATGTACGAGCTGACCGCCGCCAGCGTCGGCAGCCGGCTCCGGTGGACCGGCCAGGTGTTCTGGGAAGGATTGGACGGGCGCTACGAGGAGATCCGCCACGACGGCGTCGGCGAGCGACCGATCGAGGCGTCCGATGTCGGAAAGCGCGTCTATGCCGTGTTCTTCCCGGCGCGGGATCCGGAGTTCGAGTTTCACCTGGTCCCCTCGCGCGCGCTGCGTGTCGCCGGGTGGGCGGAGGCGCTCCTGACGCTGGTCGGCCTCTGCGCGGTGGCGCTCGTGATCCGCCCGCGATGGCCGGCGTACCTGCGCGCGCTGTCGCTCTTCCTGGTCGCGTACTACATGGTGGTCGCCGGGTACCCGGAACCGTCGTCGGCGCGCCTCGGCAGGCTCTATCTGCCCCATGGGACGAGCACCGACGGCGGCCTCGCGTACGAAGTGCACGGACGGACGATGGCGATGCTCGCGGGATCGGGAAGAATCGTCGAGGCGATGCAGGGAGTGGAACCGGTCTTCGGCTCCACCCCAGGGACCCGCTACGTGCGGATGGTCGAAAAACTCGTATTCGGCGACACGAATCATCTGTTCGCGCTGATGCTCGCGGCCGTCCCGATTGCGCTCTTCTACCTGATGCGGCGCTTTGTCGGCGCATTGCCGGCCTGGGCCGTTACGGCGGGATTCGTCGTGCTGCCGATCCAGCACCTCTCGTTCATGCAGTACTACACGGCCGGGCGCACGGGCTCCGCCGACGGCATCGGGGCGGGCCTGTTCCTGCTCGCGTTGGCGCTCCTCCTGGATCACCAGCCGGGCAAGACGCCGCGACGGCCCGCATACGTCTATGCCGCGGGGGCGGCGCTCGCCGCCTCGATATGCCTGCGGCCCCACGTCGCTCTGGCAGGCGCCTGGGTCGCGTGCGTGTACGCCTGGTGGTCGTGGGCGCGCAGAGACGTTCCGGCGGCGTTCGCCCTCGCCTGCGGCTTGTCGCTCGCGCTGTGGGTGCCCGTCCACAACTGGTACTACGGCGGCGAGTTCAATCTCGCGACGCGCCGCGACGCCACGACCATGGACGATGTGTCGTGGCAGAACGTGGTGCGAGCGCCGGTGGATGTGCTCCGCGGACGGCTGGAGAGCGACGCGGTGGTGAGCGCCCGGGAGCAGATCACGAGATGGCTGGGCAGTCCGGTCTTCGCGTACACCCCCTCGTCGCCGGCGCTGGAGTGGCCGGCGCGGGCGCTGAGGCTGGCGGCTCTCGCCGTCACGATGTGGGTCGCGTTCGCGTGGGGGGCGCATCGTCGCCGCATCCCGGCCGGCCTGGCGCTCGTCGCTGGCGCCGCATTATGGGCGCATGCGGCCATGCTCGTGGTGTTGGGGTTGACCTACAGGTTCCTGCTCGCATGGGACCTCTCGGTCATCGTGCTGATGGTCTGGATCCTGAGCCGATCCGGCGCCGCGACGCAGTCGAAGTCCGCCGCACCTGCAGGTGCGGCTGCGGACGTCGTTTAGATCTGCAGTGATGCCACCTGGACTCTCACGGCGTCTTGGCGGGTGCGGCCTGGCGCTGCTGGCGCTGCTGGGCGGTGCGTACCTGGCGACCCGCGAGCCGGCGCCACGGATTCGGGTGCTGTGGCGCGACGGGACGACCGCTCAGCAGCAGGCGAACCTCGAAGCGGCGTACTTCCTGCGCAACCCGCGCGACCGTCTCCCCGAAGGCTCGCTCGCCTACGATCTGCTCGACACGAGCCGCTCCAACATCAGGCGGCTCGTGGAAGATCCGGCGGTTGCCGACACGGGCGACCTCGATCGCAACGCGTACGTCGTCGATCCCGAGACCGATCGCGGCGGCGAGTGGATGTGGGTGGCGTACCGGGTGCCCGGACTGCGCGCGGCCTGGTCGCGCTGGATGGTCGTGGTGCTCCTGGCGGTGTCGGCGCTGGTCGGCCTGCGGCGGGACTGGCTCGCGCTCGTCCGCGGCGCCGGGAACGCCGCGCGGCATGTCGTCCGCGCGTGGAACAGCCACCGGCGCTCGCCGGCCGCCAGCCGCGATGTCTTCGATGCGATTCCCTGGCGGGCCGCCTCGACGAGCACGACCGCGCCGCGCGGCACCGTGATCGTGAAGCTGGGGGCGGCCGCGCTCCTGCTCGTCGCCGCAGGACCACCCATCCTCGACACCTGGGAAGCGCTCGCGCTCGCGATGGGCGTGCTGGCGCTCGTCTTCGGTCACTGCCGGCCGGGATGGTGGCGGACTGCTGCCGCAGCCGCGTTGGTGCTGGCGGTCGCCGGGCTCAAGGATGCGCTGCCGAGGGCCGACATCGCCGAGGCGCACCATGCGTTCCTGATCCCTCGAGATGGCGGGCCGCTCGAGCAGGGGCTGCCGCCGGACGTCTTCGCCAGCTGGAGGGCGCAGTTCCAGGCGCTCTATCCGGAACCGGCGGTCGCTGTGGCCGACTCCTGGTGGGCGTTGAAGACCGGCCCGCGCACGCTCTACGCCAACTCGGCCGACGCCATCTGGCGCCCCGCAAAGTACACGCGGCAGGTGGACGCGATCAGCTTTCGAACGCTCGCGGAGTTTCGCGGCGGATTTGCCAACGAGCTGGCCGACAACTTCTGGCTCGGAGAGCTGGCTCGAGAAGACATGCCGTTCTACGTGATGTACGAGCTGAGCCCGGCCAGCGTCGGCAGCCGCTTCCGATGGACGGGCCAGGTCTTCTGGCAGCAATCCGACGGTCGCTACGAGGAGATCCGTCATGAGCAGACCGGCGAACGGACGATCGAGCCGCACGATGTCGGCAAGCGCGTGTATGCGGCGTTCTTCCCGCAGCGCGATGCCGCGTTCGAATTCCATCTCGTGCCGTCGCGCACGCTGCGGATCGCCGGGTGGGCCGAAGCCCTGCTGACGCTGCTCGGCATCGGCGCGGTGGCGATCGTGATCCGTCCCCGGTGGCCCGGGTACCTGCGCGCGGTCTTCCTGTTTCTGATCGCCTACTCCGTGCTCATCGCCTACTATGCCGAGCCGTCGGCGGCGCGGCTGGGCGAGACGTACCTGCCGCACGGCGGAGGCAACGATGGCCTCGTGTACGAGGCGACCGGCCGGACGATGGCGCTTCTCGCCGGATCGGGAGACGTCGTCGAGGCGCTGAAGGGACTCGAATCCGTCTACATCTTCACGCCGGGGACCCGCTACGTGCGCATGGTCGAGAAGCTGATCTTCGGCGAGACGAACCATCTGTTCGCGCTGATGCTGGCGGCCGTTCCGATCGTCGTCTTCTACCTGATGCGGCGCTTCATCGGCGCGCTGCCAGCGTGGATCGTGACGGCGCTCTTCCTGGTCGTCCCGGTGCAGCACCTGTCGTTCCTGCAGTACTTCACGAGCGGGCGCGCGGGGTACGCCGACTGGATGGGCGCGGGCTTCTTCCTGCTCGGTCTCACGCTGGTTCTCTACAACCAGCCGGGAGCCGCGCATCGCACGCTCGCGCACGTGTGGGCCGGCGGGGCGGCGCTTGCCGCAACGATGTGCGTCCGCCCGCATGTCGCCCTCGCGGCCCTCTGGGTCGCATCTGTGTACGTCTGGCGGTCGTGGACCCGAAAGGACGTCGTCGCGGCGCTCGCCCTGGCCGCCGGCCTGGCGCTGGTGCTCTGGGTGCCGTTCCACAACTGGTACTACGGCGGCGAGTTCAATCTCCTCACGAGGCGCGGATCGACCAGCCTCGACCGGGTCTCGTGGCAGAGCTTCATCCGGGCGCCGGTCGACGCCGTCGCCGGACGTCTGGATACGGTCGCCGTCGAACAGACCGCGGCGCAGTTCATGGGATGGCTCTGGGCGCCATGGTTCGCCTACATGCCGCTGTCGCCCCCGTGGCAGTGGCCGGAGCGTGCGCTCAGGATGATCGCGTTGATGGTGACCTGGTGGGTTGCGTTCGCCCCACTGGCGCAGCCACGCCGAGCCTCCAGGGATCTGGCGCTCGTCGCGGGGGCGGCGCTGTGGGCGCACGTCGCGATGTTCCTCGTGTTCGGCCACCATCAGCGGTACCTGCTGGCGTGGGACCTCTCGATGGTGGTCTTCATCGTCTGGCTTCTGCGCCGATCGGCCGATGAGGCGGAGACGACCTGATCAGTCCGGTCCTGCTGCCCGGCCCGTCCGGTCGTGCTTCCGCGAGTCCCAGCAGCGCCCCGAGCCCCGCCAGCCAGAGGCGGGGGTCGATTCCTCCGCCCGGCACGGCCCCCGCGAGCGACAGGCCCAGCGCGACGAGCAGCGCGCCGCGGGTCGCCGTTGCCACTCGTGTCACGCCGGCTCGGCCCGTGCCGATCCCGAGGATCGCCCGGAGCCACAACCCGACGAGGCACAGCGCCGCGAGCGGCCCAAGCTGTCGTGACAGCGCGTCGGCCAATCCCGTCGTCGTGATCCCGTCGACGCCCACGAAGTCGGTCTCGAAGCCGGGAAGATGGGGAAGCAGGAGGGCCGTCATCGTGAGGCCGCCCGCGACGGCCGCCGCCGCGGCGGCCATCGTGCGCCATCGACCGATGCCCGCGGACGCGCCGAGCGCGACTGCCGCCATGGCTCCCCAGAACAACGGATCGTGGAGCGCCTCGGCGGACAGGCTGCCCGCCGCGGCGACGTGCACGAGCGCGCCGGCCCACAGGGATCCCGCGATGAGGCGATGCAGGAGGTCCCACCGGCTCACCGTGGCGACCGCAAGCGCCGCAGACGGCAGGATCAGAGCGGTGAGCGGATCGGGGCTCTGGCTGGCGGCAGCCGCATACGCGATGTAGAGCCAGTTCCGCGGCCGCCGCCACAGCGGAGTCACGAACCCGGCATGCATGCGGGCCCGAGCGGTGGCGACCGCAAGGGCCGGCCCCAGCCTCGCGGTCGCGGACCCGATCGCGTGCGGCAGCGGCTCGAGCGCGAACGCCGCGTACGGGATGAGGAGCGGGTACAGCGGCATCACCAGACGATCGGTATACCCGTGGGGGAAGACGAGGACGACGGCAGCGAAGTGGCTGAGCGCCCCGGCGGCAGGCAGCCAGACCGCCGCTCCGCCGGGCCTGGGGGCCGCCCGCAGGATGCGCCCGACGCCAACCGCCGCGAGCGCCCACGTCATGACGTACAGCCACGACATGCCGACGCCGCCGGGCAGACCGCTCCAGCCGAAGAATCCGACCGAGTACAACGCCTTGTTGCCGAGGCCGCGCGCGAAGAGCGCCGGCGTCTGGATCGCGAATTCGGTGACGTAGCCGATGTGTTCACCGAGGCCGACCGCGTTGTACACGGCCGCGCGCCAGGGAGGAGGGGGACCGACCGGCTGGGTCGACTGATTGCCCAGGTAGAGATTGAATCCAAAGCCTGCCGTGATCGGCACGAACACATCGGCCACCATCCAGTTGCGAAGCGTCGCGAGGCCGACAACCGCCATCATGCTGACGAGGAGACCCGCCGCCAGACGGCTCCGTCGAGCCGGGAGCGACCGCCACCACAGCGGCAGGATGACGGGCCAGGCGAGGAGCAGCGTCGACCGGATGAGCGTTGCGACCCCGCCGACCAGGCCCGTCAGCAACAGCCGGGCGGCAGCCGGCGGTGAGAAGGTCAACCTCACCAGCATCAACGTCCACCCGACAAAGATCGGCGCGAACAACGGCTCGGCCAGCAGGACGTCCGACCATCGACCCACCCTGGCGTAGGCCAGGAGTCCTCCGCCAACGACGGCGATCCATCCAGCGCGCGGGCCGAACAATTGCGCCGTCAGGGCCGCCGCCCATGCGACGGTGGCCGCGACGAGCACGCGCTGCAGGAGCACGACGCCGAAGAGGTCCTCGCCGAACAGACCATGGGCGAGAGCCAGGAAGTACGGGTAGAGGGGCTGAAAGTGGAACGCCGTCCCCTGGCCGCCGCCAGGCCCGCCGGCGGCCAGCAAGACGTCGCCTGACAGGATGACGCGCGAGAGATGCTCGTACACGAGCATGTCCCCGCCGCCGCTGAGCACCGTCACGCGTCCGGCGTACGGCCAGGCGTATCGGAGCGCCTCGGCGATCGCTCCGAGCCACAGCAGCCGGCCGAGGCGCCGTTCCCGCAGCGCGCGTCGCGCGCGCAGCAGCACGGTTGCCCCGAGCCACGCCAGCAGGGCGAGATCGAGCGCGCGGAGCGTGACACGGGCGGTCGCGTCGACGGCCCGCCTGAGCGCGCCGACCGGCTGCACGAAGGCGCGGCCGGCGTCGAAGGGCCGTGAGACGCCGCCCACCATCTCGCCTGCTTCGATGCGGCGTCCTGCGCCCTGCGGGGCCGCGACGCTGAGGCGAAGCGCGTGCCATCCGCGCGCGAGAGAGATCGTCGCCGTGCGCTGCGAGGCCCGGCCGGGCGCGATGACAGGACGCCCGTCGATCCAGAGCGCGCTCGACGCGGTTTCGTCTGCCGCCACATAGACCGTGGCCGACGGCCGCTCCTCGTCGAGAAACAGGAAGCCGTCCCAGACGACCGAGTACGGCAGCCGCTCGCGCGCTGGTTCGGTGGGACGGTAGTAATTGAAGCCGAGCTCGTTGAAGAAATGGAGCGGGAGATCCGGTCTCCCCTCGGCGCCGAACGCAATCTGCCGGTCGATGCGGGTATACCGCTCGCTGCCGAACTCGGAGCTGCGCGCGTGGGGCGCCGACCACGCGTCGTTCGGGTAGTACCGTGCCTCGAACCCGCGGTCGACCAGCATGCCGGCAAGCGCAGTCTTGACGACAACGAGCGAGAGGAGGAGCCATCGGCCCGCCAGGTGCCGATCAACCGCCCACGCCCACCAGACCAGCGCAATCGCGGCCGCTTCGATCGGTTCGAGCGGTACGCCGTCGAGCCATCCCGCGCCGCGGACCGGGATCGCGACATAGATGCTCCACAGGATGGGAGCGGCGAACGGGCGGAGCGCGTCCAGCGGGACCAACCGTGATGTGAGCGGCACGAGCGTGCCTATAGTAGATTCAAGTCGGCTCACCCATGGGGAACGACACCCTTGTCATGACGGCCACGTTCAGGCCGGCGGCGGGCACGCCCTCCCTCGTCGTGACCGAGGAGCGGGAGCGGGCGCTGCACTATCTGTGCGCCCTGGTCGCGTGGGGCCGGACGGCGCGCGTCCGACGCATCGTCTTTGGGGAGAACAGCAACACGACGTTCGAGTTCGGGCCGGTCCGGCGGCACCTCGAGGCAGCGGGCAAGGAGGTCGAGTTCCTCGTCTTCGACGGCAACAAGGAGGTCGCGCGCTTCGGGAAGGGGTATGGCGAAGGCGAGATTCTCGAGCACGTCGTTCGCCACAGCCGGCTCTTGACCGCAGCGCCGGCATTCTACAAGGTCACCGGCCGGCTGTTCGTGGCCAACTTCGACGCGGTGAGTGACGCCACGCCGAGCCTGGAGGCGTTTCAGCGGAAGGTGAAGCAGCCGAAAGACGGACCGCCGCGGCCGTGCAAAGTGGTCACGACGTTCTTCAAGTGCAGTCTGGCGCTGTTCGAGAGCCGGCTCGTGCGCGCCTACCAACAGGTGGACGATCGGCGAAACGTGTTCATCGAGCACGTGTACTACACTCAGCTGCACGATCTCGCGCTGCCCGATTTCGGCGTGAGACCGGCACTGGTGGGACAGCAGGCGTCCACCGGCCGCATCTACGGAACCTACGACGACGATATCGTCCGCACGGCGCGGTCGCTCATCGACCGCTCTGCGAGCGCGGATGTGACGGTTCAGAAGCTCTCGTAATACACGGGAACCACGACCAGGATCCAGGCCGCGGCGTCGAGCAGGCCGACGAGCAGCACGAGCGCGGCGGCCGCGTACGCCCGCTGCGAGCGGGGCACCCACGCGTCGACGCCCGCCCACAGCAGGACGAGCGACGGCACCAGGACGGGGAAGAGGTACCGCCCCTGCGCGCCGTTGTCGAGCCGAAAGTAGGCCCAGTAGATGGCGGCCATCTGGATCGCGAGGAAGCCGGCCGCCAGCAGCACCGCTCCGCGCGTCCCGCCGCCCGCGCCGTCGCGGCGCAGCAGCGTCAGCGCCACGCCGGATATCCCCATGACCGTCACCACGCCCACGATCGCCTGCCACCAGGCCGGAGCCTGATACGTCATCCACCCGGCCGCGAACCACCAGCTCTGGTACAGGTACGTGGTGAAGCGCACGAACCGGTCCCAATTGACGGCGCCCGGTACCGGAAACAGCTCGCCGGAGAACACGACGTTCAACGTATAGGAGTCCCGCAGCGCGCCCACGAGCGCGGCCGAGGCGACGACGACCGACGCGGCGCCGAGGAGCGTCGCGGCGGCGATCGCGGGTCGCGGCCGCCAGTGCGCCAGCGGCGCTCGCGCGGCGGCCAGCGACGTCAGGAGCGCGATCCCGAGCAGCGGCAGGCCGACCCGATCGGACCATGCCGCCGCAACCGCGGCCGTCCAGACCGCGGCGAGGGCCAGGGCCGTGTGCGTCCGCCGCACCGCGACCACACCCATCCACCACACGGCCGCGCCCAGGAAATTGACGGTCGGATCGGGCGACGCCGCGGTGGACGCAAGCGTGAACTGCGGGTGCACGGCGAGGAGGGCGACCACCGTCGCCGCCCCGACGGTATCCAGCGTGACGCGCGCCGCGAACCAGGCCACCCACAGCGTCAGCAGTGCCAGAAGGGCCGAGAGGGCCCGAAGGAGGTACATCTCGCCGACGACCGACAGCTCCGGCGTCCAGCCGAGGAGGCGACTGACCACCTTGAAGTAGAGGGACGGGTCGGCGGTGGCGGGTGGAACGACGCTTCTCAGCGTCGCCCGGTCGAACGATGTCGGAATGGCGATCGGCGCGTCGAGTCCGCGGGCGCGGTGCTCCCACCAGTCGTGGTCCGCCATCGACTGCATGATGGCGGCCTCCCGCGCCGCGTCGGGCGTGCCGTCGAGGAGCGCGATCCGGCTCCGTTCCAGCTGCACGAGCGCCACGTGCGATGGCTCGTCGGGCTGCTGCCACGGAGGAATGAGGGCGAGCGCGAGACCCAGGCGGGCCGCCAGGAGGATCGACGCCGCGGCCGGAACGGCCAGCAGGCCCAACCGTCCGGCCAGGCGAGTGACGATACTCTTCAGGTGCGCACCCTATTTCGACCGCGGCCGTATCGTACCATCCACGGTCCCTGCCCGGGCTGGTGGCCGCAAGTTCTTGGATTTGCAAGGTTACCGGCCATTCGGTAACATGGGCCACCGCCGCAACTGACCCACGTGACGCTAGCGCTTCCCTTCCTCCTGGCGCTCTCCGTGGCGGCCGTTCTCGTGCCCGTTGGCCGCGTGGTCGCCTTCCGTCTGGGCTACGTCCATCAACCGGCCGACGGCGCCCCGTTCAGGAAGCCGAAGGCGCGGTTCGGCGGGGCGGCCCTGGCGCTGGCGCTGCTGGCCTGTGCGCCGATGGTGGGCGCGATTGACACCGCCCCGGTTCTCCTCGCGTGCAGCGCGTTCCTGTTCGTGATCGGCGTGCTCAGCGACCTCGTCACACTCAAGCCCGCGACCAAGCTCATTGCGCTCGTCGCGGTTGCCTCGATCTTCCTGTACTTCGACTACCCCCTGCACTGGACCGACTCCCTCACGCTCGACAGCATCGTCACGCTCTTCTGGATCGTCGGCATCACGAGCGCGTTCAGCCTGCTCGACAACATGGACGGGCTCTGCGCCGGGGTCGCCGTCATCACGGCGACGGCGTTTCTGCTCACCCTGCTGCCCGTGCCGCCCGACGGCCTCCAGGCCGAGAAGGCCCAGTACATCGCGGTGCTGATCGGTGCGATGACGGGCTTTCTCCTCTACAACGTCCACCCCGCATCCGTCGCCATGGGCGAGAGCGGCAGCCTCGTCGTCGGCCTGAACATGGCGGCGATGACGCTCCAGATCGCCCCCGGGCGGGGAAGCGATCTGCTGTCGATCATCGCCGTCCCGGTGCTGCTGCTCCTGATTCCGATTGTCGATGCGATGCTCGTCGCGACGTCCCGCCTGACGAAGCCGCTCGTGCACGCGACCCCTGACGGCGGCCACTCATCGCATCGGCTCGTGGCGATGGGGTTGTCCGAGCGGTCGACCGTCGGACTGCTATGGGTGCTGGCTGCGTCGAGCGGCGTTGTCGGGGTGGTGGCGGATCGCGACGAGCAGGTCAGCGGGCTCCTGGCGGCCATGTTCGTCATCGCGATGACGCTGCTGGCGATCGTGCTGACCCGGGTCCGCGTGCACGAGGGGATCGACGTGAACCGGCTCCCCGCGACCATCACGCCGCTCGGGATCGACCTCGGGTACCGCCGCAGGCTCGCGGAGGTGCTGCTGGACCTTCTGCTCGTCACCGTTGCCTACTACGGCGCCTATCGCCTGCTGTTCGACCGGGAGCAGTGGGCCGAGAACTTCGGCTACTTCCTTCGGTCGTTTCCCATCCTCCTCGGGACGCAGATGGTCGCGCTCTACGGCGTCGGCGCCTACCGCGGGATCTGGCGTTATTTCAGCCTCAGCGACGGGATCACGTTCGCGAAGGGCGTCTTCCTCGGCGTGGTGACGGCGCAGATTGCGCTCCTGTACCTGTACCGCTTCGAAGGCTACGGGCCGGCCCTGTTCATCGTCTACGGGATGCTGCTGCTCCTGCTGCTGGTCGGCTCGCGGGCGTCGTTTCGGCTGGTGGACGAGTTCATCCGCCGGCAGCGCCAGACCGGCCAGCGGCTGCTGATCTACGGCACGGGAGATTCGGGCGCGGTTGCCGTGCGGCACCTCATGGGCGACCCGCGCACGATCTACCGGATCCTCGGATTCATCGACGACGACGCGGGAATGCGGCACGTGCGCGTGCACGGGTACGAGGTGATCGGCGGCTACGACCACATGGTCGGCATGATCCTGGCCGGCGAAGTCGATGCCGTGGCGGTCACCAGCGAGCGGCTCGCCACCGAGACGCTCGCGCATGTGTGCGCGAGCCACGGGGTGACGCTGCTGCGGCTGGCGATCGACTGGCGCGAGATTCCCGCCGCCGGAGCGGTCGCCGCCGCCGCGGCGGTCGGCTTCCGGCAGGCCGAACCGCGCGTGGTCTCGTTTCCCGAGGTCCGGAGGCAAGCGGAGCCGAGCGCCGCGCCGCGCCCTGGTGTGGTCGCGTCGGCGCGTCCGTCGGCGGAGCGAGAGGCCGACGCGGCCCTCGAGCGCACGGAGCCGATCCGCGTCGCGCACGTCATCACCCGGCTGATCCTCGGGGGCGCACAGGAGAACACCGTCGCGACGGTGATCGGCCAGCATCGCGACCCCCGGTTCGACGTGACGCTCGTGTGCGGCGTCGACGAGGCCGGTGAGGGCAACATGTTCGGGGAAGTGAGCCGGGCCGCGGTGCGTACCATCGTGCTGCCGGCGCTCGTGCGCGAAATCCGTCCGTTGACGGACCTGCGCGCCTTCCTCGCGCTCTACCGTCTGCTCCGCCGGGAGCGGTTCACCATCGTCCACACACATTCCTCGAAAGCCGGCATCATCGGGCGGCTCGCCGCCCGCGCCGCCGGGGTTCCGGTCGTCGTGCACACCATCCACGGAATGGCGTTCCATGAGTTCCAGGCCGCATGGAAGAACCGGCTGTTCATCGTGCTCGAGCGGGTCTGCGGGCCGCTCTCCGATCGGATCATCAGCGTGAGCCGGCGCCTGAGTGAGACCGCGTTGGAGCACCGCATTGGCCGTCCGGATCAGCACCTCACGATTTTCAGCGGCATGGAGCTCGACCTGTTCCTGTCGGCGCGCGATCAGTTGACCGTCGAGGACGCGAAGCGGCGGGCCGGCATTCCGCCCGACGCGCCGGTGGTCGGGAAGGTGGCGAGACTCTTCCCGCTGAAGGGGCACGAGCAGTTCCTCGAGGCGGCCGCCGACATCGCCCGGGAGATCCCGGACACGCGCTTCCTGCTCGTCGGTGACGGTCCGCTGCGGGACGAGCTGCGTGAGGACGCCGAGCGGCGCGGTCTGGGTGAGCGCCTGATCATGGTCGGACGGGTGCCGCCGCAGGCTGTGCCGTCCTACCTCCAGGCGATGGACGTGGTGGTGCATACGTCTCTGCGCGAAGGGATCGCGCGTGTGCTGCCCCAGGCTGCGGCGGTGGGCAAGCCGGTCGTCACCTTCGCGCTCGATGGCGCCCCCGAGGTGGTCCGCGACGGCGTTTCCGGCTATCTCGCCCCTCCGCTCGACATGAAACGCATTGCGAGCCTGACCGTGGATCTGCTGCGCGATCCCGAGCGGCGCCGCGCGTTCGGCGAGGCGGGACGGGCGTTCGTCGCCGAGCGGTTTGCCGTCGAGCGCATGGTCGAGCGGATCAATGCGGTCTACCTGGAGCTGCTGACCCGGAAGACGTGAGGCCGCCAGGCCTCGCCGCGCCGCGTTCAATGTTTGAACGGGTCGGTTCCTCTACTCCGAGTCGCCCATGCGCGGAGTGCCGGTCTGGGCAACCACTTGACACAGACGCGCAGGAGCCTCTAGGATGGCGTTCACTCTCTGAACATACCGCCCCCGGCGGTCCAGGACACCCAAGAAGAGAGTTTCCTTCAACGACTTAGCCGGCTCGGAAATGGGACCGGGAGGGCGGGAGCCCGTCTGCACACGGCTGCCCGGTTCGGCCCAGGCTCCCCCGCTCGAAACGCCCCGACGCGATCGTCACTTGGCCCGGCCCCCGACCATGTCATCACCCCTTCCCGACGCCGACACCGCGTCCCGTTCGCCGTTGACGTCCCGCATGGACGTCGAGGCGAAGCGCGATCTCGAGGTTCTCGAGGCGATTGCCCAGGACGAGCGCATCACGCAGCGGACGCTGGCCACCAAGCTGGGCATTGCCCTTGGCCTGGCGAATCTCTATTTGAAGCGACTCGCCCGGAAGGGGTACATCAAACTCATCAACATCCAGCCGAACCGGATTCGATACCTCATCACCCCGTCGGGGATTGCCGAAAAGTCCCGCCTGACCTACGAGTTCATGGAGTACTCGCTGCAGGTCTACGGGCAGGCGCGCCGGCACCTGCGAGCCGTTCTCCTCCCGCTGGCGGCTGGGCACACGCGAATCGCGATCTACGGAACGGGAGAGGCCGCCGAACTGGCCTATCTCTCGCTCCGCGAGCTTCGCCTCGAGCCGGCGGCGATCTTCGATGGCAACGGGGCGCAGGAATTCCTCGGCATGCCCGTGCAGGACATTCGGACTCACGATGTGACCGCCTACGACCTGATCATCGTGGCCGTCCTCGACGACGGTCCCGATCGCCTGATGGGCGAGCTTGTCCGGGCCGGCGTGCCGCCGGAGAAGCTCGTCTGCCTGCGCCGGGAGCCAGGGGCGTCCGAGACCAGCCGATGACCTCGAAGACTCCCGGTGTCGCGCTGATTGGCTGCGGCCAGTGGGGGCGCAACCTGGCGCGGAATTTCGCTGCCCTCGATGCCCTCGCGGGAGTGTGCGATTCCAATCCGCTGGTGCTCGAAGGGGTGCGGGCGCTCTACCCCGAGACGAGGGTGACCACGCAGCCGACGGATCTTCTCGACGATCCGGGCGTGACCGGCGTGGTGATTGCGGCTCCGGCGGCCGCCCACTTCGAGCTGGCGCAGCAGGCGCTCAACGCCGGGAAGGACGTTCTCGTCGAGAAGCCGCTCGCGCTCACGGTGCGCGACGGGGAAACCCTGGTGGAGCTGGCCGAGCGGCGCGGCCGGATCCTGATGGTGGGCCATGTCCTCGAGTACCACCCGGCCGTCGAAAAAGTACGGGAGATGGTTGCCGGCGGGATGCTGGGCAAGCTCCAGTATCTGTACTCGAATCGCCTCAACCTCGGGCGGATCCGAACGGAGGAGAACGCGCTCTGGAGCTTCGCACCCCACGACATTCACGTCTTCCTGCGGCTCCTCGGCGAGCTTCCGGTCGAAGTGGGATGCCAGGGTGGGAGCTACCTCAACCACAACGTGGCGGACGTGACCATGAGCGTGCTGCGGTTCGCGGGCGGCGTACGCGGGCACGTCTTCGTGAGCTGGCTGCATCCCTACAAGGAACAGCGCCTCATCGTCGTCGGGGATCGCCGGATGGTCGTGTTCGACGACACGCTTCCGCAGCACAAGCTCCAACTGTTCCCGCATCGGGTCGACTGGATCGACCGGGTGCCGGTGGCGTTCAAGGCCGAAGCCGAGCCGATCCCCCTTGCGGAGGTCGAACCGCTTGCCGCGGAGTGCCGCCATTTCCTCGAGTCGATTGCGACGCGCCGCCCTCCGCGCACCGACGGCGTCAGCGGCCTGGCCGTGCTTCGCGTCCTGGAGGCCTGCCAGCAGTCGCTGGAACGGGGCGGGGCGCCGGTCGCGCTGGGTGCCCGGAGGGAGGCGCCCGCGTATTACGCCCACCCGACTGCGACGATCGACGCGAACTGCAAGATCGGGGAAGGGACGTCGATCTGGCACTACGCCCACGTGATGTCCGGCGCCAGGGTCGGACGGAAGTGCAGCCTCGGGCAGAACGTGTTCGTCGCGCGCGGGGTGGTCATCGGCAACGGCGTGAAGATTCAGAACAACGTCTCCGTCTACGAGGGGGTCGTCCTGGAGGACGACGTCTTCTGCGGCCCCTCGGCCGTGTTCACCAACGTGCTGAACCCCCGCAGCCACGTCTCGCGCAAGCACGAATATCGGTCTACGCACGTGGGCCGGGGGGCCACCATCGGCGCCAATGCCACGATCGTCTGTGGCCATACGCTGGGAGAGTACTCATTCGTCGGCGCCGGCGCCCTGGTGACGAAAGATGTTCCTGCCTACGCGCTGGCGCTCGGCACTCCGGCGCGAGTCGTCGGGTGGATGTGCGAGTGCGGCGTCCGGCTGCCTGGAGCGGTCGACGACCGGGACGAACTGCACGAGTGCGCGGCCTGTCATCGGCGGTTCCATCGAACCGGATTCGTGATGACGCCGGTGACGGCGTTGGAGGGATCGGCCACGTGATCGTGCTGGCGGTCGTCGGGACCAGGCCGCAGTTCGTGAAGGCCGCCCTGGTCAGCCGTGCGCTCCGTCGATCGCATCGGGAGATTCTCGTCCACACCGGCCAGCACTATGACGACGAGATGTCGGCGCTCTTCTTTCGGGAGCTGGAGCTGCCGGAGCCCGACGAGCATCTGATGGTCGGCTCGGGCACGCATGCGGAGCAGACGGCCCGGATGCTGGTCGGCGTCGAGGGGGCGATCGGCCGCGCGAAGCCCGACGTCGTGCTCGTGTACGGCGACACGAACTCGGCGCTCGCGGGGGCGCTGGCCGCGGTCAAGATGGGCGTGCCGGTCGTGCACGTCGAGGCCGGCTGCCGCAGCTATGACCGGACGATGCCCGAAGAGATCAATCGCGTGATGATCGACCATACGTCGCGCCTGCTGCTGTGCCCGACGTCGCGAGCCGTGCGGAATCTCGCGCGCGAGGGCATTACCGAGGGCGTGCATTGGGTGGGCGACGTCATGCTGGATCTCCTCCGCAACCATCTCCCCCGCGCCGAGCAGCGCTCGCAGATTCTGCAGACGCTCGGCCTCGCTCCAGCCAGCTACCTGGTGGCGACGATCCATCGCGCATCGAACACCGATTGCACCGAGCGGCTGTGCGCCATCCTCGAGGCGCTCGAGCAGGTCGAGCGGCCGGTCGTCGTGCCGGTGCATCCGCGGACGCGCAGGGCGATGAGCGCGCTCGGGCGGACCTGGAATCCACGCGTCCGATTCATCGATCCCGTCGGGTACCTCGACATGCTCGTGCTGCTCCGGCACGCGCAGATGGTGCTGACCGATTCGGGCGGAATCCAGAAGGAGACGTTCTTCCTCGGCATCCCGTGTCTCACGCTCCGCGACACCACCGAATGGGAAGAGACGGTCGAAGCGGGGTGGAATCGCCTGGTCGGAACGGACCGCGCGGCCATCGTCGAGGCGGTGAGGTCCTGGACGCCCACGGGAACCCCGTCCGATGGCGTGTTCGGGGGGGGGCGGGCCGTCGAGCGCATCGTGGAGGTCCTGGCCCATGCCAGCTGAACGGGGGACCGTCGCGGTCACCGGCTCCGCCGGATTCATCGGTTCGCACCTGGTGGACGAGCTCCTCGCGCGTGGATACCGGGTCATCGGCATCGACAACCTGTCCATGGGTCGCCGCGAGAACTTTCAACACCTCGCGGGGCGCCGAGACTTCGCGTTTCACGAGGTCGATGTCCGCGACTTCGAAGCGCTGCGCTCCGCCTGTCAGGAATCCAGCGTGATCGTGCACCTGGCCGCGTACAAGATCCCGCGCTACGGCGGCGCGATCCACACGCTCCAGATCAACAGCCGGGGAACCGAGCACGTGCTCGAGGTGGCGCGCGGCGCCGGCCGGAAGGTGGTCCTGGCATCCACCTCCGACGTGTACGGCAAGAACCCGCAGTTGCCGTTCAGCGAGCGCCACGACTCCGTCATGGGGCCGAGCAGCATCCCGCGATGGAGCTACGCCGTCTCGAAGCTGTTCGAGGAGCATCTCGGCCTCGCGTATCGGGAAGCCTACGGCGTGCCGGTCGTGATTCTGCGCTTCTTCGGGTGCTACGGACCGCGGCAGCACCGCTCGTGGTGGGGCGGTCCCCAGGCCGTCTTCATCGACGCGATGCTGAACGGGGGCGAGATCGAGATTCACGGCGACGGACTCCAGACCCGCACGTTCACCTACGTCGGCGACACGGTGCAGGGCATCGTGCGGGCCATCGAGTGCGAGCAGGCCGAGGGAGAGATCTTCAATCTCGGGAGCGACGAAGAGATCTCCATTCTGGACCTCGCCCGCACGATTCACCGGCTCATCGGCCGCGCCGGCGAGCCGCTGATCCGGTTCGTCGACTATGCCAGGGTCGGGAAGGGGCCGTACGAGGACGTGCGCCGGCGCGTGCCGGACGTCACGAAGGCCCGGACGATGCTCGGGTTTACCGCCACGGTTCCCCTGATCGAGGGGCTTCAGCGGGCGATCGAGTGGCATCGCCAGAACCACGCCGCCGCGGTCCAGGCCCACCCATGATGAAGGTCTTTCGCGCGCAGGGCTCGCTGTTCGAGGGGCAGAGCGTCGAGGGGTGGGATCGCACCTGGGCCAGCGAGTCGATCGAGGAGGCCGTTCGCTGGGTGGGGATTTCGCATCTCCGCCAGGTCCTGGACCGCCATTTCCCCGCGCACGGGCGCATCCTGGAGGCCGGCTGCGGTATCGGGCACTTTGTTATCCACTACCGCCGGCGGGGCTACGACATCGAGGGCGTCGACTTCGCGCCCGACACGATCGAGCGACTGCGGCGGTTTGCGCCGGACCTTCCCGTGCGGGTTGCCGATATCACCGCCCTGCCGTATGACGACGGCCATTTCGACTGCTACTACTCGGGCGGGGTCGTCGAGCACTTCGAGGAGGGACCCTTCAAGCCGCTCCTGGAGGCCCGGCGGGTACTGGCGACGAACGGAAAGCTGATCATCGTGGTCCCGTTCTTCAACCCGCTGCGCCGGCTCAGGGTGCGGGGGCGCACCAGAGGCGTCGTCGGCTCCGACGGCCGACTGGCGGCGGTTCGCGACGACTTCGTCGTCGAGCCGGCTCCTCCGGGGTTCGGGTTCTGGGAGTACTACTTCACGCAGCAGGAGTTCGAGGGCGTCCTGCGTCGGGCCGGCTTCGCGATTCTCGAGCGTTATCCGTGGGACGTCGAGTGGGGCGACGTGTGCCAGGCGATCTATCGCATGGCGG